>Ga0307515_10007780_pt1 | contig 21086 bp, 23 predicted proteins | sample 17_EM_MG_FD_194513 | JGI IMG/M metagenome (GOLD analysis project Ga0307515, IMG submission 194513) | Populus trichocarpa ectomycorrhiza microbial communities from riparian zone in the Pacific Northwest, United States - 17_EM | ecosystem: Host-associated > Plants > Roots > Unclassified | place...
CGCGCGCGACCTGATGGGGCCGGCAGCGTGCGGTCGGCAAGCAGGCCGGCAACGCCGCCTTCGCCGAGCCAATGGCGCAGCGACAGCATGGCCCCCGGCTGCCCGAGTGCGATGGTATTCAGCACGGCCTGCGGCGCCACCGCCGCCAGCGTCGCATTGATGAGCCGCGCGTTGTCTTCGTACATCAGCATCGCGACGCGTGCGCCGCGGTTCTTGGCATTGGCCCGCAAGGCCTCGAAGCTGCCCAGGTGCGCGCCGATCATCAGCACGCCTTCACCCTGCTCGATGGGCAGGTGGATCAGCTCACCGTGCGTGGTGGTCACCTCGAACAGCTCGAAGCGCTCTTGCAGAAAATAGATGCGGTCGAGCACCGTCGAGGCAAAGCGGTGGATGTGGCGGTACACGTCGCGCAGCCGCACCGGGCGCTTCAGTGCGCGGCCGAGGTAGCGCGTCGACGCGCGGCGCGCCTTGCCGTTGGCGAGCAAGAAGTACAGCGTGATCGGGTGCAGCAGGCAGCGCGTGGCCGAACGCCCGGCGGTGAGCGCGATCCAGCGAATCAAGTGCAGCGCCCAGAGGTGGCTGCGCTCGCGCTCCGCCGCCCAGCTGGCTGCGCCGCCCTCGACCGGCGTGCTCATGTCGTTCTCTCGAAATGGCCCGACGCCACCAGGCGATCGGCCTCGCGCACGTCGAAGCGCACGGCGCTCGCCGTCACGTCGAACTGCAGCGAGATCACGGCCCCGGGTCGAACCGGCGCGAGGAACTTGACGGTGCCGAGGCGCGGCGAAGGCCCGACGGCTGCAGACAACGCGGCGTCATACATCACCGCTTCCAGCACCTCGGCCAGCAAGGACACGCCCGGCAGCAGGGGCTGGCCGGGGAAGTGCCCCGCAAAAGCAGGGTGATCGATGGGCACCTGGACGTCCACGCTGACCCGCGGAGACTGTGTCACCCTTCGCCCGCCGGGCGATGCGAGGCCGCGGCCAGCGCGCGTTCGGCCCATGCGCTGAAGGTGCCGGCCGGCAGCTTGCCGGTGCCCTCGACACGCGGCAACTCGGGCACCGAGACCACGCGCCGCGGCACGAAAGCCGCATCGACACGTTGGCGCATCGCGGCGGTGATCTTTTTGCTCAACTCGGCAGGTGGCAGGCCAGGCGCGACCACGAAGGCGATCAGGCGCACCACACCATCGGTCGCGTCGTCGGGTGGCAACCAGAAGGCGCCGTCGCTGACGCCTTCGATGGTGTTGAGATGGAAGTTCAGGTGGCCGAGCGAGCTGCGCTTGCCGGCGATGTTGATCAGGTCGTTGGAGCGCCCGAGCAGGCGGAACGATGTGGGGGTGATGACCTCGAGCACGTCGGCCAGCGTGGTGGCCAGCGGCACGTGGCCACCTTGTGCCACCGAGGCGTCGCCATCGCCGGTGATGTACAGACCGTCGAAGGTCTGCCACTCGGCGCCGGCCACGGTGCGGCGCGTCGCGACCTGGCCGGTCTCGGTGCAGCCGTAGATTTCCATCAACGGTGCCGCGAGGCCGGCCTCGGCACGCGCCGCGAGCTGCGGAGACAGCGGCGCGGTGGCGCACAGCGTGAGATCGATCGCTGGCAGGTCGACACCCGAATCGAGCAGCGACTTCAGGTGGAATGGCGTGGTCACCAGCATGCGCGGCCGCGCGGCGCGAGACAGCGCCGCGGCGATGTCGGCGGGGTAAAACGGGCGGCCCGTGTCGATTGCCGCGCCGCTCAGCATTGCGAGCAGCACCGTCGACTCGAAGCCGTACATGTGCTGCGCGGGCACGGTGGCGAGCAAGCTGACGCCGTTCATGTGGCGAAGCCCCATCTGCTGGGCGAGGCGCTGCGCCTCGGACAACGCGCCCTTGTGCAGGAAGCCCCAACGCTTGGCGTGCGGCACCGGCGCGCCGGTGGAGCCGGAGGTCAAGACCTGCACCGCGAGCGTCTCTTCGCTGATCTGCGGCACCTCGGTCGCGCTCGACAAGGGAGCCGGCTCGGCGGGGTAGTGCACGATGGGCAGCGCCGCCTCGATCGACGGGTGGTCGACCAGCGCATAGGCCGCCGGGAACAGGCCCCGCAGGCGCTCGATCATGTCGGGCGTGTGGTTGGGCGGCAGCAGGCTGCTCTGGCCGCGCAGCATCGCGGCGCCGATGCCCACCGCGAAACGATAGCGGTCGCCGGTGAGGTTGAGCATGGCGCCGTTCTCGGGCAGCCGCTCGGCGAGCTGGCGCACATCGGCCAGGTACTGGTGGCGCGAGATGGCCTGGCCGTCTCGCCAGGCGAACGGCGCCGCCAGGTCGTCGGCCCAGATCAGCGGCAAGGTGCTCATGGGGCCGAGTTGCCCTGCGCGGGCCGGGCCGACGCCTTGCTGTTCTGCATGTAGGCGCGAATGGCGTCCGCCGCGCTCGATCGCTCGAATTCCGGGTGCAGGCGGAAGCGGATCATCAGCTCACCTCCGAACATCAGCGCTACGGCAATGGGCGTCAGCAGGTTGGCGAACACCGCCCAGGCATCGAAGCTCGCGAAAACGAACAAGGCCAGCGAGATCGAAACGATGCCGACGAAGAGCATCACCCAGGCTTGGGTCAGGCGGCGGGTGTACTCCGCCTGGCCGGGCGCCAAGCGGCCGCCATGCACGCGCAGCGCCAGCACGGTGATCAGCGGCGTGTGCCCGGCGCGCAGCGTGCTGCCGAAGACGATTGCGAGAAAAAAGTTGATGCCTACGTGCTGCGCGAGGTAGAGCCCGCTGCCCGAGATCTTCACGCCCATGACGGCAAGACCGGACAAGACCGCGATCACCAGCAGCGAAAGGGCTGCGACGAAACGGTGCCCGCTGCGCCAGGCGCCGACCGCGACGACGAGCAGCATCGGCATCAGCACACCGACCACGTTCCACGCCGAGGCCTGGGTCTGCGTCATCAACCAGTGAGAGCCGGCCACATAGGCCACTGCCGCCAAGGCCATCGCGGCGATGCGGGCTGCGTAACGGACTTGCATGGAGACGGACTCAGAGGCTGAGAGTTTTTCGAGCGTGGCCGAGCAGCGCGCCCAAAGGCGCCCGATCTAGGCGCAAAGCACAGCCATAGCTCGGGCTATGGCGAGCATTTGCAACGACGAGCGGGCGCCTTTGGGCGTGATGAGCGGACATGATCGGAAGACTCTCAGCCTCTTAGCCGACGCGGTGGGCTGCGATGTGCTCGCTCAGGCTGGCCAGCGAGGTGAAGATGCGGACGTTGTCTTCGTCGTCGGAGCGCAGCTGGAAGCCATAGCGCTGCGAAACGACGAGCGCCACTTCGAGGATGTCGATCGAATCCAGGCCCAGCCCGTCGCCGTACAGCGGGGCTTGCGGGTCGATGCTCTCGGGGGCCATGTCGAGGTTGAGCGATTCGACGAGCAATGCGGCGACTTCGCGCTGGAGCTCGGTTTGGGAAGAGGTCATGCGTGCGTGGAATCGGTGAGGTGTCTGCCGCCGGTCAGCGAGTGAGCTGGGGGCCCGGCAACGGGGGCTCAGTTTATCAAAGGCGTGCACCGGCAAAGGGCCCGGCGCCGGGGTCTCGGCGGGCCGATTCGTGAGGTGGTTTCAGCGCTCGTAGGGCCGGGTCAATGCGAAGCCATGGCTGTCGGTCTGGGTGTCGGCGACCGGACCACCGGGGCCGCGCGTCGCCGCATTGAGGCGGTCAATCTCGGCATACGCAAAACGCAGCTGCCCTTCGAGGCGGGTCACCGATGAACGTTGCTCCAGCGCGAACGCAGCCTGGCGTTGCTGCGAAGCGGTCTTTTCCTTTTCCAGCTCGGCCTGCAGCCGTGCATTGACGGCCCTCAGGTTCTGCGAGCTGGCGGCCACCTGTTCGCGCGCCGCCGTCACGAGACGGGCATGGCGGGCGGCGGCGCGGCTGCCGATGACTCGCCACGCCAGGGTGCCACCGAGCATGGCGCCGACCAGGGCGGCGGCCAGTGCCGTTGCGATTGCCATCATGTCCATCTTGAGCCTCTTTCGGTGCAGCGTGCGCGGACACCACGGGCGCCTGCTGCACAAGACACAGAGGTTACTCAGCGCGGGCCGGCTTGTGTGCGAGTACTGGCACGGGTGCCGTGACAAAGTACACGCACACCTCGCCGGATCACCGCAGCAAACGGCGCCTTGCTCAGACCTGACGCGGTTTGACCTTGGCCGCGGCCGCCTTGGCGTTGCGGCGTGCGGTTTCCACATCGGCATCGAAGGCCAGCGCGACACCCATGCGGCGCTTGACGAAGCTTTCGGGCTTGCCGAACAGGCGCAGCTCGGTGTTGGGCACGCGCAGCGCGTCGTCGACGCCATCGAAGGCGATGCCCTTCGCGTCCACACCACCGTAGATCACGGCGCTGGCGCCCGGGCTCTTGAGCGCGGTGTTGACCGGCAGACCGAGGATGGCGCGGGCGTGCAGTTCGAACTCGTTCTGCCACTGGGTGATCATCGTCACCATGCCGGTGTCGTGCGGGCGTGGGCTGACCTCGCTGAACCACACCATGTCGCCCTTGACGAAGAGCTCAACGCCGAACAAGCCCTGGCCGCCCAGGTTGTCGGTGACGGCCTGGGCGATATCGCGCGAGCGCTGCAAGGCGGACGGGGTCATGCGGTGAGGTTGCCAGCTCTCGACATAGTCGCCACTGACCTGGATGTGGCCGATCGGGTCGCAGAAATGGGTTTCGATCTGGCCGCCGGCGCCAACGGCACGCACGGTGAGCTGGGTGATCTCGTAGTCGAAATCGATGAAGCCCTCGACGATCACGCGGCCATGGCTCACGCGGCCGCCGGCCATCGCGTAGTCCCAGGCCTTCTTGACATCGGCAGGGCCATCGATCTTGCTCTGGCCCTTGCCCGAGCTGCTCATCACCGGTTTGACGATGCACGGGTAGCCGATGCCCTTCTTGTCGCCTGTGCCGTCGATGGCCGCCTGAAGTTCATCCAGTGAATCGCAGAAAACATAGGGACTCGTCGGCAGCGCCAGCGTTTCGGCAGCCAGGCGGCGGATGCCTTCGCGGTCCATCGTCAGCCGCGCGGCGCGGGCGGTGGGGATCACGCGCACGATGCCCGCGGCTTCCAGCTCTTCGAGCATCGGCGTCGCGATGGCCTCGATCTCAGGCACCACCAGGTGCGGCCGCTCGGCCTCGATCAGCGCCTTCAGCTGCGCCGGGTCGCTCATCGTGATGGTTCGGGCGTGGTGAGCCACCTGCTGGCCGGGGGCGTTCTCGTAACGATCGACGGCAATGGTCTCGACGCCCAGGCGTTGGAGCGCAATCAGCACCTCCTTGCCCAGCTCGCCACTGCCCAGCAGCATGACTTTGGTGGCCGAGGGAGACAGAGGGGTTCCGAGCGTGGTCATGGGCAGGTTCCGGTGAATCGACAGGCGGGCATTCTAGAGATCGCCCCCGAGGGCTGAGCAGCCCTGGAAAGCCGCATTTGCTCAAGGGAGCTTTATCATTGCACCCATGCAAACTGGTCCCCGTGATGTGGCGCAGACGCGCCTGGGCAATGCGCTGGCCTTGTTCGACGAGTTCGTCCGTGCCACCGTCAAACACCCCGATGCCGCCACCTTGCGCGGCCTCGAAGGCCGTTTCGCAGAGCGGCTGCAGATCCAACCCAGCTACTGGAGCCAGATCAAGGGCCGTTCGCGGCAAATCGGCGAGAGGCTGGCGCGCCAGTTCGAGCAGCTGTGCCATAAGCCCGTCGGCTGGATGGACCAGCCGCACGACGGCGCCACGGCCGCTGTTTCCTCGTCCGCTCCTCCTCAGCGCTCCGCGGACGCGGACACGTCCAGCGTGCCGCAAGACGATGACGAACGCTTCATCGTCGGCCTGGTGCTGACCTACTACCGGCGCCACCCGCAGCGAGCTCGCACGCGACTGCTCGACCTGCTGGGTGAAGTGCTCTCGCCCGCGCCACCCAGCCCGCCCAAGCCAGGCCACACCAACAAGCCGGTCGACGATCCGCAAGACCTGTGGGTTCGCACGCAAGCCGGTGTGGCGCCGCTGAAACGGAAACGCTGAGTTCGCGCCGAATCTGGGAACCCCCTAGAAAAAAGTGCGCAAGACCCCTTGCGCAAGATAATCAGATGTTTATCATTTGCGCAAGTTGCGGAGCCAGGCAGTCCCGCAACGACACCCCGTTCGACCCACCCTTTTTCCGGAGCCCCATGTTCTCAACCCTTGCACTGAATTCAACGAAGCCGCGACGTGCGCAGGCCTCGTGCTCAGTCATCGGTGCCATGGAGGCGCCACCCGGTGCATCGCCACACTGAGTGCTCTGAACACAGAGCCTCAAGCGGCCCGGGTTGCGTCACTGCTCCCGGGCCGTTTTGTTTTTGCCGCGCCTTTTGACCCATACCGCTCTAGCCAAGGAGAAACCTTCATGAAGATCACCCTCGCCAATTCCAAACCCCGCAATCCGCTGGTCGCTGCAGCGCATTTCCGCCGCGCCGGCAGTCACCGCCCGCATGGCGGTGCGATGCGGCAGCAAGTCGGCCGCACCCTGCGCCGCGAACTCGACCAGTTCACCCGAAGCAAAGACAGCCCATGAACACACGGCCAGGCCCCACGAGGGCGGCCTCTGAAGGAAACGATCATGACCAGCTTGAAACCGTTCCCGTGGCAGCCCGAAACGGCGCCGCACCCCTGGACCCACCCGGTACGCCGTGTGGTGGCCGCGAGCCTGAGCAGCACCAGCGCTGCGCTGGCCAAGATGGCTCAGCAACTGGCCTTGCCTGCTCCGGCACCGGTCAGCCATGCGCCGACCGTGCTGGAGTTCCATGCCGAAGCCGGCGCTCCCGAAGGCGGCGCGCTGTACTTGGATGGGCGTCTCGTCGGCTACCTGTCCGGCGTGACGCGCCTGTGATCCGCGCCTGAAACCGGCCCGATGCGGCCGGTTTCAGGCGTTCTTGTGTGCGTGTTCGTGCTTGACCCGGGCCGCGGACTGAACGCGTAGCACGTAGCGATACACGAGCAGCGCAAACGGCACCCAGCCCACCCACATCAGCAGGTCGAGCCCTTCGTGCCACCACTGCCAGGTGTCGATGGCCTCGTTCTCCCAGCCCAGCGACTCTTCGATGAAGTCGAAAACCCCCAGCCACACGATCAGCAGCACGACCAGCAAGCCCCTGGCCTGCTGACGCGGCGCCGCATGGCGCCACAACGAGGGCAGCGTCACCCCGCCGACCACCAGCCCGTACAGGGCCAGGTGCGCGAAATGCTGATGCTCGAAATACCCGCTGATGAGCGGCTCGCTGCTGATCATGCGAGCGGCCGTCCAGCCCAGCACACCGGCGCCGAGGATCACGATGACCGGGAACCGGTCGACCAGCCTCAGGATCAGCGTGCTGCCCCACACCACGATGGGCACGCTGATCAACAGACCCAGGATCACCAGCAGCATGCTGCCCTGCGCCGCCCCGCCGACGGCCAGCACGTTGTCGACGCCCATCACGGCATCGGCGACCACGATGGTCTGGATGGCGCCGCGCACGGTGGCTGCGGGCTGGATGTCGTGTTCACCGCCGCCTTCGTTGCTCGTGAGCTTCCAGGCGATCCAGACCAGCGCCAGCCCGCCGATGAGCAGGAAGCCCGGGATCTTGAGCAGCCACACCACCACCAGCGTGAGCAACCCGCGGATCACGATGGCGCCGGCCGTGCCCCAGAAGATGACCCGCCGCTGCATGGCGGGTGGCACGTTGCGCGCCGCCAAGCCGATGACGATGGCGTTGTCGCCTGCGAGCACCAGGTCGAGCAGCACGATGGCCATCAAGGCCGATAAGAATTCAGGAGAGAGGATGTCCATGACGCTTGCCTTCACCAAGTCTTGAGAACCCACGGCGCGCGAACGCCGTGACCGGTGAAGGTCTTGCCCACAGCGCGATGTGAAGCGCTGCCCAAGTGCCGGGGTGCTGCCGCACCCGTGCTGACGACGGCCTGGCGAAGGGCTACTCCCCTTGCAGGCACGAGTTTCCGCCCATGGCAGGGACAGGTCAAACACGGGTATTCCATAAACGCAGGCACACTCGCCGCCATGCCGCCCGTCATCGCCCTGGAGCACATCGAGAAACGCTTCGACAGCGGCCTGCTGGCGTTGAACGACGTGTCGCTGCAGGTCGACGCGACCGAGTTCGTGTCGCTGCTCGGGCCTTCGGGCTGCGGCAAGAGCACGGTGCTGCGACTGGCCGCCGGGTTGGAAACGGCAAGCGCCGGCCAAGTAAATTCGCCCGCCTTGTCGACACAGGCCGTGGCCGACACCGCCTTCGTGTTCCAGGACGCGACGCTGATGCCCTGGGCCAGCGTGTTCGACAACGTGTGGCTGCCGCTGCGACTGGCCGGCGTGCCGCGCGCGCAGGCCACCGAGCGCATTCACGCGGCGCTGCAATCGGTGGGGCTGAAAGACTTCGCCCAGGCCTTTCCGTCCGAACTGTCGGGCGGCATGAAGATGCGCGCCTCGATCGCACGCGCGCTCGTCACACAGCCACGCGTGCTGCTGATGGACGAGCCCTTTGCCGCCCTCGACGAGTTCACCCGGCAAAAGCTCAACGACGACCTGCTCCACTGGTGGCAGGCGCGGCCACTGGCCGTGCTGTTCGTGACGCACAGCGTGTTCGAAGCCGTGTACCTGAGCCAGCGCGTGCTGGTGATGGGCGTGCGGCCCGGCCGGGTGATCGCCGAGGTGGCGATCGACGAGCCCTACCCGCGCAGCAGGGCGTTTCGCACCTCCAGGTCCTACGTCGAAGCCTGCGCTGAGATCAGCCAGGCGCTGGAATCGGCGCAGGCCCCCACTTGATGCAGCGCCTCAGCCCCGCCCTGACGCTGCTGGCGCTGCTCGCCGCCTGGGAGGCGCTGGTCCGGCTGGCCCACATCCCGCACTACACCTTGCCGGCGCCCAGCCTGGTGCTGCAAACGCTGTGGAGCAACTTCGGCTCGCTGGCCGGCAGCTGGTGGTTCACGCTGAAGATCACCTTCGGCGCGCTGCTGCTGGCGTGCGCCGGCGGGGTGTTGATCGCCGCGGTGTTCGCGCTGTCGCGGCCGGTCGAGGTGGCCCTGTTTCCCATCGCAGTGATGCTGCAGGTGACGCCCATCGTCGCGGTGGCGCCGCTGATCCTGATCTACGTCGAAAGCACCACCGCCGCCTTGCTGCTGTGCGCCTGGATCGTCGCGTTCTTCCCGATCCTGTCGAACACGGTGATCGGCCTGCGCGCGGCCGATGCCCACCTGCGCGACCTGTTCCGCCTGTACCGCGCCACGCCGCTGCAGCGGCTGCGCCTGTTGCTGGTGCCAAGCGCCTTGCCCTACTTCGTGGCCGGGCTGAAAATCTCCGGCGGCTTGAGCCTCATCGGCGCGGTCACTGCCGAGATGGTGGCCGGCGCAGCGGGGCGCGAGACTGGCCTGGCCTCACGCATTCTGGAGGCGAGCTTCCGCACCGAGACGCCGAAAATGTTTGCCGCGCTCACGCTGCTCGTGCTGACCGGCGTGATCATCTTCTGGGGCTTCAACGCACTGTCTCGCGCCTTGCTCGGGCGCTGGCATGCGGTGGAGTCCACCCGATTCGATTGACCAGGAGCCTTGCATGTCCCCCTTGATTCGCCTCGCCCTCATCGCCATCACCTTTGCCGCGGGCGCTGCCTGCGCACAAGACAAGGTCACCTTTGCCACCAATTGGAAGGCCCAGGCCGCGCACGGCGGCTTCTACCAGGCGGTGGCCGACGGCACCTACAAGAAGTACGGCCTCGACGTGACCATCCAGCAAGGCGGCCCACAGGTCAACAACCGGCCGCTGCTTCCTGCAGGGCGCATCGACTTCCTGATGACCGGCAACCTGCTGCACAGCTTCGACAACGTGAAGAACGGCGTGCCCACCGTGGTGGTGGCCGCCATGTTCCAGAAGGACCCGCAGGCGCTGATCGCCCACCCCGGCCAAGGCTACGAGAACTTCGACAAGCTGAAAGACGCGCCGCTCGCACTGATCGCCAAAGACGGCCAGTTCAGCTGGTGGCAATGGCTCAAGGTGACGCACGGCTTCAAGGACGAGGTGCTCAAGCCCTACAACTACAACCTCGGCCCCTTCCTCGCCAACCCCAAGGCCATCCAGCAAGGCTACTCGGTGGCTGAGCCGATCTATGTGGAGAACCAGGGCAAGTTCAAGCCGGTGGTGCACCTGCTCGCCGACCACGGCTTCAGCACCTACTCGACGCTGATCGAAGCGCGCGCCGACACGGTGAAGAGCAAACCCGACCTCGTGCAACGCTTCGTCGACGCGTCGGCGCTCGGCTGGGTGAACTACCTCTACGGCGACCGCAAGGCCGCGGCCGCGCTAATGATCAAGGACAACCCCGAGATGACCGAGGCCGAGATGGAAGCATCGGTCGCACTGATGAAGCAGCAAGGCATCGTCGATTCGGGCGAAGCGCTCGCCGGCGGCATCGGCGCGATGAGCCAGGCGCGCATCCAGGACTTTTATGGCCAGATGGTCAAGGCCGGGCTGTACAAGGCAGGCGAAGTCGACCTGTCGAAGGTGGCGACGCTGCAGTTCGTCAACAAGAAGGTCGGGCTGGACGTGAAGGCCAAGCTGGGCGCCAAATAGCCCCGCTCAAGTCGCTTTCGGGGGCTGCCGATAACCCCGGTACGACAGCAAAGACTCAGCAGTACCGTGACCACGCCCGCCGCCACCGCCCCCACGCCGCTCACGCAACCATTGCGTGACTTGGAAGCATGGGTGGCGCACTTCCAGCAGGCCGAGATCCCGGTGATGGGCAACACGGCCGACGCGCTCGAAGCCATGCGTGCCAACGAAGACGAGGTCGACGCCAACCTGATCGGCGAGATGGTGGCCGACGACCCGTTGATGACACTGAAGGTGCTGGCCTACGCGGCGGCACACCGGCCACCGCGGCTGCTGACCGATGTAGAAACCGTGACCGCCGCTGTGGTGCTGATGGGCATCTCGCCGTTCTTTGGCGCCTTCGGCGCGCAGCCGATCATCGAAGACCGCCTGGCCAACGAGCCCGAGGCTCAGCAAGGCCTGAACGACGTGATGCGGCGCGCTCACCGTGCGGCGCACTTCGCGCTGGCCTTCGCCGTTCATCGCATGGACCACGACGCTGCCGTGATCTACGAAGCCGCGCTGCTGCACGACTTTGCCGAGATGCTGTTGTGGTGCCATGCGCCGGCGCTGGCGCTGCGGCTCCGCGCCGCGCAAAAGGCCGACCCGACGCTGCGCTCGCATGTGGCGCAGACGAACCTGCTCAACGTCAACCTGGCCGACCTGCAGCAGGCGCTGATGAAGGCCTGGGCCTTGCCCGAGCTGCTGATCCGCATCACCGACGACCGCCACGCCGAACACCCGAGCGTGCAGAACGTGGTGCTGGCCATCCGCCTCGCGCGGCACACCGCCGAGGACTGGGACAACGCGGCCATCCCCGACGACATCGTCGCGCTGTCGGAGCTGCTGAATCTGTCGCTGGCGGCGACGCTGAAGTTCGTGCGCGAGCTCGACACCTGAGCTCAGCTACAGCGGCAAGGCCGTGGTGTTCTTCACCCGGTCGAGCACGAAGCTCGTCTTGCAGTCTTCGACGCTCGGGTGCTTGAGCAGCGTGTCCATGATGAAGCGCGCGTAGTGCGCCATGTCTTGCACGACCACGCGCAGCAAGTAGTCCATCTCGCCGGTGAGCGCGGCGCATTCCACCACCTCGGGCCAGGTCTGCACCGCGGCGCGGAACAGGTCCATCGGGTTGCGCTTGTGCACCTCTGAGTGCTTTTCGAGCCGCACGTTGATGTAGGCGGTGAGGCCGAGCCCGACGCGTTCGGCCGGTACCAGCGCCACATAGCCCGCGATCACGCCCGACTCTTCCAGCCGCTTGACGCGACGCAGCGTGGCCGAGGGAGAGAGGCTGATCTGCGCTGCCAGCACGTCGTAGGTGATGCGCCCGTCAACCTGCAGCGCACGAAGAATGCGCCGATCGACGGTATCGAGCGTGGATTCAGTTTCCATGCTTGAGATTCTGCAGTTTTTCGCCGAAAACCGCAGCCAACAAGGTGAAATTTGCAGAAAACCTGCAGGCCACCCACCCTAAAGTGCAGCATCCACCCGATCTGAGCAGGAGCGACGCATGCAATTCACCCCCTGGGACAACCCGATGGGCACCGACGGCTTCGAGTTCGTCGAGTACGCCGCGCCCGACCCCACGGCCATGGGCCATCTGTTCGAGACCATGGGTTTCCGGCCGATCGCCAGGCACCGCCACAAGAACGTGACGCTGTACCGACAGGGTGAGATCAACTTCATCATCAACGCCGAGCCCAATTCGTTCGCGCAGCGCTTTGCACGCCTGCACGGGCCGAGCGTGTGCGCGATGGCTTTCCGTGTGCAGGACGCCAACCAGGCCTACGCGCGAGCCCTCGAGCTCGGCGCCTGGGGCTTCGACAACCAAACCGGGCCGATGGAGCTGAACATCCCGGCCATCAAGGGCATTGGCGACTCGCTGATTTATTTCGTCGACCGCTGGCAGGGCAAGGACGGCGCCACGCCCGGGGCCATCGGCAACATCAGCATCTACGACGTCGACTTCGTGCCCATCCCCGGCGTCGAATCGAAGGTCGCTGGTGATGGTCTGACTTACATCGACCACCTGACGCACAACGTGCACCGCGGCCGCATGAAAGAGTGGGCCGACTTCTACGAGCGCCTCTTCAACTTCAGGGAAGTACGCTACTTCGACATCGAAGGCAAGCTCACCGGCCTCAAGAGCAAGGCCATGACCAGCCCCTGCGGCAAGATCCGGATTCCGATCAACGAGAGCTCGGACGACAAGAGCCAGATCGCCGAGTACCTCGACCTGTACCACGGCGAGGGCATCCAGCACATCGCGCTGGGCAGCGACGACATCTACACAACGATCGACGCGATGAAGCAGCGCGGCGTGTCGTTCCAGGACACCATCGCCACCTACTACGACCTCGTGAACAAGCGGCTGCCGAACCACGGAGAGAACCTGGAAGAGCTGAAGCGCCTGCGCATCCTCGTCGACGGGGCCACGCACCAGGGCGCGCCGAACGAGCTGCTGCTGCAGATCTTCACGCAGACGGTGATCGGGCCGATCTTCTTCGAGATCATCCAGCGCAAGGGCGACCAAGGGTTTGGCGAAGGCAACTTCCGCGCGCTGTTCGAAAGCATCGAGCTCGACCAGGTGCGCCGCGGTGTGCTGACCGACACGTCGGCGGCGTGATGCAGGGCAGCGACAAAGCCGTCAACCAAGGTGTCGCGCCGGTCACCTATGGCGACGGAACACGGCCTCCGCGCGGCGACTACGCGGCCGCGCGCGCCGACTACACCTGCGACCAGCACTGGGAGCGCTACACGGCGCAAGAGCACGCGTTGTATCAACGCCTGTACGAGCGCCAGGCCGCGCAGCTGAAGGGCCTGGCCTGCGATGAGTTCATCGCCGCCGTCGAGCACCTGGGCACGCCGCAAGAGATTCCGCGCTTCGATGCGCTGTCAGAGCGGCTGCAGCGCGCTACCGGCTGGGAGGTGGTGGCGGTGCCGGGCTTGATACCCGAAGAGGCGTTCTTCGGCCTGCTGGCGCAACGCCGCTTCCCCGTGACGGGCTGGATCCGCAGCCCCGAAGAGTTCGACTACGTGGTCGAACCCGATGTCTTCCACGACCTCTTCGGCCACGTGCCGCTGCTTTTCAACCCGGTGTTCGCCGACTACATGCAGGCCTATGGCGCGGGCGGGTTGAAGGCGAGCCGCCTGCAGGCCTGCGAGTACCTCGCGCGCCTGTATTGGTACACGGTGGAGTTCGGGCTGATCGCCACACCCGACGGCCTGCGCGCGTATGGCGCTGGCATCCTCTCGTCGACCGGCGAGTTGCGGCACAGCGTGCTGAGCCCAGCGCCGCAGCGGCTCGGCTTCGATGTGGAACGCATCATGCGCACCCAATACCGCATCGACAGCTTTCAAAGCACCTACTTCGTCATCAACGGTTTCGAGCAATTGTTCGAAGCCACCGCGCCCGATTTCACGCCGCTCTATGGGCGCGTGGCGCAACAAGGCGAGCTGAGCGCCGACGCGCGCCTCGATAGCGACACGGTGTTCTGATCCCCCCAAGGTGGGACACCGATCGGTGTGATTGAAGCGAGGGGGTTCACCGACCAAACTGGTTTAGTGAACTCTTCAGGCCACAACCCCGCTTCCACGGCTCATCAACAATTGAGCCGTCGCTGCGCGCTCTTCACCTGGGCAGCGATGAGCATGTCGATCGGCATGGGCCTGCTGGCTTGGGGGCCGATCGGGTTGCCACCAGGGTCTCATGTTTTTGCAGCCCACGGCGTCAACGCTTTGTTGAGCTTGCCCACGCTGCTGGCAGGTGTCTGGGGTTGGCGCGCGCTGGCGAGCAGCCATTGGTCTGAAGCATTGCAGGCGCCGTGGCACTGCTTCTTCGCCGGCATCACATTGTCGGCAGGCGCGTCATTGATCTATCACTGGGCGCCTGGAGATCTGAGCTACCTGGCTGAACAGGCCGCCACAGCGGGCGCCTTCGCTCTGCTGCTGTGCGGCTTTCTGGCCGAGCGCGTCGATGCCCGCTGGGGTTCGCGACGCATGTGCCTCGTGGCCATCTCAGCAGTCATGCTCGCCAGCGCGGCGTCCTGCTTCAGCGTGTTGATCCTCGGGCAGATGGATCTGCGGCCCATGTTGCTGCTGCTCTGGGGGCCAGCGCTGCTGATCCCCACCGGGGCGTTGAGCCTTCCCGCAAGCCATACGACAAAGCTCGATTGGCAGCTGATCCTCGGCCTGTGCGCCACGACGCAGCTGCTCAGTCTGGGCGACAGCGCGATGCTGGGCTTCACGGGTGGGGCGCTCAGCGGCCATGCGCTGATGCACCCGAGCCTCGCGGGCATTACGGCCTGGCTGGCCTACCGGGCGAGCACCGCCTCATCCGTCGCTTGCGAAGACGATGTGGGCCTGACCCAGGCCAACACCTCGTTGAACACTTCGGGCTGATCGAGCAGCTGCACGTGTGCAGAGCCGGTGACGTGGCGGTTGTCAGCACCCGGCAAGGTGGCGGTGGAGGCGGGGAAGACGATGTTGTCGCAGTGGCTGTAGAAGCAGGTGAAGTGCGAGAAGCCGCCTTCTGATTCATTGGCTTCGAGCGCGCGCTGCCAGTCGGTTCCCAAAGCCATTTCGCGGGCGTTGCGGCTGGTGCCGAAGCGACCCAGCCACGTCCCACGGTGGGGGCTGCCGATCGTGATGATGCGATGAGCGCGCGCCCCGCCTGCAAAGGCCGTGGCCCAGGCCCGGATGGCAAGGCCGCCCATGCTGTGCCCCACCAGCACGGGCGCCAGACCGGTGACTTGTTGAATTCGCTGCACCGCTTGCTCGATGATGGGCGCGTAGCTGCTAATGCTGCCGAACACGGGTTCGAGGTTCACCGCGATGAAGGGGACGTCTTGCTCGCGCAGGCGGAGCATCCAACGATTCCACAGACCGCGGTTGCAGACGAAGCCGTGCACGAGCACGAGGCCGCGGTGCCCGCCTGCCGTGGGCAGATGGTCGGGCACAAGCCGTGACCGAAACGGCTGTTGCCAGCAGAAGACGCGCGGTGCCGTGTGGGTTTCGCCGAACCACGCCTTGAGCAGCTGCATGCCGGTGGCCTTGGGCGCGGCATCGTCGCCGTGGACATGCCACACCAGCATGAACTCAATCGCAAGAAACAGTGCGTAGCCGAAGACGATCAACACCACGCCGACGCCGGCCCATGCAGGCTCCCCGGCGCGATAGAAAAAAGCGGCCCACAGCGCGGCAGCGGCCAGGAGCGACAGGGTGGTGAATTGCTGGAGTCGGGCGAGCATGCGGTCAATGCTAGGGCCAAATCGAGGTCACGCTGGCGGCATCAGTTGCACGTCGCGCCCGCTCAATCGCCTGGCCAAACCGGTCGCAAGTTTGTTAGCAAATCCGTAGACAGACAGCTGCGGGTTGGCACCGATGCTGGTGGGGAACAGTGAACCATCGTGGACCGACAGGTTGCTGACTTGCCAATGCGTGCCATCAGGTTGGACAACGCCTTGACTCTCGGTCGCACCCATCGCGCAACCACCCATCACATGTGCGCTGACCACACGCGTCAGCAACGGCTTCATGGGCAACGCCTTGATGGCATCGCGCGCCTGCGTCCAGCTCGCGTAGGAGCCTCCCAACTCGTGCACCGGCACAACCGACCGGGCGCCGGCCGCGAACTGGATCTCGGCCATGCTGAGGAAGGCGCGGCGCGCACCGTCCATCACGAAGTCGTTCAACGGGTAGTCGAGCACCGGCGAGCCGTCGGATTTGAGCTTCACCTGCCCGCCCACCGACTGCGGGTGAAAGCCATCGCGCATCAAGGCCAACAAGCTGTGCATGTGGGGGAACTGCCGCAGCGCGTCGGCCTGCGCTTGTCCGTAACCGGCCAGCGTGCTGGAGAAAATCACCGGATGCATCGGCGGCGCCTCGAGCTTGTAGCCGATGGGGCCGTCGATCGGCTGCATCTGCAAGAAGTGATCGCTGTACAGCGTTTGCGGTGCGCCGTCCCAGGCTTCGACTCGCTGCTCGAACGTGGCGGCCGAAATCACCACCGGGTGAAGGAAGGTGCGCGCACCCAGCAGGCCGTGCGGATCGGGCAAATCGGAACGCTTGAGCAAGGCAGGCGAATTGATCGCGCCGCCCGCAACCACGTAGTGCTTGGCCACGATGCGCGTGGGAGTGCTGCCCGCGACGATGCTGCCGTTGTGGGTGACTGGCACGCAGACGAGTGCACTGATCCTTTGCTGCACGGTCTCGAACATGTGCGCCCTCGTCTGCACCAGCAGCGTGGCGCCGTGATCGAGTGCGGCCGGAATGGTGGTTACCAGCATCGACTGCTTCGCGTTCGTCGGGCAGCCCATACCGCAGGAGCCGAGGTTCCAGCAGCCCTTGACGTTGCGCTGAATGCCGGAAGCGCTGATGCCGAGGCGAGTCGCTCCTGCGCGAAGCAGCTCGTTGTTCTGGTTCGGTGGGGTCAACCACGGGCCGATGTTCAGCCGACGTTCGGCTTGCTCAAACCAGGGAGCCATCGCAGCCTCGGTCATCTCGGGCAAACCGAAGTGCTTCTGCCAGTAGAGCAAGGTGCTGGGTGGCGTGCGGAACGAGCTGGTCCAGTTGACCGTGGTGGAACCACCAACGCATCGACCTTGCAGGATGTTGATGGCCTTGTCGGCCGTCTTGCGGGCGGCGCTTTCCTGGTACAGGCTGGGGTAGGCGTCGCTCTCACGTTGGCGGAAATCGCCGCTGCTCTTGAGCGGTCCTTCTTCGACCAACACGACGTTGAGGCCCGCCCGGGTCAACAGTTCGGCGGTGATGCCTGCTCCGGCGCCCGTGCCAACGATGGCCACGTCGCAGTCGAGTTGCGTGGGCAATGCATGCCGGTCGCCGCCAAAAACTTTCCAGCCGCGGCTCAGGCCTTCGCGTATCGGGTCAGGCAGTTGGCTCATGTCGTTCAGATGACTCGCGGCCCAGGGTAGCCCAGGACATTCCAGGCGGAGGGATCGGCGTAGTAGGCTGCGTTCGTTAGATCACGCAGCGCTTGATAGGCTTGTTGCTTCAAGGCGAGTGAAGAAACTCGCATGCCCTGCAACGCGGATTGGATCTGCTCTACGCTGGCCTCCGGCCACGGAGCATGAAGGCCCGCCAGCGCGACGCGCCCAGGCGCCGACGCCAAAATCGCCAGCAGTTGAGAAAGCTCGCTCTGCACAGCAGAGGGAAATGCGCTGAGCACGTCGTCCACCCGCTGAAGATGGGATTGCAAGCTGGAGCGGCGTTGAGATGCATCCGTCGGCAGGCTGCCATCGAGCACGGCCCGCGCCACGCCCGCAAAGACTTCGCGGCTTGTTGCGGTGAGCTTGCCGCCTTGCAAGCCGGGTTGGAACAGTGCCAAACCACCGCCAACCAAAACGAGCGTAGCGGTGGCACCAACACCCAATTTGAGAAAGCTTCGTCGTTGCATGCTCAGGTGTGCATTAGGTCGGGCCGAGTGTTGCATCATTCGCGCAGCAAACCGTAGAGGCGAGCGACTAAGTCGCCCCATGAGAAACCCGCGTCCATTTGATGTCTGCCACCGCCGAATCCATCCTGGGTTTTCTTGAAGCCGTCGCGCATGAACGAAGCGCGAGGGCTGTATCGCCGACGCTGTTGAGGCGCGTGCAGGCGGTGAAGGTCTATCAGCAGCGGCGTTTTTCACATACCTACGCCGACTTGCTGGCCACGCCGCGTTATGGTGGCGCGGCACGCTTCTTTCTGGAGGAGCTCTATGGCCCCGGCGACTTCCGACAGCGCGACGCACAGTTCGCGCGTGTTGTACCGGCCCTGGTGCGGCTGTTTCCGCACGATGTGGTGGAGACAGTGAACACGCTCGCGCAGTTGCATGCCCTGTCGGAAAGTCTGGACAGTGAGATGGCACGGCACTTGGTAGATGATCGCGTAGACGCCGACAGCTACATCGCCGCTTGGCAGCAAACCGGGCGCACAGAGCAACGTGATATGCAGATCGAGCTGACCCTGTCTGTCGGTCGATCGCTCGACGAGCTCACGCGCAAACCCTTGCTTCGACATACGTTGCGCATGATGCGTGGCCCCGCACGCGCCGCCGGCCTGGCTGCACTGCAGGAATTCCTGGAACGCGGGTTCGACACTTTTCTTGCGATGCGCGGTGCGAAAGAGTTCCTTGCGCTGGTAAGCGCACGCGAACATCTTCTGATGGACACGTTGTTCGACGAGGAGAGCGTGGCCCATGGGGCCGCTCACACGAACGCGCTAGGACAATTACCGTAGCCCCGCAGTGGCTGGGCTGGGATCATCCGCCGTCTCAACCGCGTCGGAGATTTCCCGCACCATGCAAAAACCTTGGCTGAAGAGCTACCCGCCCGGCGTTCCTGCCGAAATCGACGTCACCGAATATGACTCGCTGGTCGACTTGCTGGAGCTGTCGTACGCGAAGTACGCCGAGCGTGATGCTGCGGTCTGCATGGGAAGCCGTCTCAAGTTTCGAGACATCGACCGCATGTCGACATCGCTCGCGGCTTGGCTGCAGGCGAAGGAGTTGAAGCCCGGTGCACGCGTGGCCATCATGATGCCCAACGTCTTGCAGTACATGCCTGCCATCGCCGCGATTTTGCGTGGCGGCTATGTGGTGGTAAACATCAACCCGTTGTACACGCCGCGCGAGCTCGAGCATCAGTTGAAGGACTCAGGTGCGGAAGCAATTTTCATTCTGGAGAACTTCGCGCGCACGCTTGAGAAGGTGATCTTCGAAACCAGCGTTCGCCATGTCGTTCTTGCGTCGATGGGCGATCTACTCGGTGTGGCGAAAGGGCACTTGGTCAACTTCGTTGTGCGCAATGTCCGCAAGATCGTGCCGGAGTTTCGCTTGCCGCTGAATGACGGAAGGACGGTCACTCTATTCAATCAGGCCGTATCCGCAGGCGCCAAGCTCACGCTGCAGAAGCCCAAGTTGGGTCCGGAGAACGCGGCCTTTCTTCAGTACACCGGCGGCACGACCGGCGTGTCGAAAGGCGCAACGCTACTGCATCGCAACGTGATCGCGAATATCCTGCAGTCCGAAGCTTGGTTCAAGCCAAAGTTGGATGACATTGGCGACAAGCAGCTCGTGGTCGTTTGCGCACTGCCGCTGTATCACATCTTCGCTCTGACTGCGTGCTACATGTTGGGCGCTCGGCTGGGCATGTTGAATGTGCTGATCCCGAACCCTCGCGACATCCCAGGTTTCATCAAGACGCTGCGTGGCTACAAGATCAACATGCTCCCTGCGGTGAACACCTTGTTCAACGCTCTCGCGAATCACCCTGACTTTGCCAGCATCGACTTCTCCGAGCTGGCGGTGTCCAACGGTGGCGGTATGGCTGTTCAGCAAGCTACAGCAGAAAAGTGGTTGAAGGTAACCGGCTGCCCTGTCGTGGAGGGCTACGGGCTGTCGGAAACGTCACCGGTCGCCACGATCAATCGTTTCGATACCACCTCGTTCACCGGCACGATCGGTCTACCGATTTCCTCTACAGACATGGTGATCCGCGATGACGAAGGTCGCGATGTACCCGTTGGCGCGACGGGTGAGATATGTATTCGGGGTCCGCAGGTGATGGCTGGCTACTGGAACCGCCCTGACGAAACCGCGAAAGTGATGACCAGTGATGGCTTCTTCAAATCGGGGGACATCGGTGTGATGGATGAGCAGGGCTACTTCAAGATCGTCGATCGGAAGAAGGACATGATCCTCGTGTCCGGATTCAATGTCTTCCCGAGCGAGATCGAGCAGGTGATCAGCCTTCATCCCGGCGTGTTGGAGTGCGCGGCGATTGGCGTACCAGACGAGCGCTCGGGTGAGGCGGTGAAGTTGTTTGTGGTGCGCAGGGATGCGCAATTGTCAGAAGAGACACTGACTGCTTACTGCGTCGAGAACTTCACGGCCTACAAGCGCCCTAAGCTCATTGAGTTTCGTGATGATCTTCCGAAGTCGAATGTCGGAAAGATTCTGCGAAGAGAACTGCGCAGCGTCTAATTCGAACCATGCTCATCGGGTTGCGGAAATTTGCAACCCTCGAGTTTAATAATCAGTCGCTGAAATGCAAAAAACCCCCATCGCTTTCACGATGGGGGTTTCTCTATTAATAGCCTGACAATGTCCTACTTTCACACGGGAATCCGCACTATCATCGGCGCTGAGGCGTTTCACTGTCCTGTTCGGGATGGGAAGGAGTGGGACCACCTCGCTATGGTCATCAGGCTTAACCGGTCACCATCTTGCAGTTATGCAAGACAGCCAATTTGTAGAGTCGACCGCAAGCACTAGGCTTGCAGCAGTCAGCTTATTTGATTGCGCCACTATTCTTCATTGAAGACAGGCATAACTTGTTTTACCCACTTTGACTTTTGTCAAAATTATAGGGTCAAGCCTCACGAGCAATTAGTACTGGTTAGCTTAACTGATTACTCAGCTTCCACACCCAGCCTATCAACGTCCTGGTCTCGAACGACTCTTTAGGGGGCTC
>Ga0307515_10007781_pt1 | contig 21082 bp, 6 predicted proteins | sample 17_EM_MG_FD_194513 | JGI IMG/M metagenome (GOLD analysis project Ga0307515, IMG submission 194513) | Populus trichocarpa ectomycorrhiza microbial communities from riparian zone in the Pacific Northwest, United States - 17_EM | ecosystem: Host-associated > Plants > Roots > Unclassified | place...
GGGTTATTAGAGAAGAGTAGAGGGTGATTATGATTTTGCGATGAATTAAGGGTTTGGGTGGTTGATTTCATAGGAGTTAGAAATGTAGGGTTAGGGTTTAAGGTATGAGGTGATGATGACAGCATCCTCAGTACAAGCAATGGAGGTGAACAACTCCTGAGCATAGTATAAGGCTGCTGCTTTGCACTCCTACTTTATTTTATTTATACCTCTGTTGGCCCATTGGATGTTCTAAGCAGTAAGCCGATCACAGTGTACAAACACTTTTCAAAATCTATTTTTATTTAATTATTTAATAATTAAAATAGATATTAGTAAAAGCAAAATATAATAATTATAATTTTGTGAAAAAATTTAATTTTTAGTTAAAATTGTCTTCAATGTATTTTTTTTATTTTAACAATAACATGTATTTCTATTAGTAGCATTTTTTAGGGCTAACGTGAGAAAGGTAGTTTACAAAATAAAAGTTGATTTTGGGAAGTAGGATGGTTGTATAGGGTGATTGGTTGAATCTTTCCAGAAAATCTCTAATGCTATTATAGATTTTAGGGATTTTTATGTAGGAAATTATAATTTTGATACAATTTAAGGAACCTCAATGTCGTGATTAAAAACCAAAGCACACAGTTTGTAAATTAAAATGATTGTCCATAAGCGTCTGACATGTTATATATGTTTTAAAATATGTTCGATTGATTTTAGATGAAAAATATTGTCATACCCGACATCACGACAAGCCAAATAAAAACAAATGCTTGGTTTTATGTTTTGAAAATTGGGTAAAAATAGAAAAAGAAATCGTCATCTAGTATTATAATCATTAGAAGTCCTAATTGATCTTTAGAGATCTAAGATAGAGGACTAGTTATGCTAAAGAAAAGATAGTATCACCCTAAAATATGCTACTTAAGGTAAATTGCATTGTCACTTGTTTTCATTTATAATTATTTGTTATGCCTAATTTACCGATGGCCTATCTATATAGATCTACTACAATGAGCTAAACCCCGGGTAGGTTTTACGCTTATCCATTCTAAAGTCCTGGTCGTTTTTTTCCACTCCTAAAATTTTTAGTAAATTGACATTTATATGCTCATTTACTTCTAATCATTACTTATGACTATTAATAGTTTATCAAGCCATGATAATGAATACTTGGATGGGATTTTATCAAGCTCATTGAACTCATCCCCAAGCCTTAAGAGGAGATATTTCTAAACATCTTGTTTATGCAACAATGATTCATAGATCACGACCTATTCAATTTTATTTATACTATAATATCAGGGTTCACTTGTAATTTCTGTTGAATGAGACTTTTCATACCTCAATCCTTAAATATCTGAGCAATAATAATTGTTTAGGGTTTATTTACTTTGAAGCAGAATCTAGTGACACTAACATTCAAAAATTCTAAAGAAATGATATTTTCGATGTGTCATCAACAAATATTTGACTGAAAAGAAAATTAATGTTACTGTTTGATAACTTAAAACCCATGAACCAAAACCAGGTGGGTCTTAAAAACCTTAAACTACTGAGTATAAAACAACACCCAACATCCAAACATTGGATAAGCAATATTGATAACTATCGAAAAGAAAGAAAAAACTTCTCATCCTATGATTATCACACATTACCATAACATACATGTATATATTATAAGTCATTAAAATTATCGCGAGGTGACGATGAAATGGTGTGCTATTTAGCCACCTGAGAGAGTGTTGGAGAAAGGAAGGTTTTGAAGTATAATCATAAAGTTATGATTATAAGATTCAGGAGTCGCCATCTAGTAGTATGGTTATTAGGAAACTTATGGTATGCGAGAGTTCGGGTAAGAGACTGGTTGTGCAAGGAAAAGACGCATCATCCCTAGTGCACCCTATTTAAGGTCAGCTGCATTGTTATTTGATCATTATTCTAGGTCAACTTTCTATTCGTTAGTCTCGTCTAAGGTTCAAGATAGATCTCTTTTCGTGAGAAAGTCTCTACCTTATCGGATTAAATCCTAATTAACCCATCTAAGGTCTAAATTTTAGCATTGCATTTATTTATTTATATATTTACTACCTAAGGGTATACTTTACTGTGTAGTTTTACAACCCTAAATATTAAAGTTTACATCTAAACCCTAATGTAAGATGAACAAAATGATTGGTGAAGGGTTTTTGATATTTTGATCAAATCCTAACGAATAATCATAAACTAATTACAATATCCATTTTTTTGCATTTTTAAAACATGAGAAAGATGCAATTTTTTTTGTTTTTTTATGAAAACATGCTTGGAAAACTTTTAGGATCTAATTGTATGTATGAAAATAAAATATTTTTTATTATTTTTTTAAAAAAAGAGAAATTAATTTAAAAGTTTTGAGATTTGTTTTCAATTTTTAATTTTTTTTAAGAAACGTTTCGGAGAAAATCGGGTATTTTAATACCAGATCTGTATGTTACAATATAAATATACAGCTTAATATTATGCAAAATTAGTAAAAACAATATGCGAGAAAATCATAATTTTTTTTTAAGGATTTTTTAAATTTTAGAATATTTTTTGTTTCTTTAAAAAATATTATATATTATTATAATATTATTATATTGGGTTGTGCCCGACCCAGCCAACTAGGCAGGAGCAAGCCGGGTTGGGCTGACTAGCGGCCTTATAGGCTTCTCTATGCTTTTTTTTGGGTTGGGTTGGGCCAAAACGGGTTCAACCTAGTTTGCATATGTTGGCAGAAGCCAACAGTTGCAGGACGTGAATTCCTGTATGCAGATGAGGGAGTAAGAAGGAGAAGAAAGAGCTCACTTGGCTCAAGGGTTGCACCTGCCATCACTAATCTGGCAGAGGACGGTGGAAGGGCTGGTGGCTCGTGGCGATGCTAAGGTGGTGGCTGGGTTCCCAGGGTGCAGGAAAAAGAATAAGTCTGCGATGGAAAGGGAGACTTCTATTACATAAAAAAAAATAGCATTTTATCAGTCAACAATCCACAAACATTCCAAACAACTCCATGGTCTAACCACCCTTGACCTTTACCATTGCATCACTAATCAAGAATAACATTCAATAATAGTATAACAAAACATACACACCTCTACTTTTATTTTCTTAATCCATAATTAACACTTTAACATAAACATAATTTTATTTTATTAGTCAACTATTGAATCCATCTAATAATCCATTAATAACTCTGCAAGTCAATCCTATTGGTGTCACTAGCTCCACTCCGAGTAGCTTAGTTAATCAAATATCCCAGTATTCAATTACATTAACGCCACTAACTCCATTGAGGATAACTAGTCAATTTAAATATCTTGGTCTTCAATTACATTGACAAAACTAGCTCCATTCAGGATGGCTAGTCAATTTAAATATCGCCATGAATAAATGTCTATGAAGAGATGTGGTATACGGATTTTAGAGTGACCATTTTGTTTTGCTGAAAGCATACCAAGGATAAGTTGAGGAAAAAAAAGGCAAGAAAGAAAATAGAAGTTGGTTCAATCTCTTAGGAATGGAGAAAGATGAAAACTATGATGAGGGATTATTTAATTATAGTAGCTAATATCACGCAAGGAAAAATAATTAAAGTTAATCGATGACTTTTGAGATGAAGAGAATTTTGAAAAAATATTTAATTATAGTATATTTGGTGCTGTGATAGTAATTATTTTTTAAAAAAAAAATTATTTAGAAAGATGTAATTTTTTGTTTTTTTAATGAAAACATGCTTGGAAAACTTTTAGAATCTAACAATATGAATGAAAATAAAATATTTTTTTTGTTTTTTAAAAAGGGAAATTAATTTAAAACTTTTGTGATTTTTTTGAATTTTTAATTTTTTTTAAGAAATGTTTTGGAGAAAACCGGATATTTTAATATCAGATCTGTATCTTACAGTGTAAATATATAGCTCAATATTATGTAAAATTGGTAGAAAAATATGTGAGAAAATCACAAATTTTTTTGAAAGGATTTTTGAAATTTTGGAATATTTTTTGTTTTTTTAAATATAATATAATAATAATAATATATAATACTATATAATATTAAAAAAACAAAAAATATTCCAAAATATAATAATAATAATAATAATATTATTATTATTATTATTATTATTATTATTATTGTATTGGGTTACGCCTGGCCCAGCCAACTGGGCAGGACCAAGCTGGGTTGGGCTAACTGGCAGCCCAACAGGCTTCTCTATGATTTGCTGGTAGAAGCCAACAGTTGTAGGACGTGAATTTCTGCATGTAGACGAGGGAGTAAGGAAAGAGAAGAAGGAGTTCACCTGGCTCAGGGGTCACGGCTGTCGTTACTAGTCTAGCTGATGATGATGGAAGGGCTGGTGGCTCGCAGTGATGCTAAGGTGGTGGCTGGGTTCCCTAGGAGCACAAAGAAGAAGAAGTCTGCGATGGAAAGGGAGACTTCTGTTAGATAAAAAAAAATTAGCATTTTATTAGTCAACAATCCACAAATATTCCAAACAACTTCATGGTCTAACCACCCTGGACCTTTACCATTACATCACTAATCAAGAATAACATTCAACAAACCCTGAAGGGTAACTCAACTGGTCAGACCTTGGATTTGCTCCTTAATAGTTACGAGTTCGAGTTCTCTCAGGGTCACTGAAGGCTAACATAGTCATTAATTTCAAGGCCCGTGAGATTAGTCGAGGTGCGCGCAAGCTGGCCCGGACACCCACATTAATAAAAAAAAAGAATAGCATTCAAAAATAGTATAACAAAACATACACACCTCTATTTTTATTTTCTTAATCCATAATTAACGCTTTAACATAAACACAATTTTATTTTATTAGTCAATTATTGAATCCATATAATAATCCATTAACAACTTTGCAAGTCAATCGTATTGGTGTCACTAGCTCCACTCCGAGCAGCTTAATTAATCAAATATTACAATAGTCAATTTACATTGACGCCACTAACTCCACTAAGAATAACTGGTCAATTTAAATATCTCGGTCGTCAATTACATTGACGCAACTAACTTCATTCAAGACAGCTAGTCAATTTAAATATCTCGGTGATCAAATATATTGACACCGCTAGCTCCATTCAAGATAGCTGGTCAATTTAAATATCATGGATGTCAATTACATAACACCACTAGATCTATTCAGAATAGCTAGTCAAATTAGGTTTATATAACGATGTCCATTATTACGGTTGATCACAAATCATATATATATATACACAAATTTTCATCACCGTAGATATATTCACATAACAATATTTATTTTCCTACCTGTATACTACTTTTCCTCCAAGTAGGCAATATTCACACAATAATAATACTTTTCATGCCCATAGACAATATTCACACAATAATAATATTTCTCATACTTGTAGACAATATTCTTATAACAATATATCTCATGCTCATACACAACATTCACATAATAATATTTCTCATAATACATAGTAGTACAAAATACATATAATATCTATTGTATTCTAGCATTATAAAAATTTAAACAATTGAGAAAGCAAGGAGGCAACCCTTACCTTGAACTCCTAATGTACAAGATTCAGAGAAGTCGGGTTCCATTCTGACCTCTTCTCCTACATCTCCCTGAACAATAATAATTAGCTCTCATATTGCCAATATAAGTCTAATCATAGAAATCTTTATATATCTCAAAATCCCTAATTAATATTCATATATCACAATTATCAATTTAAACTCTCATTTGAGACTTTTACCCTTCCATATCCCAATCTCATGTTTAATAAATCACAAATCAACAACTAACTTTTATATATAATTCATCTCAATGTCCATATATTTTGTTAAAGTACAAATGACTTAATTTTTTTTCAATGAATTTTAATGTCCAGAACCAACTACCAAACACACTAATTAACATAATTTCACACAAACATCAAAATAATTCAAGACTCAACTCAAGTCTCCTATATTATCTCTGATTAATTTCTTTCTAACATACCACACTTACACTTCCTTCTCATGTAAATAACATATAATTTTTTCAACACAACTAAAAACTCAATTTAACACAATCTTCCTTTCATATTCATCACAAGGCCGAACATATTCATAAGTTTTAAACAAATTCCCATCATTTGTTTATTTTCTTCATCATGGCCGGTTCTAAAAGGGAGAGTTTTTTCTTGGTTTATTTTGAATTTCTCCATAACTTCTTCTTGTTTTCACCCTAATTAACACTCATTCCATGATTGTTAAATCAATTTCTAACAACATACTCTTTTCCTCAACTTCCCTATGAACCCTAGCGTTGAAAATGTAGGGTTTTCTAATTCTTTATACAATTGCTCCAATTCAAATCATTTCCATGCACTCAAATAACCCAACAACAATAATAAATAAACCACATGAACCCTAATTTCAAGAATTGGGGAAGTTTCCTCCCAGATTTAGCTAATGAAATGAATAGTATCGATCAACTACAGTACCAAATTGCTACAATGACTCGATGAGTTGCTACAGTCATAGAACTAGTTCTGGATAGTAGTTTAAAACAACAATAACTCATATAATACAAATATTCAAGCAAATCCAAATAGTAAAGTTGTAGTTCATTATCATACGCATCACATATTTAAAAAAATCAGCTTCATCCAATGGTTCAATTACAATAAAATAAGGTTTAACCGAACTGGTCTAAAAATTGCAGACTTGCTATCTAGGAAGAACAATTTTTGTTCAGAGTGTTTGTTTCTTATCTCTACCGTTTTGAATTTAGAGAACATCTAGAAGAACAAAATATCCAAATTCCAGACCAATCCAACGATGGAAGGAGGAGAAAATGATTGGCAACTAAAGCTATCCAGAAGGGTGTTTTTCCAAAAAATTTCCTCTAGCGATATCTTTCAAATAGAGGCTAATATAAAAAATCCTTTCAGAAAAGACATTGAGAAGAACATACCCAAAACTCTACCTAACCCAATGGTGGACGGTAGAGATATGGCTGTTAAATTTTCAACCATTAATGTGTTTTCTCTCTAGCTATTCTCTAGATTATTTCCTCAGCTTTATGTTTAAGTGCTTGGATGATTTCATCACTAACTCACTCTTTCAACATAAAAAAATAATCAAACTCTCATATTGTTTCTTCAAGCGGAAGATAAGATGAAATATGGAGGAAAGAAAAGATTTTTTCTCTTCTTATTACCATCAACTCCTTCATTTAAATGGAGTTGACATGTTTGTTTTTAAGTATAGTGACCATAATGCCCTTCCTACTTATTTAAGGTATTATCTCTCGGCAATTGGTAATTGTGTACAACCTTTATGAATTTTGATTGACCTTAAAAGTTTTACCCAAGATAGAAAATTATGTGAGGAGACTCCTCATAAAAGTTTAGTCCGATCCAACGGTCGGATTAAAAGATATGATTGATACTGTAAAACTAGATATTAGATAATTTTACGCCAAAAACTGAATTTTGTATACCATTGTATTTACTTAAATCATCATGATTTTTAAAATAACTCATTGATGACTTCCATCCATAATAATCATAAAAATTTGCTCAGATTTTTCACCACTTTCAGTCAAAATAGAGCGATTATACGTGGGGTTTATACTACCGATTAACGTTTTTTGCGCGTAAAATCATACATCATTTTATTTAAAATCCTAATATATTATTATTATTATTTTTATTATTGTATAATTACTTTCACCCAAATTCATAAAAAAGTCCCTTTAGATAAATATTTTACCCAATTGGAGAATTTATACGATTCATCACTAGGTTGACATTTCATGTACTGATTTTTGTACTTTATTTCATCCAAAATTTAAGTTACATTTCTATGTGTTTTTATCCCCATCTATAAAAAAATTAATTATCATTTCTCCATCGAAAATTTACCATTTCTAGTAATAATTTACCAATTTTAGGCTAGGGGGTTTACAAGATGAATACTTACTATTTTCTTTATTAACAATATACATATCAAATTCTATCTGTCTTGCACATTTGCTCATGGGCATAAATTATATAAGGAGAGAAGAAAGAACATGAAAGCTAGAAGAACTGAAAAAGCGGTTAGAAAGGTAGATAAGAGATAGTTGGAGAGGCGAAGAGGACAGGGTGTGAAGTTTAGAAAAAAACCTAAATTTTTTATTTATATATTCTTGGTATAAATGTAATTTTTAAAACTTTAAGATTATTTATGTAGTTTAGGTTGGGTTCGGGTAGAGTTTCAGGTTGAGTAGGGTAATATCCATACCTACCCAAACCCGACCTTTTTACTTCGGGTGTTACCTGAAATTGACCTTAACCTTAATGGAAAAAAAATCCTTATCCATTTGGGTTGATATCTATCTAGTTTGGGTGAAATTATCATCCCTAATAACCATATTTTAGGTTTATCTATTTGGGAGCAGGATTTAGTGGCATTAAAATTTAAATTTCCAAAGAAATAATATTTTTGATTGACACTCTAGTGTCATCGATGAATTACTATAATAAATGGGGAATTATTAGTCATGATTGACATCCAAGTGTCATCAATGAATATTTGTCTAAAAAGAAATTAATACTCCTTTTAAATAGTTAAGTGTCACCAATGAATATTAGATTGAAGAGGAATTTAATACTCTCGTTCAAAACTTGTGTGTTATCGAGGCCAAACCTTAATAAGCTTTATAAACAAATTATAAAACCCTATAAAAACCTAAGATGCAATAAAAAAAATTCTTTTACAAAGGTGAACATAAAGAACTAAAACAACACTTGTAAGTATCAAAACACATGTGAATTCGAAAGAGATTCAAAAAAGTATTTTTTTTCCGAAAGGTTTGGCAATGTGAAAAAATGATTTCATGTTTGGCCATTTCGTTTCAAACATGATTTTCCAGGTTTAGCCCTTTCATTTCAAAAATGACTTTCAAGGGTGTTAGGTTTTTCTTTTTTGAATTTAAGGGTGTCGAATCCTTTTCCTTCTAACTATGTGATTTTTTAAGGTGTCGGATCCCTCCATTGAACTTAAAGGTTTCAGAGATCCGTTTCGTTTCAAAATGAAATCTCTAAAGGTGTCAAGTCCCTCTTTTGGAGTTCAAGGGTGTTAGATCCCTTTCCTTCTCACCTTCGTGATTTTTAAGGGTGTTGATCCCTTTCATTTCAAACACTATTTTTCTTTACAAGCTTACTATACAAAGTCTTTTACAAGACTTTGTACTATAAGCATTGTAAAGAGAAGACAACTGTCATAACCCAATTTGACCCCCTATTTTGAATACTTGATTGGTAATTCATCAACTCATTTTATAGATATTGTGACTATAATAGAAAGGATCAATCAAACATGCCTATACTCATGTTAAAAATATTTTTAAACACGTTCTTTTCAATATGCATAACATCAAGATTATAGAGCTCCTAGAAAAATACTTCACTTTACCCAATTGTGGATCAAACCAAAACCAGAAAACATCTGTTTACCAGTTTGAAAACTAAACACAGTGTCATCATACTGCAACATCACGCCCTACAATTCTTCACCCGATGATATCGGTGGTGTAACATCCATTTCAACTTTACCAATAAAGAAGTCCTTTATGTTTTTTCTATACTTGTGATCCGTTGGGAAGAATTGTGGGTGACAATAAAAAAAAAAGATGGTGTACCACCATTTGTTAACGTGAAAGCCTTGTTATTTTCCATATAGTATGGACATGTTAATTTTTCATGTGTGCTCCAACCATAAACTATTTCATACGTAAGAAAATCATTGATAGTCTATATCAAAGCTGCCTTCATCTAAAAATTTTGTTTCCTTGAGACATCATAAGTTAAAGTCCTGAATGACCAAAATTGTTTCAACTCATCAATCAACGATCGAATATAAATATTTATATTTTGACCCGGACTATTAGGACCGAGTATAACTATAGATAAAAACATGAACTCTGGCCCCATACATTTTCAAAGTGGCAAGTTGTAAACTATAAGTATCACCAGCTAACAAAAATAAGGAGCAACAAATGACCCGAATGTATTGAATCCATCTATACATAACCTAAGATGTACATTCTTTTATTCCATTGAAAACTAAGAATGCACCCTATTAAAAATTTTCCAGGTTTCATCATTAGATGGCTGCACCATGACTCCATCCACCATATTATATGAATGATGTCATGTCATGTGCTCAACAATCTTTGGAGATATGAATAACCTTTGTCATCTAGAAGTGATTGAGAAGTATCTAAGTTTTCTATGTGCGACAAGAATCTTTTCTCTGCCAGTTCTGGGTTTATACTGAGCATGCCCACAAGTTTTACACTCGGTCAAATATGCATTTTCAAGGTAGTATAACATGCAAAATTTTACACACATGTCAATTTTCTAGTATCATAGGCCGAGGAGTTTCATCATGGATTTAGCAACATAGAAGTTTTCTTTAAGCTTATTCATTTAAAGTAAAATGATTTTTGCTCATTCAACAATTCTATCATAATTGGTCTTACTTAGCCCATGATCTGACTTGATGGTGAACACCTATGCAACAACCGATAATTTACTGTGATTTGTGCACTCATCCCATAATAGTTCACTAGAATCTTTCAAAAGATTAAAAAAAAAAACTAGTTGTGTCTACATTTGATTTTTCATCTACAATTGAGCATTCACATGCATAACGCTAATTCATTTTCATCGCATCTATAATCATATTTCTAACACTGTCTCCACTAGTATTTCTCGGATTAGATAGTGCGTAATTAATAAAACCCTCAACTTCATTACAATAATTCATCCAACGTAACCCTTAAGGTGAATCTCGATACATCCATGAACGATAATTCATTACTTTTATCAAACCTATATAGAATATTGTGACAAAATATATTAATTAATTATGTGAACTAAATAAATTAGCTAACATTGGTTTAGCTCAAACTTAATTGAATCTATTTTAATAGTACTTTTAAATCATTATCAATTATCTATATAAATTCAAATTCCTACACATTTACCAAAATTTTCAACTCAACAATACAATTGACAAAATATAAAACGTACTCATTAAATAAGCCATTATTTATTTCATTAAAAAACACCAAAGTCATAAAATCGAAATCAATTTCATCAAATTACAAACAAATATAATTTTTAAAAATCTCAAACAAACCATAACATGTACAAATCATATATTCATACAACAAATTTCTATGGAAAAAAGCTATAAACCAAGTAAGTACACAAACAAACTACATATAGTACAAAAAAAATATGCAACAAAAATTATCATTTTAAAATTTTATTCAAATTAAAAATGGGTAGTTTTGCATACTTGATGTGGAAAACCATAAAAAAAATTAAATCAGAACAGTGATGCTGACAGACTAAGTGTTGGGGTGGCCAGATTTGTGGTGATGAGAAGTTATTCATGATAAAATAGAGGGAAGGGATCTATTATTTTTTGTAGAGAAAATGGAGGAAGAAGAAGAAATGAGGGATGAGAGAGGGGGATCGCTCACCAGGTCATAACTTAAATATTACCAATGGATACATGAACAGATATTACCGACATGTTTATTCCATTGTTATTTTTTCTGTAAAAATAACACGTCATTGTATCTTATTGCTTTTTTTATTCCTTCTTTTTCCATTGTAATTCCCTCGGTATACACTGACAAAAAAATTCCGTCAGTGTTTACTAACAAACATGGCGAAGAACTATTTTGTTGGTAAAGTTCACTCATTCTACCAATGAAATTTTTTCCGTTAGTATTTTCATTTGTATTTTTCAACTTTCTGATGGTGGTGGTGGTGAGATGACGGTTGAGATGGTGGTTGTCGTGGTGGTGAAAGAAGAGATGATGGTGGAGAAGGAGGTGGCGGCGGCAAGATATATAAAGATAGTGGTTGAAATAGATGGATAATATTGTGAGTGCCTTACTATTTATAAAATATTTTATGGAATTTTATGAGTTAAAAATATTTTTTAACAAATAAACTACATTTGAATATTAACTATAAAATCTTTTTTTATTGATCAATTTTTTGTAAGATAATATATTTACGACAAATAAACACAAAAATTCTTTCTGAAATATATTTTCCATAAACATTTTACAAAAAAAAGAAAGAAAAAAGAGTACTCTTGATTCGCTCGTGGAAAGGTATCAAAGCAAAAACAAACGAAACGTTGAGTTACTACTACATACCGCTTGATTAGAAGGCTTGTTCTTTGGACATTATTATCCTTTAGAGATCAATGAAATATTATTTAAAATAGATAAGAGCCCAATTGCTAATCTGTGTGCGTTTCAATCACACCCTTATCCACGGCTCTATACACCCATCACAGGTTGAAAAATTCAGACCACTTCTTGATGAGGATCAGGTTTATGTTATAAAAATAAATTAAATGTTGTTAGAAACAATGCTAAGTATAGACCTCTCTCAAACAACCTTAAAGTAATTGTTTTTGGCGTTGACAAGGTTCCAACTGCACCATGAAAATTTGGATTAAATACCAATGTTTAGGTTTGAGTTCCAGGATGGTCCTACTCTTGCAGCTAGATGTTATAAAACTACTTGCTAATAGATAATATTGAAATTGCAGTCACGTAAGATTTTATAAAATTTAATGTCAATCTTGCTCTCTTGTGATTCTTCCTTCCTGTGACACAGATACATTGGAATTGTGACAGTTCGTGGGAGTATTGAAGAATTGAACAGGAGCAATTCAACTCATACCTCAAATACAAGTTCACAAAACGGTTATTTCAACATGAGATTTTTCATTGATTTTATAAAATGGTCATTCAGCTTTAAAATCCTTTCAATTTGATCTTAAACTTACACCTTTTCACATCGCAGTATTACTATCGAAGATTTAAATTTTCATTAGTATACCGTTAGGGAATAATATAAATAATATCTTAAAGTCTCTTCTAATTATTTAAGTTTTTGAATTATATAATTCTTTGACATGGTATCAAAGTTTTGTTAATCAATCGATCACGAGCTTGAATCTTATCACCCCTATTCTATTTGATAAAATTAATAGTATAAGGTGATGTGGGTTTGTGTAAGTCTCAAACCCAAAAAGTTTTTATCCAAGAAAATATATCAAATAATAATATAAATTATATCTTTAATCTTATCTAACAGCTTAAACTCTTAGATGATATTATTATTTGATATTTATTAAGAAGACAAGGAAAACATTTTTTGATATCCGAACATGGATCCAATCTCGAGCCCAACCTCGAGTCATTCAGTATTGCATGTACCTTTATAAATACTTTCGAGTCACTTGATCTCCGGTCATTTAGGCTCAACTCTTCACCCAATTTGGTTACAGTATCATAAAATCTAAAACCGAAATAATAGATGCAATGAATATTTTAATTCTATCACTTCCTATATTTAGAATAATACTATGTACATTTTTTTTATTAAAGTTTCTTATTTAAGTTAACATTGAGTGTGAAATCAGGTGGCCAAATGTCGTCATGGCATTAGCTACTATTTGTTGACTAATGGACCACATGGTCAATCTACTACAAATCAAAGACAAAGACGAGGCTTTAAAATAACCAAAATCTAGAGTTTAATGGGTCAATATTTTGACCAAATTGATTAAGAGGATACTCAAAGATTTTAAGCATACTGTTTATGTGAAATTAGGACACACGTATCAGGTCATTAATTGGTCAATCAGTCGTCCTGTCGAGCTAGCGAATGTTAGCGATGAACAAAGACAAAGTCCAAGATAAAAACTTTTTTATGATATTAATTTTAATCCAGGTTTAGTATCAACAGTTTATTGGTGATTCGTATTTCTTAATGAGCAAGGTATGCGATGCTGCCTCGAAAAAGCCAAAGGTAGAAGATTAGCATGGAAGAAACCTCGTACTCTTTATTCTTACAGAGGCTAGCGAGTTACACTGTTCTTCAGTACAGACAGATAAGTGTACACTACTGTTGATGACAAATGTCTACACCAACATCTGACTGACATGTACACGTTTAAGGATGATCTTTGCATAAACTACTATGATGAGATTTCTTGCCTGCCCATGAAGCAATCAACCAATATGAAACGAAAAAAAAATTGCTATCAAAATCATACTCGCTAACCCAGCAAGTCCCACGGAAAGAGAAGAATCAGTACAGCCATGTTTACAATTTCAAATCGATGCCTTAATTAATGAATTGACCTGTCAATTTGAGAAACTATGTTTTCCCCTCAAAGAGACAGCAAATTAAAGGAAATCCATCCATTCTAACTAACTAGCGCTCCTGTTAGGCCTGTCAATTGTTTTTGTCGCTTGGCTGATCCCTTTTTTCTTCCGAGATGGAAGGGAAAATAAGTTCCATGCTATTGGTGCTACTACTGCCAGAATTAAACATGGCATCAGCCATATCTGTTATAGGGTAATCAGCTTCTTTACCATATCGACCAACAGTGGAGGGACCAGCCGCACCGCCGCTACTACCTGCAGCCATGCTGCTGCTGCTGCTGCTGCCAGCACCACCTCCAGGACCCAGACGAAATTCCACCCATCTGCCTAGAGAAGTTGCTGTGGATGGTTGAGGCTGACCAATCATAGTTTGGGCCATCTCTTGAGTAATTCCCGGTGCTGGTGGTGGAGCTGATGGTGCGGTGGCAGACAAGTGGCAAGTGTGCTCGCCACGGTATACTACTTCCAATCTGCAGGGATCGTCATCAAGTCGCTGAACTTGTTTCTTGGCTGGGCAATGGTACAAGTTTTGGTTGGTGCACCTGTAGTAGGCCCTGAAAGGGACAACAGATTATAGAGTTAAAATAAAGAACATACGTCAATGGCATAAGTAGTCCTAAACAAGATGATTTTAATCAACTTGGTCAATTTGATTTTTCTAAATCTCACTCCCAAGTCTATTCATGCCATGGCATGGAAAATGATTGCTTGGGGAGTTTTCTAAGCGCGAGACCATTTCCCAATAAGCAGTCAATGACTCAATCTTTTAGTTGGTTGTGTACCAAGTCAATGTCTACTGAAAGAAAGGTAAAACCTAGCATGAAGAAAACGCAAGTTTAATAGTATATTATGAAAAGACTTTCAATGCCTGAGAAGAGCAGCATACATATCTTAATATTCTATGATTTGAATGTGTCATATAAGATATATATGTTTTCTAAGAAAATCTAAAAGAATAAGATTTCCTCTCAGCCATTCACATTGTAATTACCTCGGAAACTTTGACCCCAGAATCTCTTTCTGCCCATATTTCCTCCAAGAGAAACCATCTTCCGGTGGGATTTCAGTATTGCCGAACTGTTGAGCAGGTACCCTCACCGTTCGTTTCTCGGCATCATCATTCCTACACGTTTAGAATTCATAGCAAGATACTCATTAGCCTAATAAAACGAATTCGTACTTGTTAATCATGACCCGCTTAAGCTTGATCTCCTTTATCAAGATAGGTTCTATTTTCATGATTCCAAAACGGAATACAAATATATAGTGTATATGGTATGCATGAATATACATACCTGAGTCTGTATATTCAACATTTTCATAGAAAACAATATGTATGGTGCGAAAACAATGCCACCGACCTCTTTTCCAGGGAAAAGGGTTAAATGGGCTTTGCTTTTATGATCCACTTTCCATACAATTTCCTTCGGCAATTGGCATGGGAGTTGTAAAACACATTGAACTACGTTTAATTGGTTCAAATGGATGATTCCGAAGTAAAACACAAGTAATCTATATATATATATATATATATAGATAGATAGATAGATTACGTACAGGAAAATGTTACAGTGACTGAAGTTTTGATGATATGCAAAAATCAAAACGAACATAAGCATTGAATTCTCTCACCTTATTCGCGGTCTTTTTGAGGATGATGAAGAACCTCTGCCAGAATCTGATGCATCCACTGCCTGGACATCTGATCTGCTACCTGATTCAATAGCTAGACCTCCTGATCCCATCTGTATTCCTCCACCTATCTTACTCTCAATCAATCCCAAGGCACTCTCAGCCATAACGCCTTGCGTTTGATGAAACAACGTCTCCGCCGATGTGCAACTAGTCCCTAGCCATTCCTGTAAGATAGGATCAATATTCTGCTGTTGCTGTAAGTCCTGTGGCTCACGAAACAACATAGGATGAGGGTAGAAAGTGGTGCCTAGTTGACGAACATGTAGCCTCTCCTTGGCATTAGCGAAAACCCTAATGATTTCCTCACACGACCTTGATAGAGTTTCTGGTTGGCTGGCTGAGTTTGCTAGGCTTAATTCAAGGTCTTTAGCTAGCTTGCACCCATGAAGAATAAGAGAGATGGTGTCATCCATGGTTTCCTGTTGTTTTTTAGTGCTTTTTTGGATCGATGATCTTTGATGGGAACATAGAAGAAATTTAAATGGGGGCAATAATGGAGCTTTTCGGTGAGCTTTCTGTGTTAGTGCTTCGGTACTTCATCTTAGAGAAAAAGTGGGTAATTATTCAAAGTATTGATGTATCTATGACACGGTACAAAGAGGAAATTAGAGCTTGGAAAATATGACCAAGTCACGGTCTCCTTAGCATGCACTTCAAACCTTTTAGTGAGTTTAGACGAAGACCATGCCCCCATTGAAACCCATTTCGTTAGTTTAATTTGGACCTTGAAGAACTTTCCTAGTGTAGCCTTGAAATTCCCACTTTCCCGTCTTCTGTCACTGATCAATCATTAATTAAGATCCGTGTCAACTTTGAAATAGGAAAAATATGCGTTCCTACAGAAATTCTTAGGCAAATCAAGAGCACGTAATTAATTACGGAATTGTCAACGACTAACGACCCATCTTTTACATCAATAGCGACCCTTTTTTTTTTAAATAAAGAAAATCCAATTTGTAACTTCTTAATGCACTTGAAGTAACAACAGGTAATTTCGCGACGGTACCAAGTAGTGGTTCCAAAGTAAAAAATAAAAATATCAACGGTAAAAATATTGTTGGTAAGTTATGGTGTTATTTATTGATGGAAAATGAATTTATTGTTTCTATCGGTATTTATTGATAAAAAAAATTCATCAATAAATATCGGGGGAATTATAAATAGAAATCAATAAATAAAAAAATAAAACAAGTATTTCCTTGGTATTTCCATCAGAAAATATGACGTGTCAATATTGTAAAAGGAATTCCCAATAAAATATAACAATCGCTAATATCCATCGGTAAATTCATTGATAATATTTAAGAAATTGACAAAATAATATTACAAGTTTGATTAATGTTTTGGTATATAAAAGTGTGGAAATTTCATATTTTGAAGTAAAATGCATAATATAGAATTGTGAGTGATTTATGGAGATGAAACTGGTAGTCGTGGAAATAAAAATTTGTGTTTAAATAAATGTGAAAATATGGGTTGTTATGATAGCTAGAATGTAGGGAATTTAGGGTTCTTACGACGATCCTCACATGTGTGAAAATATAAGCTATTACAACAGCCCAAAAAAGCATGAATATGAGTTGATGTTACAAACATAAATGCAAGTGTTTATGAACTGTTATGATAGTCATGAAAGCGTGTGAATGGGGTCGTCATGGTCGAAAGAGTGCATATGTGTATTGTGGTTGTTAAATAAATAATGGTGTGTATATATATATTGATGGATTAATAACCAAAGATGTGTATGAGTGTTTGAGTATGAATTTCCAAATGTGCTTATATTATTGTTGAAAATAAATTGATTTTGTGGATGGTTGTAATGTCTCAAATGGGCTAAATTTGTACAAATATGTATGGAAATTTGTAAACTTATGTACTTAGGCTAAATTGATTTCTAAAAGAATGAACATGAGGTATTTGGCCAAACATGATGTTGATTTGGTTTTTTTTTTCATGTTCTCTCTAGAAGATATCATACATGTGTCTCCTTTTGTCTTAATGGATAGCAATAACATGCATTAATTGTAAAAATATATTAGGATGTTAACTAAATTTTCAAAATGTTTTTAAAATTAAATGTTAGTCATAAATAAAATCAATTGATTTTTGGCTTTATTTATTGATGTATATATATTTGCAATTAATAAAATTTCGGTAGTCTCTTGTATGAGGAAGGTATTGTCAAATTGTTTTTAAAATAGGATATAATGATAATGTTGTTAACTTTTTTATACATAATTTGTTTAGATGATGAAGAGGTCATTAAAGAATAATACTGATAGAACATAATTGGTTCTTTTGGCAACGCTTTTGATGACCGTGAGCCGCTAGGTGTTGACCATGACTAAGTACCTCAAGCACATGCATCCTCTCTCGATGTATGCTCGTTAAGTGTAAGGCCAGCTCACAGAGGAGATGTCTCTTCTAAGCAGGATGTATGCACTGAGAAGTTTATTACTCGGTGGAAGCCTGACCACAACATGTAAGTTTATATTCCTTTCCTATATGATAAAAAAAAATTAAACAACAATGAATAATTTTTGAATAATTAGTTTCTATGAGTGAATAAAATCTCAAGTTTATAAATGTGGAGGTTGTTCACATGATAACATCGCCGATATTGAAATTATCGATGGAAGTGTCTTTGTTTCAGTTGAGTAAGGTTTTCAAAAATCTTGAATGGAAGCCTATAATTGATGTGTAGATAGAAAAGTTAAAGGTTGGTATATAATAAATATTTTTAAAAATATTTAATTCGGTTAGTTTTTTTATTTTAATAAGCTAATCATTTTATGAAATTGACATGCAAGGAAAAATCTTACTGGGAGGAGGTTGACAACCTTGTTGCCAGAAGAGTTTGGAAGAATCACAGTACTATTAGGTAAGATTGAATTCAAAATGTGATGTTTTTTTAAAATGTTGAAATTTATTTTTCATAATATTAACTGATAATTTTTTTCTACGAACCAAGTTGCATGAAATCTGGTACGAGGCCTAAAAAAATCAAAGAAATATGCAAAAGAAAGAGGTCTTTGAGGTTGGGAAGACATGGTCGTGTGGAGGGATTTCAGACCTTCGCACATCTCAAAAGCTATTTAGGATGCTTATATCCAACACGTAATGTCTGAGCATTTCATACGGTAGCCATAATTCGGCATGGAGAACCAGACCAAGGAGATTCATGATTCCATTATCACGCACACCAACGAATCCATTATATTCGTTTCACATGCAAAACGAATGGTAATATTCTATTTTATAAGATAATTTTTTTAAAAATTGTTGTATTATATGAAAATGTTTAAATAACAATAGTTTTCTTTTTGCAGGTTACGATGCTTGGATGCGATCCAAGACCAATAAAGCTTTTTGTTGAAACCTACATGCGAAATGAGAACCGTCGGAAAGAGATGCAACAGCTCGTAGATAACCAAACTTAGAAGTTCTTGGTAAGTTGGATTTCAATATTTTTTTTCTTAAGTTATTGTTTTTTTAAAATTTACTGACTTGTTTTTTTTTTTTAGGAAAAATATTACACCCAATTGTTGGAGAGATACGTGGATGATCATTTGACCCATCTAGAACACAATTTGGATTTGTAGTTGGAGGCTAGGTCATCTAGTAGACCTGATAGAAATTGGGTTTATGGTATCTCTAACACCACGGCCAAGGATACATGGATGGGCCATAATGTATCTGCTATTGATTCCTCACAATCGGGATCGAGCTAGCAATCTTTAGACGTTCAGACAATTATATGAGAACAAATTCAAGCTCAGTTGGCCTAGTTTATGCTGAGACAACCCAATTTAGGTCTGATACGATTGAATTGAGGGATAAAATGAATGTCTTCGAGTGGTTGTTGGCAACCCTCACTAGTACATGTGGTCAACCTCATCGCCCTCCTGGTTCCAGTGAAGATCCGTCTTCGCCTTCGTCTCCTCCTCCAACTTCTATCATAGACACAACACAAAAGAGTGTCATGCACTAAAAAAAAGAGATAGAAATATTGATTTCTAAAGGGTATCTTCAAGAATTTATGAATGAGTAGATACAATATGAATAAATAGTAAACAATTCTCATCATGTACTACCTCATATAAGATAAATCTTAGAAGTCATATCTCCATTATCTTTTGAATTTTCAAAAAAAAAATATTGCATCTCTATGTCTTCAAACACATAATGTCTCTTTGAAATTCCTATGGCAAAATCTCCATTATATCTTCAAGTCCTTGTGACCACTTGTGTCCAGGTCATTGTGACGAATTATCTCCAGGTGCCTCAAGGTTTATGTAATCACTTGTCTCTAAAATTAAAAAAAATGGAAAAGATCCAAAGGCATGCTAATAAAGACAACTTTTTTATACGTACACAAAGGTAAAAAATTTATACTGTAAGTATTTTCTCCCCTCTTTAACTGTTTAAAATCTTTCAAACATGTAAGTTTACAAGACTTAGGTGATACAAAAAAGAAGATTAATCTTAGGCTTACCCAACCAAACTACACATTGTAGTTCATTTAGGCACGGCCTGGCCATAATATGAATGCTATCTTTAGTAATACATGTCTAGTTATACAAGCTACAACTTTAGCTAGAGTTATCATAATGGAGAATGTCACCTTTCATGGTGAGCTATTCCAGATATTTTTCAGGGTGAGCTATATATACTCGGGTTTAGTGATAAAGAAAAATAAGGATTCATCTCAACAACCCAGAGAAAACACACAGAGCTTCTCTACATACAACCGAACATTATTTTTTAAACTCTTGATTTTTTACACACTTGTTACTTGATCAATCAGACTCAAGTACTAACTTAAGCATTGGAGTGTCATTTGTTCTACAAGGATCTTGTTTTTATAAAAACAACTTAGGTCCAAAACTTAACCAAGAAAAATTTATTTTTATGTGAAGTTTTTTCACGACTTCATAGCAACGTAATGCAAATAAATTATCTAGTAAAAACCAGTAACCAAAAGCTATCATAACAAGAAAAGCTCTTGAACAGCAAACGTGCTTCCCATCAAAGCAAGTAGCAATGCCTTTTTTTTCTGAAACAGTTTTCCTCTATATCAAATCAGATTTTGTTTTTCATTTCTTGAAATAACTTAATAAAAAGCCAAAACACTAAACAATAGCTAAGTTTTTT
>Ga0307515_10007782_pt1 | contig 21082 bp, 21 predicted proteins | sample 17_EM_MG_FD_194513 | JGI IMG/M metagenome (GOLD analysis project Ga0307515, IMG submission 194513) | Populus trichocarpa ectomycorrhiza microbial communities from riparian zone in the Pacific Northwest, United States - 17_EM | ecosystem: Host-associated > Plants > Roots > Unclassified | place...
TAGGTTATCGTGTTCATGCAGGTGAGGTATTAAAGCGTTACGCTCCTGACTATTATCAGGCCACACCCGCAAGATATCATATATCAGATCATAACTTCAACTTGGACATCTCACTCTCGTACGGTTCGGTAATGGGAAACGCTGCCAACATAGTGTACAGTCGTTTTCTAGCTTAATCAATACTATAGTATGATTGCATCATAGGTTTACGTGGTGGACAACCACTACTATGCCCATATAGATTAAATGACACGCGTGTAGCGTTGCAGTTGCCATTCCGTCACAATTCAATGTGCGGGGATGCTTCGACCTCATATCAACAGTCATGCCATAATCTTTCAATCACGTCGCTGCTTAGGCCGGGACTATTCCCTTTGGCCGGGGAGTGCCCAGTGCTCCGAGGTCACATGAGACCACGGTCTTAAGATCCCACGTAATAGCTTGCAACTATCGATTGCCGTGTCTGCGCTACGAACTCCTTTGTTCTACCCGAATCAGACATAATCACCCTATCGTCAAGAGTAAACCTGGTTGATAATTACACGCTCGGCAGGGTTGTACCCCTTTCGATCTGGCAGTGTAATTGCATCATCAAATCAGCTGCCGCAGCATTTGCTTTCAATGAATCCGCTTAGCCTAAGCTTAACCAATCGAGACGAGTACCCCTCATACCCCGCTAAAGGTAATCGTGACCGAAAGTTGTGAGGATGCCTAGGGTAGTCGTTTTGCATGTCAGGTGGCCCGAAGGTTATTTCACTGACAAGTACCCATCATTGGTTATCTCAAGTTACGTAACCTCTGTTAAGGGAGAACCCTTAACACTCATCCCACTCGGCCTCAACTAAAATCTGAATCTACGCTTGATCGATATGCAAAGGACACCGCTTAAATGCCATAACTGTCACACTGTGTCAACCTATCCTTTGCAGGAAGGTGTCCACCACTCGCTTACCGTAGATGCACAGCCCTTGGCGATAAGTAACCAGACTTAACTAGATTTTGACTAAGAAGTATGTTCGGACCTGACATTGCCAAGATCCTAAAATAGCTTCTGTCGTTCGGGCTCCATAATCGAGCTGCAGCTTGAGAGAGTGAACCTCAAAAGATATTTTCTGCTCAGCGATTCTGCAGAAGACCGGCAAATCCCGCTCACTTGTATACCGCACTTCCTCGAATAGACTTAAATTCACAACTCTTCTAAGGCAGACTTAACTACATTTTAACTAACTTGTATGTTTGGGCCGCCAAAAACCATATCTTAAACAGTTTATGAACCGATTTCCATCAAGACAGCTGAAGGAGATAGAATCCGAATCCCAGTCTCTCCTCAGCTGGTTCATCAGTGACCGGCAAGCTCCTACCCTCTGCATATCTTGAACGCCTGAAATTCGTGACGAATCATACACAGACGATATCTGATTTCCGCCAACGGGCAATCCCAAGAGTGCATGAAGAACAAATTCTGATGAAATCTCGAGTTAAGAAAAGGCAGTTTCTGAGAGTACAAGTAACTGTCAAAGTAAGGTGAGCCTACAATCCCAGCCATTACATTAGATTGAATCCTGGATGCCGATTTAATGCTCGCTGCACCTGAATTGGTCAGAACTGCATGCTGTTATTGGTCTTTCCGCTGTCAGATGAAGCCTCATGTCGCATTCATGTCGTTCTTGAAAGATATTATGCGCAACATCTTGATGTGAGTGACTATTTATGACCCATTCGCTAGCAATCTTGGCATTGACAACAACTGGAATCAATTGGATTACCCTTGAATCTTCATCGTACCTTTACCATTCTTCCTCTATGTCGAATCTCTCCTTTGTAAACCCAAATCCTCCGTCTTCTCTTACACTGACTGGATACGAATTGTAATTCAGCAGACTCAGACCGCTGAAAGTGAAGTTCTGCACACGACATTGCCTAACCAACAGCTAACTTTGCTGCAGAATCCTCAAACAACAGAATATCATGAAAATAGGGTGTCCTTCCAACTGGTATACCGCATTCGGAGATTCATATTTATCCACTATCAGCAACAAACTCACTTTGAACCATCAGCAAAAACAAAATTTGCTTCATTAAACTTAATCAGCTTATTGTAGCCACAAACCCCAAAAAATGAAATTGAGGTTTCCCTGACACATGGCATTGCTCCAATGATTCTGAATATTCAAGGAGTAGTTGCAATCATTTCATGAACCTCCAAAACTTCACCCTGGAAGGTGGAAATTGATCATTTCAACGCATATTTTACTCCTTCCAGGTCACAAATTCACAATTGCAAATTCCAAACCACAGATTACTTGTATACAAGTTCTCATTAAACTAAAATCTATCTCTGACAATAAAATCTAGGGTCCCACACAAACACCTACTAGGCTGCAATCTAAGGGGGGCAGCACTGGAGGGCGATGTGGTGAAACAGCAGAGCTAGAAGGCAGAAAGCCAATCATCAACACTCCGCCCCACCTCTGGCAGCATTCAAAAGGAATTCATGAGATAGAGCGGCTCTGGCTCGAGGAGCATAAGTGGGTGGGATGGTATGATACTACCCGGTCATGCGGATCCACACAATTGCATGGATCTACAAAATCTCGGAAAGAGCGAGTGAGAGCAAAAGCACGGAAAGATGGAGTGTGTACTTAGTTGTATGATGATAGGATGAGTTACCTCTGTATCTTTGTACGCCCCTGTTGCCCGGTCAATATTGTACCTACCCCAGCGTTGTTGCCCCATCTTGATGTACTCGACGAGCTGATGTTGCCTACCGGTGAGTCAATCGGAGTTGATCTCCAAAAGATTGAACGGGGTCAGCCTGGCAGGAGGAGGAAAAGGAGATGGAGGAGTAGGGCAGCGAATTGAGAGCCAGTAATGGATGTACCCCAGCATCCTTGTCTAGTCTTAATGTGTAACACGGGAGGAATCGACTCCAAGATACACTCAACTAGAAGTATCCCTTCTAAGTATCCCCTTATCTTGTCTCGCTATCAGACTTGATATTGGACTTATACAAGGACAAATAGCTGGTTCACTTCGAAGCTTCACTCAGGTGCAGAAAGTGATCAGAGTAGAATAAATGTAGAATAGCTTTCCAATCTGGATATATTGTTAAGGCTTGTTCTCCATTGTGAGGAGGTTGCCCTCTATACCAGCTGAGAATCGAGAGGTCTTTACACCTCTTTCCTCTGTGCTCCAACTCCTAATTCCCACTACACTTTTCTCTAGATAAATCCTCACTATCTTCTTGTCGTCCAATCCCCTTGCTCTGATTACCAGTCGGCCTGAAGTTCCTCCGAGCAAATAGTATCCTTGCAATCCTCCTGTCTTTCCTGACCAACAGTATCCTTCTGATATACATCTCCAGAATGATTGGTATCCATCGGACTGTTGTCTTCTGGACCATCCACCTATTTGTACCATTCAACATCCATCTCCTATCTCATGCACAAGTGTCTCTATCCGACTGGCCATTGCTGATGCCAATCGGGAATTACTTCATATGCAGGTGACGATGGCTGGCGTCATTCTTTATCTCTGTCCATAGAGAATATAGCAATGTGGTTGCACTTGTATCAACACACCATTGCAATGGTGACAACACTCGAGGGTGGGTGGTGATGAGGTGGTCGATGGATTTGTGCCTGGCGGTCATTGGTGTGGTGATAGTGCTGGTTCATAATTGATGAACCTTAATCGATCGCCGCATGGCAACATTATCGAGTGATCGTTCATGACCCCAGAACCGTGACAAATCCTAAACGTGTAACATAATGTACTCAATGAGACGAATTGATTCAGCCTACCAGCAAGTCAATCAGAGTTGATCTGCACAGTTCAAAACAGGTCAGACCTGGAGGGGAAGGCAGAGGGGGAGGAGTAGAGCAGCAAATGGTGAGCCAATAATGGACGTGCCCCAGAGTCCTTGCACTGCAATGATGAACATGACGAGTCAAATCGATTGAACCTACCAGAGAGTCAATCAGAGTTGATCTTCAATAGATCGAGGGGGGTCAGTCCTGCAGGAAGAGGAGGAGGAGGAGGAGGAGGAGGAGGAGAAGAGCAGCGAATTGAGAGTCAATAATGGACATACCCCATCTTCCTTGCAAGGTCTGAATGTACTCTGGGAGACGAATCGATTGAGCATACCAGCGAGTCAGTCTGAGCTGATCGGCAACAGTTCGAAATGGGTCAGACCTGGAGGATCAGGATGAGGTGGAGGAGGATGAGGACGAGGAGGAAGAGGAGGAGCAGGAAGACGAGGAGCAGGAAGAACAGTGTATGGAAAGTCAATGATGGACGTACCCCAGCATCCTTGCACCGGCTCAATCTACTTGACAAGCCGAATCGACTGAGCCTGCCAGTGAGTCGATTGGAGTTAATCTTCAAAAGATTGACGCGGGTCAGTCCTGCAGTAGGATAGTATTAGCAACAGGTACAAATCGCAGGGTCAGTTCCGGGTGTGGTTACAACCCCGAACTGAACTGTTGCAATAGGTCTTACCACACCACCACCCGGACCGTTGCAATTGGGCCGGTTTTACCACCAAAAACCCAGCATCTCAGCATCACTAGTTTGGCTGGAATTAGGTTTCTGAGTTCAGATCGTATGGTGACATGATCAATATGTAGATTGTGCAGTTTCATGCGCTCTATCACTTCCTAACTTCAGATATGCGATCCGACCAAGATTCGTTGAGTCATGATCGAAAACACACGATTTTCGCTTCATATTTCGCGTTCTTTCACAGCGATTCAACGAATATTGGTCGGATTGCAAATCTGAATGTTGGAGGTGAAAGAGCGCGTAAAACTGAACAATTTGCGTATTGATCATGTCACAATGAGATCACAACTCAGATACTTAATCGGGGCCAGAGTTGAGTCAGAGTGGAAGCAACCGTGAAATCGAACTGTGGTGCGGTTCCACCCCAGCCAAAAACTCACGGGTTTATGTCCGGTCCGGGTAACAACCCCGCAAACACCAAGCAGTTCGGGTTTTTGGCCGGGTCAGGAACCGAACCGAACAGAACCGCCAGCCAAAAACCAGCCCACTGGTGGGTTACCCGGACTCGTTGCTAACACTACAGGAGGAGGAGGAGGAGGAGGAGGAGGATGAGTAGAGCAGCGAATTTAGGGTCAATAATCGACGTACCCCAGCGTCTTTGCAAGGTCTTGATGTACTCGATGAGCCGAATCGACTGAGCCCACCAGCGAGTCAATCGGAGTTGATCTGGAAAAGTTCGAAAGCGGTCTGCGCTGCAGACTGCAGGAGCACTAGAGCAGCGAATCGAGAGCTACTGATCGATGAATCCCAGCGTCATTGCACCATCTTGATGTACTCGATGAGCCATGTAACACTGGGAGATTTACCCTAGATCTCAATCAATAAAAGCCCCTAATGAGTTCCGGACTGATAAAGAAGAAGATGAATAAGGCTTCACTCAGGATGCGTATAAGGATTAACACCCAAGGAACACAAGGTAACTGTTCAGTTCTCTGTTCACGATAGATAGTATCGACTAAAGAGTATCGTCTTTAAGCTATCAGTATGCTGATGTACACGACTCTGGGAGAGCCTGAAAGATGTATCCTGTGAACCACCACACTATCCTGATGACTCTCGGACTTCTAACGGATGCTAGTGTATCATCCCAGCAACTGGCACTTATACTCGAGGACCGATTGTCCAAGAATACGACGACTCCAAGTATCGTCTCGTCTTAAAGAAACAGCAGAGTAGAGTCGTCTCAGCAGAAGGAGTATTGCCGACTCAAGTGTATCCTAGCAAAAGTATCCTCTGAATCACCATGCTGTGGGGCTGATCCTCGGACTTCCTTTGGACTCCAAAGTATTGTCTTGCTCTCTTCCCAATCAACGACTCACTTTGACAAAGGTACTAAGAATAACCAAGTATAAATGGGTGATAAATATATCCGTGGTATAGGACTGGATAATGAATGTACAACTCTGGACTTCAAAGGAGATGTATCCTTGTTGGCTTTGACGCAGAACCAATTGACAATACACAGGAATAAAGTCAAGGCTTAAGCTCCAGCTCGAGAAAGTCAATAGGTATCCGTACATTAATCTTCATGAAAATTGTATGTTCGATAGTAGGTTATTGATGTCCTTCATCGATGTCGGTATTGCTGATATATATCAGACAATCCACACCCTTAATAATCCTAAAACTGCCAAAGCCTGTTTCGGAGTTCACATACGTAACAGCATCTTCATCCTTTACTTCTACCATTGATGGTCAAGTTCTAACTCCCAAGAGTACTAACTACGTCATCAAGGTAGTATGCTTGTATTGCGACACCATTGCTATTGGCAATACCTCGTTCAGATATGAGCTTATCTGAAGCCAATTATCAACAAATGGGTTTGTATCACCAAGAGCAAGTGAGAGTGCCCTCTCATATACCCACCGGGTACATAACGGTTTAATGATGGCGGCAAACTACAGAACCCTTTATTTGACTATGCTTTATTGGAGCCAAATATACATTATTCTGCAACTGAGCTATTTTGCCATATATTGAATGGAGAGTATCCCACACCACTCAGGACACATAAATCCCAAGTCTAGTACTTGGCCAGATCAAGAAGGTGTGGTCGGAATAAGGGTGGATTTGAATAAGTCCATTCGGTCGACTAAGCTTCGATATATTGATCATTGGTTTCCGACGTATCTCCTATATAACTCTGCATATATCGAGATGTCATATGCTCTGATGTTGATGACACCTCATCTCCCGAGGAATAACCCATTGGAGCATGAGTGGATAGTCGTTTGTTCGGCAACTAGGAATAAGGTGTCCTGCCGAGCAGAAGTGACCATTAACAATAGAGATCCCACGACCATCATCGATCCAGAGATAATACACATCTCATCTGCGGTTGGCCAGATCGCTGTTGTTGATCTATTGATGTGAAGGTCGGGTAATGGAGATGTGACTAATTGGTGAACAAATCTGGAAGGTAGATCCAATACGGAAATATGAGTGACAATTCGTGATTCTGGATTGAGTATCCACACTAGGATTATCGAGTGATCCAGAATGATCCCAGAAATATACCTGTAACACGAAAGGTGTAACAGCCGAATCAACTGAGCCTAGCAGCGAGTCAATCAGAGTTGATCTGAGAAAGTTCAAAAGGGGTCTACCCTGGAGACCGCAGAAGCAGTAGAGCAGCAAATCGAGAGCTAATAATCAATGTATCACAGCATCCTTACACCATCCTGAGGTACTCGATGAGAGAACCCGATCCAGCCTACCAGCGAGTAAATTGGAGTGGATCTGCAAATGTTCGAAAGGGGTGAGCCTTAGAGGGGAAGTGAAACCTCAAATCGAGTGCCAATAATGCATGTGCTCCAGTACCCTTGCCCCATCTTGATGTACTCAACGTGGCGAATTGATTGAGCCTACCTGTGAATCAATGACAGTTGATGTGCACAATGTTAAACTTGAAGATGGTCAGCAGTAGAGAAGAAGGTTGCAATAAGGCGTTGTGTCACGGAATAGTAAATTGTGATGGCCTGGGTGATGGTGATGATGCAAATTAAGCAAGGAGCAAGTAAATTAAGGCTTCAGGGGTCGAAATGGTTGTCCAGGTGATGGGGATGGTGATGGTGATGGTGATGGTGATGGTGATAGTGATCACGCTGCAAATACAGTTCAAGCAAATGAAATAAGGTTGCAGGGGTTCCAGGGAAGTATGACTTATCTCCAAGTGCAAAATCAGCAACGTGCAATTGGCAGTGGTGTTTCACAGATCTAGGATTGCGATTGGTCATCGCAACGATGAATTATAGCTTCCAGAAACTTGATCGAAGAAAATGCAGTCGCAGGCTATTTCATCATGTTGGGAAAACATGCTGATGTCGGTGCATGGGGTCTGGTTTCAGAAACTAATTTTGCCTTTTGCTGATGACCCATGTAACTTGAACAGTTGCCACTCACCAAGTTCCCAACGCTATCCTCCGTCCAAGTTCTGCAAGATTCTTCAACACACCGACATTGCTGCACCTACGCAGTCACCACTCATATGCTAGAACTAGAGACATAATGAACTACCTTCGGCAGAGTCATATGCAGGGGCAATCATGATCAACCAATTTCTCAGTTTCCAAGTCCAGTCCTGGAAGTTAGTTAGCGATACAACCATGTTAATGTCTCGCGTTCTTCAGGTGCATCTGGTTCAATTCTAGGTATGTTGGCTTAAACCAACCTCCAATTCTTGCATCAATAGCGTACTTGGATATGAGTGCTAACATTCGGGAATTGGGGGCATGAAGAATCCATCTGATCTGGTGCACCTGACGCTTCCTAAAGTACAACAAAGAACTAGCACCAACAATATACATATGAACCGGCGACATGTGTTCCGGACTCTTTCCAGGCACGCCTCGAACTGCATCCTCCGCGGCGGAGCATCACTTTTTGCAGGCATGCCTTCAAACACATCCTGCTCAACTGTGTGTTACTTTGTTGCCCTGTTTTCCTGACATTCTATTAAACTTCGTACTATATTTACCCTTGTATACTTCTCTCTACATTCCCAACTTCACTTTATCAAACATGGAACCTACGGGCAGGCAGGTGAGGAATCACTATTCACAGAAGAATCAAGAAGCGCAGCTTGGGAGAGCACTTGCACGTGCAGTGCAGAAGACAGCCAATCTTCGTTGCTGATCAAATGTTTGAACTTCCAATCCAGCTTTCGAGTATAGTGTTAGAGATAGCTAATATCCATGCTATAATCCTGCTGAAGTGGGATGATGACGATACCAATCGGGAGATCAGCAATGATCGAAACTGAAGACCCTGGAGTCTCCACCTTCTCATCCGATATCAAAGAAGACAATTTGGACATCCGACAGGATGTCATATATCTAGACCAGATGTGCCGTGATAAGACAAGATAAACTACAAGGGTTCCACTGTCACAGAAATGGAGCCGTGCTGATGCTGTCATTACCCGCACTCCACTTCGAAATCTACAACATCCAGTCGGGGCCATAGCACCACCATTGCCCAAACGCCAAAAGTAAACCATCAACATATCATGCTAGTCTGAGCTTGTACAGGCGCTCCCATGTCCCAAGGCCGGTGGAGACTAGAATGTTGCTCAACCAAAGGCCGGTGGAGATCACAACGTTCCTCAACACCAAAAGGCTACTTTTGAGGTAGCGAAACGGTTCATGGAGGCAATCGTATTCCCAAAGACTCCCAGGCCAATCATTTCTGATGAGAAGTACTCGATGGTTGACGAAGCTTGGAAACTAGCCATTGAAGCCCAGGATTGTCAGCGGGCATTAGCAGGTGCTCCTGTAGGTACACCATCTGTGTGTCAATTGCCTGGTGGTCCATCTCTTAAAATCGATCGGCAAACCTGAGAAGCTGTCATTGTATATTCTGTTTGCTGCCCCTCGATTAGACATAAGATGATACTAAACTGCCAGAAATACATAGTTAAAACTAAAGATTAGTACCATTCGGGGGCATTTGCCAGATACAGCTTATCGAACTATTGTATGTAGTTTCCGGTGGGATTTTGGATCATGGACTGAGCTTCGAATCGAGGTCAAGGAGCTCCTGTTTGATGATGCATATCTCTCGAAGGTTATCGATGATAAGCAATCATGGTTCACGCAGACAGTAGTGCTTGACTTAATCTACCATCTGTTTTTCTTCACCGCCGATAGCTTGGGGCGACAACCAACCACATTGCAGTTCTTTCAACCTCTAACACCACAGACATTAGCGCTTGTGGCTGCAGCTATTCATTGTGCGCTGTCTGAGTATGCCACTGGAAAGAAGATTGCAGTTATGTTTTCTCAAGATGAATATCGAGGTAAATTTTTCCTTTCCACAGTGATAGATCGTGCTACTGCAGAAGCCATTGCACTCGTCAATTACACATGGTTGGGCTGCGTCATACACCCCCCCCCCCCAAATGGTGCTCCTCCACTATAATGGGCGCTCCGCAATCCCCGTCGGCGCTCCTCCATCTGGATTGGTGCTTCGATATTTTATTCAGCGCTCCATACTGCATTTTCTCTCCACACTACTCCTCTAGGATGGGCACTCCTCAATCCCCTCCTCAACCTCGATTAGCAGCGCCTCTATTTCATTCCAGAGACTTTACCTCACTCCCCTTTCGGCGCTGCTCAGCCTGGAGGGACTGCTCAGCTGCATAGGCGCTCCTCAATCCCTGTTGGCACTCCTTGGCCTGGATTTGCACCCCTCATTTTCATTCTGCTGTCCTCCATCACCATCAGTACTCCCCTTGCCCACCTTGCACACCACATCAGGCACTCCTCATTTCCTGATGGCACACCTCTTTTTCCCCCGAATTCATCATATTGCCTTTCAAACTCCATTTTGATTCACCGCAAGGTAACCTCAATTCCAAACCTTTTAGATATCACATATTGAGCCAACCAACATTGGAATTCAATTTCACCCACACGGCAGGCCCGAATCATTCGGAAATACGAGGAGCGCCTCCAGCTTCATTGCACCGTTGATGAATTGTGTGTTCCTGCGTTTGTCCGCCCTGATGAGAAGGAAGATTTAGTAGATGACGTGGACACGATGTTCGATTGATATCATTCGATCGCTAAGTCGGGTCATTGTTTCAGTTTTACCTACTTTCATTTGAGAATCACTCACCATTTCCTTTGGTTCTCCTTAATGTAGCGATGCAAACAATAGAATGCAGATGAGATGCTGGGTACTATAGTATGGTTTAGAAGTTGACAATGAACAATAATCTATGCATTATACATGCAGGGTATTCTTATTGCTTGTGTACATCCGGAGAATATCAGATAACGCCTGCAGTCCTTCGAATGAATATCCATAAGAACCCGGCATCTCTCAGAGTTAGTTCGGGATCCCCATATTGGTTGGGAGACAGTCCCAGCTGCTCCCAATCTTTTCACAACTGCTCCCGAGGTGCTTCCGTACCAGTCATCAGAGATCCCAGTTACTCTGATGGCCAGCCGGAATGCCCTCCTAGGGTCTGCTTCTCTCCTGAAATTGACGCTTCTAAGTTTACACTCCGCCTCCTCTCGCACACTCCTGGTGGCTCTCAGTGACTAAAATCCATTTCGCCAATGATTTCCGTGGTAAATGAACCATCTCAACGATTGTGTTCATCGCTGACATTGCACATCAAGCTCTTGCGAAGATTACTTGCTCCCATGCAGCAATGGTATACTGCTGCAAGACCACAATCGACTCTATTTACGGATTTCAAACACTGCCACCTACGGATATCCAGAAAATCGTAGCCTGGCTATTGGCCAAGGACAGGTTTACATACCCCACAAATGTTCATAAGGTAAGTTCAAAGTTCCCTTCTTGTTTCATCTTGTCTTGACGATTAATTTAGGAGTGCAAGTTTCAATTTGCAGCGACTGAAATTGTGGATCTTATTCACCGGACATACTTCTATGGCATACGACAAATGGGAATGACAGATAGATCATTGATTGATAAAATCAACCTGACATGTATTGCACTCACCGTAACAGCCATCCACCATTGACTGTCGGCCGGGAAAACAGGCGAGTTTAGGGTCCCGCCAGAGTTTGGTCCAGGAGGTGGAGCACAACATAAGAGCAATACAAGAAACATTAATCAGGCGGTTAATAATGCATGCACAGATGTATTTCGTCATCTCAACGTGGATTTTTGTTCTTCCTCGCCAGAGGTTCAAGCCAAACAGATAGACAATATCCGCAGCATGATTCGCTGAAGGATCCACTCAGCTGGTATGGACCCAGCGATGGCACAACCTCACAACGATCAGGGCAGCTTTGATGAGTAGTTCCTTGATTACGTCCCAGAAGAGCTGATAGTGCAGCACAACAATTCTTTTAATCATCTCAGCAGCTTTGTTGCTGCTACTGAAGTTAGCATTCAATTCTCGGCTGTTCTGCCTATCAGCGGGTCTGCTATCGCCAGTGGCAGCCAACCCGTCCCCTGCAGCAACAGCAACAGCAACAGCAACGACATCACCAGCATCACCAACATGACCAGCTTTGAGAATATGGAATTAGTCGATGGAAGTACGATTGTAGCGGGTGCCGTGTCGCATGGATGTTAGGAATGGTGTCAGTGATCGGATTTGGGATTTCCTTTGTGTGCTATTTCATTCTAGGTTTCGTCGATATATCATAATAGTAGTAAATGTAATAGAACTGATGGTATACTGAAGTCTGATCTCAAACACATGAAATCATACTCGCAATGATGCATAACCCTCCCGCGACGGTTGAACTGCAAGGTGCTGACGATCTTGTATCAACGAATTAAATATCGTCAACCACTTCTGCATGGTAAATATCATTGGTCAAATTACGCCATGAGGGGCTTTAAAAAGAAGAACTACAGGCTTCATTAAACATATGGAGCGAGTACTATCATCATCGCGAGGAGAGATTGAATTGGGCAACGTAGGAGTATGCCAAGAGATGATTTGTGATATTACCAAACGAAGTGTGAACCGTTCGTCAAGTGCTCATGGTCAAATTTGCAAAAGTGGGTACACTGGTTGTGACACTTGAAAACAGCATCGCGACCACTCAAACAACACTCTGGAACAGTAAAGCAATGCCATATTTCAGAGAAACCTCAATTTCATTTTTTTGAGTTTGTGGGTACAATAAACTAAATAAATTTAATGAAGGAAATTTAGTTTTTGCTGATGAGGGAATCCTCTAACGCCAAACAACCTCTCTTTATATACACTTCATTGCGTGCCCTCAAATTCTTCCTCATGGTTCGATGTACCTCCAGAATATTCCTCTGTGAGCTTACACTCGACCAACACAACGGTTATCAGCACGACCACGCCACATTGTCCGACGTCACAACACGTCTGACCACTTCCTTATCTTTCACGCATAATGCCTCTACCATCACACCGGGTTCCCGCATTCTTTCTGCGTCTCCCAACATCTGGGTCTTTCCATAACACAATTCCATTCCACTCTTCTGAGCCCCTCTTTCTATTTGGGTCCAACCATCACTCGCAACCCGAGCCGTGACACCTGCCTAGAGGTCCCAGCTGCTCTCGAAGTCTCCTACAGACCTGCACAGATGTTTCAGCTACACCAATATTTGACTATCATAATAGTCAAATCTTGTAGCATCTTAAATGCACCTCTATAACTGCAGGTGCTTTCAGGAGCACCTGAGAATGCACCTGCAGAGTCTGAGGGCACTGTGCAAAGCTCCAGGGGGGCCTTGGTGCATCTGGAAGCACTTAGAAGCACTGGTGAGGGCTACTGGAGTGTCTGGGAGGTTGGCGTGTGGCTTTCGGACTGATTTCCATTTTGCTGATGTCAGTGGGAAACATGATTTTTATAAGCAGTCGATTTAAAATTACAAGTTATCCAGTTGTATTATGTGCTGGCATAGCAACTGTCACCTCTTGTATATAACCTTGCCACTACAATATAAGATTTATCAGAATGTCTAAAAGGATTTTATAGTATAGCTTTTTGACTATTTTACATTTAGCTGATAATTGTTGCCAGCTTGACTTGGTCACTCTGGCTTACTTTATACTATATACTCTGCCCAACTTGCTTAGTACTTCATCAAAAGTTTATTCCACTTCTCTTAAACTTTTCTTTCCATGTAAATCCAGCTCAAATCCATATTATTCAAATGATGTCTAGATTAATCTCCGCACTTTGTATGGAATAAGATTTTTAGGTTATCTCTTACAATTTTTTTCCTTACCACTCTATTTTCTTTTTGTCACTTCCAGTTACATTTTCATGTAATTGAAAGCCTAATTCAAGGTTTTGACTCTCTACTTAAAGCTTTCAATTACTATTCACACTAAGCCTGATATGGACATACTTAATCTGGGTTAGTACTGCATTGTCCTGGGTATACTAGAAATGCCAAATCTGTATATAGTTGTTGTTGTTGTTTAATCATACTGTATTGACTCTAATTAGGGTATGACAGGACCCTGATATCCCCTCCGCCTCTGGGCGAGCTGGCTAGATGGCGGTGCTCCCCCCCCGCTTTCTTTCATCCCCACTGACAAATAACAGATATGAGAATGACAAAAAGGAAAGAAAGAAAGAAAGAATGGTATAACCCCATTGCCACCAGTGCCGCTCCTGAGCCCCAAGCTCTGAGCCCGCTCCATACCGCTACTTCATCTGGGCGGAAACTTCCCAACCTCAGTGGCCGCCAAGAAGTCCATCACCGCTTGGTGGCACTCTTCTATGGTAAAAAGCTCAGAGATCTGCACATGCCGGCATCTGCCCACTTTTCAGCCCATTGCCTTTCCCACCGCCCTCCATAGTTCCCTCTGGTGATCTCTCCACTGGCTGCAGTGGTGGAAGAGGTGCTCCCGCATCTGGGAGACAGTCCCTCCACACCACCAGCATTTGTCGTCATCTCGGTGGCCGAACCGTTTTAGGTAGACTCCAGTGGGCGCATGGCCGGACTTTACTTGGTAGAACCTGGCGGCCAGCGACTTTACGCTTGTCATCGGGATTGGTCTTTTGGTCCCTGCCTTACCCTTAAGTCTGTAGCTGAAGTGCTTGCTGCACTTGTCGGCCTCCCACTCCGCCTTAGCTGCTGATCTTCCCCCCGAGATTGGTCTAGCCCTGTTCGAGGCCGAGGTGTATGGCCGCTCTATCACTGTGCTTCCACTTGCGTCCCAGGCCAACTTTACCTGATGGTCTGCTTCTTCATTTCCCGGGATGCCAGGGTGTCCTGGGACCCAGTGGATCTCGGTTGCGATGTCGTGGGTGAGGAGACTCCGCGCCCTTCTTTTGATGCGTCTCACCAGTCGCTGCCCTCGGCCCGGCTGCAGGTGTGCCGCTCATCAAATTGCGGCCCGTGAGTCGCTGAAAACTGCCTCTGTCTTCACTCCATGCATCTGCAATGTTCCTCTCTTCTCAAATGCCACGTCAAGTGCGAGCCCACTTGCCCACAGTTCGGCGTCGAAGACCTCCATACGTCCGGTGCCCAGAAAGCTGCGGCAAGACCTCCATTCATTTCGGCCTTTACACACTGCTGCGGCTCCCACCCGGCCATTGTCAGAGTGCGATCCATCTGTCCACCACATCCAGCCCGCTGCTCCGATTTTGGCTTCTTACTCTCTTGCCCAGCGCTGCACGGCGCGTTTGGCTGCAGTGGTGTCGTCCGGTATGGTGGTCCTGACCACTGGTTCTTCGCCCGGGGCCGGCCAGTTCATGCCTTTCGTTGTCCGGCCTTGCTTATGCTCTTTCCTGACTACTCTGCATATCGGTGCACCGGAAGAGGGGTTTTTGTGTAGCTCCTTTAGCTTTCTACTTCATGCGTTTTCTAGTCTCGCTGGGACATCAGCAAAATGTAAATCGGTCCGGAAGCAACACGCAATCCTCCCAGACACTCCGGGCAACCTCACCAGTGCTTCTAAGTACTTCTAGATGCTCCCAGACCCCCCTGGAGCTAAGCAATGTGCTCTCAGACTCTGCAAGAGCATGCTCAGGTGCTCCTGAAAGCACCTGCAGTTATGGAGGTGCATTCAGGATGCTACAAGATTTGACTTATAGAATAGTCAAATTTTGGAGCTCCTGAGACCTCTGCGCAGATCTGCAGGGGACTTCGAGAGAATCTGAGCCCGCAGCACAGCTCTGCGGGATACTTCAAGAGAGCAGCCAAGACCGCTGCGCAGCTCTGCTGGAGACTTGGTGCTGTATCCTCACAGCAGTGGTTCTTACATAACCCCAAGGCATTTTGTCTTATAATATTTGTCTTTGTTACAGTCACAAGATTCACCACCTCATAATATGGCATACATTATTTAAGTATCTGTATATATACATATACGGTCAATCTGGCCGCAGATCGTACTGGAGCATAATCGGAGGAGCACCTGGACTCGCCCATTGAGAGAACTTTGAGATGCACCACTTGGAGGCCGCTGTGGTGAAACGATGGAGCTAGAAGGCAGAGAGCCCACCATCAACACTCCGCCGCACCCCTCGCGACATCCAAACGGCAGACATGAGAAAGAGCTGTTCGAGCCCTGTAGGAATCCGGTGAGAAGCTATGATACTACCTGGCGTTGAGGATACACACAATTGCGTGGATCAACGAAATCTCGGACAGAGTGAGTGAGACCAAAAGTTGGGAAAGATAGAGTGTGTATTTTCATTGTATGATAAGATGAGATGGAAATGAGATGATGGCTATCGACTTTGGGGTCTGCCGAATATATACTCCCCGTTACTCTGGGCTCCTCTGTTACCCTGGTATCTCCGTACAACAGCCGTCGCTCGTTGAAGATGTACCTGGTGGCCATGATCGAGCGTGTTTGGAGATGCACTTCGAGACTGAGATCCAGTGAACTCAGAGATGCACTTGGAAGCCAGGATCGAGCGAGTTTGGAGATTCACTTGGAGACAGAAAGATCGAGTGAACTCAGAGATGCACTTGGAGGCTGTGATTGAGCGAGTTCGGAGATGCACTTGGAGGCCGGGATCAAGTGACCTCAGAGATGCACTTAAAAGCACTAATTGAGGGTGTTGGGCAATACATTTCGAGGCCATGATCAATCAAGATTGGAGGATTACTTGGAGGCGGTTGATCTGGAGGTGATTGATCTGAAGGTGGTCAATCTGGAGGCACTCAATCTGCAGGCAGTGAATTTGGAGGCAGTGAATCTGGAGTCGGTAGATCGGGAGGCATGTGCGATGAAAGCTGAGACTCTATTCATTGGTTAACTCGTGATTGTGGGAATGTAGAGAATTGAGCATAACAAGGTCCGCTGAGAGCTGCGAGACTGCCTGGGAGCGGGAGACATTCAATTTTGGGATGATGCAGTATGCGGTGTATGCTTTACTCGGAGTATGCTGTACTCGGTGTATGCTGTACTCGGTGTATGCTGTACTCGGTGTTAACTCGTGATCTTGGGATGGAGATATAGAGAGGGACGACTTAACTTCATGTTCTTAGGAGACGGTAGAGTTGAGGACGAGAAGCAGAGAGATGAGAAGAGATGGGGCAAATCATCATGAGAGACTGGAATTTAGAGAATTTGGTGTGCGAGTGAATTTACCATCCCCGATACAGCAGGTACGAGTCCTGATCCAGCGTGTAATTAGACCGATACGAGGTCTTCCAATCCCAATCAGGCAAGATGTTCCCCTGAGTTCTCATTTCCGCTCGTATCCTCCACATCGTTCACATCGTCATCCCCCATCTCTCTCCGTCTTGTCCACAAGTGTACCATCATCACAGAATACAAATGTAAGTCATCCCTCGGTATCTCTCCATGGCATGATCATGAGTTGGCGCCGAGTACAGCATACACCGAGTACAGCATACACCGAGTACAACATACACCGAGTACAGCATCTTCCGAGTACAGCATCCACTGAGTACAGCATGCACCGAGTACAGCATCCACCGAGTAAAGCATCCACTGAGTACAGCATGCACCGAGTACAGCATACACCAAGTACAGCATCCACTGAGTACAGCATCCACTGAGTACAGCATGCACCGAGTACAGCATACACCGAGTACAGCATACACCGAGTACAGCATCCACCAAGTAAAGCATCCACTAAGTACAGCTTGCACCAAGTACAGCATACACCAAGTACAACATCCACCGAGTACAGCATCCACTGAGTACAGCATGCACCGAGTACAGCATACACTGAGTACAGCATACACTGAGTACAGCATACACCGAGTACAGCATCCACCCGAGGTTGTTTACCTTCCCTTCATTCTCACGATTACAAGTTGACCCCTGAATTTACTTTCAACTTCCGGCGTGACTCCCAACACGATCGATCACTATCAACCAGCTCGCCATTAGAGCTCAAAGATGAGGTCACCTTGTCACATTCCCACGTTTGGGAGTCAACTAACTGTTGAATAGTGTCTCAACACCTGGCGGGCCGTCCATCAACTGCCTCCAAGTACTCGTCCAATCTCACTCAATCACGGCCTCCAAAGTGGATCACCAACCACGCTCGATTACGGCCTCCAAGTGCATCTCCAAAGTTGCTCAATCATGGCCTCCAAGTCAATCTCTGAGTTCACTTGATAACGGCCTCCAAGTGCATCTCAGAACTCGCTCAATCATGGCCTCCAAGTGCATCTCTGAGTTCACTCGATCTCACGGTCTCCAAGTGCATCTCCAAACTCGCTCGATCCCAGCCTCCAAGTGCATCTCTGAGTTCACTCGATCTCGGCCTCCAAGTGCATCTCCAAACTTGCTCGATCACTGCCTCCAAGTGTGTCTCCAATACGCTCAATTGCCGCCTTCAAGTGCATCTCCAAACTTGCTCGATCACGGCCTCGGAGTGTACCTCTAAGTCCACTTGATCGTCATTTTCAGGCGCACCTCGAATTGCTCTCAAGCACCGCCTGCAGCCAGTCCAGATATACTGTGTAGATGGGTAGCTATCATCAGCAAAAATCATTTCCGCCTGCGCGGAATGGCTCCGTCAGAGTGGACGGGCTCCGTCAGAGGCGTCAGAGACACCCCGGTGGTGAATTACTCCGCGCCGAGCATCAATACCACGTGTCGCGTTGCATATCACCCTCCGATCGCCGTTTCGCCGTTTCTTCTCACTCTGTCGGTCTCCTATTCTAATCAAACACTCTGGCGTTGTGGCCAACTGTGACCATACGTCGGAATGGGTTCATTGGGTACACGCTTGCATCGGGATTGCAATGCAGAACCCGGAGTAGAAAGACATCATCGCATTATACGAAATACACACTCTATCTTTCCCATCTTTTGAGCTCACTCGCTCTTTCCACGATTTCATGGATACACGCAATTGCATGGATCCTCGCGGCCGGGTAGTATTATATCTTCTCACCCTCATCCTACGCTCTTCAAGCCAGGTTGACTCTTGATCATGGCATGGAGCGATAGAGAGGGATGACATGACTTCGTGTTCTTAGGTGATGGTAGAGTTGAGGACGAGAAAGAGAGATATGGGACAAATGATCTTGAGAAAATGGGACTTAAGAGAATATCGTGTGTGTCAGTCAATTTACCATCCCCGATATGGCAGGTACGAGTTCCGATCCCGCATGTAATAACACCGATACGAGGTCTTCCCAACCCAATCATGCAAGTCGTACCCCTGATTTCTCATATCCGCTTGTATCCTCCACCATCAGCAAAATGTATTTTAGTCACTGGAAGACTCCAGGAGTGCCTGAGAGGATGTGGAGTGTAAACTTAGATGCGTCGATTTCAGGAGAGTATCAGACCCTAGGAGGGCATTCCGGCCGGCCTTCAGAGTAACTGGGATGTCTGGTGACTGCTACAGGAGTACCATTGGAGTAATTGTGATAGGTTTGGGAACACCTCGGAGCGCCGGGGAGGACTTTGGGTGCACCTGGGAGCGCCTGGGAGCGCCGGCAATAAGCCTGGGAGCGCCGGCGATAAGCCTGGAAGCACCTGGGTGCACCGGCGTCAAGTCTGGGTGCGCCGGCGACAGGTCTGGGTGCGCCAACGACAAGCCTCAGAGTGCCGGCGACAACTCTGGGAGCACCTCGAATCACAGTAGAGCAGTCTGGGAAAAACAACATCTTCTTTGGGAACACTGCTGGTGCGCCTGGAAATCATAGCTACTACATATCATTCAACGATTGTTAAAACTCATGTATTCAGTTTGTATTCTCATCTATGTATCTATATAGCTACCGATCTACACACGGTATATCTGGATTAGCTGCAGGCGGCGCTTGAGAGCAATTCGAGGTGCGCCTGAAAATGACAATCGAGTGAACTGAGAGATACACTCTGAGGCCGTGATCGAGTGACTATGGAGATGCACTTGGAGGCGGTAATCGAGCGTATTTGGAGATACACTTGGAGGCCGTGATAGTGCGATTTTGGAGATATGCACTTGGAGGCCATGATCGTGCGAACTTGCAGGCCGTAATCGTGCGAGTGTGGAGATGTACTTGGAGGCCGTGATCGAGCGAGATTGGAGGCCGTAATCGAGCGAGTTTGGAGATACACTTAGAGGCCGTGATCGAGCAAGGTTGGACGAGTACTTAGAGACGGTCGATGGAAGGCGCACCGGGTGCTGAGACTCTAGTCATCAGTTAGTTAACTCGCAACTGTGGGAATGTGACAAGGTGACTTTACCTTTGAGCTCTCATGTAGAGCTGGCTGATGGCAGTCGATTGTGTAGGGAGGCATGCCGGAAGCTGAAGCTACATTCAGGGGTCAACTCGTAATCATGAGAATGAAGGGAAGACAAACAATCTTGGGTACTTGGTGTATGCTGTACTCGGTGTATGCTGTACTCGGTGTATGCTGTACTCGGTGTATGCTGTACTCGGTGTCAACTCATGATCATGACATGGAGAGATAGAGAGGGATAACTTAACTTTGTGCTCTGTAATGATGTTAGAGTTGTGGACGAGAAAGAGAGAGATGGGGGATGAAGATGAGAACTATGTGGAGGATACGAGCGGATATGAGAAATCTGTGGTACAACTTGCCTGATTGGGTTGGGAAGACCTCGTATCGGTGTAATTACACTCCAGATCGGGACTCGTACCTGCTGTATCAGGGATGGTAAATTGACTTGCACACGAAATTTTCTTAAGTCCCAGTTTCTCATGATGATTTCCCCCATCTCCTCTCATCTCTCTCATTCTCGTCCTCAAGTCTACGATCACCTAAGAACACAAAGTTAAGTCATCGCTCTCTATCTCTCCATGCCATGATCAAGAGTTAACACCGAGTACAGCATACACCGAGTACATCATACACCGAGTACAGCATACACCGAGTACAGCATACACCGAAGTACAGCATACACCGAGTACTGCATACACCGCGTACTGCATCATCCCAAGATCGACTGTCTCCCGCTCTCATCTCTCGGCAGACCATGTTGTACTCAATTCTCTACATTCCCACAATCACAAGTTAACCAATGAATAGAGTCTCAGCTCCCGTCGCGCCTCCCTCCCGAACTACCGCCTCCAGATTGACCGCCTCCAAGTACTCCTCCAATCTCGCTCGATCACGGCCTCCAAGTGCATCTCTAAACT
>Ga0307515_10007783_pt1 | contig 21081 bp, 5 predicted proteins | sample 17_EM_MG_FD_194513 | JGI IMG/M metagenome (GOLD analysis project Ga0307515, IMG submission 194513) | Populus trichocarpa ectomycorrhiza microbial communities from riparian zone in the Pacific Northwest, United States - 17_EM | ecosystem: Host-associated > Plants > Roots > Unclassified | place...
TGATATAGCTCGTCGACAAGCTGGTAGATCGTGGGTTGACCGGTTTATTACAGTGTGTCCAACAGTCAGCTTAGCTGCGATCTTGAGAAAAATAGCTGACTGACTGCGTCAATTGGATCGCTCGCTGTCCGCTAGCTGTCGGACAACGTACGCTGACTGTGAAGCTGCAGCTAGCTGTCCCAATTAGGAAAGTAGTATAGACTTTATAGTATTTTATTGCGGATTTTAGCAGTACCTCTCTATATATAAATATAAATATTACTTAATTAAAATTCGACCCTAATTTACCTAATACAGTATTTAAATATAGCTAAATTGATCTTATATACCTATAAAAGCTTAAAAAAATAGGTAAAATAGTTAGTAGTAAAGGCTCTAAAGGCTCTATTTTTATATTAAATTTAATTAAATATAAAGCTCTATTAAATATATTTTACTAAGCTAGCCTTTTTACCTCTATAGTTAGCTTATAGTTAATAAGATTAATATTTAAACTTATTAACTAAGGTATAGTTAAAGCCCTACTAGAGTTAATATAGTTAATTAAACTACTTAATAAAAGGCCTTTAATTAACTGCTACTTCTAATATTAATATACTTTAATTATATCGGCTAATAATCTACTATACTTGTTAATAATAATTCTTTTATCTTAATTAAAGGCTTGGTTATATATAAAGAGTTTATTACTAGTATAGAGAATATATTAAGAGTTATTTTGTTACGCGGGAAACTGCATTAGGAAATGGAGGCTTCCTTTACGGGTAAGGCGCCCTTGCTTGTTGACCCCAGCCAAGCCAAGACTGCCCCTTAACCTTAACCATAAAAGGCTATTTCTCTCACTGCTTTTCCTCTTATCCTCCATCTTTCCTTTCTCCTAATGCTACGCCTCCTCCTCTTCTTACTGCTAGTCCCTAGCACGGTTATATTAAGGCATTTCTGCCGTCCCTTTAGCGCTAATACGTATATAAGTCTAGCCCGCTTATTACTTTATTCCCCTATATCTTAGACTAATAATTAATATAGTTAACTACGGCCTTTTTAATGGGCGAGTCTCTATTCTACGGTAATATATAGACGGTCTTAGCCTTCTCTCCTAATTCCCGCCTCTGGAGCCGATGGCTTTAATTTTTATTAAGCTCTTTTAGCGCCGCCTCTATCCGCTAAGCGTGTCTATATCCTTATAATTCTATCCTCTCTCTTATATATACCCTCTCTCCTTTCGCCTTCTAGATGGCGCTAGTCCGCAACCGTCCCATAGGAAGGGGGTTAGGGGAATTTTATACTTACTAGCCGCGTTAGCACCATTGTCTTATTTAACTCTGCTATATATCTCCTTCTAAGGTAGGGAGGAATAGGCGTACTGCATCCGCCCCCTTAAGGGCTTAAGCGAGCTTACGTTGCACTTATTTTAGCTAACCCACGCGCTATTTTCTTACCTATAATATGCTATTAGTTAAATAACCCGCTTTAGCATTTACTAATAGCTAAAGCTACCTATATTACGGCTGGTATGCCTACTAGGCTACCTAGCAGAAAAGCAGCTAGACGTCGCTAATTTAAGCGACCACCCTATATAGGGCTGTGTTAGGTATTATTCGAACGGACATTATACGGAGTATTGCCTAGGTGGCTATATATACCTGCCTAATAGTATAGTTATATTACCACGGATGTTTCGGAGACACCGTTTAATCTACTAGTTTAAAGCTAAGGGACTATTAGCTCTACCTAATTACTTAGCGGCAGAGCGGTAAAAGATTAATAATCCGGCCTTCTAAGCTATGGGGCTATAGTAGGAACCACCTAGATTAAAATTAGAAGGTTGTAGCTTTTAGGCGCATAATAGATCTACGGCACTACGGCACGACTATAAAGGAATCTCTAATACCAGCTAGCTATATTAGGAGGGCGAGCATTATATAGTACCTCATGCAGTACCCTATATAGTCCTTTACCTAGCGTATTTATATATTTATATATAATTACCATGCAAGCGGCAGGCGTATCCATTACTAGGCGGTTAGCATTAGAGAACCCCGCCTACTACTAATAATAATACTACCTCCTTCCGTTATAGATAGCTCGCAACGCGTACGTATAAGTAGGGCTTTATATCCTATTAATATAAGCGGCATAGAAGATTAGCTGGATTGGTATTATTAGGAAGTAAATAAATATATTAGCACTGCCCTTTACTAAGGAATAAGGGTAGAGAACTTAAGCCACTAACCTCCTAATAAGGGGCTAGATGTAATAGCTGTGTTAAAGCTAAATATACTAGCTTAGATAGGCGGATATAGTTTAATCGCAATTTGCTAAGGGTATTAATTAGGTGCTAGGAATTTAAGCCCTTATAAACCTTTATACCCTATAAACAGTAATTAACCCTAGTCTATGCCGGAGGCGTATATATTAAATGCTTTAATTTAATAAGAAACCTAGGTAAGGGATAAAGGGCAAGGGGTAATAGGCAAGTGCTAGTGGCGGAGGGAGGACTAATATACACTTAAAAAGACCTTTAATTCCCCCTTAAAGCTTTTAAAAGCTATAAAATAATAGCAACTCTAATAATAATAACGTTAGTACTACCTTAGTCTTTATTTTATATTCCTCCTAAAATTTCGCTTAATAAGAATAATTTCTATACTAGTCCCCCTAGAAAATTAATAGCTTTATCTTAGTATTATATAATTACGGCCCTTAAGAAAAGCGCGAGTAGTAAGCCTAAAAGGAGGAGTAGGAAAGTACCTCTTTTCCCCCTAAAAAGTTAAGAAGTATTATAAGCTTGGGCACTTAACGGCATATTATTCCACCTAGGGCCTTAATTTAGATATTCCGTTTAATAAAGCGCCTATAGACCCTATATATAATTATAAGAAAGCTAATAATAAGTATTATAAGGATAATGAGGATGACGAGGATAATAAAGAAGATTTCTATAGGGATGGAAATGACAGTTAAGTCTCTAGAAGAAGTAATTAAGGTAATTATCCTAGTAATTACCCCACTACTCTCCCTCTTTCCCTAGTAGTTCTAAATATATAGTTTTAATAACTAGTAGTAAATCTAATAGTTATTAAAGACGATATAGCCGATCTGGACTTAGAAACTAAGGGCGATAAAGCTAGTAATACTAACAATAAAGCTAACAAAGCCAATAATCAACTAACACCTAATGGATTAGGTATACGCTTCCCCCTTTAATTTATAATAGCTTATTTAATAATTAGTAGATAATGGGAATAACGGTAATAGTAAGGGCGATAAAGATAATAAAGAGCTACCTTTATTAGAAGCGCTAGAAGAGGAGGTACACGTACCTATATATAATTGTACTATACCCTTAACGCTAGACAGTAATTAAACGGATAATTTAGCTAAGGGGCGTCGCATTAGAACTACTCCGTAGTTTAGGTAAGAGCTTAGGACATTAGTAGCTACCGGCTAAAAGTCTTTAGGAGCTAAAAAGTTAAAAAAGTAGAGGTCTGATTAGCTTAATTAACTAGGTAGTATTAATTATATCTCTAATACTTCCGTTAGTAAGAGTAGTAAGAGTGTATAACCTAAAAAGTAATAAAGGTTACCTGCTTCTTGGAGGACTATACCTTTTAGCTCTCTTACCCTTAGCCTTAATAACTATAACGGTATTAAGGAGTAAGTGGTCTCTACTACGCGGCCTACTAGCCCCTCCCCCTAGCACTATATATCTCCTTATAATACTAAACCACTAGAATATAGGGCTAATAACTATTATAATTATATTCTAGACGATTTTATAAACGGCTTAACTAAAGAAAGCGATAATAAGGATAGTAAGAATGTTACAGATAAAGGTAAGGCCGGGAACTACGGTAATAGAAGTAATAATAGTGATAATACGGATGATAACGACTCTAGGGATAGTAATAGTAGTAATAGTAATGAGGATAACGAGGCCCGCGGGTGTATAGGGCGATAAGGATTACTAACCCCTATTACTAGTTAATTAAAGGTAAAGCGTGCTATAAAGTATTATTTCTAGCGGTCTTACTATTCCCCTTTAATTTTATCTACGCATGCGTCTAACTAAAGTACTACGCTTATTAGCAATTATCGTAAGTAGGTTATATCCCCTATATATAATCGCCTCTATACCTAAAAACTGCTGCTAAGTGCCGCCTCTAGCTCTAACTCTAATAAAGTAATACTGGGAGCCGCCTTAAATGCTAATTCGGAAGAAATTTTAATCTAAGTAGCTTTTAGGCGCTAGAAAAACGGGTTATATATACTAGATATCCTTCTTTAATAATTCCCTTTACCTTTTAACCTAGTTAAGCAGCCCTAGGAGCTAAAGCCCTAAGGGCTAAAGTCTAAAATAAAATTTACTAAAGAGGAAGACGCGCTGCTTACTAACCTAAAAGGGAAATAAAATCTTTTATAGGACTAGATTAAAGATAGCTTTCTAATAAAAAGTCTTAGATTACTATAGGGGCATTACTATTTAAAACTAAAGGCTTAGCCTATTATGTAGAAGAAATAGAGATGGCCTACTAAGCGGAAGAATCGGTGGTAGTAGTACTGTTCTTTTTAGCCTAAAGTTTTATTTCTAGCTTAAGTTCTATTTACGGCGCATTTTATAATTTCTGGATTAATAAACTTAGTCCCTATGTAACCTAATAGGCCAGTAACTAGAATTTAAAAATTGCTGCTAAAGAAGCCGTGGTTTAAGGCCGGAGGCGTAATATCTACCTAAAATATTAACTAACTAAGGCCCATTTTTAGGAGCGTAAACGTTATTATTTTTGTCGGGGCTACTTAAGGTATGCTTTATAAATTCGAGCATCTGGTTATTAAAAAAAGTTTACTACGGGGAAATAAATATATATTGCATAGCTAGATTAGTACGTATATCCTATCTATTAGCATATAATTCTTAATGGCTTTAAGGACTTTTTTATACCGCCTATTCTTTTTATAACCAATAAACGCGAAACTGCATCTTAGTAACTACCTATTTCTTTCAGCCTTATCTAACGCACGCGTAATAACTACCTTTGGCGATGGATATTAGACTATCCTTATCTCCTCTTTACCCTTATTTATTTTAGTCTACACTATAAGTATAGAACAATGCCAGCGCTTTAGAGAATTATTATAAGATCTATCTACTACTCTATTAAGTGTAAACACCGGCCTATCTTTATCCTTGGAAATTCCCGTTAGTATCTACTTGCTAGTAGGGCTATAGATTATATTAATATACTTTAGGAGTTTAGGATTGTCTAATAACTAGTGGATAATCTTTATACCGCGACGTCTATATCCTAATACCGCTTTAAGCCTAAATGTTTAACAATTATTAAGATGAAGTTTTGCCGTTGTAAGAAACTTGTTAATAAAATCCTTATAGTGGTTAGTTTTCTTCTATAAGAACGTAAACTAGTTACTTATATAAACTTTTAGATACTCCCTAACTAGTGCTCTTACGGCTGAACTAAAAACGGTTAGCTAAAGGACGTAGTCCCTAACTGGTGCTACTAGAGTAAGGTAAGGTAATGTCTTGGTCTTATTATCCTTATCCGTTAGAGATTTAAGAGATGATAATTGCGTAGGGGTTAAGGGTACGCTTAGTTCCTCCTTAAAGTAACCTTAAGTAAGCCTATCCTCCACTCTAGAGTATATAAAGGGGTTTTTAATATTACTAGGGTAGGTTAGGTCCTTATTAGCATTCGCAGAAGAGGGAAAAGGCTAACTTAGCGTGCTAATACTGGAAGGAGTTGCCGTCGCTCTAATACTGCTAGGAGAGTTAAGCTTAAAAGGCATTAGCCTCTTATTAATACCCATTAGAGGGCAAGAAAGATAGGGCCAAATGCTTATTATTATATTATCTATACTAGAGTTAGTAGTAATTACCGTCTCCCTAATACTATAAGAAGAGTTAAGCCTAATAGGTATTGGTTTCTTGTTAATATCCACTAAAGGAGGGGGACGAAGATAGGGCTGGATATTGCTCGTTATATTATTAACGTAAGAGTTTATAGTGTTCTTATTAGCCTTATCTAATAATAAGTCTCTAGTACGTATAATTCGCCTTTAGTTACTTATAGAGCTAGCAGCCTAATAGCTCGGAGTTTCTATAGGAAGTTGTTAATAGATTTTTATTACCGGTTATAGGAGGGAAGTATTTATAGGAAATAGGAGTGGGGTAAACTAAGTAAACATTTATATAAGGGAAGTACGGCAGAGCTACTAGCACTAAGCGGCTTTCTATATACAGGGCTGCTTAAATCCTCCGTAAGCTAAAGCGTGTGGCGTATACGCCTATAGCTAAATTAAAACATAGTAATAACTTAGAAATACTACAGACATTTATATATAAAGTTTATTATTAGTTACACTTATATCTAAATACCTTATTATATCCCGAGGGAACAGCTTAGCGTTTAAATATAATAAGGCTAAATAGAAGCAAATGGTGAGGCCTACTCCTATAGTTCTTAGAGCTTAGAGAATTGCGCTAAGATAGTTGGCCTGTATAGGACATTCTACTCTTAATTTTGTAGTGGAGACTTAGCAACTAGAAGAGCAAATGCCCTGCATTTTTAGGTACTACTTATATAGGCAGTAGTATTATAGGGCACAAATTTGCATAAGGCATAGCTGCGTTAATTAGGGTATAATACGCTGCTAATTTTATAAGGCGAGATAGGCACTACTTATATTAGGCTTTAATTTAAGCGCCTATCTTTAATAATCTGTATAGCTACACCCCTATACGCACTACCCGCTACTTATTTTTGTATATTATCTTATATAGGATCCTACGGGAGCCCCTAAATAGGTTTATTAGTTAATTCCCCTTAGGATTCCTTATTCTCTAGAACTAAAATATAGCTTAGTAAAAACGTGCTAGTTATAATATTTATATTAAAACTAACCAGTAGTACTTCTAATAGCTTTTAGTATACGCCAGCTTATAGCCTTCTAGTTTACTTTATTTAACCCATTATCTCTTAGTCTCTTATTTACGCGTTTTAAAATTTCCTCCCTTTTAGGTAAATTCATATTATTCCAGCCACGCCCTAAGGTAATAATATTTCTAGCTTCCTTATTTATAAATTTCTACTAATCCTTATTAAAAAAAGGCGCCTTAGCCTAGGCCTATATACTTGCTAGGAAACGCTACTACTACTTTAAGTTATGCTAAACTGCATCCCACACCTGCTTTATAGTAGCATTAGCCCTAATATCTATTATGCGTAGTGGCGTTTAGAAATGGGTATTAGTGAAATTACTAGGTCCTAATATATTATAGTAAAGCGGGGTTTCGCGAATAGAGAATTTTAAGTTATTTAAGTGTCTTAGCTAACGCCACTAGCATTACCCCTACTAGTTTGGTTTTATAAGACTAGTCCTCCTGCCTTCCCTAGGGTCGCACTAACTATTTAGCTGAACGCCGCCGGTTCTAGCAGCCGTGCCGGACGTAGCCCACCTAATACTTCTACTACGTCACGGAATATGCAGAAAAACTATGCAAGGTTACGATTTAGGCAGCCCCTAGCTAATACGTTAGATCTTTCTTATACTAATAGCCCTAGGGCTGCTGCGAGGAGTTAAAGCGTTAAAAGCTGCCTGCTGCAGCTAATCTGGTTCTCCTTGCTATATTATAGAAGCGAGAGAAACTAGGGCTAAGTTAACGATAATAGTTACATCCCCTATAGTTGTTAGAAGGATAATTTATTTTATAGATTATAAAACCTCCCTAATGCTCTATATAAGCTAGAAAAAGAATCTGCTTATAAAGTAAAATATTATCTTTATACTATTTTCCAATACCTAAAATATAACTCTTAATAATGTATAATTATGAAAATGGCCAATGCGAGGCCTGCGTAACTATATTATATATTAGTAAACCAATAGCTAAAATCCGGGGGGGCTTTATACATTAAAACTAGCCCTATGGCCTTAATTACCGTCTTTATAGTTATTGCTATTATCCCAATTACGCTTATATACCAGAAACTTATTACCCAAATAGATAATATATATTTAGGGCGATCCTGTTAAAGCTATAATTATAAATGCCAACTAAGAATAATAATAGCGTAATAAAGCTAGACGCGCTAGACGTCGGAATCTTTAACTAACTTTTTGGTGAGGTATATTATAAGGAAGCAAGTAATAAGTAAGCAGGAAAAGGCACTATATAGCCCTATTTTAATAATAGAAGGGTTTAGATATAATAAAATCCAAGCAGCTATAATAAGGGTAGAGTAAGTAAATCTGCTAACGGGAGCTATAATCTTAAATATCTAAGAAAATAGAAAAGAATAAAGATGAAAGTGGGAGCAGGCTAGTTTATAACGATATTTTTTCTTAAAAATAAGGCGGGCTATATAAACGCCATATTATTACCGCTAAATAACTTAACTAAGCGGCTTCCTAATAAGTTGTTGCCCTAACCTTAGGTAATAAAAGGCACTCAGGGCATATGGGGGTCAGTTACCTCCTTTATTCTATTACTAGATCGAGTATTTAATACCGTTTATAATTTTAGGTAATGCTAAATAGAAAAAGAGAAGAGTATAAATCTTTTATTTCAGCTAGTAACTTATAAGTTTTCTACACCCTTATGCCCTATATTAATCTTTATCTCCTAGCTATACGCTTATAGTGCGGCGCTATAGTTTATAAGCACTAAAACTATATAGATACTTCACCGGACCTTTTATTAACTTAGTCTTAATATTAAACCTAAAGTATCTTAGAACAGGTTGGCTTGCTAGTATAGCTAACACCTATATCTTCTTTCCCTCTTCGTCCTACTTTTCTACTACTATTTTAATAAGTGTTCTGCCTAGACTAGACTTTTAATAAGACTCGTATATAGTAAGAGTAGAGATTTTTATCTAGCAATCTTAGGAGTACCTAGCGTAAAATTAGCTACGCCCCTAAGCTTATAACCTAGGAACTATACTAATACCCCTTAACGTGAGTTTTTTCCTTATAAAACTTAATACTATTTAGGTTTTTATCTTAACGTAGATTTTTAATACCCTCTAGGAGGCTATTAAGAATACCTTTATTTTATTAGCTTGCAAACTTATACTAGATAAATAATGGTACTATATAAATGTCCCCCTTAGGCAGTAGCTAGGGTTCTAGGCCACTTATAACAAGGACGCTAGAAATTACAGTTCTGCTAATTAACACCGTCGAATCTTGCCTGGCCTATAGCGACTTAACTACCTTAGCTTCGTTTTTATTATACAGGCTTTCTATACTATAAATCCTTAAGGTAGAACTAAGAAGCGCATTAATAAAATCAACTGCGTAAAAGTCGTACGTGTTTATTGGGAATGCTTTAGAATATAGTTTCCAAATCTTAAAAGATTAGGAGGTTTTAAAAGCTAAAATAATAATATAGGTTACTTAAAATATATCTAAGTGCGTAAGCGGTTAAATTTAATAAGTAGCTATTATAGGAGAGAGTAAAGAAAAGTAAAATTAGTAGTAGAAGGAGGAACACCCTTAAAAGGTATATAGAGAAGTTATAATATTAATTAGATAAGAGCTATTGGGACTGTTGTGGATATAATAACTATAGCCCCTACTCCGACTAACGGAATTAGGTTCTTTAGTATTACTATTTCACCCTACCTTTAGATAGCATCTAGTAAAGGATTCCGTACAGCAGGCATAGCTGAGAATTATTACCGCACGCATTATGCTGATTTATTGTTATATATTTTGTATCTGCTTAATATTACCTAATACTTAACCTCTAGGAACGTATATATATAAGTCTAACGTTGCCGAATGCCATTAGATGCAAGGATAAGGTGCTAAGGTAAAAGATTTAGTTTCCTAAGCTAGATATAAATGACTACTATTAAGGGTCCATAATGGATAAATGCGGCCTTCACTTTAAAACATTCTTTACGCCTTTCTCTTTAATATAGTTCTCCAAGCCTTAGAGATTCCCCTAAATTATAGTCTGTAATTTAATTAGAATAGATACTATATAAGAGATATTAAACGTACTTAAAATATATACGCGTTAGAGTGGTTATATATTAATTTAAGGAAAGTAGGTAAATAGATAATATCCTATATTTATTGTCCTTTAGTTTTTCTATAAAGAGTACCAAGGAACTCCTGTTAAGACTTAGAGAAGGAATAAATTAAGGAGTAAGAGAGTTTATCTATAGTCTTCTTATCTAGGTAGATGTAGAGAATTTCACTTAATATTAAATTATTAAGTGTTTAAGCGACTTATTGGTATTTTAGGCGGTTAGGATTTCCCAGACCTATACCTGCCGTTTATTAGTCTTTTAGGCCTATAGTAATTTAATCCCCTAATAGGCCGGTACTAGGACGCGACTTTAGGGGTTCCGTCTGCTAGCCTTATATACCTTTAAGTTAGTAAGTACTGGAACGCAAAGAAGTTTTAAGCCTAGTGGTTAATCCAGGATGACCTTCTAATATAATTAAAGACCCCTTTTCTAGATCTATATCGGCGTGTAATAAGGTACTTACTCCTAGGCTAGGGTTAGTAATTAATATATTATAGCTTAAATCTTAATCCTAGCTGCTAGTAATGGTTATAAGAGGCTGCTAAATATACTAGTTTAAGACTAGTAGGGTCTAGTAAATTGCGGCTTAAAAGAGCAAGCTAATTATTAAAGAAGTAGTATCTATGTTAAAGAATAAAGTGGCTGTAAATGGCTAGCAGAAATAGGGGAGATTAGGGAATGGTTTAAAAGGAGCGGTAAAAATAGCGAAGTTAAGAAAGTAACGAATAAAAGCTATAGAAGAAGGCAATAAGGTAACCGGTAAAGTGGATGGTAAAGGCAATTATATATCCCTAGCGTAATAGGGCGAAATCAGCTTTATATATCACTTATCTCCATCCTATACCTTTAAGATTTAAAGCATTCTTAGGTTTATTAAGGCGTTTTAGCCTTTAATTCTTGCGGGACGTATTATTATATTATTAAAAAGAAATTAACGGGAGCTTCTAGACTTTATAGTAGTAAGTAAGCTACGTCTAATTAACCGGGGAGACGGCTGTATATCCTTACTTTAATTAACTATTTAGTTTTCTATTATGGATCTTTAGAGGAGCACGAGTTATAGTAGTGGAGTTTAGTATAGTATAGTGTTTTAGGGGTAATAAGGTAAGGGGCCAATATACGCTAAGCTAAAATTGTAGGGGTATTATCGTTGCGATCGCAATAATAATCCCCTATAACGTTTCCTGCTTCTTTTACTCTTACACCCTATTACCTTCTTTTTTTAGTTTAGCTAACCTATAGGATTATAAATACCTCTCTGCTTTAGCAGTGTAGTGAAATAGATTTTGGCGCTATAGTAATTCTATTTTATAGCCTTTCCCTTCCTAAGGCTAATTATTATCTACTATAGGATAGAGAAGCAGTCCTTCCTAGTATACTATTATAGCTCACTCACACCATCCGTCCTTATTATACTGTAGGTTTACCTTCTATTACTCCTCTCCTAAGGGATACTTATAGATAATAGTTATTATTAAATAAGATTAAGCTATTTGCGCAATTCCTACGCTCTACTAATAAAGGTAAAGCGGTAAAAGCCTATAAAAGAGTAGTAGATAAAATTCTAGAAGCCTTACCCACCGACTATAGAGAGGCGCTTAGCTTAAATAAAACCCTAACGGTTTTAGGCCCCTAGAACACCCTAGTAATCCTAAAAGCCGTAAAAGCCGCGAAAGCCCTAAAAGCTACAAAAGCCCCAAAAGCCTTAAAAGCCCTAAAAGCCCTAGAGGCCTTAACGACCCCTATAGATCTAGAGACTAGAAAAGCTATAGTTGAATTCATTTTATTATTCCGGATTCTTAAAAGATAAGAAACCCTACCTCCTAATAAAAGCCTAGACTTACTTTATAGAGGAAACCCTGCCCCTAAAAAACGCTAGAATTTATCGCCGGCAGCTATAAAGCGACTAGTTATAGTTTATACGAAAATTTAGTCTCTAGATAATTATAAATTAGAACAGTTCCTTAAGCTTTATAATCTAGCTAAGGGTAGATTACTTAAGGCTCTTTAGAAACTATATATTAAACTAGCAGAAGCTAATAACTAGGTAATAATTTATAACCTAGCTAATATCCTTAACGTAGGCAAAAATGCAGTTAGTTATAGGTTAATAAAATCTATTCTATCTAAGACGCTAGATAATAAGGTAGAGCAATTAAAGAAAAAAGGGTATAAGCCTAAAAAGGGCTAATAATTTAGAGCTTCGGTATAGGAGATAGCCTATTTATTAGGAGGAGAGCGCCTTAAACTAAATAATATTGCTAGCTAAAAATAGAGTTATCTTAAACCTAGAGTACTTATTGGTCTCTATAACCTAGATTCCAGTATAATATTAGTTTTTAATTACCTCTATTAAATTAACGACTAACCTATAATAGTATTAAAAGGCATATAGCACCTAAAGAATTTAATATATTTATTGCTTAGATAGAAATACAACTATAATGCTAGAAATAGATGGAATTGTCTCCTTTAGCGAGGAACCTAAAGGATATATATCTCTGTCGTGCTAATACTAACTCTATAAGTCAGCCTAAAGCTAGCAGTACTATCTAAAGCCTTAGGGGTATAAAAAGATTGGCTACTACTAAGCAGTCTAATACTAAACATACTAGGCGCGAGTTATCTAAAATAAGCAGTCTATAAGCCGTCCCTAATAGGAGTTCTAATTAAATATTTCTAACGTCTTTAAGGGACCAATATAGTATAGCTAATCTTTATTTAGACCCTCTTAAAATACTATTACCTTTTAGATCTACCTTAATCCCTAAGATCTACTCGTACCCTTTAGAAGTCCCTCTTAACCCAAGCTATTACTTAACCCCTAGAATATCCTTCTCTTTTAAACCTACCTTAATTTCTTAAATCTACTTAGATCTACTGTTAATTCCTTCTGATATAAACCTGGACTATTACTTAAATTCTAAAGTACCTCCCCCTTTTAAACCTCTATTAATTCCTAAAATCTATTTAGATCCTCTATTAATTCCTCTTAATTTAAATTCTAATCTCTAGCTAATTACTCCGCCAGCTACTATAGTAATAAATAACTAGCTTAATTTGTATCCTACATTTCTATATATAGTAAGCCTTAACCTAAACCAGAATTCGCAATATAGTACTCCCTGTATATTTTAATATTATTCCTACTTTGCTTTTAGGGAACCTACGGCCTTAAACGGCTCCTATAAGGCTATGGCCGTATAGACCTATATAGATATATAAGTATATCTACCCCCCTTCCCTATAAAGTGTTAAGGCGTATTATTAAGTGCGCCTATTATATTGCCGCTCTAAAGTTTAGGGTATTTATATTTTGTAGAAATCCTAAACCCTAGTAAACCGTTATCCGAACTTAGCGGGCTAAGTGCTAATATTACTATAGCCTTTGCCGTGCTATCCCTAGGGTTCGCCTAGATTTCCTTATTTATATTATTGTAATATACTAGATATTAGTTTTCGATAGAGACCGCGTCTTTAGTAGTGCGGAGGATTTTAGCAGTATACTGCCTAGCGACTTTCTAAATATTTTTTATTAGTATACTACTAATCTACCTAGCATTAGCAATACCTTAATATATAGTGAAATATAAAGTAATATTGTTTCACTATTAGGTATTTTATAGAAGGGGAAGTCCTCCTTTTAGGAGGATAAGGATTAGCTCCGTGCTAATAGAAAGGCGTATAAGTAATCTAAATATCTACTATCCATGCTAGAAGCTATCTATAGTGCGGATATAATAAGTCTAAGAAAGATACAAGTAATAAATATATTAGTGAATAGATATAAAGACCCTTTAAAGGGGCTAATTTTTCTTTAGCGGGGCTAATTTTTAGTAGGGCTAATTTCCGGTCAGGTAGGGCTTACGTAATACCGCCCGTTTCTAAAAACCGTTATCGCACTAATGCGCGCCTAAGTATTAACGCGCCTTATAGAAGAGGTGCGGGTAACTTATAGAAATTGTCTTAATATTTATAGGTAAAGAGGATATGCTATATAGCGTATATAAATATATATCCTCTAGTCCTATATAAAGAGGCCACTAGACCTCCACTTCCGTCATTATCCTTACCTAGCACTTTTACCTTAAGAATAATATTGTAATAAAGCTGCCGGAAATTATAAAGGACGATTTAATTTTTAGACCAGATTATCCTCCTATTTCTTTTTAAGATTTCCTATAGGGCTTTTATAAACCTAGTACAGATTATAATGGTATTAAGGTAAAAGATACTACTTACCCTTTAGTTATATTAGTCTAATAGTTTTATAGGTTAAAGATATTTTTGCCCTCTGCTATATACGGCAGTGCTAGTAAGATAGCTCGTACCTATATTACGGCAAACGTATCTTTTTAGGGATATTTAATTCTAATGGTTTAGTGGTCAAACGCACAGTATTCTTAGGTGATCTCGTACTTATAAAAGGTAGGCTAGAAATAATTAAACAGGTAGAACGTAAGGTAGAGGATAGAAATAATTGGCTTTAGATAAAAAATGCTCTATCTTCTCAAAAATTCTTTAAATAGGTCTCCTTTAATGACTAACTTAAGTAAGTTAAGGTAAATATTATAAATAATATGGCTTTTTATATATTAACAGTTTTATAGGTCTTAAACATAATTAGTTTCCACCCTACTTTAGGCGCTTCCCCCCTATATAGGAGACGGTTTACCTTATTTAGGATTTTTCTTTTAAATAGGTTGTAGAAGCTAGGCAAAGTGCTATTAGATATATTTAAAAGGATAGAAAATGGAGAGGAAGCTATAGAACGGGTAAAGCGTAAGCTGTAGCGTTATAAGGACGAAGACTTAGCCGGGCAGATATTATCTTTAAGTTTTACTTAGCTAATATAGGAGCTACCTTTATAAGGAGGATATCTCTCTATTAATTTTACTTCTATAATAATAAAGCCTATATAGTAGGCTAGAGCGCGAGCGAATTGCTTATAGATCTAGGAATAGGAGAACGGAAGCTATAAGGCATTAGTTCCTATAGGGGAGAGGAAAATGTAGCTATAGGCTCCCGTAGGGGACTAAAAGCTATATAGGAATGTAAGCCGTAGGGGATTTATTAGCATAGGGGATTTATTAGTATAGGGGATTTGTTAGAGTAGGGGACTAGCTCCCGTAGGGGATTTATTAGTATAAGGGATTTATTAAAGTAGGGGACTAGCTCCTATAGGGGATTTGTTAGCGCAGGGGATTTGTTAAAGTAGGGGACTAGATCCTATAGGGGATTTATTAAAGTAGGGGACTAGTTCTTATAGGGCGGCGAAATACGTAGGCATTAGCTCCCGTAGGGGATTTGTTTAAGTAGGGGACTTATTTAAGTAGGGGATTAGTTAGAGTAGGGGATTAATTCTCCTATGGCCTCTATTTAGGCGGTATAAGGCGGCTTCTAATAGGCTAGCGAGTGGATTGCGTGTTTTATGGAAAAATGAAGCCTATATAGGATGGTAGGGTATAGGGACCTAATAATCTAGCAGAAGATTAGGTTATCCACTTTCCCGGGTTTATTTAGCCTACCCTACGCTATTTTATATATGTTTTGACCAAGGCTGCTACCTAGCCTTAGCCGCTTAAATCTTTAGTCGTGCTATAGAAGAGTATAAGATAATAAAATATTATTCTATCTACTCTACTAACACCTTTAGATCCTTTTATACTTGCTAGAGTATCTTCTTTATCCTAGAATATAGCTTTAGATTATCCTTCTCCTACCTCCTACTATTTAGAAATATTACTTTCCGGAGCCTATTAACCTAGGGGACTAATAACTAATAGTACGGCGTAAAGTACTCCTTCGCTGTTTTAATGAAATCACCTTTATAAGCTACCTCTCCTTTTTTTAACTTAGCTAGCTCTTTAGTATCTATATAATTCCACTTCTTAAACCTTAGGATAGGCTTACGCTCCTTATTTAGACCCTCGTAATAAATATATATCTAGAAAAGTACCTAGAAGAACGACTCTAAATTATACCTAAAGGAGTATTTCTTGCCTAGAAGCACTCCTATAGCTATAAACGCTCTTATACTAGTCTTACCCCATACTCCTAAAGGTCCTTCTCGCTTCTCTTTAATCGCGAGATTAAGATTAATTAAGAATAACTTCTAGGAGGGATTATCGTCTTCCTCGTTCATTAAGAGGTTGCCTATTAAAATGTTATATTAGAGGATGCCAGCCTATATATATAAAGACTTATATCCTTTAATGCTACCCTCTAGCGCAGTAAGCATTATAGCTAGAGAGCTTGCCTTATAAAGAGCCTTTCTATAGTCGTAAGTAATAACGCATTAATACACCTAATTCTGTATAATAGGGCGCTTAATTAGAGAGCTCAAACACGGGCGCTTATTAGGCGGTAACGGGGCATTAGTGTAGCTAGATAACCTCTTTTTACTAGTGCTTTAGCCTTTTCTTACACTACCTTATACTTTAGCTACGCTTAGAGGTACTATTAAGCTTTTAGGCTTATAGTTTATCGCTTTAGTAATATCCAGCCCCTTACGGATATTAAAGATATTATTATCTTGTCCACTTATATAAATAGTCCCATAATAATAGTACCTGGCCACGTTAATTACTCCTTTCTTTACTGCCTTACGTAATAGTTTACCTTCTTTTTTGCGCTCTAGGTACTGCTATAAGTCTTTAATAACAAGAGGTATCTTAAAGGTATTACCCTTATAGTACGCTTTCTAGTAAGTTATCGCCTAACCGGTAATATAGGGTGCCTGCTTTATAAGTTTATTAAGAATAAGACGCTCGGTCTAATTGTTACGCACAACCTTAATATATCGTTTGCCGTCTAATATTAAAATAGTAGGGTTAAACCTAAGCTACTCTTTATTTATTAAGAGAAACCCTAATATCGCTAAGGTAAATTATAGTCCGTCTTTATTAATATTAAATAGTAATAATGCAATGCCTCCTACCTAGTTATATTCCTATAGCCATATAATAGATCTATAGAGGGTAAAACCTAAGACAAAGTAACGATTATCCTAAGCGGCGAAGACTTCCCTTATATATTTCCCTAAAGCAAACTATACCTATAAGGCTATATTGGTATTTAGATTACTCTTTAACTCTCCTAGTATAAGTATATATAACTAATAGCATTAAGAGCTTTCGCTAGCTATTGGATTATTTATAAAACTAATATTTAGCTTTTACTTCGCCGTAGACCCTTATAAGGGCTGCTTAATACATATAACGAGCTTTTGTTATATCTTTAGGGCAGACCCGTACTCCTCTATAAAGCCTAAAAATAATTTAATTAGGTTATTAAACCACTCTAGGATATTATCTTACTCTACGCTTTTAGGCTAGTCACACTAGCCGCTCCTATTAGCGTATAGTGGATTATCCCCTTCCTTATATTTCTTAAAAACAGTAGCGCTTGCCTCTTTAAGACCTTCTACTTCCCTAAAGAATGCTTTATATAAGCCAGGAATCCCCATATAAAGAGGGCCTAGCTCCTCCTTTAAAACATTATCTATGTATTTCCTATATTCGGACAAGTTGGCGAAGCTGCTTATATTGCGTAGATATAGGGTTTAAACATAGAATAGTAGCGGTTAGGGGGAAGGCGTAGACTTTGTAATAGTAGCGTATACCTTTTCTTAAATGGCTTTATTAGATTTAATCCGGAGGATCGCATTTAGAAGAGGTAGGAACTGTTTAACGTTAAAGTTATCGGAATTAACTACTAAATTAAGTCTTAACAGATTACTAAGGAGGTTTTTATTGCCGCTGTTAGACGGCAATAAATAAGAAGTAGGAAGGCTCTATAGAGTAAGTATTAGATTAAGCAAAATATCCTTTAGTCCTATAGGCGTTAGATAAAAACTTATAATAGGTCTATTAATAGTTACCTTTATTACCTATTTGGTGCAATAAGTCTAAAGAGCTAGGGATGTTTAGATCCTAATAAGTTAAGTTAAATAAATTGTAAAAGTTATTTAGCCCTTCCCTAATAGGCTTTGTTTTTAATTTAAAGAGATTTGCTATTATGGGCGGGCGCGCTAAGAGCTATATTAGGAGGGCTGACGTAATAGGCGGGTAGGCAGGCAAGGGGGGATTAAAGAGATTAGCATATAAGGATGGTATAATAGTAGAGAAGTAAATAAGTGCAGGGAGGTTAAATATACGTTAGGCGCGTCTTAAAATAAGGGAATAGTAAGAGAGGAAAGTATAAGGGAGGAAGTAAGGTGCGAGCGGAACGTAAAGAGGATTTAAAGGTTAGGCGTGGAAAAGTTAAGCTAATCTAACGTGGCTTAGACTAAGGCTTCGCGGGGCTTAGTTAAATGCTAAGTTATAATAACCTAAAGTATAGGAATATCGTTTATAGTCCTAGTTATATAGGTTAAAAATATAGTGCGTATATAGGGTTCCGGTATTATTAGAAAGTTATAAGTAGCATTTATTAGTAATTATAGTTATTAGCTTTTAGTTTATTCCGTAATACGTAAGGCTTAAATAAAGTAAGGCTCTAATATAGCGATACTAAAAGGCGCTAGGTAAGGTATAGCTGGCGATAGGGTTAATTATTAGGTTAATTATATAAGCACCTATAATTAATTACGTGGCTGGTTCTAAAATAAGCTAAACCTAATATGCTAAATATAGATATAGCTAACCCTATTTTATAGCGCTTAATCGACCTATTTCCCGTAACTAAGATCTAGTTCTTAAAACCGGATCCTTTTTTAGGATTGCGCCCTTTTTATAGCAGTTAATTGGTCTGCTTTATAAACCTAAATTAGAATCTTAGTTTTAGAATTAGATTCCGTTCCTAGAATCGTAACTTAAGCTATAACTAAAAATAGCTCCTTTCTTCTAAGACCGTTAAACCGCTTAGCTTAACGCTATACCTTTTTAGCCATATTTAGTACGTTTAGCTTAGAATTAGGATAGAATAGAGTCTTTAGAATTAGATCTAGTTCTTAGAATAAGATCCTATTTTTAGAGTTATAACTTAGGCTAATATTAAGAGAGATATCCTATATTTACTCTTAATATTCCTACCTTATTAATATAAAATTTAGAGTTAACCTATACCCTAGTTACCTATAAAAACGCTAGAGACTTTAATACCTTAACTTAAATTTTTTATAGAGGACTAAGCAAGTTATAGGGCGGCTAACTTATTGCTACTAAGTATATAAAGGTAGAGGACTTTACTATAAGCAAGTTCTTAACTTTAATTTAATATATATATAAATAATAACGAGATACTCTTAATATGGAAGCAACTAGATAGAAAAATAATACCAAGCCAAAGAAATTCTAATTAGCGCCTTAATTCTTAACACTAGAAAATAAGAACGTGATTATAAAAATCTTTTCTTATAAGAAATTTCTCATTTCTTTAGCTTCTTAGAGGCTCCATCTACGTTATAATCTACCTTTCTTTTATATATCCCTCTCCTTAATAGATCTAAATAATTATCTAGCGCCTCTTTTAGTTAGTCTCTTTGCTTATATAGTTTACCCTTCTAAGCTATCTCTATTATAACATCTTTAAGCGGTTTATATATCCTAGTATAATAATAGAGGTAATATAGGTTCTTAGTATAGTATAATATAAGTTTCTTATACGGTATACCCGCAGGTAAAACCTAAGTAGGATACTAGTATACTACTATAATAGGACTATATATAGATACAACTGATCTATATCTAGGGTTTTGGAGACGCTTTAAGTCCTCTATTATATAGTAAGTTGGCAACCATAATAAGAGATACTTTAGTTGTCCGTCTAAAATTATAGCATTAGAAATTGTTAACACTTTAGTTAGGGGAGATATATCTCTAAAGAAGTTTATATAATTAGCTAAACTATTCTCTACTTAACTATTAGTATTACTAAAAAATATATAAGTGTTTTATAAATATACCTAGAGGTACTAGCAAACCTTTAATATAGCCCTCTTTTAGTTAAGGTGAGTCTGTTTTAGCCTCGCCATAGCTCTTTATTAGCTTAGGTAAGACTATCTTAGTTTTACTACGGCCTTCTAGGCTCTTAAGGTAATTGGCGTATATTTCCATATCCTCTTATATATCACCCTCCGTATTATTATCGATTTTATAAGAGTTAACCTTATTAGGTATTTAAGCAGGCGTATAAGGCATCTGTTTCTGCATAGGGTCGGAAAGCTATAATTATTTCTTCTCCTTGCTAGCAGATGCTATATCTTTATTATTAATGCGATTCTAGGATAATTTAAGGTTTCCAGTAAGTTAATAAACAGGTATGTTATCTTTAGGGCAATAGTATATTATAATGTTTTTATAAGTACTAATTAAGGACCTATAGGTTATGTTAGCAACGTATCTAAGCTTAGTTAAGGTAATATATATAATATCTAGTATTCTTATAGGGATATTAAGGGATATATAGTTAAGAGGTTAAATTTAAAGGTAAGTCAAATTAATAGCATATAAAAACTAGGAGTATAACGTTTATATTCCATTTCTCTCCTAGGGCGGAGTTAGGATAAAAGGCAGAAGGGAAAGGCAGAGTATACTAGCCGCCCTTTTCCACTTTATATAGTGTCTATAGTATAATATTTAGTGGCTATAATTACTCTTAGCTTATATATTGTCTGCGCCCGAGATTATAGGTGCCTGGAGTAATCTATAAGTAAGGCATTATTAGGGGTAGCTATTAGCTAAGCTGCTACTAAACTTAAATGGCTAACAATCCCTAATGGACGCTATATGCCTTAATAGGGTTTAGAAGCGTTTATATGAAGTTATAAACTAGAATTAGAAGTTAACAATAACCCCTAATAACGCCTCTCTTAGTAGGAATAGCATTATATAATCCACTTCCAACGCTTATCCTTCTTAGGGCAAGATACTGCCTAAGTAGTAGACTTATCCTAGCCAGTTAATCTCGTATATTAACCCCCTATCTATAGTAAAGGAGCTATTAGTGCCTCCAGGGTGGTTTAATTGCTATTTTAGCTAAGCCCTTTATAAGCGCTCCACCTTATATAGGCGGTAAT
>Ga0307515_10007784_pt1 | contig 21079 bp, 10 predicted proteins | sample 17_EM_MG_FD_194513 | JGI IMG/M metagenome (GOLD analysis project Ga0307515, IMG submission 194513) | Populus trichocarpa ectomycorrhiza microbial communities from riparian zone in the Pacific Northwest, United States - 17_EM | ecosystem: Host-associated > Plants > Roots > Unclassified | place...
ATTTTTAATTTTTAATTAAAAAAAAATTAAACCGTAATAGCAAACAATGCCAAAATATATTTAGGAACCATTATATGCCTTTGGCTAATAAAATAATTTGTTTTGGAGGTACTATATATTGACAATTGTTTTGTGCGTCCGCGCCAACTTTTAACATTCTCACGAGTCATGATAAGAGGATTTGTTTTAGGTGGGACAATATATAGCAACGTACGTGTTACTAATTGACATAGATTTATTTTTAAAATGATAAGTTATTGAGTCAAATTTTATATTTTCGAGTTAATTTTTAAAATATAATATATTGTAGAGTCAATTTTTATATTATAAGATTAGATTTCTTTATTTATATTTTCAAGTCAAATTTGAAAACATCATAGTCGATTTTTCTATCGTCGAGTCAATTTATATTATTGAGATTAGAGATTTCTTTAACCCAACAGTCGCTAGGCAGTCAGAAATGATCATAATTGATGTGTTTTTCATCATTTATGAGTTAAATGGGCACCAAAAGGTAAATAAATTAAGTAGGTCAGAGAATCGACTAAGTTAGGTGTTGCGGACGTAGACATGGAACTTCTTTATAAGATAATGTTGGTGTTGACTATATATTGCCATGTACTATGCTTGTCATTATAAAAACTTTAGAAGAAGATGAAGAAGAAGAAGAAGAAAAGAAGTTGATTTCGTGGTGAAGATCGAAGAACAGAGAAATCATTTCTAACATTAACATTGACATTTCACTGTTGTTGGAATATTAATATCTTTTTTGTTTTGATCCTTGAGATTTTTTAGGGTATTTTCAATTTTCAATTTATTTTTTTATTAATATTGGATTTATTAAGTATTAGATTTTAAATTTATTTTAATTTGATTTTTATGCTATTATTCAGGTCTCGTAACTCGAATTACGAGTTTTATGTGTTAGTTATAACATAATCTTAATCTATAATTTAATATTATTGATTATGCAAATTAAAAGATTTTATTTATTGATAATAACATCTCCCTTAAAGGGTACATGCATGTATCTTGACAAAATCCTATTTAATCTTCTAGAAAAGCTCAAGTTCAACTCATCTATGTCTATGAACACCTCTAATATTAATAAAGAGCTTATTTTGCTATGTTTGGTTAGTGTCTATTAATTGAAGAAACAAGAACAATAGAAAAAAGACAGAAATATAAATAAAAATAAATATTTAATTGTAACAACTTTAAAATAAATGTTTATATTATTAAAAAAAAGATATAAAATGAAATATATCATATTTGTGCCCACTATTTCCATCTTTCCTATCCTAAAACAGTAAATAAGCAGTACTATTTATATACTTTTTAAAGCACTCTTATTCTATGTGCCAAATAAAAAAGCACCCTTCATAGATCCCCGAGTATAATTGCTTTGATTCTCTGACGACATTAATTATGAATCTGCTTTTAATTTATAATTAGGCTAGGGAAGAAAAATCCAATTTATTATCACAAAAGGTAGGTGAAATGATAGACACACCCCGCAGGGCATAAGCAGGTTTTTTCTTTTAATTTCTCTCTATAATATGTTAGCATAAAGCTACACATACACACACATGCACACCCGTCAAAAGGAAATCTAGGCACGAAAGGCATACATAGAACCCTAGCTAGCTGTCTTCATATTTTTTATTTTTTTTAACGAACATCATTGCTTGTGAACAAGTTAAAGCAAAATGAAGGGAAAAGTTGGCCTAGCAAATTTAAAAATCAACAGGCTGAGTAAGTCTATGTTTTCTTCTTGTGCTGGACAGTTCATCTCCTCACTTGTACAAACCAAAAGGCCTTACTATAATGAACTTTGCCTAACTTTTGAGAGGAAGAAATACACTAAAATAATACCAAGAAATTAAACATATATATACAAGAAAAGGAGTTGCAAAGATTGATACACAGAACATTGATCATCATGTTAATTAAAAGGTGTTACTTAGGTTTCTTCATTGATGGGTTTTACCTTTTTCTTTTTGTATATACCACAAAAGTTAATTTGTTATGCCCCGGAAACATGATGGCATGGTACTTCATTCTTTGTCTTAATTTGTTTCCTTTAAACCTGCATCGCCTAGTAAGATATTCATATATAGAAGCTCAACTAATTGTATAGAGATAAAGTTTCAATTTAATTACTTTTAGTTTTAACAATTAGGATATATATCTCTCGACCACTGCCACTGTATTTATAGATGGGGATATCTGAGTTTCTATTATAGCGACACCGTATAAATATAGATATCTCAAGTTATGTTGGGGTTGGATTTTAGATCGATTTTGATAATATCCATATTCTATTCATTATTTATTAGGTAAGGATCGAAACTATATAAAAAAATCACTCTCTTTAAATCGATACCCATCGAGTTTAGATTAAATTATAACACATAGATAAGATTTCTACTCTAAAAAATCTAAATATTCATATTGTACATTAATTTCTTGTATTGACATGCGCATTCATTACCCAAGTATTATTTATTATTTAAAATCAAATCATAGAGTAATGTGGGTGTCTAATTCAAGTTAAGTTTTGGGAGAGTTTTACAATATTAATATTAATATATTATTCATCGGGTAAAATAACTATATATAAAAAAAAACCACTCGTTTAATTTGTTTGAGATGATATTTATCTTGCCGACGTTAAATCATATGATCCCAAGCATATCATATATATGCCAACCACATTTATGTATGCCAAAAAACTTTAATCAAGATATTCCTATATATATAATTGGAGACGATTTCGCAAACACAGTGGCAAGTCATTCTGAAGGTGATGCATGAAACATGCATTGTCTACACACATAAACAACAATGTTACGTCTGAGAATCTTGTAGTCAGATCGATAGTCAGTAAGCTTGTCATTCATGAATATATCGTATAGATCTGGGAGAAAAAGGAAACGAAACAAATTTCTTGAGTTTTGGCTTTTACCTTGTGGATAGATTTATTTTTTTTGGTTTCTAATCATAGTTTTTAACCTAGCTAGCTAGCTAGCTAGCTAGCTAATACGAATTGATTAGCTAGGTCGAAAGTGCTAAAGGCCAGAAACGACAAAACAAGAGATCACAGTTTTTTTAATGGTAACCTCATATGATGAGAGGAGAGACAAGGAAACATTGATTAAAGCGGAATAAAATCTCGAAGAAAAACATGATAAGTATGATTAATTTATAACCTCTTAGTTTTATATGAAATTCGTGCCCTACCATCCCCTCCGATGAAGTGCTTTTCTTTCTTGAGTCTCATATGGCATGATTTGTATTATCATAAGGATAAGGTGAGCCCTAAGGTGGTAATATTCCACCCATCACGTCCGGCCTAGTGGCGATTCCCCCACATGTCGAGTTATTATTAGCCCCTAGCCGAGCCAACCAGATCGCTTAGCTATAGTGACGTGGCATGCTTGGTGATTTGATTAGTGATTTTACATTAGCATGATCTTAGAAAGTGACATGGGAGCCACTCCAGCCGTCCTCTTGATTCTTGGATGGCAATTGTTACGAGTGAAATTCAACAATTCTTGACTTGTAAAGAGGTTCTTGCTCTGCAAAAACGAAGCATCAATGGACATGAAGGCCCCTTGATACGTGTTTATGGCCTTCGAGGTGGCTCGTGTAATCATTATTAACCTATGTTAATTATGCTTTGTTTTCTTTATTATAAATGCTCGGTCTCCTTCTAGAATATTTATTGCATGTAATCAAAGATTAGGTTTTTCACCACAAATTAATTATAAAAAGAACAATACATGTCACACAACACATTCACACCACCTATACTTTCACACCATATCGATCCCACAACTAGAGGTACGTGTTCGAGTGCAATTTCCACTCAAAAGACAACTCGTCATGTCCCGCGTCATTTTAGACAGTGGTATAAAATGATTGATTTTTAACATCAATATATTAAAATAATTTAAAATTATAAAAAAAATTAATTTTAAATTTTGAAAATATTTTTTAAATACAAAAACAAACATACTCCGATAGAGAAACTTCAACGCTAGAGACAATGCTTGCTTGTTTTATTAGAAGATGTTGTCAAAATCCACCTCAAGGAAGCTGAAGTTAAAGGCGAGTCGGTAGTTGGATTTGTCAATGCAGTCTTTTTCATGTTGTTTTCCTTCTCGTATCGTTGTGTTATGTCATTTTCTTCCTATTAAAGTTTGAACTCAAGTTCTATTCACTTTACCTAAACAACTTCTAGCAGTAAAAAGTACTAACCCCACCATTCCAGAATACATATACAAATACATTGTACGCATGGCACACTTTACCAATAAAAGTCTCGATCGTTTCTACTGTATTCATTTTTTTTTCAAAAAAACAAAACCCTAAAATAATACGAATTAACCTTGTAAGGTATACTAGATTTTTTTTTTTAATCCGGGATGTCCGGGTCAGCTTACGCGCACCACGATTAGTCCCCGGATCCACTGAACACCCTGCAAGCTCAGTAGACAGGTAAAACACCGCGGGAGTGACAGACATGCATAGAAAGGATCGAACCTGAATGATGAGGAAGGGAATAAATCCATGCCATGACCCAATAGATATACTAGATTTTATAATTATGATTGATGTGCACTAAATTATTTCCTATACAGGCACAAAAATGTTAATAGTTGGTATATGTTAACATTGAATGATGGAAAATTATTACACTGGATGGATTTGTGTAAGTAAAAACCAATGGTTTATTTGGAGTGTTTGGGAGTACAGTAACGGTTATTTTTTAAAGTATTTTTTGTTTAAAAATACATCAAAATAATATTTTTTTATTTTAAAAAAAATATTTTTAACATTAGCATATTAAAATGATTTGAAAATAGTAAAAGAAATATTAATTTAAAAAAAACTAAAAAATTCAAAAAAAATTAAAATTATTTTTAGAATACAAAAATAACAGCAAATCAAATACAAGGACTGATGCCCATAAGCTGGCACTTCCATAGCACGTTGTTCTAAGCACAAAGTACACAAAGATTGTATTCAGATCTGGGGTTGCAATTATCAAGATGCTGATTCCTTTCAGTTTTCATGAGAGTTGATTAGCCCAGGCAGTCCAAACCAGCTTGAAAAAAAGAGTCCATTGCTCAAATCTGAGTGTTGTTATTCCTTTCACACGAGGCATCTATAGAATTACATACTAGTAGTGGTTATTTTTTTAAGTATTTTTAATTTAAAATATATTAAAATAATTTATTTTATTTTTTAAAATTTATTTTTTACATTAATACATTAAAAACATATAAAAAAATTATTTAAAACAAAAAAAAAACTAAATAATGTTTTTTGAAAACCATTGCCGTGGCGGCAAAGACAAACAGGCTTTTAATAAGAGAAGTGAAAGATGCTTCCCTCTGGAAGTGCAAATCTCTAACTAGGTGCTGTGATGCAACTTGTATGCAAGAAAGTGAAAAAGGCAATAATTGAACTAGTGTAATTTAATTGCACTTGCAAACAAATAAACAAGAGAATCCTTCAGACTTGTCACTTTGCTGGGAACTAAGGCTTCAAAACAACAAACAATAGAGAGGTAGCAGAGGAGTCTTTCAGTGCTTTCCCTCAAGCTGTCATCCCCATCTACAGTACTCTTCTTCTTACATCTTCACACTGGCACACATGGATTAGCACTTCACGTGTCTTATGGACCCATAAAAAACCCCACCTGATCGTCCCTCCCTTTCAAATAAATCAAAGGGAGGCCCCATAGTGCCTCTCATCTGATCTCAAAGCAGATACGCGATGCTTACATTCCGACAGCCATAGATATGAGAAAAACATAATCTATAATAATTCATGTATGGGAGACAAAGGTATGGGCATACCTGTCATCAGAGGCGGAGGGATACACAAACCGGCGTAGCCATTGAGTATCTCATTTTTCTAAATATAGACAAAGTTCCCTTTAACATGGTAATAGAGATAAATTTCGAGGCATGTTTGTCTTTGGTGGAAAAGGTGAGATTGTGGTTGCAACTGTTGGGAAAAAGTGCAAGATTTGTGAAATCTTTCTTTCCTGTGCCTTTTTTTCTTCAACTTGGCATCTGTGTTCGATGGCTTCTGTTATAAATGAAAGAGCACAAAAAGGAGAACGAAAAGAAAGTCATAACAAGTAGGCAGTCTTCATACGGATTCTTAAAACTGAATATTGGTTGACTCAGCCACCCAAAATCTTCACCTTTAAATTCTCCCCCCAACCCTTGGCTCCTCCATACCACTTCTTTTGCTCTTTTTGCATACAAACGTGAAAGAAAACCAGCTTAATCACCTTTCTTTCCTCAACTTTCCAACTGAAAAAATAAATGAGATATCCACCTGTGAGTATCCTCAAGCAAACCAATATGCTTTTCGTAAGAAGCTTCTTGATTTTGTTCCTGAGCTGCATGACCATAACAATAAACCTTTGTTTTTCCAGCAACCCTTCTTCGTTGAGAACCCTCTCCGTTGACGGGCATTTCAGCTTTGATGAAGTTCACCATGCAGCCAAAGACTTCGGCAATAGGTTTCAGCTACTCCCTTTGGCAGTACTATATCCAAAGTCAGTTTCTGATATTGCCACTACGATAAGGCATATTTGGCAGATGGGTCCTGATTCAGAGCTGACAGTTGCAGCTAGAGGCCACAGCCACTCACTCCAGGGTCAGGCACAAGCCCACCAAGGAGTTGTAATCAATATGGAATCACTCCAAGTTCATAAAATGCATGTTTACAGTGGAAACTATCCATATGTGGATGCCTCTGGCGGTGAGTTGTGGATAGATATCCTGCGTGAATGCCTCAAGTATGGGTTAGCACCAAAATCATGGACAGACTACTTACATTTAACTGTTGGCGGTACTTTGTCTAATGCTGGGGTTAGTGGGCAGGCGTTTCGGCATGGCCCTCAGATCAGTAATGTCAATCAGCTGGAAGTTGTTACAGGTTCGTTCGAATAAAATTAGTAAAATAGCGAAAAAAAGATTTTTCTTTTGTTTTTTTTTTTTTTTAAAGGAGAAGGGAGAAAAAAAAAAACACAGTAGGCAACACACATGGATGATTTGCATCTAGGCAAATGGGACCAGGGTCAAGTGAAGTATTCATGGCATTGTCCTTGCTATGCATGCTGTGCTAGACCTTGCTCCCACCAAAGATATTTCGACCATTGCCAATAATTTGATGTTCAAGTACAAAAATTAGAGTGTACGAGCACACACAAATATGCAAACATGGCATGAAAAAAATATCATGTGCATCTCACAAATCTTCTGTAAAATAACTGAAACTCCGTGCAGGAAAGGGAGAAGTATTAAATTGCTCGGAGAAGCAGAATAGTGACCTATTTCACGGCGTTCTTGGAGGACTTGGTCAGTTTGGCATCATAACACGGGCAAGAATATCCTTGGAACCAGCACCTGATATGGTAAAATTATAGCCACTGGGTCCACGTAGAAGTTTTACTAAATCAAAGCAAGATAATGAAATAATGCCTCTAGCAGTAAGTTTCGTTTCTCACATCACAATTTCATATTTTGAATAGGTGAAATGGATTAGAGTTCTCTACTCGGACTTCACGACATTTGTCACAGACCAAGAGCGTTTAATAGGTGCAGAAAGCACATTCGACTACATTGAAGGATTTGTGATAATTAACAGGACTTCTCTCCTGAATAACTGGAGGTCATCTTTCGATCCTCAAGACCCAGTTCAAGCTAGCCAGTTTCAATCGGATGGAAGAACTCTATACTGCTTAGAATTGGCCAAATACTTCAACCGAGACAGGATAGATGCACTAAATGAGGTGAGCCACATGGTCCATTATCTTCTGGTTTTCATATATCAGTAAACTAATTAGGAAATCATAAACTAATTAATAAAAAGGCATTTACTCACAGAACCATTTTTTCTCATGCAGGAAGTTGGGAATTTGTTGTCTCAACTAAGTTACATGGCATCAACACTTTTCCTAACAGAAGTTTCATACTTGGAATTCTTGGATAGAGTTCATGTGTCTGAGGTCAAGCTACGGTCTAAGGGCTTGTGGGAAGTTCCGCATCCATGGCTCAATCTTCTTATCCCCAAAAGCAAAATAAACGATTTTGCGGATGAAGTCTTTGGCAACATCCTAACAGACACGAGCAACGGTCCAATCCTTATCTACCCAGTTAACAAATCAAAGTAACAGTTTGACAAAAGAATTAATTTCAATTTTGTGATTTCTCCAAGTTTTGTTGACTGATTGACTTACTGATTCTGATTTCAGATGGGACAACAGAACTTCTGCTGTTCTTCCAGAGGAAGATATTTTCTACTTAGTGGCTTTCCTTAACTCTGCAATGCCCTCGTCCATGGGAACTGATGGCTTAGAACATATCTTAACTCAGAATAAAAGAATTCTAGAATTTTGTGAAACAGCACGCCTTGGGATGAAGCAATATCTGCCCCACTACAATACACAGGGAGAATGGAGAGCCCACTTTGGCCCACGATGGGAGGTTTTTGCCCAGAGAAAATCTACTTACGACCCCCTGGCAATACTTGCTCCTGGCCAGAGAATATTTCAAAAGGGAATATCTTTCTCATGACACTAGCCATATACGTATCTTAAAAGGAAAAAAGCCCTTGTGGCATGTGAGGGGGATGCCTTAACCCGAGTAAATAGATAACTATCATGGTCTCCTGTCTTCTCATATACAGCAAGTGTAACTAGAAGGGTGCAGGGGCTAGTTGAATTTTTTTTCCATCAAACAAGCCAAACATTGCCAATATGAACTATTATTTATAGTAAAAGGCACTGAAAACAGTAGCCGTGGACGAAATGTATATAGTAATCATTTTGCAATTAAGTGTCGGTTATTCCTACAGTGAATCTAATTCTAAAGACAACAGTGATATCTTTTCTTGCAAGAAGAGTTAGCTGATGTATGACAAAAGAAGAGCCAGGTCCCATTGCTCCAAATGTTTAAAGCAAAGAGAACCAATAAGAGAGTAAAAGGACTATAAACAGTAGATAGTATAGTGGTCTATCATGGACATACCTCAGACGTCTCAACCCACTTTTGCAGCATTCAGTCTACACCAATGACAGAATGCCATATAGCAGTGTGAAACTGTTCTACAGCCATTGCCGTCTTAGGTGCAATACTGCAATCCAGGGGCAAAAGATCCAAGCAGGGTGTGTAGCGAGAGAAAAAAGCAGAAAAACCTGAACAAGTCAAGTTTCTTTTTGGGGATCGTTCTGGAGAGAACAATCACAAATAAATATCATTAAACAGGATCCTCCACATGATTATTCAGCCACTATTCAGCCATAAACTTGACTCATTGGCAGCCAAGCACAAAAAAATTATTTGTTTTCAGAAGAGTGCATTATACAAGGTTGATCCGTAATGAACCGTAATAACAATTTGAAAAACAAAAAGAAAACAATTATCATAAATAACATCAGAAAATGCTAAGAGTTTACTGTTAGTGTTGTCCAATAGACCTGTCTCATACACACAGGTAAAGGATCCTCAATACATATCTTGCCAAGGATGTGGGATTGAAACCTAATATACTTATCCTTTAGTTCCCTAAAACTGAGCGAGGTTTGTACTTTAATGGTCCTACAAATCATTTGCCATGATTCTCTAATCCTTGCTTTCTCAATGAATGTTAGTGTGATGAATCTTTCCCATTTTCATTTTATATTCAACCAACGTCAGCCACAGAGAAAAGATCTAATGAGAAAAGCAAACTCAAAAGGGAGCAACATGCTGTTTACAGATTCTAACATATCAACATGTCAGACTATTAGGCAATAACTCTCAATGGTTCATGCAGTTCATTCTCTGCGTAATCACTGTACTTGCATATTCAAGCAAAAAGTTGCTAGGCAGACATGGACATCTCCATAATTTTATAGGTCCAGAATGCCTGCTTTAGTTTTTCAAAAACACTCAACCAACCGATGACACTAGTAAAATTACAGTAGCTACAGAATAAAGTGAATCTCTAATTTTCCATCGAACACTAAAGACCTTTAATATAGAATACTTGCACTATAAGGAGCCAACCTTTAATACGGCATGCATGTGACGGGAGTTGACATATCAAATAAACTATTTAAATCTTTCATGCTGCAAGCAATTTACATTACCACTTAACTAGAAGTTACAGATTTAAGATTCTATAAGAAAATTACAAATTGTCAACAATAAAATGCCAGACATACCATAGATAGAATACAGTTTCTTTGCTAGGAGACATTGCAACTTCAAATCAAGCATTTCATCAGTGAAAACTTGACCTACATGGTGCCCATTACTATGCAACAGTTATTCGTAATAACAATCCAGAAAACAAAAAACAAACAAGTTGTGCAACTTCTCTCTGAACTCAAGAACTGAAATCAAGCAGTCAAGACTGCCCAGTGAAAGAGATAACATTAGCCAGTGGTCAATGGAATATGTATAGCCACTGTGCTGAGCTTTTTTTATTTTCTAAATTTAGGGCTGTGTTTGGTCCCAAATCCAATAATGACATTATGGTACAGTACTACTAACTATACATCTAAGTTCCTGTTTTATTGGTTATTCCAATAAGTTTCTGTTGGAAATTGCACAGAAAACCAATACCTTCGGATGTATTCATCTTGTTAACATTGAAATGCTAATTAAGCACCTATAAGCACAAATATTTTCTAACTGAGTAGCAAGCACACCGAGTTTTTCTGTTTCCATAAAATTCTATTGGAACAGTGAAAACAGATTCATAGAAAATTACAAAAAGGATAATCTTTCACCATGAAAATACAACACCTGGGCACTACTGAGTACTAGTATTTTTCTTCAAAAAAAAAATACATACAGCATGTCATGTTTCCCAGTTCTTTTCTTCATATTACAATAAAATCTAAAGTTTGGAATACTGTATGTATTCCTCCATGTTCCATCTAAGATGGTGGCTCCTGACAATCTACTACTAATTAAAAGCATATCATTCAACTTCATTTCTTGAATTTTTTAATTCATAAAGCATATATTTAGAGCTGTACCTGGCTTGTAAGAGGTTGCATTATTCAATTTCAAATCACTTTCACAGAGCACCTATCCAAAGTAGCAGTTACTGCCAAATTTTCTTATGACCTTCCAAGTCCACAGAAAAGTTTTGGTGGCGATATAAACATCAACATGTGTCCACCAACTGCAAAAGGACAAGTTCTGTTTTTGCTTATCCTGGAATAAGAAAAATGGCACAAGTAGAACTTACGCATTCCCTTAAATAAATAATATCTACAGGAGCTACAGTTCAACAGCTCATCAACAATAGAATATGAAAATGTAAAACATCAGTAAAATTGTCAATTGAGGAGGGAAATACATAGAAATTAAAACTTAAACAGGTTTTCAGCAATTCAATCCACAGAACTAAAATTTGAAACCTTAGCAAGGCTACTGAGAATTTGAAAGTGAAGATCTATAAGAATAAGCATATGAAATGAATGGGATAGAGGAATGAAAAAGATAGTCATCTGATATAGCTATTAAATTGCTGAAAATGTTACCAAGATATGCACTTAATACAAGCATATGAATAAAGAAAACACGTCATAATGTCTTCTATAAATCTGAAAAGATACATAAAAAACAACGTCTGTAAGCTAGCATCATTTTAACATATAGACTTCATCAAGGAAACACCAAGCATAACACATCTCAATGTGCAGATTAAACGGCTCAACCACAGAACAACAATAGCATAAATGACAAAATTATGTGATGTGACATAGAATCAACTAGCATAAGCCAAACTTAGGCCACCACTACTCATCTAAGCTCAAACACAAACTGCTTTCAAGAATATTCATTGTTGAGTTCTATTCCTTAGGGGTAAGAGTTGAATCATTCCACATTTACATGTTTCTATGCTAACAAGAAAATATGCTGAGATATTCTGAATTTTCTTTTAAAAAAGAGCAATATATTTCCATTACGTAAAAAAAGATTGATCTTTTATTTCCCCTTCTTTATACTAATGAAGTGGCACTGAAGAAATACATCTAAAAATATAATTGGTAAAGGACCTTTTTGGTCTTTTTTTAAGGCGAGAGCTTTTTATGTTATTAAAAAAGGAACAGAAATTCAAAAATGATAAAACCAAAAAGCCCAATCTGTTGAGATCTTTACTGTAGGGAGAGAGTGAAGAATATTACTTAATACATTGATTTAAGTGCCTTGTGATAAACCAAGCACAAAACAAGTTCCATATCAGTGTAAAGAATATAAATGTTGACAAGCATGACTTTAGACAAATGCATGTTGCAAGAATTGGCAAGGTTTATATCTTTAAGGTGCAAAATAAATTAGGCAATCCTGGATGCTTCAGTCTAATACAGGTTAAGACCCAATGTTTTCCCTGTAAATCCAACATAAATTTGGGTTTATGTAGATCACTATACAATTTCAGAAGAAGAGAATGCCTCTCATTTTAGTTCTATAAGTTCTTTTACACTAAGAAAAACTGTTTCATATTAGGAAAGCTAACTATTTTAAAAGCCTGAAAAAAGTCTTCTGATTGATGAAGTTTCCAATGCAAGGGAAAACCAGAAGTGTCATTGGTTTAATTCCAGAACCAAACACAAATGTTCTCTAACTGGGCCCTGATATGGCAGGATCAAGCAACTGTGGAGAGCTCAACTTGTCCCAGTTGCATTTTTGGAAAACTTGTCCAATCAACTTCAAATGTCAAGCCAGCATATCAGAGAAAGATAAATAAACCCAACCAAGAACATATCTGCGGTACAACCAGACCTAGACAAATGGAAAGTAAGCTCTCTCGTAGATATCAGCCATGGACAAGACATGACCTAATTTGTCCAGCTAAAAGCAGGGAGGACGGGGTGATTCATACCATAAAAAATAAAGTTCTACAATGCAATCACAATGCACCAGCCTCTTGTGATACCAAGACGCACACTACAGCTTTGCTAAAAAAAAAGGGTGCCAACCAGTTACAAAGCATTAAAGATGTTCTAATTACCATTGAAGTTAAGCCAATAAACCCCTAGCATTCTGCTTCTTGTCTCCCTTCATTGTTTCTGTTAACCAAGACTCAACTTAACTAGCAAATCCCAATTAATCATTGAAAAAACAAGATTCTTCCTCTTCCTCTTATAATAGAATGATCTGCTTTGAGAATCTGAAACCCAAATTCCATTGACACTTAATAAGAGCTCTCTATTGTTCCCCACTAAGCCATTTGACAATTTGAAGTGCAATACTTAATCAAAGGTAAATCAATTTTACTTGACCAATATCATCCAAGAAATACAGAGGACCATTCAACATATGGGACAGCCGAATCGAAACATAGTCCTAACTCTTAAAAAACTTAGTAGCAAAGACAATTTTTATCAAGATAACAAGGATTGGCATCTGCTAAGAAATTTAACAAGAACAACCAACAACACCCTCCTAAACAGACTACAACACCCATATTATTGCTCATATTCGCAAAAAAAAAAACATCTCAATCTCCAGAAAAACAAACCCCAAGAAGCTCTTTTAAATGCATACAGCATGGGAAAAGACATAATACCCGAAGAAAATAAACTCAAAACAACAACCCTCAACATATTTGTTTCCCTGCATTGTCCTGTCCTACATTACATCAATTCTTGCACAAAAAGCAGCACAACATTATCAATTTAAAAATAAAAAACCCAGAAAAAAAAAAAACAAGAACTAACATGAAGAAGGACCTGTGATCAGATGTTGAGCTAAATGCAATTCCATTGGTGTCTTTCTCTGCAACCCATCTTTCATTTCACAAAACCAACTTTGTCCACAGTCACGGTTCATCACAGCTAGCTAGAATATAAGTTCGACAAAGGTAGTCGGTGTAGCCCAGTTACTGTCTTGGGTAACATTGGACTGGGCCTTCGATTGAGATTTTGTCCTGGTTTTTTTTAGTTATAATTTTTTTATTGAGACCCATCTAGCTTTTTTTGCATTTGGAGGACAAGCCCATTAAACGCTTAAAAGAATTATTTTCATATATTTAAAAATATTTATTTATTTTTATATCTTCTATATAAAATATATTTATATCTATTTTATATTATCTTTTTATTATAAAACATTAACGGAAACGCAATCATAGTCTTCATGGTTGGTGTGTCTCACTTTTGTTATAGTCATGGTGTAACATCCCGTATCTTTTCAATACAATTACATCTATTTTTTATTATCTTATACATAAAAATTTAGGTAAATTATATATATATATATAAGGAAGAAAATCCCAACAAAGTTTCAATAGTTTTATTACACAATTTATTATATCTCTTATTAAAAATTTCATTCACATTATTTATTTATAAGTTTTTTTAAAAAAATACAAATATTTTTTTGATATAATACTTGGTAGCTCAGTGACTTTATGAAATAAACGTCCTTGAAGAAGCTTACATCGTATATAAAATTAAAAATTAAATCATATTAAATATTTACATCATTCTAGTTACTAACGTTTGACAATTATATCATCAAAATTAATTTCATAAGTTTTTTTTTAAGAATGTTAATCTTATATTAATTTCCAGCACCTTACATTTTTTATTATTTCTCCGATAAATTTTTTTCCCATTATTTTATTTATTACTTTATCATCCTTACATCATAATAAATATTTTATTTGTAATCTAATTTAACTTGTCACTTGATTTATTCCTTACAACTTTAAAATTATATGGTCTCCATCAAACACTTTGATACAATATCCCTTTCACATCTAAGTTATTCCATAACTATTTTCACTTCATGAATATATTCAATTTATATTAATATTATTATTTCACAAATAAAGGATTTTACCTCATAATCCATTTCCTAAACACTTATAAATTATATGATTTTTTCCTCTCTCAGCCACCTTCAATAAATATTATAACACATTGCTTAAGCATGTCTAATTCATATGGTTATTTAATTAATGTCAGCTTTTTATTTCCCTGACATTTATTTTATATATAATACATTGTACTTTAGTCCATATAGCATCTTTGTTATGTTAAGAAATTTTCTCGATTTATTATTCATTTCTTTTATTTCATGTCCATTTATATTATTTATAATATATCAAATAACCTTCCATTACTTTTATACATATAAGACATGCTCAAATCATCTTTATTTTCTGTTAAACTCTATCGGTATAGCTAATTAAATACTCACTCATTAACCTATCAACACATCTAAACTCACACACACATTGCTCCATTACATGTTATTGTTAATACCAAATACATGATCTACTACACGACACGATACTGTGAAATATTTAGAAATTTATTTAATACCAAATACAATCAGCTTTATACATAATTATTATTTGCTATTATCTCTTCTATATATATTAACCACATCAATTACTAAGTTGATAATTTTTTATTTTACATTTAACCTTACAAATCAGTACAATTATCACAATTTAAAAACATGTCAATGCCCTATCTAGCCCAAACTGGATATTTATTCTATTACTAAATTAACTGGTTTTTTAAATTGCTCAATTACCAAGGTACTAGTTCTATTAACCAGGGTAACTCAATTGCTCATTAACTAAGGCATTAGTCTCATTGATTAATGCAACTAATTTCTCTTATTGCCCATTAATCAGTGTACTAATCCATTAATCATGATAACTAGTTTCTCCAATAGCCATTAACTAGGACACTAGTCTTCTTAACCATGGTAACTAGTTTCACACATATTAATATAAAAATAAAAACATACCACATTTAACGTATTTTCCCATTACTTGACATAATGAATTTGTTGAATAAGGTGTCAAGCACCTTTTCCACAATAATATCTACTCACATGTCGATTATCTCACACATCAATTATTTTAAAGTTCTCGTCATATATATTTGTCCCAACATTAATTTTCACCATAGTGGTCTAATACGAATTACACATGATTTTTACTGTTTCTATTAGTAATAGATCATGCATCAGATCCTATCAATGCACTCAATAATAACTCTTGCATACAATTTTGTTGTTGCGGTCAAAAGTAATACGTACAAGGGTTTTCCGTCGTTGCAGTCAAAAGTAATATAAAAAAGGTTTTTTCTCCATTGCGGCAAATCATATCTTATAATGTACTATACATTATCACTTATACAATTAACTATAAATTACATATCGATTTCTACCTCGAAGGTATACACCTTCTATTAACCATAACAACAATATACAATGTATAGTTTAATTACCATTGTAGTTTTAATAATTATAAAAACATGTATAAATAATTAAAAAGGCAATGAAGGGTCATTCCCTTACCTTAACTCCTGTTATCCAAGCTCCTGATAAGTCGGGTTTCGCTTTGATCGCTTCTCCTTCAAGTCCCAAGCAATAATCATAATGTTCACATCATTCGTTTTCATCTCATAAACCCAAGCTCGAGACACAATAATAATTCAGACAACAACAAATTTTATATTAAATCGCAATCCATACATTTATACATATCAATTATATCTAAATAACAACAATTACATTAACTAAACTGGTCTACTATTTGTTTCATAGTCGGCCACGTAGCTCTCAATTTCACCTGAATTTATTTAAAATTCCTCCACCATATTACATCCATTATGACCTCCTACATCTAATTTATTCAATTACGAGGAAATCACATTTTCCTCGAATTTTCACCAAATCCTAACTCAAAAATTTCTCAACTCTAAAAACAACTTAAATCCTACTAAAACTTGTATAAATGAGTTCTAGTCTCCGGTCAATAATTTGAGCTTCAAAATGTAATAAGTCGATTTTCCCCCAAATTTCTTTCTTCTTCCTTCTCTTTCCTTGCTTTTTTGTCTCTACCATTTTTGAGAAAGTAGCACATTTGTGAAAAGGGGGACATTTTCCCCAAAATTTCACCAAGAATCCTGGCTCAAAGAGCAGCTTTCTTTCCTATCCACTTCGAAATTTACGTCAGTTTCTTCCTCTACGTGTTCTCCTTTTTTGTAAGAAAAACCAAAGACACGAGGAGCTTTGTGTGAATACAGAGGGCCAAATTCGGTGTTTCCGTGTATTTTTTTTTTTTGTCGGAGGAAGCTGACAAACAAAGGTTGTTTCGCTTTTCCTTCTTCTTTCGAGTTTGGTTTTGATTGGGTTTGGTTTTGATTAGCTGGCCAAAGTTCAAGACTTTGTTTTCAAAGTTGGGATCTTTTTAGCATTTCTTGGTTATATCTCATGTCGGTTTTCTTGATAGATGTTGCTTATGCCATAAAAATCTCGTGTGGCGAAAACCATTTTGCATCTTCTTCTGTCGTGTTATAGATGTTCAGTGGGGGCCAGAAAGAATTGTCTTGATTTAGCCAACAAAGCCCACCTATAAAATTGTGGTTGTTAGGGTTATTTGCTGATTTGAGCTTTTATAGTTGCTTGAGGGAATAGGGATGGAACCCATTTATCAATTAAAATTAGATTGTTTCAAAATCCATTGAAAATTTAGTTTCTTCAGAATCAGTGAATTAAATACTAGAATTTTGCATTTGAAGCTGAGGAGTGAGGATATATCACCAAGAAAGGTTTTTGTGGTGGTATAAGTACTAGTTGTTGTATTCTTTCTTTTATTGGTTTATTGAAGTTCTTGAAGCTTATAGTAATTGAAGGAGAGGGGGGAGTAGTTGAAAATACAGAAGAAATGAATCACGTTGTGCATTCAAATGGGCCGGTTCAAAACTTAAATGGGGTTTTGGAAGAGAAGCTTGATGAGCTTCGTGCTCTGATAGGCAAAGCAGAAGGTGATCCGTTGAGGATTGTTGGCATTGGGGCAGGTGCTTGGGGTAGTGTGTTTACTGCCTTATTGCAAGAGAGTTATGGTCATCTGAGAGATAAGGTTCTGATAAGGATATGGAGGAGGCCTGGTAGATCGGTTGACAGGGCCACGGCTGAGCATTTATTTGAAGTTATCAATTCAAGGGAAGATGTGTTAAGGAGATTAATTAGACGTTGTGCTTATTTAAAGTATGTTGAGGCAAGATTAGGTGATAGGATTTTACATGCAGATGTGATTTTAAAAGATGGATTTTGCTTGAATATGATAGACACCCCACTTTGCCCATTGAAGGTTGTGACCAATTTACAGGAGGCTGTTTGGGATGCTGATATTGTTATTAATGGATTGCCATCAACTGAAACCTGTGAAGTATTCGAGGAAATTAGTAGGTATTGGAAGGAGAGGATTACAATGCCAATTATCATCTCTTTGGCAAAAGGTGTAGAGGCTGAGTTGGAGCCAGAGCCACGCATAATAACCCCCACCCAAATGATCAACCGTGCAAGTAAGATTACTTCTCTTAGTTTTTTTTCCCTAGTAATCATGCGATAGTTCTTTATTTAATGCCAACCTTTCACACATCATAATTGTTGACATTGTGCCTTGCAGCTGGAGTTCCGATGGAAAACATTCTCTATCTCGGAGGACCTAATATCGCGTCAGAGATTTACAATAAGGAATATGCTAATGCTCGGATTTGTGGAGCAGAAAAGTGGAGGAAACCGTTGGCAAAATTTTTGAGGCAGCCACACTTTGTAGTGTGGGATAATGGTGATCTCGTTACTCATGAAGTTATGGGTGGTTTAAAAAATGTCTATGCAATTGGAGCTGGTAAGCCTTAATTTCGTTAACTCTTAATCCCGATATTGTAACGCTATTAGATGATATTATTCATATCTCAAGTAGTTGATGCTTGAGCTCCATGCTCAACTAGTAAGTAATGATTGGCATCAAGGATCTATATGTTCTCAATGACACATAATTTATCATGCCAGAAAGTACTTTTATGTCAGCTTTCTGGTGTACAATGCTTCATGCATCTTGAAGTTTCCATATGAAATGAATCTAAATCACCAATGAATTTAGACATTTTTCATGTGGTAATGGTTTTTGTCACAGAAAATTAACTCAAGAACTTGACTGTTTTATCATTGTAATTATTAAGCCAGGCATAGTGTTTAGATCCACCATTTGTGTTATCTTAAAGCATTAGTTTGTTTATATACACCTACTTCCTCTTTGATTTTGAGTCTTCAATCTGAAAATTTAACTCTTGATTTTGATTCTATAGGAATGGTAGCAGCTCTGACCAATGAGAGTGCAACCAGTAAATCAGTGTACTTTGCCCACTGCACATCAGAGATGATATTTATTACACATTTGTTGACCGAAGAACCAGAAAAACTTGCTGGCCCCTTGTTAGCCGACACTTATGTAACCTTACTGAAAGGTCGTAATGCATGGTATGGTCAAAAGCTGGCCAAGGGGGAGCTGAGTCTTGAAATGGGAGACAGCATCAAGGGCAAAGGAATGATTCAGGTAATCTTTGCTACTCATAGACATGGTCAATGAAGATTCTCAAGCTTATTGGACTTGCATCATATTAGAAGTTGTCTGCAACAGAATTTTTTCTGAGAAAACTTGACCGGTCAATTATTTTTTATCACCATTTTAAAGATCCATGTGTTTTTTATATTTACTGGATAGCATGCTCCAGTAGGGTGCAAATTCAGAACCGCCAATTTGATTGAAATCTATGCATGATATAGTCATCCAATACATAATATGAGAGGATTATAATAGATGCTTCTTAACTTGCATTTACAAATTTGTGGTTTTGTAGGGGAGGGAGAATATCTGAGTGATGATACCTCCATTACTTGGAGACTGTTGACCCACTACAAATTGAATTTGAAAACTATCATCAGTTTTACTACAAATTGAATTTGAAAACTATCATCAGTTTGAAACAATTCCGTACTCACAACTTTTTTGGAGCTAAAAGTAACTCTGTGGCTTCAGTGCTTGTGATCATAAAAAATATGCCCTCGTACAAAACCAACTGGTTTGCTTGAGATGTTTATTGCTTTTGCTAGTCATTTATCAACATCAGCAATGTTGTCCGCTGTTGATTTTGTCCTTTCAGCAGTGTATTATTTGGTTTTAACCTTGCACAACCAGACCCACCTTTTATATTTCTTACTTTCTTGTAGATCAGCGTATTAAGCCCACCCTTTTGATTTGCAGGGTGTTTCAGCAGTGAAAGCATTTTACGAGCTGCTAAGTCAGTCCTCCATAAGCGTCCTACATCCTGACAAAAACAAACCTGTAGCTCCAGTTGAGCTATGCCCCATATTGAAGATGCTATATAGAATACTTATTACAAGGTATGTGAGGCTTTGTTCTATAATCAGTACGCAGTTCGTCTTCACACTTGCACTTGGAATTGCAGTACTTTGATGCTCACCATTTGTCTGGATCCATGTGTTTCATTATGCATTCTGATACTTTTCATGTGCTTGAACATTCAGGGAGTTCACAGTGCAGGCCATTCTTCAAGCATTAAGGGATGAAACAATGAACGACCCAAGAGATCGCATCGAGATTGCGCAAACCCATGTTTTCTACAGACCAGCACTCCTTGGTCAGAAACCTTGACAGCTTGTGCTGCCTCCTCTCTTATGCTTTTTTGTCACTCCTCCGTGGATGTAAAAGTAACAAGTTAGATTCCACTAGCTAGTTCCTAAGCTTAGTAGCTAAATTCTTAGGATGAGAAGGTTGTGTTCTGTTTATTAGAGTTGTTAACTTATGTAATGTTGTATCAATGAACAAAGACTTGTTGCATTTTATTTCTCAAGAGTCTGTGAGATGCTTGTTTGACTAAGAATCTTTGCGTTCTGTCATCATGAAAAAAAAAAATCTTTCAGGTCAATCATATCTGACTTGCTAAATTACATGGCTTATAGACTGATTGGATGCATTTGAAATTATCATATTGATGTTTTTTTTATTTTTTTTATAGATATTAAAAATAAAAAAAATTTAATTTTTTTTTAATATATTTTCAAGTAAAAATCATTTTGTATCATATTACTAAACACACACATTGCTTTTATAATTAGGGAAGTAAAAAAAATGTGTGCAAGTATTTTGGGGTGAGTAAATTAAATGAATTATCTGAAATATATGTAAAAATTAATTTGAAATTAATTGAATA
>Ga0307515_10007785_pt1 | contig 21079 bp, 22 predicted proteins | sample 17_EM_MG_FD_194513 | JGI IMG/M metagenome (GOLD analysis project Ga0307515, IMG submission 194513) | Populus trichocarpa ectomycorrhiza microbial communities from riparian zone in the Pacific Northwest, United States - 17_EM | ecosystem: Host-associated > Plants > Roots > Unclassified | place...
ATGCCAATTCTTAAACTTTTACAGTTGGTTGCAAAATCGGCTTTCCCTCCAAGCGTGCAGCTGGGATTTTGCCTCGTCCATAAGCAGATCTCTTGGCAGTTACATCTCGATAAGGGTGTGGCCGGAGCGGCTCGGCCACCCTCCCTACTTGTAGTGGCGATATCCCGTACTAAATCACTTTCATTATCGCTACCTACCATTACTAATACCAACCATGCTTATATAGCTTAACGGATCTGCATCTGCTTTAGTGTGGTACTTTCTTGCACTGAACACCAAAAAAACCCTAGGCACTCTAGTAAGTCCTAGTACGCCAATTAGGTGCGGTCTGAAGATATGTATTATCTATCCTGTCCAAATACCTATCGTCCGCATAGACGTACTATAAGACTCCTAGACTCGTACTCTAGAACTGTGATAAATCTAACCACCACAAAATTTTACCATGTACAAATAAGGCAAAGTGAGATTGAGCTCGGCTAAATACTAGCTAAACCAAAACTAGACGACATTGAGTTAAAGTCATCGATCCTCTTATATTAGGGAAGGGAAGGGAAGCTGGTGAGCGAGAATGGTGTATGGGGGAAGGCTAGCAAGAACAAGAGTTTGAAAGGGAGGAGGAAGCGGCGGGCTCAAGTTCAGAGTCGGAACACTAGCGAGATTACCAGTGAGATAGCAGAGACGCAAATCCATTCAGATAGGCCCGAAAATATGTTCACTATATTTGCTACCTGAACTACATAGCCTAGCACCATAACAACGCCACTCTCCATTGCATACTCTCTCTAACAAGGTGGCCATAAGCGGGGACTAACATTCTAAACATCCCGTGGTAATAAGATACTAGACCACCGTCGTCAGGCTCATACAATCTTGATCTCCTGAAGCTGCGTCATATCGCGTTCGAATCGGATGTAAGATCCAACATCCCACTCGATCTTTCCCAACTTAGACATAATCTGTTTCAGACCAGAATCAGATTCTAACTTGGCTTTCTTGGATTGCCAATTCAGCGCGCCAATCCATTTATAGACATTTTGCTCCTTTTCCTCTAATAAAAGACAAGTCAACAAAAACCCACTCGAAAGGGAAAAGGAAAGAAGAAGAGGCATCGCAAGCGCGTTATGAGGGTCCGGCGCGAAGATTCCGTTCAGGTCATCTCGATAGACGTTACCCTGGGTATTAACGATGTGTTCGTTTACAGACACTTGTGTGGTTTGGGATATTGGCCGTGGTCCTCCAACGGGAGGAGACTCAGTGAGTGTGACCATGATTGTCTGAGCCTTGACAGTGAGATAACCACCTATGACTTCGCCATACAGATCTTTGGCATTGCTCAACTCGATTTCATGACCTATGTATTCGATCAAAGGATGGTTGTTGTCGGTACCGATATTGTCGTTATTGTAAGCGTAAGCGACCCCGCCGTCGACAGAAGCCCAAGACCAACTCGGCGCACGATATAGGACTTGAATGGGATATGGTTCCTGAGAATAAGTAGCGTCATCCCATTGTACTTCACGGCCTTCTCCGGGTATCTGAGAAGGACGCTCGCTAAAGTTGGGCATCCATCCAAGCTCATATACAAGGTCGTTTTTCCATAAGCCCGCAAGATAATCACATTTCTGGATATCGAAAGCTTTCCTGGCAACAGCCGATATTGCAGGGAGCTTGTCCGTCTTCTTCGTGAGACCACGTTTAGTATAGTGCTCAATTACGTCCATCCAAGTCCTGATGACATTCGTCCTAAAAAGTCTTTGTAGGTCGGAAGGCAATGCCTGTAACATCCGTCCAGCTATGGGAGGCGCTAGAGAGGCTACCGTAGACGGTAATTTTGCGGACTAGCGTGAAGAGCTATGAAAATGCTCAGGTTCAAACGTGGAAATACCTGCTAGATACGACTCTAACGCAAGCATTTCATTACATTCCCAGTACAGCTAATACTTGCTAAAATGAAGAAGTCTTGGTGACAGAAAACGCTGAACTAGGTTAGCGTAAAGATTCGAATAGTCTAGAACTGATTTATTTACCTCTTGTAATACCCAGCCGCGTTCATTTATAGGAGCATTCTCCACATCATTATTCCAGTGGATTATGGCCAGGCAATTGAGATCGAAGACAATCTGTGGGGCGACTGTGGTTCCAGGCCTGCGCACTTTCGATCGTATATTTTGCCTCCCATCACAGCCATTTTTCGGCCCGACTGATATGCGAATTGGGAAAGTATCCTTAGTATCTCGACTGAAGAAGCATCCTCCATTGTCATCCTTGGATGAGGTAGCCGTAATAGTCAATGTCGAATACTCGTAAACTTTGCCCATTTGCGACGACTCGTTCAACCAATCATCGCGCGAGTTCTGAATGATACAGAGCGAATCAATCCATATATAGTCGAAACCCAGCATCCTTGCTGCAGTAATAGCATCTTTGAAGGTTTGGGGGAGGTCTAACTCGGGTAGAGCTTTTTGAAATGAAGCCTTATTCTCCTTTGTGAGCACTATTTTGTCGCATATCTTACCCCAGCAATGTGAAAGTGTTGCGTATGGAACCGACGCAGGAATCTGATTACTCTCACACAACTTTGAGCAAATTCCTTCTTTATTGATTTCCACCAACCGTGTTGGGTTCCAATCACGACGTACCGTTCGTTGATGTTCGCTGCACTTTGTATGGTTTTCCCGACAATTCTCAATCCAGTCACGAGCAAGAGAGAAGTAAGCATTAGATCCCGTAAATGCTGTCTGTTGATTAATACCGAAGCGTAGCCGGTCTGCTGGAGAGTCAGAGCTTTCTAACAAAATTGCGTGGTCGCATTGAGCGTACCGGTACCGTGACGTGGGCCGATTCGAGTGACTTGAAAATAAGTCTCGTTAAGCCTACTTCCTGGATCCTTGGAGTCATATACGTTGAAGACGAGGGCATAGTCTATACGAGTTCCTTTCTTCCATATAATCTCGGTTTTGATTCGTCCTAGGTCTCGATTGGATCGGTATAAAAATGCGCACGCGTTACAACTTTGACGCGACTTAAAGTTGGGAGAACGGGCAGGACGGTGGTAAGGTATCTTCCCTACATCTCCTTTTCTCGCAGCCTCCAAATACCAGAACAGTTCTTTACAGCGCCTACAAAGCATGGCTCCATAAATTGGAGAAGCAGAGCGGCTTCCTAGATACGCGCCCGAATTTTCAGGCTTTCAACGATGGTTTTGCTACTGAATGATACGACATACAGCTCTAAGCAGGAAAGAAAACTATATTACGAATGAGGAGTTTTAATAACGCTGAACGTAATGCTGTAGAAGACTAGGCAGCAAGCGCCAAGCGGGCTGCAGCTATCTTATTATCCGGCGCACGTGGTAGGCTAGTGTCTTGGCACGAGCGGTTAGTCTTCAATTCTTGGAAGTATTCTGCGCTCTTAGTTTTCGACGAATGAGTTGTTCGATGCCCCCTTTGGTGGGATCTTGCAGTCAAAGCCTTAGGTCGGCCCGGAAGTGGTTCTGGAAGGCAGGTAGGTCCCTCCTCGAGATGCACATTTTTAGACCGCTTGAGGTATACACCCATTTCTGGAGACGTCTTGCAAAGCCTCTCTGAGATCTAGTACGCTAATAATTTATTTTTATTTTTGGGTATAACTTGCTTACATCAACTTCCATTAAAGTCATCCCGTCGGTCAAAAATGATACTCTCAAATCCTCATCGGAGAGCCCATCATAAACATCCGTAATTCGCGTCCAGCCTTTACCCATATAAATTCATCACAACTGTACCCAAATAGCCAATCCTCTTACGCCACCAAATTCCAAGCAACGTACTGACGTAGTGGCGCCCACGCTGTATCGTATAAACATATCTACAAGGCTCTTAGCTGTGCAAAGAAGCCACTCTCAAAGGAACTAGCTGCCTTGCTCAGCCCCACTCGACTTCTGCATCATCCTCGTTAATCAGATGTCTTCTTCCTGAATTCCAGGACTTCCTGGATTTGGCCATGTGTATCGGACCAGAGAGCTTTGTCGTGAAGAATATCCAGATGTATGACGTGATGGTCCGCCGAAACTTTCTCGGTGTTCGCTAGTAGACACTGCCATGATATTTGGCATCTCCACAGTACCCAGGGCGTAGCTGGGTACGCGTGGGACTTGAGGTTCTTCGTACAATGGAGCGGCCCAAGAATAGTCGCGAGAATAGGTAGAAGTAGTGTCCATGATCGAATGTCGTGTCGATGCACCATCCGAACCGCGACTCGAACCACTTGTCCTCTTCACTTTCCATACGCCGGTCCTACCGTCGGGCGCCAACGTGCTTCCCGGGTACTTCAAACTATCGGCCAGCGTCCGTGCATCAGAAAAGATGTCGGTTTCGTACTCTTGGATGGTTTCCCGGCTTTCCACGGGATGCCCCGTAACCTTCTTGTTGGTCGGGGCGTAATCACCTGGTCCTTTAGCGCCGTCAGGCACGTGGAACCTGAGGTCAAAGCGCACCATAGCGTAAAAGATAACAACGAGTATCTCAACAAGGAAGTCAAAAACGTAAAAGCAGGTTTTGGAAAAATACCACGGCGACGGGTCCCTGATGGGAACAGGTGGGACGTAGCCGGTTCCTGCACGGAAGGCAGCGCCAAGACTGAGGACTGTGGCAGCCATAAAAAGCATAGTGATATTAGATCGCATACGGCCCTCGCCAAATTTTTCTATGCCCCGACGTGGAATTGCGAGGCTAAAGAGTATCAAGGAATTAGGACCGAAAGCGAAAGCAGCAAAGTAGGTGGACCCAGTGAGCTGAAGGTAGCGATCGATCCGATGGATATTCTTGGAGAGCGTAAAGAACGATTGAAGCGCAGCGACAATAAGCATTATTAGACAAAGGATGAGGAGAAAAAGACCAGCACGATGGAAAATCCTGTAAGATGTTGACCACCCTAACCGAGGGTGCAGCGCTCGAACGATTCGTTGTGCAAAGAACCAGTTCATGATGAAGAGGATTACCGTACCAACGTAGACAAAGATTTGCGCAGCAATTCCCAGGCTGACATTCCTTGGATAGCATGCCCATGCTATGCGGAGTGACATGGTGGCGATTCGAATTTTGCAGAATCCTTGGACATGTTAGTGCCTGATCAATAGAAAGCAATTAGACAACTTACCGAACATCATGGCAGAGAATATGAACTTGTGGCCGTGTGCCTTGTTTTTCCTGAAAACCACAAAATGGATAATCCCAAAAATAACATAAAGAAGAAGAAAGACGCTGGTGATGGGTACATCAGGAATGACACTTGGGAGTCCACCCAAACTGGCTGTTTGTGGAGCATATGGAGGGCCTGAGGGCTGTTGCTGACCCTATGCAGCGTAAGTATTGTTCTCCTCAAAAGACATGAGCGTAGCTGGGTGGATAGATACATACCTGGTGCGAGGAGGACATGATAGCGATTGAAAGATGAACAACAACCACCAACTCTCAAAGGAGTCAAACTGCGAAAGCAGCTCAGGACATGGTATATATCAAGGTGGATTTTCCACAGTACGCGCGGGGCCGATCCGTGAGTTCAATCTCTTAGCATGAGACTGAACCGTGGAAAAACACTACGAAGTGATGACTGTGCATGATTGCGCACAATAGAGACCAATCAGAAGACAGTAAACTTGGCCTTACTCAAGACGGAAGCGTTCTTCAACCTTGCCGCGAGCATAGCAGCTGCTTTAGCTCTTCATGGCGGCCTGCCGATCCATTTTGGTAACACCTCGAAACCCTTGAACAGAGATGGACAAGTCCCTGCTCTTGCAGACCACCCTTGTGGTATGGCCAGGTTAAGATGCTCAAGTTGGGACGATCAGTTTCGGGTCTCCATGCAAAAGACCGTAGCTCGCGTGCGTGGTGTTGAGCCATGGCGCGGAGCTGGAAAGTCCGTGCGTCCGATCCACAACGTCATTAGTTAATATCTTAGCTGTGACTGGTGCAAATAGGTCGACTTTTCACTAGCTTCGCGAATACTCAAAGTTGAGTACAGCCACTACGGAAGATCCCAGAAAAAAGGACAAGGGGGTAACATGAACGGGTCAGATGCCCCCCCTGCTAGTACGGTGAAGAAATAAGCGAGTCTAAAGTGACATAGCGGGACTAGGTTATTTTGTTTACCGTACTAGCAGGGGGGGCGTCTGACCCGTTCATGTTACCTTGTAGAACTCTAGAGGCATCTTTGAAAAAGCCTATCGATTCAGACCACTCCAGGGCTGAGACAGCGCAATTAAAATAAATGCTTTACATAGGCCATCGAAATCCAGGCACATGTTCCCTAGTCGACCAAGGTACCTAGTACTACTGATATCCTCTAGCTCTACCATGTTTCACAATTCTACTCAACTGTATGTTTTCTATGTGTGCGCTCATTCTCATTACTCTCTCACTCCATCCACTGTTCACTGTGCCCCTACCCTCCGGAAGAATCCATTAAATAAGGCAAAGATAGTCCAGCCATGCACCTGGGGAAGATCTGCACAATGCTATTATCCAACTGGTAAGAAATTACCGACATACAGTAGTAGAGGTTAGTATGACTAGGTCCTCCCTCAGGTCATTATCGTTGTCGAGTAGTTCAGCTCCCAGCGTGGACGTGCGTTGGGTACCATGACAACGACGTTGGCCAAGAGCTTTCTCGCCAACATGAGCAGCGTCTGTGCTGAGGCACAGAAGCTTGGATCGTGCAATAGTGCAATTCATTTACACATTGTGTAGTGCTTAAGTAGGGCGACAAGCCCATTTTTGAGCTGGCTGCATTGACAACAGTAAATAATCGCGTCATGCAGGCTGTCAAATGCAGTGACAATTAACAATTACAGCTTATCCCACAGCATATTCCTGGCCGATCCCGTTCAGGAGTCACGTCCGCGGGTTGGCTAGTGTTATTACTTTCGTCATATGTGATAAATGGTAATTTTCTTGGCAGGGTCCTGTAGCTCGAAGCGTTACCGTAGATGGTGCAAGAAGAAACCGTCATAGGAGTCTTTCTGACGATTCTCTTTTCAGGACAGACAAAAGATTCGGCCCCATTTCGAACTTCTCAACTGCAAAGGGCAGTAGAGAGAGTGAGGTTGACCGTGGGTAAACTTCTGTACGGTCCTTAGGCTTTGCAATAGCTCGTAGAGAGGATAGAATTAGCGATAATCTCGATCTACTGTCACTTGTATATGAAGTCAACATAGTTAGGATGTCTTTAAAATTTTTGTTCGTAGTCAAAAACCTTAGGAACTGCCAACATATTTCTTGACTACTTCCCTAAATCCCATCTTGCCTTCACTACCATCCCAGACGTATTCCTCGGCGGGCTTTAGGCGCTCGGCCCACCTCCAATGCAACGCCATTGTTCCGTTCTCCAGCCTGACTCCCAGCTGTTTCTGGTCTTGTCTCTTCTGATGTGCCATTGCTTTCGAGATCTCCGGAGTCCGATCACTAGGTAGCCATCCATTGTGTTCGCTAGCAATCAGTGAATGCGACAGATCGAGTGAGAGTAGAAGATCGATGTAGGAAGCCAACTCTGGTAACGAGGTGAAGCTGAAATTCCGTTTCGTATCTGTTGCAGAGAAAAGGATGGCGACGGAGCAAGGAGGCAGGGTTAGGGTGTATTCTGTGCCGAAAGTTTGTGGAGTGACATGAGTCCAGATTTCTACTAGTACCTCCTCTTGTAGAGCAGGATTGATGACAGAGGAGGGCAGGCAGAGGGTTGCGGTTGTTTTGGACGGGTTTATGAGCGTGCTGACAAGCTTGTCAAGTAACGAGGCGTTCTCCTTGGTCGATTCGCCTATGTTATCTGAGAGGTTTGACAACTTAGGATCAAAGTCGAGCTTGAATGTAACATCCAAGCCAGCGCTGAAAAGTGTCTTCCTAGTTCGGCTGAAGTAGTCCCGTATTGAATTGATAGCTTTGCTATTCAGGAAGTAGTTGAGTAATGGCCGTAGTATAGGAGGAGGCGAGGTTTGGGGTTTACGTTCGGACAAAGGAAGTGGTATTTGCGATCGGCGATGTAAGCGCTGTCTATGCGCATATGAGAGTAGTACCCGGAGTGCTTCTGCAGTATTTTGAGCAATCATGTCCGATGAATGGCCATTGGTTTCCGACAGTGCCTCGTCCAACGGTACTATATCAATAAGAATCGTACGTGGAACTTCCGAGAGACTATCAGAAGTAGGTGCTGGTAAATGGATGACTGAGTCTCGGAGCTTCACATCATAAGATAATAGGATGCGGGTTTCCAAAGATATCTCATGGTAGAGCTCTTCTTCGAAGAGAGAATTTCGTGCACGGCGTATAAGATCTTCGATAGATGGATGTAGGATATCATCTGGAGAGGGAAGCTTGGAGGTTCCCGTAATCTTGCCATCTTGGACAATACGCACGCGGACGGCTTTGGGTCTTTGAGTAAGCTCTGCATCGAGGATGATACTACCATCACCATTCATACGTAATGGTGCAAATCCACGTCCCTTGAAGTAATCGCTCGCTAGTTCCAAATTAGCATTTCAATTCAACAAAGCAATATACAGCAACCAACCTTCAGAAAATCCAAACTGCACACCTAAAGTGTGCTTCTCCTTTGGTATCCGGCGGACTGACCACCCCTTCTTGGAGATGGAGAGAACCTGTTCCCAGTATTGAGTTTCCTTCCTGACCTCATTTTCCAGCCGAGTCGCTGCTTTTAAGACGGAATCCGCAGCAGATTCAAGCCCTTTCATCCTCCATCCTTTTGCGACAAGGTCTTGCTTCCGTTTCTCTGACTCTTCGGGCTCTGATATCGGCCACTTATCGAAGCCTAGGGATCCTTTGGGCACTCCGGACTGTTTTAATGAAGGGGACATTGTGATATCAGCCGTGTTGGGGGAGTCTTTCGAGACTAGTAGAGAGATGAAGTCAAGCGCGACCATTGCTTCGTTATGGGCTACCCTGAGGCCATGTCAGCTATTTAGTCGGAAGAAACTACAAAACAAGGAGATCACACTACCCTATAAGCTGCTGCATTTGAGCTTTGGCAGCATAGATCTCTGCGCGACGTTCCTTTTCACCGGTGGCTGCTGGAGCCTCAGTATTCTCAACGCCTTCCATAACATTAACAGGTTCATCTTCAGCGTTATTAATCTCCTCCTGGAGACCCTCTTCAGTGATGTGCCGAAAATGGCCGCGCTGTTGGTAGAGGCGCTGCAGCTGCAGCTGGAGGTCTTCGGAGCCTGGGCCCTCCGTCGGCCAGGGCCGAAGCGACGCTGGGACAGACCCAGGCTCAATATCAGTCATGCTTCGGGTTCTTCACGGAACACTTAGTAGAGTGGCGATGGTTGGTTGTCACAATGAGGTTCGGAAAGGATTGGACCTTGCATAAGGCTACTTGGCGTCGGGGAGTTATCGATAAGAAGCAAGCTTATTAGCTTGGAGCATGACCAGCAAACTCCAAAAGCTTCAACTGACACTCACTACCCTGCTGGCTACCACAACAACCATAATGACAACAAGGTACAGAGTAGAGTGTAAGTATACGACCATGCCATTGACAAACTTTATATTTGCTAACGTCATGTCTAGATGCTCTCAAGGTCCGCCAATCCTCGGACCCAATACATGGAGACAAGCATGCTGACATCTGCGCCTTAAGACGCACCGTCGCGACCAATTGGTAAGCATTACCTGAGGACGGATTACAGAGCCAATTTGCTCACTATTTCTGTAGATAGAATGGATCAAGGTGCGGTTTTCCAAATTGCTCAGCTCCGCCTGTCACACGGATCCCCGCACCCAGAGTTTCGCATCTTTACAAGTTGGTTCGAGCTGACATGGAACCAAGGGGCTTCTGGCAGTGCCCTTTGTGCTCCACTCGCAGCCCACGGCTGTATTTGAACCTCACCGGGAAACCATGGAGCAGATGGCTATGAATGCTCAGCGTCGATATAACGAGATAATGAGGGATATTGAAGAGCTAATCAATGACCACAGTTTGTTCTCTCAAAGAGTAATCATGTGGATTTATTAATGATTACTTGGCTTTAGTTGCGCACCAGAAGGCTGGCACGCATGACCGCTCCAAACTCAAACTCCTCGTTCCGTCTGTAGCTACATTCTTCACACCGCTTCTACTCCATGATGCTTTTGTATGGCAGGACCAACGGCGATTTATCAGTTACCGCCGATTCGTCCCGCCATCCTTCAACGACATTAGGCTGATACTCAACACAGCCCAGGTTATGAGCTTGGTTCGCGGCGGGCCGCTTGAACTGGTCACGTTCGATGGAGATGTGACGTTATACGATGACGGCCAATCACTAACTATGGATAACGTCGTAATCCCACGTATACTTGGGCTTATGCGAAAGGGTACCAGAATTGGCATAGTCACAGCTGCTGGATATACCGAGGGACGGCGGTACTATGAGAGACTTCATGGATTACTTGATGCACTGCACGCGTCCGATCTCCCTATCTCTCTCAAACAAAACTTAGTTGTTCTGGGTGGAGAGAGCAACTATTGTTTCAAGTTCGCAGAGGATAGTCCAGACTTGTTGAAACTAGTGCCACGCAAAGAATGGTTGCTGGATGAGATGTTGCTTTGGCAGGAGGCGGATATTACAGAGCTGTTAGACGTTGCTGAAACTGCTTTGCGAGATTGCATTAATTACATGCATCTCTCCGCTGATATTCTCCGAAAGGAGAGGGCTGTGGGTATTATCCCGCAGGCCGGAACAAAATTTGCCAGGGAGTCGCTGGAGGAGACCGTACTAGTTACACAAAAGATACTTGTACGCCTTAGCCTCTTCCGCCTATATAATGTCTGCTTAATAATAGTATAGGAAATGTCGACAGTCGGCCGCCGCCTTCCATTCTGCGCCTTTAATGGTAAACGCCTTATTTCTTCATGTATAGATCCATGACCTCGTTCCTTACCTTTTAATATCTCTTAAGCTAACCTTACTAGGCGGTAACGACGTGTTTGTTGATATCGGTGACAAGTCATGGGGCGTACTCGCCTGCCAGCGCTTCTTTGGCGGCATTGAGGGCAGCAAAACACTCCACGTGGGCGACCAATTCCTCTCCGCTGGAGCAAATGACTTCAAAGCTCGCCTAGTATGCACGACAGCATGGATAGCGAACCCAGCAGAGACGGTGCAATTGCTTGATGAGATTGCAGAACTAGACGAAATGCAACAGCGGAAGACAAGATAGAAAGTTATGAGAGATGTGAATGTAGGGCATGAGATACCAGGCGTTTGTTCACAGATTTTGAAAGCTATTTAACGAATCGTGCATGGGGATGCAAGATATGCGAATGAGCGTTTTTAAACATGTTGGATAACTGCCTGTGGAATCTGCTAGATGGATATCAACTAGAGTTTAGTAGTAATTGAAAAAACTGTTACCCGAAAATACCATTGGCTTTTACCTAATTGGGCCCGTTCTAGAAATCTTCGGGTGCTAATACAGAGTCAAGACAGCACTCCATGGAAATGTATGGCAGTTTCCCGGTTCAACCTCGGCACCAACTCCAACGTCATAGCTCCCACCCGTTGATTGCAATCAACCACCGCCTCTCAGAGCTCACCACACTCTCTCCACAGCATCAATGGCATCCAAACGAGCAACGGCAACGGCAGCAGCCCTCCGCCTCACCCCCCAATCCTCTCCACGAGCAGCCGCATCCTATCTACGCACAACTCCGCCCTCCCTCTCCCCCCACCGCCGCATCTCCGCCTACGGCTACGAGCAAGCCAAAGCCCTCACCTTTTCCAAATACGGCGAGCCCGCTGACGTGCTCTCGCTCCACACTCACTCCATCTCCCCCGCCCACTCGCACAACCTCACCCTGCGCTTCCTCGCCGCGCCCATCAACCCCGCCGACATAAACCAAATCCAAGGCGTCTACCCCTCCAAGCCCGCCTTCACAACGGCCCTCGGCACCGCAACCCCCATCGCCGTCGCGGGCAACGAAGGCGTCGCCGAAGTCATCTCGCTCGGCTCATCCGTCAAAGGGCTCGCAAAGGGCGACTGGGTGATGATGAAAGCGCCCGGGTTCGGGACGTGGCGGACGCACGCGCAAACGACACCCGAGCACGTCACGCGGCTCGAGGACCGCCGCGGCATCTCCGCCATCACCGCCGCGACCGTCAGCGTCAACCCGTGCACGGCCTACCGCATGCTGCGCGACTTCGCGGCGATGCGGCCGGGCGACTGGTTCGTGCAGAACGGGGCGAACGGCGGCGTCGGGCGCGCCGCGATCCAGCTCGCGCGCATCTGGGGCTTCAGGTCGCTGAACGTCGTGCGCGGGCGGGCGGAAGGGACGGACGAGCTGGCGCGGGAGCTGCGCGGCCTCGGCGCTGACGTCGTCGTGACGGATGCGGAGCTGCAGGCGCCCGAGTTCCGCGAGCGCGTCAAGGAGTGGACGGCCGGCGGGCGTGAGCCCGTTAAGCTAGCGCTGAACTGTGTGGGCGGGAAGCCCGCGACCGCGATGGCAAAGGTGCTGGCGCCGGGTGGGCATTTCGTGACCTATGGGGCCATGTCGAAGCAGCCGTTGACGCTGCCGGCGTCGTTGCTGATTTTTAAGGATGTGCATTTTCATGGGTTTTGGGTTAGCAAGTGGGCGGAGCGCGAGCCGGACGAGAAGAAGCGCACGGTCGAGCATGTGTTGGAGTTGGTAAGGAAGGGCGAGTTTAAGGATGTGCCGGTGGAGGAGTTGCTGTGGGAGTGGGAGACTAAGGAGGGGGAGCTGATAGGTGCGGTGAAGGGCACCCTCGAGGGCTTTAGGAAGGGGAAGGGGGTGTTTGTTTTTGGGAGGACGTGAGGGGTTTCTGCGGAGGGGAGCAGGTGGATTTAGAGGTGAGAACTGGGGATTGACACGGAAAAGGGCTTTGCGGTGGATTAGGGACTGCATAGCGGGTGTTTTTAGGTTCGCAGAGAAGGGTTTAGAAACGTTTATTGTATATATTTGGTAGACTGGCGAACAGTCGCTGCAGCGAACATACTATGAGAGGCAATGTAAATTAGCTGAATGGAAAAGTAAAAGAAGTTCAATTATCTACTTCTAATACTGCTAGCGGAGAAAGTTAACTATAGCAACTCGTCCAGGTTAGATTGCAAGTTCCAAGCCCCATCTGCTCTAAGCACTTGCTTGATACTTTCTGCGAAAAAGTAGCGTGGAGATTGGAAAAGGGAACCAAGGGCTTCAGCTAATATGACAAGTACTCCATTCGCAGCTATCCGAGATTAGTGCCATCGATCTTCGCAACACCATACTCCCTATCCTTAGTTGTCACTAGGCAGGCAATTAGCGACGCACTCCCATCGCATCAAAAGGCATTGATGGTTAAGTTGGGTCAGCGCAAAACCGGAATCAACCTGACTGACCAACCCAGCCGTCAGACTCAGCAAATCACAACATTTTCCAGAGCCAGCAAATCCCTGCATTTCCCCCGCCGCACAGCCCTATCCGTAGCAGACACGAATCACAGCAGCACGATTGGATGCAGGGTAAAAAAGCAAAGGGTCTCGACAAAGGAAACTGGAATATTTTCGGGGGCTCCGGCCGATCAGAGCGCCCTCTAGAAGCATATACAGAGAATATAACAAGAAGGAAAATAGAGGTGCATGGTATATAGTAGTAGGAGCAGGAGTAGTAGTGGGTGTAGTGTGTAGTGTAGTGAGGGAGAAGCGCGCTATACAAGTGCTTTACTCCCTTTATAATTCCAACCTAGATGTGCAAAATGTCCCTGGTCTCTATGACTATGGGTAGTAGGGGACGCTGAGAGCCCCTAAGGGATATTACGGCTTTCCCTTCCCGCCTTCCTTCCTCCCTCCGCCTCGCTGTGCTAGAGTCTTTTTCCTTCCCTCCGCGTTCTGAGCCTGGGGTATCGTGTATCCAACGAAATGAACAACCGCTGCCCTCCCTCCCGCACAACCTCGCCAAATCCCTCACTTAATATCCTTGAACATCTCCTCCGCCCCCAACGACACCGCCTCCTCCCCCACCCCCAGACTCTTCAGCTCCGGCAACGCCGGCGGCGGCGGACCCATCCGCACGACCTGCGCCTTCTTCTCCTTCACCGGCTCCACGCGCCCCACAACCGTCACCTGCTCAACCACCATCCCCGACCGCGCAAACATGGCGCTCCTGCGCCTCCCAAACCAGCCCCCGCTCTTCTTCCGCGTCCCGCCGCTGCTCCGCGTGTCCGGACTCCCCGGCCGCTCCGCGCCGACGCTGCGCAGGCTGTCCGAGCTGCCGAGCGTCCGCAGCCCGAGGAACTTCCGCACCGAGCCCGGGCGCTGCTTGCTCAGGGTTGGCGAGAGCGGCTGCGACGTCGGGCTGCCTGGGCCGGAGGAGGTCGAGGGGACGGTGGCGAGCGGGTCGAGGCCGTTTGTCGCTGAGGGGGTTGGCGGGTAGGCGCCTGGCATTGTTGCGGCGGCGGCGGTGGGGTGCGAGGAGAGGGGTCCCTTGTTGGGGGTTGGGAGCCGCGGTGTTAAAGGGGGGGAGGCGGGGGGGGCGGGGATGGAGGTGCCGTCCGTGAGGGAGAAGTTGATTGGGGAGAGGGTGAGGGGAGTGTATTTTGCCATTGTTGCGGGTTGAGGAGAGGGAGGGAGTTTGAATCTGGTCGGGCGTGCGATCTTGAGTGCGCTGAGGTTGAGTGCAGGGTGTGATCGTCGTGGTGGTGGTGTTGGCGGTGGTGGGGAGTGCTGGCCAGGACGACGCGTGAGTTCAGGTTCTCGGGAGGGCTTTGGCGGACGGGGGACTGGAACACGCGGCGGAGCGGCGGTGGTCGAGGAGCGTGCAATTAGAGTCGCTGGCCGGAGCTCGGGACATGTATAGCTCTGGGCTTGGTTGGATGCGCACTGCGAGGGTTGATTTGCAGCAGTGTGGCATCCCCGTCTATTTTTTTGGATAGACGTTAGGAGTGGAGGTTGTTTTGACAGGGTGGTGACAGGAACAGGGGAGGTCCACAACGAAAAGGCCAGCCGTTTGTGTTCGGAGCAGCGCGCGACAGTCCCTTAGCGACCAATCTAGACCGCATGGGGGCCTGACAGCCAGCCGTGCCAGCCATGTCAGCCATGCCAACCATATCAGCCCAATCATCAACCGGCGATGTCAGCCTATCAACTTAGCCTGGCGGACAATGCCTTTTTTTCATTTCACATACTCTATTCAGTTTGTTCATCCCATCGACGGGTTTTTCACTAGGCGCTGCAGACGAGGTGCTACTATCCCTTGATCTATCACATTGCATATATGCAGACGGAATATAAAAACATCCCGGTGAAATATATGCCGCGCTCATTACATTCATCCCATAAACTCTTACTTCGGGGATGAGGTCGTCGAGTGTGACTTGGGTCTGCCACTCAAAATGTCAACAACGTCCTTCAATCCCATCCAGAACTCGTCCTTCGGCCTCCGGTCCTTCCAGTCCGTCTCGTTCTCCTCAACCTGCTCCATTGCTGAGAACAGCACTTTAGCACCCTTGATGCCAATCACCGACGCGCTCATTGGGTCTTTCGCAATCTCCTCTTTGCTTTTTCCAATGAAATCTTCAATATGCTGCAAGCTCTTGACCCCAAATCTGGCAGCTCTCACCCGGTCCATTGGTGACGGCGTGGTTCCTTGTTGGAAGTGACCAGGCACTCCGACTCTGGACTCGAAACGACCCTTGGCTTCCTCGCGGATCATGTTGGCGATTATCTCGGTGGTGTACGTCTTCGATGCCTTTTCGTTCCGGAGGATGATCTTGCCTGCGCGGTTCTGGCCTCTATCCTTGGCGAAATGTTCTCGCAAGTGGTCGATGTCGCGATCCAACATCTTTATGTTGATGCCATCTTCGGGAGTGTAGACCGCAAAAGCTCCTATCGAAAGACCGGCGATTGTGGCGATGTATCCAGATGCTCCGCCTTGCGTTTCGATAACGAATACACGTCTTCGAGACGACGAAGCAGACTGTCGGCAGGCATCGCAGTACTGGATAAGAGCATTGAGGCACGTGTCGCTGCCAATCGAATATTCCGTCCCCGGCACGTTGTTGCTGACGGTCGCTGGTAGGATGACCATGGGAATCTTCAAAGAGTCGTATTGCTCTCTCGCCTTCCTCAGCTCGCTGATTGACGTGAAGGCTTCGAACCCTCCAACAGCGAACAGTGCTTGGATCTTGTATTTCTCGAAGCACATAGCAACAGTTGGCATGTCCTCAGAGGGTAGGCCGCGGTTCGTTCCGATCTCCGAACCACCTTTGCTTACCCAGCTTTCAGCGTCCAGCCAGGACACCTCGCGAACGGATCCCAGAGGCTTGTCGTCGTGGTGCCGGGTTAGTCCGGGGAAGCCGTTATGCAGGGCAACAGGCGTGTGGCCTCTTGCCAGGCAGTATGCCACTGCCGCTCGCGTTGCAGCGTTCATACCCCCAGCAGGAGCACCAATATGAATTATGCCTACTCGTAACCGCTATTCCAGTATCTCGTCAGCTAATTCAAGAGTTGTCATGGTAAGACGCGTACCTTTTCTTCCGGGAGGAGCAATTGGGGCTGATCCATGGCAGTGGTGATGTTGTATGCTTGCCAATATTCGGCGAATTCAGCGTCTCGAAGACTCATGGCTCGATCGAAGTCCTTCGCTGCGATAGCTTCAGCAACCTCGTGGGTTTGTTTTACAGCTTCCAGCAGAGGCCTCCGCTCAATCTTGTTCTCCACCATGCAGATGACTGGGCTAGGTGTTTCCGGAGTTGCCTCCAGCACAGCTTTCACGGCTTCCGCGCCTTGTAGAGTCGAGAGCATACGATCATATGCACAGGCTGTTCCTCCACGTTGGACGTGGCCCAGGGTGGTGATTCTCGTGTCAAGACGCAATTTATCTGTCAGGAGGTGCTTGACGTGGGATGGCGAGATCTTGAGTAGATTTCGGTCGTGGGCTCCCTCGGCGACGATTACGATGGTTTTGCGTTTTCCGAGGTCACGGTGCTGTGCCGGTTAGCATAGAAGAGATAAAGCGTATTCAAACATACCTTTTTGATGACTTTGCACATGTCCGCCTCCCAATTCTCGGATGGGGGGTTTTCTGGGAGGAAGACGAAGTCTGCTCCGGTGCTGACACCCGCCATGAGTGCTAGCCAACCACAATGTCTTCCCATGACCTCAATGACAAAAGCTCGTTGATGCGAGAGGGCCGTAGCGTCAATGTAATCCACCGACTCGCAAATCCGTCCAAGAGAAGAATAGCAGCCAATCGTGGCGTCGGTCATAGACAGATCGTTGTCGATTGACCCGACCAACCCGACGATGTTCAAGAGTCTGAACGGCTCGACTTGTTCGGCCGTCAATTCTTTCTTCTTGACTAATTCTTCCAGCAGCCCCGGCCATTCCCCCCTGAACTTATCGGCACCGGTCAAGCTACCGTCTCCTCCGCAGATGATGAGAGCATTGATGCCCTTCAGGATCATGTTCTTCGCCGCGGTCAACCGTCCCGGCCTTTCCATGAAGGCCTTACACCGGGCAGTGCCAATCAGTGTGCCGCCTTCGGAGAGAAAGCCTCGGACGTCCTCCCATCCCATCTCCCGGATCATGTCTCCGCCTTGTACCAGTCCCTCGTAGCCTTCGTAGATGGCGTAGGCCTCGCAGTCTTGGGCAATTGACATCCGGACTACAGCTCTGACAGCTCCGTTCATACCCGGAGCATCACCACCGCTGGTCATGACGCCAATTCGGCGTTTCCTGCCCAGAAGGGGTGGAGGAGGTTCGGTCGGGGCCATTGCGAGGGGAGAGTTGTAGTGGCCGGGATTGTGTAGGGAATTGCGGTGGGTGGCAGAGGTTTAACAGATGACGATGAGGAAGGGCGAAGTGTATGGTGAAGGTTTTATAGTGGGGGGATTGAGTGATGTGGAGTGGTGGACTTGTCTTTTGCGTTGGGAAAAAAAGAAAAATGGGGCTCGTGAAGCCTCAGAAATCTCATGACAGCAAAGCTTCGTGTCAAAGCTTTCAAGCCCGCACGCGGGGCACTGGCAGTCTGGCGGGCAAGGAGCGCCTTCGTTGTTATCGGCCACTTCGCCAACGATAAGGCTGAACTTTTTACCCGTCGTCATTTGACCTCCAGTTTATTCAAGCCCACGAACTTGCTTTTGCTGTCAACACCCCGAACCTATTGCCACCTGCTTCCGATCATCTCTCCATCCTCATGAAATGGTGTCACCATGACAAGATATACCAAGCAAGTACCAAACGCATGGATGATTTCTTTTATTGATCGATGTTGATCAATTGTTAGCGTCAACTTGGCAGGACCGAAACAGCCAAAGCGGAAACGCTCTACGCCTACACGCATTAGCGCTTCTAAGATCCCGAAAACCCAGTAGTTTATCATCAAAGCTTTAGGAAATGTCACTAAGTCACTCAAACCGATCTCAAGCCAAGCCTCCGGAACCATGTCACCTCTTACAGATGCCTGGTGAAATTCGTAATATGATTTGAGGTTATGTCATGACCCCAAAAAAAGGCTACCCCAACATTTGCGAGCTATGACACCGCGATAGAGAGCATCCAGGTCCTCCCGTGGCTATGCTCCGTGCCGCCAGATCCATGACGAAGCGCTTGATATGCTCTACCAAAACAATACTTTCAAGTTCCAACTAGTATCATACCCGCTTATAGACTATGAATTCTAACAATTCGACGAATACGTTTCCTTCAATTTGAACGACCCTACAATCGAAGCCTAGAGGCCCGAGCAGATTGCGAACTTTGCTTTCTGCTTCATTCTAGCCACCGAGAATTAGTATGAGAAGATACGCTACGATTTCCCCCCCACCGCCCGGGTGCATAATCCGAGGCGCTTAAACATCAGCATCGAGTCCGAAACAATGAGGTGGATATTTGCACGAGATGACCAGGACTTTTGGCTCAACAAATTACTTCAGGAAGACTGGGCAGATCAGGAATTTCTAGACAGTTATCTACGTCCAATACTCCGCTGGATACCTAAACATGTACATCTCTCTTAGGGGACCCCGGAATGGCAAAAGCACTTCATCAAAGTATACAAGGCGCTTATACAAAGGACAAGCTCTTGAGATATGCCGACTACGGTCCTAATGATAATGCATGGACATACATTAGCACCGAGGTTCTGAACAAAAGCGCGAAGAAGTCTAACCATTTGCGGCCAATTAAAATCAAGAGCTTTGGTGGATCACAGGCTGTGACTAGAGAGGACCTTCCCCGAGGCCAGATTTTGGGGTGGATGGATATCGATGAGGACGAGCCGACATGGCGTCACTGGATAGTATTCAAGTGTGGTCACAGGCTGTGAAACAGAAATGCGCATTCCAAAGGAGGCAAATCTAGATCCTCACTACATTCCTCCAAGCAATGCGGCATAACTCAAAACCGCTTAGGCATGCCTTGTAACATTTTGTGAGCTATGAAAAATGGCGAGTTGCTTAATTGCTTAACCGCCACAACGCTCAGGCCCAAGACAGCTGTTTGTTCCGACGCGCAGAACCGCTTCTTGCCTGCCTTCTCACTCAGAAAGTAGTGCTTCACAAGGGTGTGGCCGGAGCGGGTCGGCCACCCTCCCTGCCTGTAGTGGCAACATTTACTACAAAGTCTCTTTGATTACCGTTAGATATTAGTTATAGGCATACTTATTAAGTATAACCTATTCCGTATTTTACCGGATCTAGCCTACTACTATAAGCAGGAAACTAATATACTAGGGTCTATACTAACTAGATTTACTCAGAGTTGGGAATAAGCAAGCTGGCTTGCTAGCTTGGCTTGCTTGCTTGCTGACCAATCAAGCAAGCCAGCAAGCTGGAAGGCCTATTTTGAGCAAGCAAGCAAGCCAAATAAGGCTCAGCTTACAAGCTAGCTTGCCCGCTTGATAGGTAATATATATATATACAATTTGGTAGTTAGTTCGATAATTTTGCATATAAATACCGCAAATAAGCACCGGTTAGTTATTTTTTCCAGGCCGACTGCCCGTGCATCTCCATCACGTGCCTCTTCGAGCTTCTCTGTGGTTCTTTTCACGTGATTTCCTAATTGTATCCTTGGCACTATAAAATTTAAGAGCCGAGGTCCTTAAGCTTTGGTACGCTCTTAAAGCCTCTTAAAGCCTCCCTCGCCACCTTACCAAGCTTTATAATAACCACCCCTGCGTAACTGCGCGTTATAACTATGGGTTAGGCCGCAGAGGAGAGATTTTGGGGTGGGCCATAGCCTTGATTTTGTATACAACCCCAAGACTTCTATATAAAAATCAATCAAGCGGGCAAGCAAGCCAAGCAAGCCGACGATTTTGGCCAAACAAGCCAAGCAAGCAAGCTCAAGGTGTCAAAAATTGCAAGCCAGCAAGCTGAGCCTGCTCGGCTTGGCTCGCTTGCTTATTCCCAACTCTGGATTTACTATATAATCTCTATTAGGATATATTAATAACGTTTATAAGAGTATAATATAAAACAAAATTTCTTTAAACTCTAATTTCTATATTCTCTAGCTGCTATTAATTTAGAGTTGTAACCGATAATATAGTGTATAGATATTAAGTACTGAGAACCTATTTTTGTAGCTAAGAGCATTTTTCTATTGGCAAATAAGTATCGCTATTAAGGCCTTAGGCCGTGAATATCGAGGCCAGTTACGATGACAATGTATCACATGCGAACGCTAGATAAACAAGCATCAGATTCGAAGAATTGATAGCTACGTACAGCTGTCGTAGAGACTTAAGAGAATTGCTAGAGAGTTTAACAGGAATGCGGCTGCGGCTAAATCTATATAGGGGCAATTGGGCGGATAAACTATCTGCCAAACAATGCAAATAAATAAACAAAGAAGGGAATCCTATGACGCCAGCTATACGTATGGCGTAGCGCATAGAACGGGAGTCCCGTGACAGCCAGGTTGGCTATAGTGGTCAGCGTATCTTAATACTCCTCTCCAAACACCTTGCCTAGTGTCTCAACAGCTGCGCGTTGAACAAGCCAGTCTTCATCCTCTAGTCGTGCTGCAACGGCCTTAAGGATATCGTCTGGCAACGTTGATTGCTTGCCTAGTGTCTTAACAGCTGCGGCTCGAACAGAGGGGTCTTA
>Ga0307515_10007787_pt1 | contig 21078 bp, 1 predicted proteins | sample 17_EM_MG_FD_194513 | JGI IMG/M metagenome (GOLD analysis project Ga0307515, IMG submission 194513) | Populus trichocarpa ectomycorrhiza microbial communities from riparian zone in the Pacific Northwest, United States - 17_EM | ecosystem: Host-associated > Plants > Roots > Unclassified | place...
GTATAATTATCTAAAGATTATAATAACTTAAGAGGATAAACCGGATAAGGTTTATAAGTTACTAGAGAGCTTTTAGGTATAAAGAATTCTAGAAGTATAGCTAGAAGATCTATAGATGGATATATACAAAAACCAAGAAGTAAAGTATATCCTAAGAAGCATAGCAGAGCACTTTATAGAATATTTCTATAAGGGACTAACTTAAGGATATAACGGAGCTACGGGCTTAGTGTTAAGACTTTAGGAGGAGTATATTATTAACGGAATTTAAAGGATAGCCAGGAGGGTTATAAAGGAGTATTTAGATTGCTAAAGGAATAAACTAATAAGGTATAAGCCGTATGGAGGGCTATAACCTATTAAAATACTAAAGAGACCATAGGAGGTTATATTATAGGACTTTATTATTAAGTTACTAAAATTAAGAGATCCTATTATAGGACAAGATTATAACGCGATTTTAGTAATAGTAGATAAGCTTATAAAGTGGGGATACTTTATAGCCTATATAGAAGAAATCTCAGCAGAGGATGTCGCTAAAATCTATATAAAAGAAGTGTTTGCAAAACACGGAGCACTAAGTAAGATTATATCGGATAGGGATCTAAGATTTATAGTAGTATTTTAGGAGGTATTCTTAGCGGAGTAAGGAGTTTAAGTAGTAACTTCCACCGCATATTATCTGTAGACAGACGGTTAAATAGAAAGATTAAACTAGACACTAGAGCAGTATCTAAGGCACTATATTAATTACGCATAGAATAATTAGGTATTACTATTACTAGTTATATAGTTTGCATATAATGTAATACCTTAAGAAGGAATAGGTATTTTACTATTTAAGGCGAATTACGGATACAAGCTAAGAATATTATTATCGCCATAATAAGTAAAAAAGATAAGTAGTATAGCTAAGCAGAGAATAGAGACTTTAATAAATCTTTATAAGAACCTTATAGAAACAGCTAAGGTAGTATAATAAAGAATAAAAAAATATTACAATAATAAGAGATCTAAGGGACCAGATCTTAAGGAGGGAGATAAAGTGTAGCTACTATATAAAAATTTCAAGAGTCGACGACTAAGTAAGAAGTTAGACTACGTTAGACTAGGACCTTTTAAAATTACGTAAAGGATTTTACTAGTCACGTTTAAGTTAAACCTACCAGCCAAAATGAAAATCTACCTAGTATAGTATATTATAATGCTAGAGCTAGCATACGGGAATATTAAGCTACTACGTTAGGAAAAAATTTACCAGCATTTTCGCAGCATTTGGCGGCATTTGGCGGCCAAATGCGCAATCTGCGCACTGCAACGTGTAGCGTATGGTATTGACTTAGGTGCGGCATACTACCGCATCTAATAACGCAATGCAGTATACTGCCGCATCTAATAACGCAGTGCAGCATACTGCCGTATCTAGTAACGCGGTGTAAGTATACTGCCGCATCTAATAACGTGGTGCAGTATTCTGCCGCATCTAATAACGCGGTGCAGCATTCTGCCGCATCTAATAACGTGGTGTAGTATTCTGCCGTATCTAATAACGTAGTGTAGTATACTGCCGCATCTAATAACGCGGTGTAAGTATACTGCCGCATCTAATAACGTAGTATAGCTAATTGTGCATTTATAGCTACCTGGGCAAGTAGTGCCTTTATTCTATTAAGCTCTCTCTATACTTAATACGCAATTAATATATAATGCCCCCCTCGCGTATTCTATATATCTTACTTACTTTAAGTAATAAATAAGCGTTGCTCTTTCTGCGTACTTAATAGTATTTACTTAGTCTACGCGGTTAGTAGTATTTACCCATTTCGCGTAATTAGTATACTTTACTTAGTCTATGCAGTTAGTACCCTTTACTTATTCTACGCAGTTAGTACCCTTTACTTATTTTATATAGTTAGTATTCTCTACTTATTCTACGCGCCTAGTATATATTATATAAAGAACACATTTCGACTTAATAGTAGTATAGTATAACCTTAATACGCCTAATAACGCCCTTTAGTTAACCTGCTATTTTAAGTTTAATATTTATATAAGTCCCGCCGCGATAGTAGCACCGCACTATTAAACCCCTAATCGTCTTTATTCTCGCCGTTATTTTCTTTATTTATCCCACTACCTTCTCTACTTTTATCCTCTTTATCGCCGTTGTTTTTCCCATCTATTCTACTGCCTTCTCTACTCTTATCCTCTTTATTGCCGTTATTTTTCCCATCTATTCCGCTGCCTTCTCTACTTTTATTCTCTTTATTAGTAAATTTTAGTATTACCAGTCTATCTCCACTCCGTAGGCGGGCCTTTATATCCTCTAGTATAGCACTATCCGTAATATCTATAACCTTAAACTTGCCGGTAAAAGTATACTATAAGATGCGGTAATTAATTCCTATTTCCTATTTATTATTACCTTAAATTTATTTAAGGCGCGCTTAGATGGTGTTAATGTTATAATTATATAGTATTAAAATTATCTTATTAGTATACTATAAGAAGGAGACCTTATATATAGTTTTGGGGTTTATTCTTTGTAATAAATATGCTAAGCTACCGTTGTCCTATTATATTATCTTTGTTAGCCTGTATATAACAATTAAAATGGCGTAATATTATAATATAGGAAACGGCGGTAAAGTGCTATAGTATACAGCGAGTATCGCGATATAACGTTGTGATGCGATTAATGTAATATTATGTGTTTATACTTATAGTATGCAGTCGTTAAGTAAACCTATTATTATACTTAGAATCTAGTTCCTCTAGATCTTCTATAGTATCCTTAAATAGATTACTAATTACCTGCTAAGTCTATAGCATTTTATCTTTAGTTATATTCTATATCTTATTAACTTATTATAGAAGTAGCCTGCGTAGCCTTTTATTATACTTAAGTTAGTAGCTCTTCTAGGTATTTTATAGTTGCTCCTAACTATCTATAATACGCTTTAGTAAGTATAGTAAGAGGCTTTTTATGGATTTACCTATAATTATGGTATTAGCTTTAAACTTATAAATAACTTATATTCCGCTTCTATAGTCCTTAAGAGTATATTAAATTGCTACGCATATAAGCTATATTATATTAGCTGTAATAGGTAAGAAGAGGTTAATACTATTCTTATTAAGGGCAAGTGACCTTAGCCTAGAATTAAAGAACACGCGCTTAATATAATGTATAATAATTAGTGCCCTAAATCTTATCTTTCTATCCTAGCCTTGGTTAGTTAGGTATAGTAAAAGGTAAAGTACTAACTAGGCTACTAAGCGTAAAGTAGTTATCCTTAAGTAGTTCCGCTATTTTTTCTGCTATAGTCTTAATATTTAGTTTAAGGCAGTAATAGCTCCTAGTAACGGTATTATATATTATATTTATTATATAACACCGAAATATGCTAAGCTAGTTATATAGCTAGAAAATTAGTTAGTATAATGCTACTAAATCTAAGGACCGCGAACCTTGCGTACCGCTGGCCCCGGTAGTATATTTAATACTCTATTTATTAGGTTTCCGTAACGGTCTATAATAGTAATTACCTCTTTTTATATCTACTTTATTAGTATATTTAAACCGCTTGTATTTATTTCTGGCTAAAGAAAGAGATAGAGCTCTTTAGGTATAGAGCCTATTATTACTTATGTAATAAGACGTACCTAAGCAATATTGTATATCTTTATATTAACTAGGCTAAGTAGCTACTTTATATATTATCTAAAGTTATCCTATAGCGGTTATTTGTTTAAGTAACACATGCGTTTCTTTTAAGTATGGGTTTTAGATGTCTTAGGGTTGCTTAGGATTTATAGGCTTTCGTTTAATAAGAACGGGACTGTTTATTAAAATAATGTTATTAAAATTAATAATAATGGATTATACTATGGTATATTAATAATAGCCTTACCTTTTAATAGAGATAGTTATAGTATAGAGCCTAATATTATCCCCTTTAAGATTTAGATTATTTTAGGAGCTACTACTTAACTTATAGCGTCTTTATTTACTTTTCTATAGAATAGGTAAAGAATAAGTATATTAGTTTAGTAAAACTATTTAACTTTTATATATACCTTACTTCCCTAAAAAACGCTAGATGGTTTAGAGTCTTATACCTAATATACTTTAAATAATAACCTAGTTAACTTTTATAATATAAATTAGGTATTTCTTGCTAAGTATATAAAAAGGAGCTTTAATAAACTTATGATAATAAGTTGGGAGGGCGGCCTAACTATCTATTGGGCTTTGTAACGGGGCGATTAGATTACCTTACTATAATATAGGGTCCTACTTTATATAATATTTTTTCTATACCATATAGAAGCCTAGTTCCTCGCAATATTTGCCTACTCTTAAGGTAGATAGTACGGTGTATAGGATGTAAAGGGTAGCTAGCGCGTAAAGGGCGATACGTAGTAGTGTTATATTCTAGTTTGTTATAGTTGCGGTAATTTACCCCTTTATTGCAATCTGGCGCCGCTAGTTATAATTTACCGCTATTTTAGCTAAGTTATATTTATTTACTGCCTAGTGTGAGCCTATTTCCTTATATATGCATTAACCTATACCCTATTTATTTGCTTAAAGTCTTCGTTATATATGGTATTATATATATCCTAATCGCTATAGTTATTTATAAAGAAATAGTTTATAATATTAATGTCCGTTAGCATAAGTAAGATAGGCCTTATAATATAGTTAATGTTATATATCTAAAGGGTATCTAGCGTGCGTTTTGTCCTACTGTTAGATAGCTTTATACTCTATACTCTAAGTATTCTAGTTCTTATATTAATCTTACCACCGTTATAAACTTAAAGGGTCTCTACTAATGCACCGGCGTATTTTAGGTATTTACCTTTACTATCCAATTGCCTAGTATCCTGGATTATAAATAGTAGATAAAGCCTCCCCACTTTGTTGCTATAGAGGCTGTTGTTTACCCGCTTATATTCTTATATTATTATAGTATTATAGCGGGGGGCTCTAGTATTAGCCTATAATGGGGTATATTAAGTAAATACCTTATTAAGCTTATTAGTGTTAGTAGTATCCTTTCTAAAGCGAATATAGTATATAATGCTGTAATAGATGCTTAAGGGCATTTTTAATACCTAATCGTTATTAGCCTTTAGTTAGTTAACGTCCTAGTCTATTTACCGGATTCCGTTAATCTGCTTACGGTATTCCCTTATAAAGGGGGCTAGTTTAGATATAAGGTTAGTAATCTCTATCCGGCGCTATACCTCCTTAACCGTACGCCAGATAGATATGTTAATTCTTTAGTTTTAAAGTGTTTAAGTTATATAGTTGTTAAAGTTCTATATATACAAGTGATGTGCGTATATATTAACTGCAGGACCTAGTTATATTGTCTATATTACGCTTATTAGGTCTGCTGTATTAATTATATTAGTTAACGCCTATAGCTTAAGTTCGTTTTAAAGTATAGTGTTAAGATATATAGTGTTATATCGTAGCATCTGCTCTTTATAGTTGTTCCGTTTATTAGTCCTATAGTAGAATGCCTTCTATAGCTTATATGCTTACTCTAAATACTCTATATTTATACCTCCAATTACTCCTAGTTGCTAAATACTCTCTAGATAGTGGGTAATGGTATATAGCTTAGGAATATTAAAGTGTAGTAGTTTTGCCTTGCTTAGTTAAAACAGAAGGAATATATCCTTTATCTTATCTATTCTATAAATAGTTGCTACTAGGTACCGGATGGTTAATTTATCGTATAATATATATTAAGATAGTATAGTAAAGTCCATAAACGCCCGGATAAATAGCATAACGCCTTTATTTTATTTTAGTAAGGGTACTATAGCGGGGACTAATTATTATAATAGAGATTTATATATCTTTCCTATCTATTAGCCGACATTTACCCAGCTATCCTATACTATTATATTAGTAAATTATTTTACCTATGCGAAGCGGGTAGTAATAAGTGCATTAACATTTAATATCTTCTGGCCGCAACTATCTGTGCGTAGGATGTTAAGGCCCTAATATTTTCCGGCCTATATTTCGCTTTATATAAGCCCCTTAATTTAGTGCATAAGATATTCACTAGTGAGGCCTTTAAGTACCTAGTGTAGGAAATTAAGCGCTATTATCTTGTGGATATTAGATAGATTATAGCCCTATATAAAGTTGCGGAACGGCCAAATATAATCTAAGTCATTCTTTTTATTAGTATCGCAACCTTCCTGCTATATTTGTATTTGGTCTTTTATTAATTAGTATATATAAAACGGCCACGGTCGCTAGATGGCAGTCATTAGATTATACCGTTTATTCGTATATATATAATAAGTCAAACATTTGCGGCCACTCTTAATACCTATAAGCGTGACCTGTTTTTTGTAATTAGCTATAAATATAGCTAGAAGTAGAAAGTAGTGTTAATCCTAGCTATCCGCGCATAGGAGATATACTCCTTCTTTATTAGCTTTCTCTAACGCTATAGGCATTATTAGCATAACTATACTAGTAGTAGGGTTGTCGCTAAAGTATACGTTTAAGGATGGCTATAAGGGTCTTATATTACACCGCTAGTTATATTATTTAGTTATTAGGTATATAGACTAGGAGGTATATAAGCAGTAATAGGGCTAGTTAATTTATGGATTGTTAAACACGCAGTTTAATATTTCTAATTAAAATATAAAGCGGCTATACTTTCTTGCCGCTAGCGTGTTATATTAGTTGGGTCTTATTACTAGCTAATATAATTGGCACTACGGTTACGCCAAGCGGTAGCTACTTTTGTGTCTCCTACCACCAGTTTACTATATTAAGCTTATTGTATATTCTTATTCCTACTAATAAGTACTGCCTTATTGGCGAGAAAGTTATATCTCCTTAGAAAGGGCCGTAACCAATAAGGAAGGACATGATCTTTAGAGCATTTTGGTAACGTACTAGCAGCTACTAGTCCCCTACGGTTACAATTGTTTTAATCTACTGCGGTTAATTACTTTTAGATTACATCTATTTTGAAAATAGTTTTACTTTAACATTATTAGCACTCTGGTAAGAAAAATAGTTGGTAAACACTCCCTAAAGCCTAATATTATTAAACTACTTGTTAATAGCGCGGTTAGAAGTCCTATAGCTTACCCACTATAAGACCTATATATATTCTACCTTACTGCTAAATAGATAAAACGGGGGAGGTGTCTTATCTAGTGTACTGCCAGTACGCTTAATACGCGGTATAATGTCGTATACTACCGTAGTATCGTCTATAGTTTGTGGATTTCCTTAGTTCCGTCCTAGAGGCTTTTCTATAGCGCGGCCAGTGGCCTCTTTAAATATTTTAGTCTAAAAGACGTCTATAGATGTTCTAGTTAAAGTTTACTAATCGGTCTTAACTATTACTAGGTTATACACCCTATTAAATATTGCGGAATTATTGTTATAGTGCATATCCGCAGCCCCGTTATTTAGTTTATTAATAATATTATCGCCTAGAGCTTATACAGGTGGCCACTTATTACCTTACTCTGATTTGGCCTTATAATTAGTTATATAATACCCTTCTAAGGTATAATAGCATAATAGTGCATTGTTGTCTATATATTATATAAGTGGCTACTTATTATATTGCTCTAGCTTGGCCCTATAATAGGCTATCTAATACTCCTTTAAGCTTTAATAGCGTAAGGGTGTATTATCATTTGTCTCTTTAATATTAACGCCCTTATATCTACCCTTCTTCCGTTTTTATTGTCTTAGATAATATCATTTATAATAGGTTAGACCGCCTATACTTTTTACTTTAGTCCCATACTTTCTATATTGCCGCTAAATAGAGCTTATTTATAAATTACCGCATTAAGCTGTAATTTGCTGCAGTTTAGTTAAAAGGGAGCCGAAAATAATATCTATATGGAACCGTATGTTTAAAGTAGTATTTATAGCTCGTGCTACGTTATAAGCTAGTTAAGATAGGAGGAGTATAGTAAGAGCACGGCGATGTCTGTGGACACTAATGCGCTAAATAGCGTAACCCGTTACGTTTTGCGCTAATTTATACTAAATTACGTTACGTTAGGCTAGGAGACTCTATTTATTACCAATGTTACGCTACCTCTCTGTTATACTAAGCATAGGATTCTAAACACCACTATTCCCTATTTAGGATACTAGACTGTTTTTTATAATAGGACGCGATATATAATAGCGGTATACCGTAAATGCGGTATAGTATAACTCTGTAAGCGCCACGGACCCGCGAAAAGATATATAGCTTATTACTAGCTTGGGTATTACTGCGGAGAGACTTAATACTATTAAGCGGACTTTTAAGTAGGTTATTATTAAGGACGGCATCCTATATATTTTATTTCGCGGACAACTAAATAATTTACTGCGTAAGTAGGCAATCTAGAAAGTTATTTGTTAGGTAGTAGAATATAAGAAGGCACTAGCGCTATAGGTATATAAGGCTATATAGAATATACTAGCCTGTATATAGTTAAATATATATAAGAAGATAAAGGTGCTAGGACGGCCTGGCATTAACTATATAATAGATACGGAAAGGGGGCATACGGCTACCGTAAACTTGTAGAGTTTATTCTAGCTTAACTATATATAGAACTGCGGCTATAATCTCAAACGACTCGTTATACTACTTTGTAGGCGGAAACTAGATAGTATAAACTTAGTCCTAAGTATAGACGTGGCCTTAAGTCTAGTATTACTGTTTAATACGCCTTAAGACCTACGCATAGTTAAATATTAGCTGCTGGTTAAGATGTTTTTAGAGGCCAGGGTGGATTATAATAAGGAGTGGATATAGGCCGCCTATATAGAGACTATGCCTATCCGAAACGATGGGGCCTTAAGGGCTGCTTTGTTAAGGGCAGTTCATTATAAGGTGGGCCAGGTTATATTTACGGCTATCCGCAGAGATAGTATATAGATATCCGTCGTAATTATAATATATTACTAACGTTTATCTAGCCCTATCTCTAGCGCGATACGTTTTACTAGGCGGGCTAAAAGGTATTAATTAATTAAAGTTAATCTAATCTATATGGAGATAGTAACTTTAGTCAAGTTTACCTTATAGCGAGACCTCCTATTACACTAGGAAGCCCTAAGATTATTACCTATATATATAATCTTAGGTTATCCAGATATAGTATAGCGAATTGCCTTTACTATAGGCTCTTCTATTAGGGGCAACTATATAGATATTATATTTGTCCTGTGTTTTACTAGCTAGTAGCTAGTATAGTAGGACAGGTATTATTCTAAGGGCCTATAGCATTAGCGACAAGTTTCTTAAGATATGGTAACAGCGTGCTAATGCTAGGAATAGTATACCCAATATAAGCAGGAGAGGGCGTTAGGTTACGTTGCCTTAGCGGCAGCTATAGCGAGTAAAGGATTAGATCCTATTTAAGGTTATTATAGTTTAGCAAAAATAGAGGCGGCCTATACTATACGGAGAGTAATTAATAATAGTTATAATTGCTAGCGAGATATCTAGACTATAATCTAACTAGTTAAGTACTTAGGAAACGTTTAGTTGTAAGTTTAAATTAAAATAAGGGCTTTAGAATGGAGTTAATCTAGAGCTCTAATCTAATTCTAAGGCGACCGTTTAGTTAAATTCTAGTTTAACTTAACTTTAGCTACAAATTTTTAATGTTCTAAAAAACACGCTAAAAGTTACTAAAAAGTTAGCAACTTTACCATATATAGAATCTAAACTAAGGTCTTAGCGTTAGTTTAAATTAGGAGCTCGAAGCTCTTTATTTAAACTCTAAATTAAATCTAAAGGCTTTAGATTACACACGTCTATGCAATCCGTAAAGCTATAGACGCGTATTAAATCGGGAAAAAACGCGTTTTTTCTACCAAACTTTTAGTTCAGATTTAAAAGCGATAGATTATAACTAAACAATCCCTTAAAATCTAGATCATGGATTAGTATTAATTAACCGCTAGCCTATAAGGGATAGAAACTAGAATTACTAGGCTTTATAAATTAGGCTGTCTTCACCATAATGCGCTTATTTGTTTTAGAGGTTATAATTATTAAGAGTCTATCTTATTTAGCTGTAATATATATTATAATATGCCGTATTTTACCTAGTGCTGTAGTAAAATTGTAAATGCTAAAGGCCTATAGCTATTACCGCTCTTAACTTCTATCTAGTGTCCCTATTTAAGGGTCTCGCTGCTAGTAAAATCTATAATATCCGTCCTTACTACCCTTTTTATATTCCGACGCCACTAACATCCTCTCTATTATTATTATTCTTGCTATTATTACCGGTACCGTCCCAGCCGTTATTATTAGCGCCCTCTCTATCGGCCTCGTTCCACGCTTCGGTATAATTACTAGCGCCGCTAATATTTACTCCACCCGCGAAGTCAGGGATAGTAATATTAAAGTTAACGTCTATATTATATGAAATGGGTATATAATCGGCTGTACGCTAGCAGTAGATATACTATATAGTTTCGTTAACGTTAAACGGGGCGATAAGTTGCTAGAAGTGCTCTTTTTGCTTAGGATTCTTAAGGTTAATAAATACCTTATTATCCTTATACCACTTCTTAATTTTATAGTACGCGGTGTTTATAAAGGTCTTATTACTGGTATAATAATTATAGACTACCTAGGGACTACCGATAATAATAAGGCCCGCTTATAGTCTAGTAATTATAAAAAGGTTCCTTACTATGTCCTAGATAAATTTTAGCGGACTAGCAACTATTATATTATATACTAATAACTCCACCTAGCTGCCTTAGATGCCGTTAACGGTAAAGACCTTAATCTTGCTAACTACTAGCGCAAATTCCCGCTACTTGCTGCTATCTTGCTAGGTATAGTACTATTCTTTAAGCGTATATAGCGCTGCGGAGTAGATGGTAAGTTAGGCTATATATAGAACGGTAAGGCTAACCTCTAATAGCTTAAATCTAAAGTCTATTAGCGCTATAGCTATCTAAAATACGCGTTAAGCGTAGACTAGGTTATATATTAATTGGCTAAGCTCGTTTACCTATATAGTACTATTAACGGTAAAAAAGGCGATAGGGTAGTTATAGCGCAGCACATCCTTAAAAAAGCTCGCCGCTAGCTTTAACTACTCTTAGTCCTTAACTATTAGGCTTATTTAAAGCTAGCCGTATAGTAGGACGGTATTTATAAGATATATAATGTCTTTAACAAATTAATATTATAGCGAGAACTATACTATATCCGCACCAGCCGCGAGGAGACGCGTATAGAGGGAGATAGATTTTTAATAGTGGAACGGATCATCAAAATCGGGACTAAGGATTGGTTTTGGTTGGTATATATTACTAAGGAAAACCTAAGGTATAGGGTCGCCAGCTTAGATCTATAAACCTCCCTAAATTAAATATGGTCTACTTTAGGCGAACCTAGTAAGACTACCTAGCTTAAACGCCTTCTTGGCCTTATTATGGAAAACTGCGTATATAGCGCTAATGGAATATACACGAGTCTGCGAGACTATATCGGGTATTATAAGAATAATATTAGCCTTCTTAGCTAGGTCTGTAATAACTACATTAGCTATAAGTATTAATCCTATCTTATTATCTTACGTTATATTATTACTAAGCGTAAATTAGTGCAAGTATTGGCGGAATTCGGCGTATTTAGTTATATTAGGGTCTGCAATAGAATATAGGTTTCCATCACTGTCTAGGACACCTATAAGGCATAACAACTACTAACCTTTAGACAAATCTATAACCTATAACCGCTTATTAAAGCTAGTGGTATTGCTAGCCTTAAATATATGGTAGAGTAGGAATGCTATATTTAGCATAAACGCGTCCTTATTAATTGTAGCATAGTTATCCTATTCCTTAAAATACTTAGGACGAGTGTTAATGCCTGCCGCTATTCGCTATATAACGGCATCCCGCTTATAGACCTTAGTTTCCGTTAAGCGTATATAGCGGCGAAGGACGATAGGAAATTTGGCGGGACGGCCTTGCGCAATTAGTGCCTTATAGTCCTCTATAAGCGCATTATTAATTATCTTAGCCAGTATATCTAGTTAACAATTAAGCGGCAATAGGACCTAGATTCTAGTAGGATCCTACTAAGGCGACCCAAGTTAATACTAGTATTGTACTAAGACAGTTAGGAAGGTTAATTTCTTAACACCACTGGGGCCTTATATTAGCAAAATACCGCCTATTATATATTTAAGCGCAGTATAGGCACCCGTTTACTCTTCGTTAAGTAGCAGTAAGACGGCCTTAAGGGCATTATTAACCAAGTTTTTCCTATACTTAGCGATATTATAGTCAAAGTAATTAATACGCGGGAGATCTGTGAAGTTATTAGATAGCGCAATTTGGCGCTTAATATAGAAACTATTACCTCCTTGCTATAGGTAGCGTAGAGTATTAATCTCTTAGGAGATTCCAACCTTAGGGACACGCTCGGTTATAAGATATTTAATACCCTATACCGTAATTAGGGCCTTACTTAGGTTACTAACTATTATAAAGTCGTTGCTATTTAGGATATACTCTAGAGCAAATACGGGGTTTAGTATAAACTTATAACCTACCTATAGTTAAAAAATAAAAGTATAGTAGTTATAGCCGGAGCTAAAGGAAGTAGTATTAATAATAACTCCTTTCTAGCTAGCCTAGCTATCTGCGTCTTTACCTAGGAATAAGATATTAATAATAGAGTTGGTGCAAAGGGCAAGACCATTAACTATCTAAATAGTAGCGTAGTAGACTTAGTCCGCGCTACCTAGGAAGGTAATAAGATAAATAATAGTGGGTACCTGGGGGTTCTAATTAACGGCCTTAAGGCTCGCGACTGCGGTATAGAACTAGACCGTAAAATACTTAAGAACGCTATTAAACTAATACCTTATAGGGATTTTATATAATAGTTAGTCCTCTATTAAGAGCTGCATACCAAGCTAAACATTTATATTATAGTTCTTCCACTAGCGACCTAAAGGATTATTAACGCTCTGCTATTATAGGCTTGCGTTTAGGCTCGCGATATAACTATTAAGCTATTTAGTGCCTAGTATAAAGAAGTGGATAATAACCGCAGGACTATTTAACAGTATATCCCAAGCTTTATGGATTTGCGGCGTAAATGGGCCGAAGTCCCTATTAATAAAGAAGTACTCGCCGAGTAACATACGCGTACTTAGTGCGAGTTTATTAAAGGCGATAACGAACCTAATATAGTAAAGTTATAGGGTTATAGCATCTTGCGGGAGAATATAAGTAAGATACTTAAGCGTAGTTAGATATAATAGTTATTAAGTAACCAGAGAAGTAGCATTAGTAGTGTTAACCTTAACGTTGCCGGTAATATTAGCATCCGTAAATTAGACAGACGCCATCTTATATAAATAATAAGTAGGCATTCCACCGGTTTTGTAAAACGCCTAGAATGTAATACTATATACTATAATATGCTCTTTAATAATTTGCATAACAAACTAAACTATAAGGTAGTTATTGTTTAGAAGCTAGAGTATATTTAAAGGTTCGGCTATTACGGAATTGCTATCCTTTATATAGGTATCTGGATTATCTACTAGGCTATCCGCCACTAAATAGAAGCCGGCTATATTAAGAGGTTTAGGCGACGGAGAAGTAGTAGCTATATTTAAAGCGGTAGTACCTAGTGTATCTACCTTGCCTAGAGCAGTTACGGCGTCTATTACCCGAATTAAAGTAGGTCTACTTATATAATCATTAATATTATACCCTATAACTTTGTAGTTCTTATATACCTAACTATAAAAGACAGTTTAATGGTCTAGGGAGCTATAGTTTAGGTAAGTCTACTTTTTCTTACCCGATAGCTAGGGATAGTCTTGCTTTCTATAGCCTATAGCACCATATTAGTTACACGTTATATTAGGATAGTTACTCTTAAAATAACCAGCTTCCCTATAATTATTGCATATAGGGTTAGAGCAGTTAGCTTTAAGATAACTAGCCTTACCGCAGCCGCAATAAAGTTAAGAAGCTTTCTTAAGAGGATAATTAGCGCGTATATGGCCGGTGGATAGATAGAGATAGTATTTTAGAGCGTTATTAGCTGAGAGGTATAGACTACTAAGCTCTAAAAAAAGAGGCTCGTTAAGCGTAGGGCCTTTACTATTGCCTTATAAGACACTAGAGCCCGTAGTTACTACAGTTAAGGCAATTTTAAAAACTATAACGCCCTTAGCGAACTTTTTATAGTTATAAACGTAGTTAATATCGCGAGTTATAAAATAATTAGTGGGTAGGTCTATTTTAGTAGCAGGCTGTGTTAAGCGGTAGTCTATATAAACGTATTAGTAAATATAGATTCTCTATTATATAGCTAAGGCTAAAGATAAGGTAGTTAACTTACTACGTTATAAGGCTCTATAGCTTAAATAGATCTATAAAGGCACTAGTTATAGAGGTAGATGCCAGTAGGGTAGGAGTAAGGGTAGGTAGTTAGTAGAGTTAGGTTAACTAGTAAAGGTAAGGAAATAAGGCGCGCCCTAACAAAATTATATAAGTAAGGCCTTGGCGGCAAAGTATATAGTTATATACTCTATAGGTTAAACACGTATAAGGGTAAATCTATAGTGACAAGACTAACCTATAGAGGAAGACGTAGTATAGTATAAGTTACGGGGACTACTTTACCTAGCCTATCTCTTAATATAGGCCAGGTAATAGTCTAGTACTATTAAGCTCTTATAGTTTATAATGCGAGTATATAAATATATAGAAGGGTAAGGGAAAAGAGAAGCGAGTAGTAAAGTAAAAGTACTTTACTATAGGCAGGCTAATTACATTATAGGTAAACGGAAACTTAAACACTGTAATTTATTAAAAATGTTACTAATAAGCACAGCCTACCACTGCTAGAAAGTATAAGTCTTTTCCTCCCTTAATTAGTAAGAGAAAAGGTATTATTAACTAAATAATCTCTTACTAGAGTACTAGGTAGGGAGCGGGATATTACAAAACTATATATAGTTTTAGACAGATCTAAAATAAAGATATTAAATTTAAGAGACTTTAACGTAATAAATACTATAGTAGAATACTAACCTCTTATATAATACTAAATAGATAAATAGTAAGATAAGTTAACGTTGCTAAGTAGCTGGATACTAGTATATATAATATATCTACTATCCTAAAATGCCCTAAAATGCCGCAAAATGCCGTAAAATGCTATTAATTATATAAACTTATAATATAAGATATAAAACCTCCTACTACCTTTTGCGGTAGACATGCGTTTAAATAAGTACTAGATATTTATATATAGACGTAAATCCCACGCACTAGATAATTATTATTCCGGATAAACTTATTTAACAGGCCCTTAAGTGCTATATAGTATAATAATAACACTAGCGATTATAAAGTAAGTATAATACGTCGCTGTCTACTAGAAGTACTACCTATTATATACTAAGCACTTCACAATAATAGAGTCCGCACGTATAGACACAGGCTAGCCCTTTAACTCTAGTGGCGCGCATATCTACTAACTTTATACAATAATAAGAAATATAATAACGCCTATAATAAGTGCAATATATTACCGTCTACTAGAAATACCACCTATTATATAATAAACACTTTACAGTAATAGAGCCCGCATATATAGATATAGGCCAGCCCTCTAACTCTAGCGGCGCGTATATATACTAACTCTATATAATAATAAGAAATATAGTAACGCCTATAACCTCCTATATTTTACTATACCATAATAACTAGTTACCCCTTTACAGGCACTTAATAAATCGCTTATATTAAAAACTATAAAAGTTTAGCAGTACTAGACCGCCATCTAGCCCTAAATAGGCTAGGTAAGATAGTCCCCATAAGTTATATAATTATGCCCTTATTTAACTACACAGTACTAAGTCTAGCTATATTTACCCTAACTAGTAGCAGCAAACTATAGCTAATTTTACCTCTATATAGGCACGTACGGGCAATTATAAGATTTACCTCTTTACCTCTTCTTAATTAACTTTACTTACCCTACCTTCTATCTCTCCTATAACTAACCTCTAACTATATCTAATACTAAAGTTATACTAGTATAGCGCTAGCTAGCTACCGTATAAAGCCCTTCTACTTTAATAGTCACCTTCTACTTAATATATGCCGTAATATTGCACATACCTAACTAAATAAGCGACTTAATAATAACGTAAATATAGGCAAAGCCGAACGCGTAGTATAAGGCGAACCTAAAGCTAATTAAAGATATGGATATTACCTAAGGCTTCGGAATAAGTATTAAAAACTATAATAGACTAAAAGAGACGGTTAAAGATGTTGTAATTAAAGTTAAGCCTAAGTACGTAACATATCGCGGCAACTCTATAATAATAAAAGAAGGGTATATTAAGGAGTTTTATAAGCAACTCCTATAATTTACTAATACTCTACCGGATTAGAAACTACAGGTAATCCTAAAAATTATAGGAAGTGCTTATTCTAATCGCGTAAGGAGGGTACTAAGTACCTCTAAGAGTGGGCACGCTTTGTGTAAATATATATTACCCCTAAAGACCAAAGCATAAGATAAGACGACACCACCTTAGCTGCTGCATGCGATATAGCCTATAGACGTTACTATAACCCTACTATATAGTATCTCTTCGCCTTAGCTAGCAACCCTAGCGGCGAGTAACGTAATTAATATAGGAGATATTAAGATTAAAATCCAATCCATAGGCTTAATGGGCAGGTTAATAGTTAGGGTAGTTTAAGTCTTATATCTAATAAGCGGAAACCTATATATAGCTCTAAGCAAGCTATAAAAGAAACTATAAGCCTACACAGAGCTTAATATTAATAGTCCACCCGAAAAGAATATCTATATATCGCCGTAGAGATATAAAAACCTCGCAATACGGTTAGAGGGCACACTTATTATAGCTCTTAGCGAAATAGTAAGAAATAGCACAAAGGAGGCCGTGCTTGTAGCATTACTCTTGCCTCCTAGCTTAAACTCTTAAGTCGCTACCACTAATAATATACCGCTAGCCATCGAATCTAAGGCGCCTAAACGCGATGGATGTAGCGTAAAAGATAGCTAGTAAGTCCTAACGCTATATAAGGCTAGCAGTAAGAGCAAACTAGGAGAAGGTAAGAAGCAGAGTTAATTAGGATTAGCAGTATATAGCTCTAAAGAAGATAGTAAGGGCGAGCCTATTAGATATAAGAAATTAGATAACAGTAAGACTAAATTAGGCAGATATAATAAGTGGCCTTAATTAAGATTAGTAATAAGTGCTTTAGCGGAGGATAATAAAAGCAAGCTGGCCGTGCCTAGGAAGTTAAATAGTCGCAAGGCTAACCTAAATAGAAGTAGAAAACGCCCTTAAGCAGAATTAGCGGCAGATACCCTTACGGAAAATAGTAATAATAAGCTGGTTGTGCGCAGAAGGCGATTAGTAAAGGAAAGATATAACCCATCTGCCTATAAGCTTATATTAGCGAGTAACAGCGGTACCAAAGAAATTGCCGCAGATAATGGTAAATTGCTATAACCTATTACCGAACCTAAAGGTATATACTAGCCTAACGATATAATAGACGACCCTACTACCGCATCGCTAACCGTTAATACCCCTTAAGATGTTACCGCAGAGGACAGCAAATTGCCGTAACGTGCCGGTGGATATAATAATCAGTTCTTATATTACACTAACTCTAAAAACACAGAGAGTGGAGATAAAGATAAGGATTTAGTTAATAATAACGACTAAAATAAGGATTTAGTTAATAATAATAACTAAGATAAGGATTTAGTTAATAATAACGACCAAGACGTAGATATAGAGGAAAAGCTTAACTAGTAATTTTTCTTAGCCTAGCTTTATAAGGCTGGGAAGGATAACCTAAATAGTATATTAGCGTACGTAACGGAGGCGGATCTTCTACTTACTCTAGAGTATTTCCTACTTATCTTATTAAAAGCACTCTTTAAGACCACCCTAATTAAACTCCCTAATTGGGGCCTTATATTAGGTTTTAAATTTAGCCTATACTAAGTGGTATATATAGCTTAGGTATTTAAGTAAAAGAGGATAATTAAAGGAGGCGGCATCTATGCAGACGAACCTAGCGCGGGTAAGACTGTATAAATAATCACTTAATAGCTAATAAACTACTTTTATTATTAGAACGTGATGGACGTTTAAGAGGCCTAAGCCGCTAGGGACATGACCCGCCACCTACCTAAGATGCATTCGCCGGATATAAAATACCTACAGGCAGCAAAGCAGCCGATTGTATGCTACTGCGAAGATAACTTTAAGAAACTATACCCTATAGACCCACAGCAAGGCTGCTTAGTTGTTCTTACGCTAACCCTAGGCCTACTAGGATTCCTAAAGGACGCGAGTATAATATTACAAGATAGCGCGATCATAAAGCGCCCTAACCCGCCCTAGATTACAATTCTCGCCCCTAGCTATAATAAAGTTAAGATATTTAGTAAACTAAAAAAGGACAAATAGCCGTAAATCTATAAGGCTCTTAAGTGGACCAATAAGGAATAATAGGAGAATAATAACAACATATATCTAGTTGGTAAGACTCTCCTATTACACCCGTAGGGTAAAGCTAGGTTTAAGAATAATTATTACCTTACCCCTAATGCGACGGAACTATTAGCGCTAAAATACTTAACCTAATTCCTTCTAATTACTACGCGAAATTATATTACCACATAACTAATACGTAGGTTTATTACCACATAAACTAGTATATAGAAATACTTAAAGGGTAAAACCCCTAGATCGTATTAGAAATTAAAGAGTATAATATAGGTTAGGCGTATCCTCTAGGATAAATGCCACCTAGACGCAACCGGTAGAGTCTTAATGTCATTTATTAAGGATATAGTTAAGGAGTACTATATTATGTATAATCGCAGCCCTACTGTATAGGGTATGTTTAGCACGCCTAATAACGGGAACCCAATATAACCAATGTGGTTTATTATGGCAGGATTAAAGAGGCCTAAGTAGGAAGAAATAGATAAGCTAAAGGGAACGGAGTTTAAAGTACTGCTTAAGCTTAAAGAAGAAAACATCCAGCTAAAGAAGAAGGAATTTAACCGTCTCTATAAGGATGTAAAGACTAACCTATTTAGAGCAATAGTAGATAAGAAATTCAGTAAACTAGCTATATTTTTCCGTATAGTTATTCTAACGTTTTAGATATATAGAGGGGAGTTAACACTCTAGTTTAACTAGTAAAAGCTTATCCTAAAGAATAGCTGTTTTAAATTAGTCATGTTATAGGCCAACCCTAATAATACTAAGGCGGCTATAATTACAGCTATAAAGGACCGAGTAAGGATAGAGCAGAGGCGCCGATATAAGGAACTTCTGGCTATATAGGAGGAAGATAGTAGCAATCTAAATACTAAACCTAAGATACCGAAACTTACCTAAGCCGAGTTATATACTAACGCAAAAACGGTAGTAAGCGTAGCCTAGGTTATCCAATACTAGGACCAGCATACCCCTATTATAATTAAGTCTAATAAGTCTAATAAGTCCGACAATAAACGCCTAAAAACTTAAAGTTACACACTTAAGGACCCAATTATCGCTAAGTAGACTACTAACCCACTTAGTAAGGAGTTCACTAATATACTTAACCGCTATTTTTAATAAAATGCAAAGTTCTTTAAAGCTAAAAAAATCTATAATTACGTTTATAACGAAAAACGGACGGATAGTTTAGCGTATAAGATTATTATTGCCACTTGCTTACCTCTTATACTAGCTTATTAGTTTAATAGGCTATATAAAGAATATAGTAAAGACAAGGTACTCCGCTATGCAGCTAGTATATCTAATATTAAGAAGGCCGAGGCTAGGTAAACCTTTAACACTAATAACTCTAAGTAAATCCTACTTTATACCTTTATATTAATTAGGCTGGCTATTAACCTATAGCACGTAAATTATACTATTATGGTTAAGCCAAGCCACAAGCTCTTAGAGGTAAAGTAACTATTTACTTAGATAAATTAACAAGGACAGACCAAGCCCGTCTGCTATAGTACTATTATAGCCAATTAAAAGTCAAGTATTGAGCAGAGGATGTTAAAGTTAACTAAATTTATGTTGTTACTGCAGAAGTTAGTATATAAGGAGAAGGCCAATTTAAGCTCAAAAGTAGGCTAAGGTAAGAAGGAAGACACCAAGACTATCTAATGCTAGTAACGATTATAAGAGTATAATATAACTATAGATAGTTCCGAACACTATATATAGTTGCTATATAGCAAAACCTGTTATAATTATATAGTGGCGTATATATGGGCTAAGGGATGTGTCTTCTAGTAACTTATAAGTAGTAGCGTAGCGTATATAGTAAACTCAGTCAACCAAAATATTTCCAGTATTATTATTTCTAAAAGAGTATTAAGCTGTGTTACGGGACTAACACGCGTTATTATAATTTGGCTTATAAGCGTACGCGTATACATAAGTATAGACCTGACCCCTAAGCGACGCGTATATATACTACCTCACCTCCTATATAGATCTTTACGCGACATCAATTATATACTTTCACCTTATACCTTAACAGTCAGCTCGTACCGTAATAGTCGGCTTGTACTATAATAAGCGACTTATACTATAACAAGCTGCAGCTTGCAGCACTGTTATTATTAAGGCAGCGTTTAGCCGCAAATTGCAGCATTGTTATTGGCGGTGTAGTATATAGCCGCAAAATGCAACTAAATGCGGCTAAATGCCGAAATTGCTAGATTAGCATAAACCTAACTTAAGATGCTAGTAAATTTTTTCGTAATGCTAGAGCCTTAGCGAGATTTTTATAGGGGTAGTAACTTTAATATTTATTAATAATATATAAAATATAAAATATAAAAATTATTAAAATTACTAAAATTATAAAATTATACTTTTATGCATACTTACTAATATTAATAAAGTATATATAAAATATAAAATTTATAAAATTTATACTTTTATGTATGCTTAGTAATCTTATAG
>Ga0307515_10007788_pt1 | contig 21076 bp, 5 predicted proteins | sample 17_EM_MG_FD_194513 | JGI IMG/M metagenome (GOLD analysis project Ga0307515, IMG submission 194513) | Populus trichocarpa ectomycorrhiza microbial communities from riparian zone in the Pacific Northwest, United States - 17_EM | ecosystem: Host-associated > Plants > Roots > Unclassified | place...
TGGTCGCTCTTTATTTGTCTTCTAGAGATGGAGATGCATGGAGGGTTTTGCGAGTGCAGGGAAATGAGGTAGCTAGCTAGGTGTATCATGTATTTATATATATAGAATTGCCTTCGCGTTTGAGAAGAAGATTCCTTATGCTTAAACTAGATGCCAAAACATATAGTGTTAATGATTAACGATATCAGTTTAACTTTGTTTTTTTTTTTTTGGAATGATTAGCATTTGTATCATGCATGCTCCCTTTTGTTTAGAAGGTATTTTGATTAGATGCTAGAAAAATTCAAAGTTTATGTTTCCAACTCAACTCTTTTTTTTTTTTAAGTTTAACGTGGGTGTCCGGGCCAGCTTGCGCGCACCTCGACTAATCCCACGGGCCCTAAAGTTAACGACCATGTAAGCCTCCAGTGGCTATCATATGAGTAACCACAGGGCTCGAACCTGAGACCACAGATGAAACAAACCTCTTGGTCCCAAGCTCTTACCACTGGGCCACTCTTGATAGTGCATGTTTGTGTTTGTATCAAAAGTTAATAGAATTATGTTCATATTTTGACCGGGTTAAACTCGGATTGATCAAATTAACGTAAATTTTTAATTGAATTAATCATTATATTTTTACTCAGATTGGTCTAGATTTGCCGAGACAATTTAGGCTAGCATAACAAGTTCTTAACACTTTGGTTCAACAATGATTCGTTGACAAGAAGCTTTTCATATCAGTTTTTAACCGTTTTTATTAGGTCAATTATCTTAAAATATTCTAAAAGATAAATTCAAAAACAAACTAGTTATAAGAATCTCATTTTTATCCCATGCATCATATATAATTTTTAAGATACTATGTGCTTTTTATTTAAAAGGATATATTCTAGTAATTTAAATTTTTAGATATAATTTCATAATTATATTTCAAATTGCGAATTCAAGATTTGTAGAATTCATCAGAAGGAAGAAGCTAACAAAATTCAAGGACCTTTCACTTCATACAATGAATCCTTACCCGAACCATTTTTTACCATTTTGCCATTGGAGAGAAAAATGACCTTACATGGCAACGAGTTAACACAAGAGTCTCAGGTGGCTGCCGCCGGCTAAATTATTGACTGCGACAGCCCTTAATTCTTTCTATATATCCTAAAACAATGTACTGCATGATTTTGGTGGGATTAATTTTTTAAAAAATATATATATAATTTTTGCTAATATTTTTTTAATAGAAAAAAATTTAAATTTATTTGATGTAACTCAATCAATTTAGTTGGTTAAAAACCAATCTGATTAACTAGTAAAAACATAGTTTGACTCAAAATAAATATTTAAGATATGATTTTTTTTATAAATATTAAGACGATGATATATTAAATAGATTTGAGTCAATACATAAAAAAATTCGGCCATTGCTAATATTTTTTTAGTAGAAATTTTTTTAAATTGTGTAAAAATTGATCTAATATGACTCGGTCACCTTGATAGATATAAAAGCAAATCAAATAATAACTAAAAACTTAATTTCATTTAAAATAAATATTTTATATGTTTTTTAATAAACATTGAGATAATAACATTTTAGATTGATTTGGAAATATCAAGTTATAAATTATAAGATTATAATAACTCTATATAAAACAAAATAAACTAAAATAAATATAAAGTGTAATTTTATAAAAAATTAATATTAAAAGATGTTATTAAAAAAAATAAAAAATGTAACGTTCCTTCTGGGCAATATGGAGTTGTTAATTAGATTTCAGCCCAAACAATTGTAACGGGCCAGGTAGAAACCCAGAAATGAATATGATTAGATCATATATAGCATAGGATAAAAAAAGAAGATAAATTACAAAAATCTACTTAAAGGGTTAACACAAATCATCCCAAGATTAAATACTTGATAGAATTCTTTCATGTTTAAATAAATATTACAAATTATATCTAAAATAATCTTAATGTTCTAAGCATTAATAAAAAGGATGATTTAAAAAAATATATGAGCATTTTGGACACAATGGAATTTTTTTTTATATTATTAACGTGGGTATCTAGGCCAACTTGTATATACCTCGATTAATCTCACGCACCCTGAAATTAACGAATATGTAAGCCTCTAGTGACCCTAAGATTTGTGAAACTTGAACTAGTGATATATAAAGAGCAAATTTAAAATCTGATTAATTGAGCTACACTTCTCAGAGTTGGAATTTGTTTTTTTAATGATCACATTAAAATATTTATTGCAATTTATCTAAAAAAATCAATGCCATCCTTCCATATAACATTAGTCTTATTTTTGAGATTTAATAATTGACCCAATATAATTAATATGCGTGGTCGATTAACTTGACGGTATTTTAAAAAGATAACAAAAAAGAGAATTAAATCTAGCTATTTTAAAATCATCTTGACAGCAACAACGATAAAAACTAATAAACTAAACTAAACTTTCTAGAACTCCTAAATTTGAGTCTCCTTTACAAGAACTTGTAGTAACACATGGTCATATGAGTTGAATCAGTGAGAAACTCGTCGTTCTACTAAATTTCATTGATTGAAGACCCGTATCTGCCAAGTCTTCATCAGGCAGAAGATACAAAAAAAGCTCACAGAATAATTTAAGTGATTATTTTGTTGTTATTATCATTTTTTAATGAAATTATTTTGGGAATTACAGGTTTTGTTTATATCCACGCGACGGCATAGTTTCTGTTCCCAGCAAGACTCGCCAGACATATATATGTTTCGTTTCCATGAAATGGTTCATTTCATGGCAACGCCGGCATGGCTAAAACGTGTGAAGACAGAAAGATGTGGGTCAATATCTATCACTAGAAGGATTAATGGAGGTACTGTTGCATAGTATTTTGCTCGAACTGATGAAAGATGATGTGGAAAAGCACTCTTCTTTAGACTTTTGCAGGCCAAGTTTCAAAAAGTACCACTCACTCTCTTTTCACTTACTCTTGTTTCTATTCTATTTGTGCTGATCTTTCAGGTTCAATTTTCCTTGGCTAATTCCTATCACTAACAGCATCAAAATACGTTTTTGAGCCGCCACGCCTGTCGTTAACCTAATCCAATACAGAAATCAGATCACATTTTTCATTCCTTCCGTCAGCCATAGTTTTGCGAACGCTACAATATTATTAAAATAGTATAATTTGAAGACTGACTTTTGAGAAATTACGAGCGAAGACGGGCAAGTGACTAAAGTACTAAAAGGTAAGGCACGTTATTGTCATTCATTTTTTTTTTGTCTTTTCTTTTGACTGTGCAATACCAAGAATTTCTATATTGATTGCCAGTAATTTGTATGAAACACTGGGACAGGATCTTGTTGTTACTATGGATGAACAGATTTTATGATTCTGTGCCTCGTGCATGCTTTGAAGCCGTGAAAAGAATGACACTTGGAATAGTCCTGTTGATGTCAATTCCCAGAGGAAATTTCATGCCTCAAAGATATGCTTTTCAGGTTATACAGCTGGTGCCCAGTTTCTCATAGATTAAGCTGATCAAGATGTGAAACCTTGAATTTTATGGAACCAACATGTCAGATAGCTGTCATTTGATGTGTGAATGATTATGAGCCGTAGAAGAGCATACTGACAATATCAGTAGAGGATTCTTCATTCTATTTTGTCTAGTCCTTGGTAGCAGACTCATCCCTTTCTCCCTTAGCCATCTCTAGCAATAGCCTGCTTTAATTTCAAAAACGAATAAATGTAAACAACCTCATTCTAACGCACTAATAAATGTTGAAGATTTCCCTGCATAGTGTTCTCTTTCCCTTGTCTTGCTAATGTTTGAGAGCTTCCTGCAAGCTTTCTTTAGCATCAACTGTTTTAGCGAATTCAGAAGAAAAGAGATGGATGATTCAGCGAATATGACGAGTTACGGCTTGATTCTTGCACTAATATGATATCAAAGAAACAGTAAACAGAGCAATCCCAAAATATAATTAATTACCAACGTTTGATTTCTATACTCGTGATTTTACATATTCCCGTAAATTTCAAAAAAAATAAAATTGAAACAAAAGCACAAACAGAATTGCTACGAAACAAATTAAAGAGAACTACAAAAGGACGGTGTCTTCATTATTTGAATCTAGATGCTTGGGAGCCTAAACTTGTTCACTGGGACAATTGCAAGAGACAGGCTTGAGCAAGTATGTAGGATTCTCATCCCCAGCCATGATTACAGCAATCTTTGGCTCAAGATCCACCTGAATTTCCTCATGTTTTGCTGGTTTTTCATCTCCAGCCTCGCTTCTTGATGAACTGGACAAAGATTTTCTGTAGGAGCAAGCAAGAATGATCAGTGCAACTGTGATTAGCCCCAGCATGAACGCTAGACCGACAAAGAAGTAAACAACCGGTGAATTCCAATGCCAGAATCCCCCATGAGTACCATCTACTGCTGTTGAGTTGGTGGCAGATCTCATCTCCAATAAGGGCCTCTCTTCTTTTCTCTCTTTAGTTTTTTTAGTGCAATATAATGGGGATGATGGACCTTGTATTTATAGCATGAAAGCTGGAGTTCCACAGTAAATATTGGATTAGAACAAAGAAATAGTGCTTTCGTGCATTTTCCAAGAAATAGTGCTTTCGTAATTTAATGGTTTTGTGAAGAAAAGATTGATTGTTTCTTGGGCGTACCAATTCTCCCACAAATGTCCCATTTTCTCAATACCCATTTTCCTACCAAGTTCAAGCAAGACATGATTAGAATTAATGTTTGCGTTTCCAAGCAGCCGCGTCCACTACCAAGTTCAAAAGAATTTTAGAATAATTGTTTCTCCAAATAAGTTACACTTATATGATAAATAAAAACTATAATTTTTTATTATTCTATGTGATTATAGCTAGTGATACAAGTTTTCTAGGCATGGTTATATTGTTTTTTTCCTTTTGCTATATTTTTCAACAATGATTAATCGATATTTTGCTGTTTGTTTTTTCAATAACTCTCAAGCTTGGACCCCTATAATTGCTTGCAATTTGTGATGTGGTGTAAAGCAGTTGCATTGCATATAATTCTATCCACATATATCTCCTGTTCTATTATGGGTGGGTAGCTAGACGTTCTTGCTATTCATATCGCAGCTCTCCTTACTCATTCCAATAAATTATCAACCTACAATTCAAAGACGACTAACATTAAGCGTCCTGTGCTTGCCATGTCACTTCAGCATAGGACCCTTTCGGAGGATGACGAAGGCCCATCATATTATGGAGATAGGTGCGGTACGGAAGAAGAGAGATATCAGGTCGTAAGCCATGATCAGCATGTATATTGTGGTCGTTTCCACTGAGTTTTGGAATAGTACTGTAGATTTTAGTGTTCTGTTTTAATATTTCCTGTATGTGAAACAAGTTCAAAGCCACTATCTTTTGTTTGTAATTTCTGGTGGGGCCAAAGTGGTGGAATAAATTGTGGAGTTTTATCCATCAAGTATATCAGCCCGTATATGCATGCATTTTAGTTAATTCACCTTTCTTTTAATGTTATTTTTCAATATGTAACTGGTTTTCCTCATCTCAGAACTTTTCTGATTCATTGAACTTTGCCGTCACCAATTAAATTCCACTCCACGGATTCAGGTCACCGCGCGCCACAAAGTGTCTGCAATTCCGAACACATTTTCCAATTCTTTGTATATTCATTCGTCTAATATGGATAGAGAGGGAGGGAGGATGGCTGTGCCGTAAAATCTAAGCAAAAGTTCGAAGAAAACAAAAACATCGATCGTGGTACAACTTGCAAGACATGGTAGATTACGTACCTTTATGGCAAGCTGAAACAGACAGAAAGTGGTCGTGATTTTAGGGAAGCTTCATTGCTGTATCCCAGCAATATTTCCATGATCCTATCTGTTTTCTTCTTTGCCTCTTGTAGCCCATCAGAAAATTGGTGTCAATTCCAGATTTGTTGGCCAACACTTCAATTTGTAACCCATTGACAAATTAAATGCTATTACTTTGCTTAGAAGTACACCAACAATATGAGAAGCACTGTGCCTCATGTGCTTAATGTTCATGAAAAAGATAGTGCAATGTTTATCAATCATATTAACTAGTAAATATAATTTAGTTTATGTTTAGTTAATGTTTTAAGATATAAGGAACTAAAATATGTTTGAGTAAAAAGATATAAATGAAGATAAAAATTAATTTGTTTTTAGGAAAATTTTAAAGTGAGTTTTTATATATTCATAATAAGATTTCGAGACAATAATTAAATTTAATTTGACTCAATAAATTTTGTAGATAATGTTTTTAATAAACATTAAGATAATAACATTTTAGATCGATTCGGGTGAACTTGTCAATCCGCATATCAAGTCATGAAATTATAATAACTCTATATAAAATAAATTTAAATAAATTATGAAACTCAATTTCCAATAAATTCAATTTTAAATGATGATATTGAAACAAAATCAATTAAAAATTATAAAAAATATAACTTGAGTCAACTTAGTTAACCTATCAAACTTACTATCCGGTTTATGAGACTGTAATAACTCAATAGAAAGTAAATTAAAACAAATTATTAAGTTCAATTCTCAATCAATCCAATGTTGAAAGATGAATTAGAAAACAAAATTGATTAAAGAAAGGACACAAAAAATTATTCGACTCAACCAGGATTAACTTGTGAAACTCGTGACCTGATTCATGAGATGAGGATAACCTTATAGAAAGCAAATAAATAAATAAATCCCAAAGCCTAATTTTTAATTAATCTAATGTTGAAGGATAAAATTAAAAAAAAAATCAATTAAGAAAATAAAAACAATTGTATCAACCAAGTGAACCGGTCAAACATGTGGCCTCGGTCATAAATCTAAGATAATATCATAAAAAATAAATAAATAAAGTATGAAGATCAATCCCTAATAAATCAAATGTTGAAGAACGAAATTGAATTTGAAAAACAAAACATAGATTGAAAAATTAAAAAAACAAATAAAAAATATTATTCTAGTGAATAGTGTAATGTGATCAGAGTATGATAAAATATTATCCTCTTTTATTTTTTACGATAAAAAACATTAAAAAAACAAAGAAAAATAAAAAAAAACTATTTCAATGAATAATATAATGTCAAAAAACATTATTCATATCAACAATGAACATCCCCTCATTGGCAACTTTTTTTTTCCTTGTTTTTTTAATTTCATTATTTAATATTTTTTTTATTTTTAGTTTTTCTTCATAATTTGTTTTGGTTTGCTTTTTCTGAGGTTATCACATTTTCAAACAAACATTATAATTAATATTCGGCATGAACTTGATTTTGCGAGTGTTTATTTTTGTTATCATATAGTTAAGTAAAACACAGTTTAAAAAAACAAAGTTTTTAAACCCAATAAAGTTAATGACCTGAGTCCTGGGTTTGGAGGATTAAGCCTCAATTGATCTAATATATCACCATCTCAATATTTAAAAAAGAGTGTCATCTTAAGGCTTTTTTAGTTAAACCACACTTTAATTACCAGTTGTCCAGTTGCTTTTGGACTTATCAAGTTAACTATGTAATATCAAAACGAACCTCAAATAGTTTAATTTTAAACCAAATTCATGTAAGTAGTTGGATTGGGAGATTTCAAGTCGACCTGCTAAGACATGTTTAATAAAAATATCAAATAATTTCTTGTGGCTTAAATATTTTTTTACATTAATATTTTTTTTTTTTACCTAGAAGCAATACAGACTAGTCACTTAACTAATATCAATCAAAGATATATATATATAGGGTATGATATGAGATTTGCATATATAATGGTTCAGATACCCACTCATTGCTATTCCTATTTTCTTTTTTCTATTATAATCTAAAGTTTAAATCCTATAACTAAGAATATTCTACCATAACAATCAAAATCACTCCATCACATTATTAATTGTAATTTTACAAGTCTTACAATTTGTGATGTGTTCTACAGCAGTTGCATTGCATATATTTCTATCTAGATATATCTCCTGTTCTATTATGGGTGGGTAGCTAGACGTTCTTGCTATTCATGTAGCAGCTCTCCTTACTCATTCCAATAAATTATTAACCTACAATTCAAATACAACTAACATTAATTAAGCGTCCTGTGCTTGTCATGTCACTTCAGCATAGGACCCTTTCGGAGGATGACGAAGGCCCATCATATTATGGAGATAGGTGCGGTACGGAAGAAGAGAGACATCAGGTCGTAAGCCATGATCAGCATGTATATTGTGGTCGTTTCCACTGAGTTTTGGAATAGTACTGTAGATTTTAGTGTTCTGTTTTAATATTTCCTGTATGTGAAACAAGTTCAAAGCCACTATCTTTTGTTTGTAATTTCTGGTGGGGCCAAAGTGGTGGAATAAATTGACGGATTCAGGTGACCGCGCGCGTCGACCAAACCACCAGTGTCTGCAATTCCGAACACATTTTCCAATTCTTTGTATATTCATTCGTCTAATATGGATAGAGAGGGAGGGAGGATGGCTGTGCCGTAAAATCTAAGCAAAAGTTTGAAGAAAACAAAAACATCGTGGTACAACTTGGAAGACATGGTAGATTACATGAACATTACGTACCTTTGCGGCAAGCTGAAACAGACAGAAAGTGGTCGTGATTTTAGGGAAGCTTCATTGCTGTATCCCAGCAATTCTTCCATGATCCTATCTGTTTTCTTCTTTGCCTCTTATAGCCCATCAGAAAACTGGTGTCAATTCAAAATTTGTTGGCCAATACTTCAATTTGTAACCCATTGGACAAATTAAATGCTATTACTTTGCTTAGAAGTTCGAAGCACTGTGCCTCATGTGCTTAATGTTCATGAAAAAGATTGTGTGAAGTTCTAAGTATAAATTTGTTTTTTTGGTGAATAAATTGATGATGGAGTTGCTCATGAAGAGAGAAATTTCTTATTGAAATAAACAGCTCAATTAATATGCGTATCTCCCACTACGAAGTTGAAGTGGAGAGATTCCACCCTCTGGATTATTCTTCCCTCAGCAAAAAGAAGTCAACGCTTCAAGGATTATTGTATAAACTCACCCTAACATTCTGACTGCCATCAGTCACGGCGGCTTGTTGAGTTTTGCTAGAAAATAAAGTAAAATAATTTTTTGAAGGAGACAATGAATAAAATTCAATTAATTTTTATTTTTCTTTTCTTTTCTTTCCTCTCCATTTGGACGGAAAAACGTTCGTGCATAAAAAGGAAATTAATTTAATTTCTCCACTTTTTTCTTCCCTTCATTCATTTCTAATAAGAATTTTAACATGCAAACAAAATAAAAAGGAAGTGTTGAATTTTCTTGATATTACTCTCCTTTCCATATCCCTTTTCTGCAAAATAAACACATGTAAGAATTAATTTCAATTCTTTTCTCTGTCATCATGATCTGTATTGAGTGGACACCTAATTTATTAACCTTATCCAGGAGGAAATATTGAGGTTAAGAGCACAAATCTTATCCCTTTTGTCAAAGATAGTTGGCTATAATGCAAGAAAATGAGGTCGTTAAAGACCAGGGAATGAGAAAGGTGAGCCTGCTGGTTATTTTTGTGTTAGGTCATTTCACATGATCTATATACTCCAAATATTTTTTATCTGTAATATATTTTACTATTGGCGATTGACCACCTCTTCTATGACGTCGTCTGCTTCCTTTTATCTTGTTCTCAGATATCCAGGTTACCGCTCCGGCCTCCATACGTGGCAGCAACTTCTTAACGAAGAGTCTCTTTAATGGCAATTTAAGAATACATTAACTATTATACTAAAAGATTTGAGGTGTAACCCTAGTTACTTCGCATAGTAAAGCAGCCACAGTTAATATTGATTGATTTTATATATATATCTGTGTGTGTGTGGTGACCTTGAACATTTTACAGCTGAGGGTAGCTGTCATTTGATGCATGATAGATTATGACCCCCCAAAAGATAAAAGTGACCACATCCAGCAAAACTTTACATTCTATTCTCCAGCCGTTGCTTTGGTTACCTAATATATTGCTTTTTGGTTTTTTTTGAAGTATTTTTAATTTTTAATTTATTTTTGATATTAACATGTAGATTTAAAAAATTAATTTAAAATTTTTAAAAAAAATCAATAATTTTCAAAAACACGGCTAAACTTTAATACCGAACAAGATCAATAACTAGATGCAGCTGCTTTTTGAACAGACTCCAACCTGATTCTGACGGCTTTGATGAGCAAATATTGAAGATTATCTATATATCTTTATTTAATTGGATAACAAATTAGACAGTCCTTCCTCCTTTGATTTGTTTTCTTTTTTATTTGACAAACTGCAGCATCATTAAGATCGAAGAACCAGTGAAACAAAGCAATAAAAAATCTCACAACCAGGAAAATTGGAAATGAAAGAACCAAGAAAAATAGCTTCATTTATCTATTAATACTCATCATTTAATATATATATTCCCGCAAGAATCATAAAAAAAAGGGCCAAAATTGAAGAGCAGAACTACAAAAAGACGGTGTCCTGTCTTTAGTTTCAAAATTGGAGCTACTTAAATTGCTAGCTAGACTGCAAGAGAGACTTCAAGCTTTTTCGCCGATTTTGCAGTTGCAAGAAACAGGCTTTGCCAGGTATGTAGGATTCTCATCCCCGGCCATGATAACAACAACCTTCGGCTCAAAATCAACCTGTATTTCCACTTGCTTTGCTGGTTTTTCATCTAATTCAGCCTCCCTTCTTGAAGAGTTGGACAGAGATTTTCTATAAGAACAAGCAAGAATTATCAACGCTACTGTTATAAGCCCCAACATAAGTGCTAGACCAACAAAGACGTAAGCAACAGGTGAATTCCAATGCCAGAATCCCCCATGAGCACCGCCACCTCCTACTGATGGGTTGGTTGCTGGCCTCATTTCCAAGAACTCCCTCTCCTTTTATCTCTCTTGTTTTTTTGTCAGTGCAATGTGATGAGCTTGATGAAAGGCCCTGTATTTATAGGACAAAAGTTAAAGTGGTAGAGTGCTTAGAACTAACAAGTTGCTTTTGTTCTGTTACCAAGAAGCCGCTGGTTTTATAAAGAAAAGATTGATTCTTTCTTGGTGTGCACTATAATTCTGCGACTGTTGTCTCACTTAGTAAAGACCCATTTTCCCACCAAGTTCAAGCAAACAATCATTGAACTGCTGGCGTTTCCAAGCAGCCGCATCCACTATCAAAAATCGACCAATAGTATAAAAAAGAAGAAAAAAGGGGCCGGGGAGGAAAACATCAAATAGAAAATTACAGGAAAAACAAAAATAATATTATAATACCCTCTAATCATAAAGACGAAGTCCATGAGAGATGCCTAGCTAGCTAGATTCCTGTCTAGCCAAAGGCATGGCTACATCGATTAGCGGCACATTTCCTTTATGAGGAATATCATTCTTAGAATGTTTAATGTGCATGAGGGTGCATAGTGAAACTATGGCCATAAATAAAGCACCAAAACCACAAGGTATATGTGATATATTATTCAAATACGAGATGATGAGACTCAAATTAGACGTGTGTGAAAGAAACTGAACCGGCATATATATAGTTTTTCAATTTGTTCTATCCATTGAAGTTTCTGGCTGAAAAATCAGACATGGTCCCTCTGTGTTTCACATTTTGTCAGGTCCAATCCTAAATTTAATTAAACCAGGCAAGTTTCGCCCCTTCCACTGGGATTGAAGGGAGCTTTAGATCGCTTTCAGATTCCATTCCACCATAGCACATGGAACTCATCTGAACATCCATGTTGTAGGAAAGTTGCGTTGAGGAGCTTATTAATTTAACTAAATTTAATGTTTGAAATTACTATCAGAAAATTAATAAATATAAACGAAAAAATCAACAGATTTTTTCCATCAATATTTATCTTTATTGACCGAATTTTTTCTATTACTAACTTTGTCGGTTGATATTAACAGAAATATATCGTCGGTAGAGACACTGCATAAGATCTTACCTAATTTGCTCGCAGTTACCATCTATATATCAACCAATCAATCTGTAAAGCATGGCATGGCATGGTTTACAATTGTTTCAATATGCATAAATCTCATCCACATATATATCTCCTGCTATATTCTGGAATAAGCTTCTAGCTAGACGTTGTTGTCAATCATGTAACATCTGCTAGCATCATTCAAGTTTTGTGGCATACCGACAATTAAATTAAATTATAGTGCGCACCGAGTAAAGGCTTTTTTTGGAGGATGACTAGGCCAACATATCATGTGGGTTAGTACTTGCTATGGCAATTAATCTTGGTGGATGAGCATCGATCCACTAAAGTTTTTTTTTAAGGTGGAGGGATTTATTTTATATTTTCTTTGTTCTAATTGTAAAACAACTTCACCCCACCATCAAGCTTTTGTGATTAGGTGGCTAGAATGGGACCATTTGGTGTGCGTAGAGTTCACATTATGGGATTACAAAAACCCATTATACCTTTCATTTTTAGATAAAACTTTTTAATAATTTTGAATTATTGATCTTGAAAATAAATTTTAAAAAAATATTTTAATATATTTTTAAATAAAAAACATTCATCTTCACAACAACAATCCTAAACAGAAATACATTTTATAGATTTTTAATTCATTTATTATCTCAAGGCTAAAGCCCTACACAAAGAGGGTGGGGAAGTGGGAAAGAATAACTTTAAAAGGGAGTCCACTAATGAGAATAGTGAGCTAAATAATCCATAAAGATATCAACATTTTTCATATTTAAAATGCACATTTTCATCTTATAAATATATAGATACATTTCATAAATGTGCTCTAAGATTAACCCAAATTCAATTTAAAGCTTTTCTCCGTCCCAACATTTCCATCTTCCCAACAAGATGTCTTGATCTCTATTACAAACCAAGAGGGAACAGGAGAAACACTTGCATGATTGGCCTCCTCAGTTCCACAACATTTCTAGCTAATTCATTCAATTGTGTATCAATTCCACTTGACGGCTTCTGGCCAGTATAGACATCGATCATGTACAAATTCAAACACATGTTTCCTTTCCTTTGAGATTTGCTTGTCGAATCCGGCCGGAGTCTGTACTCCATAACTTCAGACAACAAAAGGCATGGCAAATATTATATTAAGAACTTAGAAAACATCTTGGTACAACTTGCACGAGATCATGTTAGATTATATATGGATAGATTGCTTTCTAGTCTAGATCATGAACCAGACATAAAGTAGTGGAGATTAATCAAGGGAAGATTCAACCATGCTATGAAACTTGATGATCCCCTCGTTCGGAAACTTTATCTGTGCCAAATCTGTTGGCTGCTGATATCACATTTCGTCCACCGTTTGGCATAAAATATGTTGTTCCACTTTTGTTTTGCTTTGGGAGAAGAGTAGCAGGAAAGTTCGTGTATTTAAAAAGTTTTTTTTATTTTTAATTAATTGATACAGGGATGGTAAATATTAGTTATATGTAAGGGACATATAATATATATAGTACTGACATAGGAATTTCTAGAAAATGCTTCGCAAAAGGAAAGAAATTTAATCAATATTTAAACATTGATTATCCTAAGATCGTACGTAATTAAGACGTCATAACGAAAATTAACCTCCGAAACCATATGGGAAGAAAATCGTTTACAAAATAAATTAAGTTCATGCACCCAGTGTCATGCATGTTTCTTCATTTAATTGATCATTTGAAAATTTCAACCTATATATATATATATATATATATATATATATATATAAAAGTTTAGGTCAAGTAGTAGATGATTGCTTTCATCAAGCACGAGATAAATTCGTATGAAAACATAAAATTATATTATCTTTTCCTCTAATTAGAATTAGTTTGAATTAGAAGCCTGATCCTGGCTCCATTCTTTAGACCATCAGTCAACAAAAGTTCTCAAGGATTTTCAAAGAGACATTCCAGGTGCCATAATCTGCCGTGCAGACATTCCGAGTGCCATCGCTCACATCGTTCTTCAAATAAAAACAACAACAAATAATAATAATAATAATAATATAAAGCGACATATCTTATCTTTTTTTACTTACTCTTTCCTCTTATTTCACACTTTTTTCCCAGAATTAATTATATTTTTAAATCAATAAATAATTAAAAAAAATACATCTATCTTGTAGATTTGATATATTTTTAATTAAAAAATATTTTTATAAAAACGAGCAGGTGATAAATCTTATTTCACACCAATTAACCTTTTTCAATTCTGTGTGTAATTAATTAACAATAAGAACAGTACAAAACATCCATTTTCGAGTGGCCACGTACGTTTAATCCAGCAATTAATCAGGAAGTTAAATTCCAAATCTTTCCTCCTCTCGTCAAAGATAGTTGGGCTAATGACACTAGAAAATGGTGCTGGTAAGGACCCACTCGGTGACTATTTCAGATAATATTTGAGGACCTGGGCATGAGTATGTCAGCCTGCAGCTTCTAAAGTTTATGGATAGATGTCTCTACAATTCCAGTTTTTCTACCTTTACTTTTACCGACGGAAACTGCGTACCGGTTCTCGGCTTTCATCATTATCCACAAGAGAATTTTCTATCACAATATATGATCTATCAGTCATCATGATGTCGACTATTAAATCTTAAATTAGAAGTTGATTAGGGCACATTATTCAGGGGTATATATGCAAAAGAATTTTAGTAAAATAGCACAGTTAAATAAATTGAGTAATTTCTTTTCACTTTGATATTATTTTTATTTTATTTTTTTGTGGTAATTAAGTAGTAACGATCTTTTTTTTAAGCTTGCTCTATCATAGGAGGGATCAAATGTTTTTTTAAAATAACAAAAAATATTTAAGCCATGAAAACTACTTAGTATTTTTATTAAATTTGATTCGACAAGTCAACTTTAAAACCTCAACTCCTTGCTTAGCTTAATTTTAAAATTAAATTGTGTAGAAATTGGTCTGATATGACCCAGTTGTCTTGGCCGATATAAAAACAACCCGGTCGACTAAAAAAAAAACCTTAGGATAAATTTTAAAATTAAATTGTGTGAGAGTTTTTTCGACGTGATTCGGTCAGCTTGACCGATCCAAAAACAACATGTCTGACCAGAAAAAAAGTCTAAGAACAAAAATAAAAATAAAAATGATGAAATTGATCAAAACAAATCTTTTGACCTGACTCCTTATCTAATCTTAATTTAAAATTAAATTTTATAAGAATTATATCAATATAATTTAGTTGATTTACCGATTTAAAAGCAACCTAAATAACTGTTAAAAAAATTCTGAAATGTAACAAAAATACGAAATTAATTGGTAAAATAGAAGTAAAAGGGGGCTTAATAATAATAATATATGTCACCTAACCGTATCAGACAATCTTCAATTTCTAGTCGATGGTTATAGACTCTAAATAACGCACTTTGCACTTGCTTTTTCAACACAAATAGACTAATACTGACATGACTTGTTCATTTATCTGTACTCTAATATAATATATATTATTTTAATTAAAAATTTATATTTAAAAAGCACCATATACCACCTTACAAAACACACAGATAGTGTAAGAGGCTGCTGATGATAGTTTTCAGGATTCGATTTCTGGTATTTTAATTAATTTCATTTCATGGCTTAGAACAGTTCTTCTACCCAGTTAACATTTTCACTCAAAATCCCTACATGCAACAACAAGAGAGGAAAAGACCAAAAAAAAAAAAACGCTTTGGAGCTAGCTAGCTTGGTAGCTCTTCGAATATCTCTTGCCTTGCCTTGCCTTCAAAGCTGTTTGCAAACGGCAACTTTAGCTTCCTTGGGTTGAACTTGCAGCATAATTTATCAATCCAAACCTAAAAGCAAGATTTATCCTTTTGGCCAGCAAATATTACGTAAATCTTATAAATTTATTCTTGAACGACGACAAGTCTAGTAAATTAGAACAAAGAAAAATGTAATAAATCAACACCCTTTATACCACTCCAATCAATTTACATATTGAATCCAGCACGAGAGGAAAAAAACTAGAAAATACTAAAACAAAAATCACTGTCTTAAACTTGTTCATCACTTTGGCAATTGCAAGAAACTGGGTTGGCCAAATATGTAGGCCTATCGTCACCAGCCATGATGACAACAATCTTTGGCTCCATTTCTGCTTTCATCTCAACTTGGTTAGCAGATTTTTCTTGAACCTCCGGATCAGTAGCCGAAGTCGAAGAAGATTTTCTATAGGAGCAAGCTAGAATCATCAATGCCACTGCAACAAGTCCAAACATTAAACCTATACTAGAAAAAAGGTATGGGATTGGAGAATTCCTATCTTGATATCCTGCATGAACAGCAGGTGCAGTAGAGTTGAACGCAGGCCTCATTAATTTCTCTTCCAAGATGGTCTTTTTTCTTCCCTCTCCTGTTCTTCCTACTCTCTCCTTTTTTTTGTTAGTGCAGGATGATGAAGCTGGCAACGTTCTGTATTTATAGCACCATTAGTTAAAGTTCCACCGTGGTAGGATGAGAACAAGGGAGTTGAACAGGAAAGTCATCTCATTGCCGTTGGTTTTGGCAAGAATAGATGATGGAATGATTATGATTCTCTCTTGGGCTCTACTTATACTTTAGGGGAACATTGATTGACAAGGAAGAGCCTAAAATACCATTCTTTGTCCCTGAAAAACAATTGCCTAACCTGGTAACTAACTCATGAATCCTTAGCTCTATCAAATCAAGTTGAGGATATGACTTCAGAATAGTAATTGGGTTGCTGTTAAGCATATTTAGGCGGCTCCAAAATCATTTTTTAATTAAACCTCCAATTAAATTCATGTGTATGTATTTTCTTTAATTTTACTTTTGTTGCCTTAATTAGATTCTTTTGGTTTATATTCCACACAAAAAATCGTTTTCAGTTCTTGATTAAGGTTGGTGGGATTTAATTTCTAGACATGTTCATCTTGATAATCTATTTTCTTTTCTTTTATTTCTTAGGGTAGTAAAGGAAGGGGCATGAAGCCCACGAAAAGAAACTAAGACATGTTCATTTTGATAATTAATTATATCAACTTGCTTAGCATATATGAAGAAGTTAGTAATTAATTTGGCCGACGGTTCTAGAAAAGTTAATTGCAATACATTTGTGGATATTTGTGTAAATTTGGTGATAGGAAATTCAAGTTGCAGGGATGAAGAAACCACCGGCAGAATATATAGGAGTGAGCGTGAATTTACCTCCAAAAGGTTTCTCGTAGTTTTCAGACTCGATTCGGTTTAAGACTTGAATTCTAGATTTTGACCGGATCACTGGATCGCCCACAAAAATCAATGGGTTGCAACCGGATTTTTGACCGAGTCTTGCTAGGTCAACCGGGTCACACTGAATTTTTTCTTTCCCTATTTTTTTTCAACTCGGCTCGGTTCCAACTCCGGATCAATCGGGTCTCAAGTCGACCCATCAAGCCGGGTTTCAAAATTATAATGCCACTGCTTATCCAATTTAGTAATATAGGCCCACTAAACGTCTTTACAAGGCCACTAAACATCTCCTTTATTCTCACGTATGCCTTGATTTTCTATGGGAAAAATAATGGATTCAATAAGCAAAACTTTTCCATTTCCTTATACTCAACTAAATTGAGTTTTGGAACTTCTTGCGTTCTCTGAGAAAATATGAATTGACATTAGCAGGTTTTTTTTACAGCAAGCAACATGCTTTCGAGGAGAAACAGTAACGTGGTATTTGAAAACGAAACGTGTTTCATGAATTCTCTTTTCACATTTTGTTAGAATAATAATACTACGGAATTTCGGGCTGCATTTAAGGACAGTCCTCCCTGTTTCCTTACTTGCCACCTCCAAATTGAACCTCAACATTAAGGATTGTTTATAATATCCTTCAAGTGATAAAGAAAAAAATAAAATGAAAAAGGCTTCTTATGTTTATGCAAATAGTAACTTGATTTATGTCAAGGTTTGATATGACCAAATATAACTTATATTAGTGATGTGGTTTGTCGGTTCTTCTCCACTTCTGGCAAAGAACATCAATCAATAATAAAATAAATATTTAGATATATATCTCAACGATACTTCTAATCTTAATTTATGTTTGGAAAACAATAATTTTATGTTGGATGGACACATATATGTAAATATAGCTGGTAATGTTGATTCTAGAAAATCCACATAGGGATATTTACCATTGAATTAAGCTAAAATTAATTATAATTTTATATTATAGCTCTCATTGAATTAAGCTGAAAATTATTATTTACCATTGAATTAAGCTAATACCCCAAGAAAGTCCACATAGGGGTATTCCGAGAAAGTTGTTCTTAATTATTTATATTATAGCTCTTATTTTTAACCAATGAATAATAATTTGTGATCTCATTATTTATTGATAGTGAAAGTTTTTGAGTGGATTACGGTCTTATGATTTTTTCTTATATCGATAATTTTCACGTAAAAATCTTGATGTTTATTAATTTATTATGATTTCTTGTTTAATTTTATTGATTAGTTTACCCGAATTTTAATTGTACAAAATGGAAAAGAATTGGAAATTATGTATTGTGAATTTGGTTATATAGGTGTCTTTCTCAACATTTTGTTATGAGTGTTAAGGGCTTATAAATTGCTATTGAACATTTTGTTGATGGAATCTCTTGCCAAGATTACTCGAAAGAGGTAGGACATGCCAAAAGAATGGATTAGCATATAAAATGGATGAGAAATCCAAATAAAGCATTACCTCTGAAGCTGTCAGTTAAGGAGCCTTCTTCCTTAAATATGTCCACATGACCTGAACGTGCTTCCTAATTGTTACTGTTATTATTACTTAGAAAATATCTTTCCTTAAATATGTCCACATGAAGCAAATTAAAGCAGCAGAAGTTTAAAAGGTGCTGGGCAGCACGCAGAGCAAAGTGCTGGGGTGCATGCCCAGCAAGGCTGAGCATGTCACATCTCCGCTGGGCATACACCTTGTATGGACTCGGGATGTTTGCCTGAGCCCATGCTTCTTGATACTACGTTCCAGTCCATGCTCCTTAAATGTTTTTTTAAGCTTTTATAGGTTTTTAGATTCTTAAAAAGTTTATTTCAGATATATTTCATTTCAAAATCCAAAGTGCAACGGACCATTATTTCAAAATCAAGAATTGCTCTGTATTTCCAAAGAAAAGGTTGCATCATCAAGGTTTATATGTTGAATTGAATTATAAATCTGAGAATACAGTAGAAGATTCTGTCTTGAAATTGTGTTGAGTTACACCCTAGTCTGAAATTTTCCTATATCTCCTCCAAACTTCATTATTTGGTTGAAAGAGCCTGCTTATCATCAGTCCATATTAGGCAACTGATATTCGATCTCACTAGACACAAGCTTTTGTGGAAAGGAATTTCATCACGAACATCTTATGCTCAGAGCCTCGAGGTGAGCAGACTTTCTAGAACATCAGTGAGTACATGTGACAACTGATTCACATTGAATTTTGAACGTACAGAGACTCCTGCTAAATGTGGATTTCTGTGGTAGAAAAAGCACAAAGTGGCAACCAAGCAAGAGTCTGAAGCCAATTCCTACTTAGTGGAGGATTTTAACGAAGCTTGCTGATTGAGGGCATTAAAGTTGACAAGCGACACAAATAAATAGCTCTAAAGCTTGAAAAGCTTAAGTACCAATATTTCAGACAAGAGGGTATCGTAATTTTTTATATTTGAAGTGAGGCCTTGAGATTGTTACGAGTTTCTTTCTCTGGCAAAAAACTTCGTCATTCACACGTCCATCGGAAAGTGAGAAAAGTGCAGTCTGTTTTAAAGAAAAGGCCTGGGCGTATATTTTTTTTCTTATTTCATTGTTGTATTGGATTGAAATATTTTTTATGATTTAGGAATTTTATAACATGAAAAACTCCAGTTTCTTTTTGTGTTTGGAGGTTAAAAAAACTCTTTTAACTTCTTTCTCAGCGTCACTTTACCCTTAGGTATGTCATTATCTGATTTCTGCTGAGTGGTGGGCGGTCACGCAGCATCATTCACAACAATTAAGAATCATGGTTTCCAATGCTTACTGGGTGGAGAAGAGAAAGCACTGATACCCGACAAATGGCGTTGTAGAAATGGATACTTCATAGTGTCTACAATCAGTAGATATGTTGACTACTGTGTTCTCTGAATAGGATACGAAGGTATCAACTATCAAGCGTCGCACCAACGAAGTGTTATCATCCAAGATACATCTCACACAGCCCAGTCTTGCTGAATACTGTGTTTTTCCTCTGTTTCACTTGTTTACAACATGACAGCAGAAGTCACAATCTCCTTTTTGAGGAACCTCTGAATACTTTGATAGAATATACCATGCACTCAATGGTAAATAATTTTCCTCTCTGTTTTCCTTTTTTGGCTGCTAGGTGAAAGTAGATATGTTGGCTCTGCAGGAGGAGGGCCAGACCTTCAAGTCCATGATTTCTATGCCATGTTATTGAATATTTTGAAAAATAGGAGTCTGTGAACAAGATATAAGCAATAGTTTGCTTTCAAGAACAGTTGGCTCCGTCTTTTCTTCAAGTCACGGCAGAGCCTTAGTTCTACAAGTGAGTTTCGACGAATGCTGGCCTCTGACTAGCGTTTACTTCGCCTTATCTCAATCCTTAATTTTAAACATGAACTCTATGGTTAATGAACTGTACAGAATGGTGAATAACTTCAGGAGCCTAATTTTGTAGAGCTTAATTGCTGAGATTTGTTATTTTTTAGACTCTAAAGCATGGAGTAGCAACTGGAGTTTGAGTGACACTGTTCTGGTTTTTGCATGTGTCTTAGTTTTGGGAGGACCCTAATTTCCTTTTTTTTCTCATGCAGAGTGCGGACATGGAAAGGCTGTTGCTCCTTTTTGGTTATTGATGTGGGATGTGAGAAGCCAGAAAGCTCCTCAAACTCAAAGACATAGCAAAAAACAAAAGCTATTTGCTGTGCCTTGAAGTGTGCTGACTATTTCCAGTGGATTATTTCTGATAATCATGCGCAAATGTGTAAATATAATCCCTCTTTTTCTTGCATATAATTATCAGATTGTTGTGGATGGACCCGGCATTACTTTCAGTG
>Ga0307515_10007790_pt1 | contig 21076 bp, 3 predicted proteins | sample 17_EM_MG_FD_194513 | JGI IMG/M metagenome (GOLD analysis project Ga0307515, IMG submission 194513) | Populus trichocarpa ectomycorrhiza microbial communities from riparian zone in the Pacific Northwest, United States - 17_EM | ecosystem: Host-associated > Plants > Roots > Unclassified | place...
TTAAAGATACTTAATGCCGTAAGATATAATAATAGGCTAAGTTGGTATAGTACTAAGTAGGAGCAATCTATAAAGAAACGGAAAAAGGACTAAGTTATATACTAAGGAGATACTATAAGTACGGTAAGAAACTATAGTCACTAGAAAGTAAGAAGCTATTAGAGTATATAGTATAGGACTATAAAATAGAATTAGAACTAGAAATAAGTCTAAAGTTCTTTCTAATCTATAAGCTTACTAAAGAAGAAGGTAAAGTATTAAAAGAGTTTATCTAGGAAAATTTATAAAAAGGATATATTAAACCATCGCAGTTATTAGCGGGATATCTAGTACTATTTATACTAAAGAAAAATAGCAAGCTAAGGCTATACATTAACTATAAACAGTTAAACAGCATTACTAGAAAGGATAGGTACCCTTTACCCTTAATTGGCGAAATCTAAGATAGGATAGGTAACGTATAAATCTTTATAAAGATAGATCTAAAATAGGCGTACTATTAGATCTGGATTAAGGAAGGCAATAAATAAAAGGTAGCCTTTAGGTTAAAGAAAGGACTATATAAACTATTAGTTATATAATTCGGGCTTATAAATATACTAGTAACGTTCTAGAAGCGTATTAATAATATATTAGAAGAATACTTAGATAAATTTATTATGGTATACCTTAACGATATTATTATCTACTTAATAACTAAGGAAAAGTATAAAGAATATATTAAATAGGTCTTAAGGAGACTGTAAGAAGAACAGATACTAGTAGTAATTAAGAAATGCGAGTTCTTTACTAGGAAGACCAATTTTATTAGATTTATTATTAAACTAGGCTAATTTAGTATAGATCTAAAGAAGATCGAGGCTATAGTAAATTAGTAAGAACTAAAGAACATTATATAGTTAAAATTATTCCTAGGGTTTTATAATTACTATAGAAGGTTTATAGCGCAGTAGTTAAAGAATATTAAGCCACTTACGCGACTAATAAAGAAAGAAGAACTATAGGCATAGGGAAAGGAATAGTAAGAATTATTTAAAAGAATTAAGGAGTTATTTACCTAGGAGCTAGTTCTTAAGATATATTAACTAGGACTAAAAACGGTTATAGAAACGGATGCATTAGACTATATACTAGGGGCGTGCTTTATATAGAAATATTAAAATAGATAGCACCTAGTGGTATACTATAGTTAAAAAATAATACTACTAGAGTTAAACTATAACATCTATAATAAGGAGTTATTAGGTATAGTTATAGTATTAAGGGAATAGAGAGTATTCTTATAAAGCATAAAGAAACTATTTATAGTTAAAACGGATTATAAAAACCTAATAAGATTCCTAATAACAAAGGAACTTAACTAAAGATAGGTTAGATAGGCAGAGATGCTTACAAAATACTATTTTAAGATTTAGTATACTAAAGGTATAGACAACACATAAGTAGATGCTTTAAGTTAAAAGGCTAAACTATAAAATAAAGAAAAGCCATTAAGGGCTTTACTGCGAAAAGACACAGACGGACTAATTAGATATAATTATCCAAAAATTATAGCAACTTAAGAGAAACTAGAGAAAGTTTATAAGTTATTAGAGAGCTTTTAGGCATAAAGAATTCTAAAGGCACAGCTAGAAGATCCGCAGATAGATATATACAAAAATTAAGAAGTAAAGTATATCCTAAGAAGTATAGCAGAGCAATTTATAGAAGAATTCTATAAGGGATTAACTTAAGGACACAATAGAGCCACGGGCTTAGTATTAAGACTTTAAGAAGAATACATTATTAATGGAATCTAGAGGATAGCTAGGAAGGTTATAAAGGAATACCTAAATTACTAAAGAAATAAACTAATAAGGTATAAGCTATATAGAGGGCTATAACCTATTAAAATACCAGGGAGACTATAGGAAGTTATATTGTAGGACTTTATTATTAAGTTACTAAAGTTAAGAGACCCTATTACCGGACAGGATTATAACGTAATCTTAGTAATAGTAGATAAGCTTATAAAGTAGGGATACTTTATAGCATACACGGAAGAAATCTTAGTAGAAGATATTACTAGAATCTATATTAAAGAAGTATTTACAAAATACGGAGCACTAAGTAAAATTATATTAGATAGAGATCCAAGATTTATAGCAGCATTTTAGGAGGTATTCTTAGCGGAATAAGGAGTTAGAGTAGTAACTTTCACTGTATATTATCCGCAGATAGACGGTTAAACGGAAAGATTAAATTAGACACTAGAGTAGTATCTAAGGCACTATATTAATCACACATAGAATAATTAGGTATTGCTATTACTAGTTATACAGTTTATATACAACGCAATATCTTAAGAAGGGATAGGTATATTACTATTTAAGGCAAATTATAGATACGAGCTAAGAACATCGTTATTACTACAGTAAGTAAAGAAAATAAGTAATATAGCTAAAGAAAGAATAAAGACGTTAATAAATCTTTATATAAACCTTATAGAATTAGTAAGGGGAGTATAATAAAAAATAAAAAAGTACTATAACGCTAAGAGATCTAAGGGACTAGATCTTAAGGAGGGAGATAAAGTATAGCTACTATATAAAAATTTTAAGAGTTAATAACCAAGTAAGAAGTTAGACCATATTAGACTAGGACCTTTTAAAATTATATAAATAATTTCACCGGTTACATTTAAGTTAAACCTACCAGCTAGAATAAAGATTTACCCTATATAGTATATTATAATGCTAAAGCTAGCGCATAGGAATATTAAGTTACTAAACTATAAAGCAGATACGTATAGAGGATAAGAGGAAGATAAATAGCAAGTTTTAAGGATTATTAGCTATAAGAATATTAACAATAAAATATAGTATAAGGTTAAGTAAATAGGCTACAATAAGACTACCTAGGAACTATTAAAGAACTTAAAGAATACTATAAGAAAGGTATAGGAGTATCGGAAGAGATTAGGTTAGGCAGTATTAATAAAAAAGGATTACTAAAAAATAAGTTACCTAAGGGGGACCTAAAAAGAGCAGTTGCTAAACTACTCGGATCTATTTCCTTCTCTATTAGAAGAAAATCCGTTCTTTTATCACTAAGTTCCTATAGACCCTATTCCACTAGTTTCCACTCCTTAGAACAAACCTTCTCGCGTACCTTCTTAAGATAAAGTAAGTGAGCAAACGCCGCGATCTAAGTATCTAGGGCCTTTTGTTCCGTATCACAAGAACATTCTAACTTAGTAAGGGCTTAAGACAGTTTACTATCTAGCCGCGCAGTAGTAGATTAAATATAAGACCCTAAGATAAATTAATTAGGGAACTAGACGACTATTAAGAGTAATAGGTTACGCATATTTAGCATTAGAGCTAGAGCGAACGTCATAAGACGAATAAATATTCGCTTTAGTATACTTTAAGTAAGAGGACGGTTATTATAAGGATGGGTTTGCTAATGTAATATAGACTAACCCCTTTTTTAAATAATAAGAATATGGAGATAGTATAATCTCACTAAGAGATAATATTGCAGCAATAGTGCGAGCACGACGTTGGGCGTGTGAAGAAGAAATTGCTTTAGGTATAATAAGCAATAATATTAACTAAATTAATTAGAAGGATATTATACCTCTAGTAAACGACTTAGAGATATTAGGGATCTTTAAGGACAAAGATAAAGAGGAGGGAGATAGTATTACGGACGCTTTAAGTACAATGTTATAACTACTTGGGGAAGAGTTAAAAGAAGCTAGTTAGTTAATCTAAGCACGGTTTAGGATAGAGCCGATAGAACTATATAACGAAGAATAGTAACTAAGGTTATATAACATACTACGTATTAAATAAGAGAAATAGAAGGAACTTACGTACCTTATATATAAGACGTATATTATATATAAGAAGGATTTTATAGGAGTACGGTTATATATTTAAGGACCCTTAGTCCCTACCTAGATAGTTCCTTCCTTATAGTGATTTTTAGAATACAATTAGAGTTAATCTATTGGGCAACTACTCCACCAGTTATTATTACTTGTTAACCTCTGTACTTACATTACCTACACACCTAGCCCAATAACGAGCCTATCGTAGTTCTTGCTACAAGGTTCCGTTATATCGTTTATAGCTTTCTATAACTTATCTAGTAAGAAAATAGGGTAAACCTTAATTAAATCTAGGAGCTTTACTTTATATAAGTTACCTATCTTCTTAAGGACCTTATATAGTCTCGCTATCTAGTAGTCTAGCTTATAGCTAGGCCGTTCCGTCTTCCAATTCTTTGTTATAACCTAAACTATATCGCCTATAGTAAAGTCGGGTTCGCGCCTATACTTATTTACCTACTATTCCATTAATTTCTAGGCCTTTTCTAGATTTATATAGGCTACCGTCTAAGCTTCCTCTAAGCGCTTAGCGTACTGCTAGGCTCCCTTATAAAACAGTTTCTCGCGTATAGTCCGTGGTCCTTCTAGTCTATTCTAGTTAAAGCTTATTTAAGGTAAATACCCTATTTCTAGTTAGATAAGTATAAATCCTATAGAGTTATAGGGTAGGGTTGCCTAGGCGTAGTCTATTAGGGGTAGCAGTTCGCCTTAGTTATTCTAGAAGTAGTTAATAAAAGGCTAGAGTCTCTAATCCAAATATTAATTTACAATCTCTATCTGGCTGTTTATTTGGGGGTAGTATACTATAAAGAGCTTTAGCCTAATATTTAGAATTTAGGTAAACTCGTTCTAAAAGGCTAATATAAATTACAGGCTATAATTGGATATAATAGTATCTAGTAGTCCGTAAATATAGTAAACGTAGTAAATATACAGTTAGGCCGCCTCCTTAGCATTAATATTCTTATAATAAGGAATTAAAAACAGGCGCTTACTAAAGCAGTTAACTAGAATTATAACCATATTATATCTGTTGCGGTTTATAGGTAGCTTATAGAAGTCTATAGAGATATACTGCTAGGAGTAGTTAGGTATTGGGAGAGGTTTTAATAGTCCCAGGGTTTTATCTCGTGGAATTATAGACCTATAGCAGTTATTGCAGTTTTGTACGTAACGGTTAATATCTATAACTATTCTAGGCTAGTAATAACAGTTACTAATAATTTTACAGGTCTTATTTTTTCTAGGGTAGGCCGTAGAGACCTAGGTATGTGCTTTGGTAATAAGCCAGGTTTATAAGTTCTATTCCTTTACTACTACTAGCCGTTTCTAGTGCTTAAGCAGTCTATTTTTAAGGGACTATAGGCTAGTAACGTCCTTTGCCTTTTCGCGGTACTCCTATAGAGAAGGGTCCGTATAGTTTACTTGCAGTAGTTTATTAATAAGGTTAAATTCTATAGGGTTAATAGGATATATCTCAGCGCTTAGAGATTTAATACTTAGTTCTTCCCGTATTTAAGGGTTAAGGTACTTTAATTATAGTAGCGTCTAGGTCTGTAATAAGATCTTTATAGCCATCTAGTTATCTAGGTCCTATTTACGCCTTATAAAGGCGTCCGCATAGTTAGTAGCGCCTAGCCTATATATAATTAGGAAATTAAACTAGGATAAAACGTCCGCCTAGCGCGCTTGCCGGGCCGTAAGGGCCTTAGTTATTATAAAGCATTCTAGGGCCTTATAATCCAAAACTACCTAAATTAGCTTAGGGGTCCCCTCTAGCTATATATGCTAGTGCTAAAAGCTAAATATAATAGCCAGCATTTCTTTATCGTGGATAGGGTAGTTTAGCTTAGCAACTATTATAGTTTTCAAATAGTATATAATAGGGTACTATTCTCCATCCGGTTGCTTCTAAGAAAAAACGCCAGCTATAACGCTATTAGAGGCATTAGTTTCTAGTATTAAGGGCCATTTTAGGTAAAAGTGGGCGAGTAATAGAGCGGAGATTAGCCGTTTCTTAAGCTTATTAAAGGCCTACCTACATATAGTATTAAAGTGGAAAGGTTGGTCCTTTTAGATAAGCCGGTTAAGGGGCTAAGTAATCCTACTATAGTTTTTAATAAAGCGTTAGTAAAAGTTATAAAAGCTTAAGAATAACTATACTCCTCTTACAGTCCATAAGGGTTCCCACTAGTTAATTATAGCTATCTTTTCTAGGTCTGCCTTAATTCCATTTATACTAATAATAAATCCTAAGTACTTTATATATTTAACACTAAATTCTAATTTCTTAATATCGGCCTAGAGGCTAGCTTCGCGGAGCCATTATAGGACCTTATAGACATATTCCTTATATTCTAGCTTATTCTTAGAGTAAATTATAATATTATCTAGGTAGGCTGTATAGAAGTCGTTAAGATAGTTAAAGAGTATATTATTTATATACCGCTAGTACGTAGCTAATCCGTTAGTTAGTCTAAAAGGGAGTACCTTGTATTTATACGTTTTATAACGGGTCTAAAATATAATAAGGTCCTTAGATCTAGGGTCTATCCTAATTTAGTAAAAGGCTTAACGAATATCCAGCTTTATAAAGACCTTAGCCCTATTTATTTAGGCTAAAGTCTCTTTAAATAGGGGCAGTAGATAGCAGTCCTTACGGGTTATATTATTTAGCTTATAGTAGTCAATATAGAAACAAAGTCCTCTATTTAGCTTTTTTATATATAAAAAAATAGGTAAGATAAAAGGGACTTAGCTAGGTTTAATAAAGCCCTTATCTAGGTTATTAACAAGGTATTATTTAATAGCCTATAACTTAGCAGTAGATTGCTAATTAAGGGGGCTAAAGTTAAGGGTATCTTCCTTACCTAGTTTAATCTTAATCTTATAGTTATATAGTTAGTACGGTAGAAGTATATTAGATACTGCCTTAGAGAATACATCCTTAAATTTCTAATATTTTTGGGGCAGTTTCTATTCTACTAGCTCCTTATCTATAAGCTCGCCTTCCTTTTAGGCTAGGGTTTCTTTTTCTTTAATTATTTAATTAATTTTATATAAGCTAGTTATAAAGGTAACGGTATTAGGCTAAACCAAGTCCTGGTAGAATTCTATAGCGCTAATATAGCAGATATTAACTAGTAGGAGGTCCGTAGGTTTCTTTACGGATATTTATTAGGCCGTATTTTACAGTATAGGGTTTATAGTCTTCCTTAGCTCACATTTTATTTTCTATAAGTTATCCTTCTAATCTATTAATTTAGTATATCGTCTAATATTCCTGGCTTTCCTTTATAGCTGTATAGGGCCTAAGTCCTCTATTAGGGGCTTAGCTAGGTTACTACTAACTTCCTAAGTCCTTAGTGTTAGTGGCGTAACATAGGCAGTTTAGGGGCGGCGTAGTATACGGACCCATTGCGGATTAAGCTATATATCCTTCTTAAAAGCCTAGTCCCTACGCATTATATTAGCTTAGTAAATAGTATTTATCTATAGCCGTATAAGGTTTTCTATTATAATACTAATTTCTTTTATAAAAGAAGGCGTTAGGGGTATAGTTTCGGGCTAGATAAGCTGCTTATTCTATATATTAAGCTATAAGCCTAAATAGGCTAGCTATTTTCTCCCTAAGATTATATTATAGCTTCTAAGGTCCGTAATAAAGAAGGGGATATTATACTACCTTCGTCCATTAATATAGAGGTAAATCCATAAGATAGTTATAATAGGTGGCCCTATCTATCCGTTATACCCTTAAATAGGAACTAGTTTGGGCAGTTCTTTAAGGGGTACATTTAAAAAGTCAGCCAGTTTTATAGCGCACTTTAAATTAATTAAGGTAAAGGTATTTACTCCTAAGTTAGCTAAGGCAGAGGTTAAAACTTAATATCTATTACGGAATAAAGTATAAGGGATAGTGCAGCTTCTTCTACTAACTAGCCAACCTAGATTAATATATAATATATTAATTCCTTTTAACCCTAGAGAGGAGTCTTCCTCTAAGGTTCCTCTTTTTTTAACTTTATACTATCTTCCTAAATTAACAGGACCTTATTTATCTTTACCGCCATTAGGCAGCCCTTTATAAAGTAGTCTTTTTAGCTATATAAAAAGTAAGCTTCTTAATTACTAAGGGCTTATTAATAGGGGTTACTATATATAGGCCGCGTCTATACCGGGCCTATAGTAGGACTAGCTACTTAACTAGTTACTAGGTTAACGGCGGGCTATATAGTAGGAGATATAAAAGTTATAGATTATACTAGGGCACTACGGGCCGTTCTTATAGAGCTTATAGTCTAGTTTAGAGAGTTTCTAGCTTTATACCACTTAGCTCGTGCCTGAATTTAATAGAGGCCTTAGTTAATAGCCAGGTAGTAGTCTGTAAGTACCTTTAACATCTATATAATAATAAAAACTAGTAGTATAGTATGCTATTGGTCTAGAGTAAGCTTATCAAAGAGGTTTAGTATTAGGTCTTTATAGGGAATTTAGGCTTAGCCGGCTAGGCATAGAAAGCGGGTCTAGAAGGCTAAAAAGGTCTCCGTTGTTTTTATGTTTAGGCTTTTATATTTAAGGCAGGCGTTCTATACCTTAAAGGGGTCCTTATAAATAGAAGATAGGTAGTTAATTATTTCTTCTTTTAAGATAAAAGGGTCTACTAAGTCTATAGTATATTACGGACGTAGGTACGTCTAGGCGTCTCTACTAGTACGGCTAAAGACATAGGCTATCTTAGCTCGGTCGTTAGGGAAGTAATCTTTATTAACTTTAAGCTTATCCCGTAGTTAAAGCTTCCAATTATTAAATATAGGGTTGGTCCCGTTTATAAGTAACAGAGGGTCCGTAACCTTCGCGGATTTTAATAATATAGTATATTAGGCTAGGGCCTTAAGGACTGTAGTAAGTCTATTTAATAGGTTATCTTAAGATATAAAGGTGTCTCTAGTTTTAAGCAGTTCGCGTAGCCGTTTAATTTTGGTATTAGCTGCCGTAAGTTCCGCCTAGGGGGTTAAAACATTAATTATTTCTTCGTCTAAGGTATTTATAGGTCCTATAGCTACCTTACCTACTACTATATTTCGTAGCATAGTAGTAGGGATATTAGGTAATTCCGGGTAATTTCTTTAGGGGTTCTAGTCTATGTGTGTTTTATAAGTCCTTTCTCTAGGGTTTTATTCTTTTCCTTTAGGTCCTATCCTTATAGTTCTAGTAATATCCTTAGGGTCCTATTCTATGTCCTTGTCCTATTTATGGTCTTATAGATATTTTTAAGTTCCTTCTTAAGAAGAAAGGGTGGTTTGAGCTTTAGATAATATTAGCGACTTAGTTAATTAAGGCATAAGTATAGCAAGAAGGACGTATGCAAGCCTATATAATTGGATTGTCTATAAACGAGGATCTAAAGCTAGAGAAAGGAAAGAAGAAGAAGGGTAGTGCTACTTAAAGTTATATACAATCCTTTAGTTATATAGCTACAGCTACCTACTAAGTTCTGCCAAGTTCTACCAGGTTCTACTAGGTTCTACTAGTGCTATAACAGTCTCCACTAGATAACTAGAAGAGTTAGGTAAATTGTAGTAATTTAGATAATAGGGCGTACTATATAAAGCGGCTTTTGCGGTTCTTTTAAAAGTCCTTTAGCGGTTAAGGTCTTGCTAACTCTAGTAGGACTACTAATACTCTATATTGGTTTTCTCTAAAAATAAAGCAAAACGGAGCTTATACTATAGTAGCATAATTAGGCCACGTCCTTTACCTAGTATAAAATTATTAAACTAAACCCTCTTTATGTAAAAAGCTGCAAGAGCCTAAATAAGCTTCTTCCGGTCCTTTAGGATAGTAAGGTTCTAAAAGGAGAGAGGGTTTTACTTAATGTTACTAATATTATTAATAGAAAGCTCCATTATAGGATATTAAATTAGCTTTATAGTCTTCTTAGCTCGCGAATTTAGGAACTTATACTAGAATTTATTATTAAGACTAAACCCTAATATAGTTGGACTGCAAATAAGTAGGTTATTATCCTTTAACTCTACAGGCTCCTTGCCATTACTTTTAACTTTATTAAGTTTCTTCTCTATTAGATTATTAAATAGTTTAGCAAAATCGAATATATATATTGGGAATGAGGCAAGTTGCCGTCACGTACGGCAAACTGCCGTCACGTGATGGCAAGTTGCCATCATGTGTCGCCGCGGCACTAGCGTGGCGAGGACCCTTAAGTTCCTCGCCCTCCCTTATTCTAATTAATAACCTTTATTAACCAATATTACTGTAACCCTACTCGAGTAGTCGTTATTAGTAAGTCACCCTATATAACTAATACTGATTAGTAGTTAAATATATAGTTAACTATAAAGCAGCTAGGTTTTTAAATAGAAGAGACAGTCTCATATAGAGGTGCTATATACGCTTATATAGAATAGATTCCGGCGATACTATACTACCTTAGACTTACGGAAAACTAGTAACAGAAGTGTTATTAAGTACTAGGAGATACTAAGTTGCGTCTATTATATAGAACAACCACGTTTACAAAGATTTGGTTGAGTACTTTAGGTTAGAAGTGTTACTAAACCTACGGTCCTAAGTTAACGTCTGAAACGCGTTAAACGACGTCTAAAACGCGTTAAACAACATCTCGAATTGCCTACCTCTTAACAGTAAACCTACGAGATCCTATAAAACCGAAAATCCTACCTACCTTTAATATACGACACCCCGTTAATTCTATACCTACTATAGCGTTAACCTATCTAAAGAAGTATAAGAAGGACATTAACCTGGAAATATAGAATACTAATATAATTAACTTTATAAACGCTAAGTAATAGGACCTAAATAGATTCTTATTATACCGTATAGCACACTATAAAGACAGTAAATATAATAACACTATGCTATAGTACTATATAAGGGAGGACTTTATTAAATAGACAAAGGAAATATAGATTCCTATAAAGAAGGATATTATATAAGACTTCCGTAACTTCTTATAGGAGTATAAAGTATTTATACCTATAGATAGGGGTATTATTAGAGATAATATTTAGGAGCAGGTTATTAATATAAAAGAAGAGCATAAATAGACTCTATAAGAGATTAAGCACTAACTACGCACTATAAGGAAGCTTAACTTATAATAAAATCTAAGTAATATACCTCTAGAGACAAATCTATCTCTACCCTTAACTCCTCTATATCTAATTTAACCTATAGCTTTAACGTTAGATACTACCCCCTAATAAGAGCAGGTATAGGATCCTATTACTCTATAATTTAATAACCTTTAGACTCCACCAATTAGACCTACGTTCCTACTGTAGCCTATAATGCAACTCCTACCTCCTCTATTTTAATCTTAAATTAGAGGCGGTTTAAAATTGCTTATAGAGCTTACAAAGCTCTATTTAAATTAAGAAAAGAAGTTTAATAGGGAACTATATAATGTCCTTAATTCGAAACTACGTATCTTCTATAACTATTACTAGAAAGTAGGAATAGAGTCTAATTAATACTATAACGCCTATTCTGTTATACTTAAGGGCTAAGCTAGTACCTTCTATTATAACCATTTAGTAGGAAAAGGATATAATTTTAACCGCATAATATATAAGTTAAGATACTACTTTAAAATAGAAAAGAATAAGTAGCAGTATATATTAGAATAGAGAGAGACTACCTTTCTAAGAATTATTGCTATAAACCTAGGTATCCCTTGGCTTAATTATCTTTAAAAGCTCTTTAATTAACTTTAGATAATTTAGCGTAGTTTATCCAAATTATATTAAAAGGATTTCAGCCTACGTAATTAAGTTATTAGCGTATACTAAGGCGTTAAAGAATATAACCTTATACTCTTTAATTCTATAAATACTTACAAAGAAGTATATACTTAATTAAGATCTTCTATTAGCACTACTTTACGCTCTTAAGAAGTATAGCAATTTAACACCTAACTTTAACTTACTTTAATCGACCCGCCTAACTAATATAATTATAACTAAACTAATTAAATATATAGTGGCCGGGGTGGATAATATGGTAGAGGGTATAATTAATAACTATAAGGTAAAGGTAGAGGCCCTTATAGAGGTTCATTTTAAAGTAATTACTAGAAGAAGTATTACGTTTATAAGAAACTGAATTACTAGTTAACTAGGCATTCTCTTAATAAGCAAAAGGAGGTATATAATAAGTTTCGCTAAAGTATAAGAAACGTTAGAAATTATAAGGTTATTATAGCCTACTTTTAAAGCTTCCTAGTTTAATATAAAGGCGTAAAAAATTTTAAGGGTAAGGTTAATAAGGCCAAATAGCTCCTTATAGATATGGAAATTAAGGACTACTTACCCAACTAATACTTTACTAAGTATGGTAAGGTAGATAGTATACAAACTATTACCATTCTTAATAACTAATCTACGCTCTACTCTATTACAAAGTTAGATATCTTTAACGAGCCACAGAAGAGTTCTACGTTCTCCTTTAATAACAGATACTCAGCAAATGTCTTCTATAGTATTATACTAGACACTAGAGCCGCAGGAGTATCTATAGTAGGAGAACCTTAAGTTCGAGCCCTTTAGCAGCTTAATAGCTCTATTTAGATTAACTATTTAACGGCAGGCTAATACACGATTCGTTTTAGTAAGGGTACTATAATTTCTCTTAGTATAATTAGGGTCCAAACCCCCTTAGGGTGCATTACTTTCTATATTATTCCTATAAATACCCCATTTCTATTTTATATTAGAGATATAAATAAATTAGGCGTTAAGCTTAATAACCTTAAGAATATACTCGTTTAGGAAAATAATCGGGTACCCGTTATGCGCAAGTAGGGTTACCCCTAGTTACTCCTTTATTAACTAGAAAAGAGTATTGCTTAAAGCCACTTAACTAAGTTAGAGTTACGTTAACTATACTATTGCTTTAGCCACCTATCTATTTACTAACTGCTTAGGGTCCTTTAGCAAGTAGGCTATAAAGTTAAGGTTAAGGCGATTAAGTATTTTATAAAGTACTACTATTACTACTAAATAAACCAGAAGTCCCCTAGCCGATTTAAGTTTAGCCTTAAAGATAACTATAACTTTAACTTCTATATCGTTGTTAACGTTATATATCTTAGCGGCAAGCCAGTACTCTAAGTTATTAACTTTTTAACCTCCTTCTAAGCCGCACGTTTTTTAAAGGATATATTAGCTAGGAACGCATAGGATACCCTTTAATTATACTAAATTAATGCCTACCTAGGACCCCCTAACTAAATCGTCTATAATATAGGAAAGAACTTCTTATCTATAGAGTTTTAATAATAGATAAAAGTAATGGCAATTAAGGTTAAGGAAGTCCCTATTAAGGTATATAACAGTATTAAAAAAGTAGAGCGATATTATACGCCATTACGCCGCGTATATAAGATTATCTCTTTAAAACTAGAGAATACTAGTAAAAAACTTACCTTATAAATGGCTGTTAAAGCTATTAACAATTCTGCTGGCCCGGATAGACTTATACCCACGTTGCTAGTCTTTGGCGCCTACCCTTAAATAACTAACAATTCTCTACTATCCCCCTCCGTTATATAATAAGCTAAGGCTATTTATAAGGCAATGAAGGAGGTACGACGTCTCTACGCTATATGCTAGGTTAACAACGTACTAGGAATAAGAAATAGTCTAAACACCTTAACTATACTTAATCTGCCACTCTAGTCTAAGGTACGCGTATAGCGTAAAAAGGGAAGATAGTTAGGCCCATATTAACTTATTATAATTAATAGTTAAACTTATACTATTTAAATACCTTACAGACCCACTTAATTCTATTTAACTATTATTAAGCCTTACTATAAAGATAATAGTTCTAAGCCTTTATAGGATGCTATAGAAGATGCCCTAAAGGAGAGCTATAATTAACGTGCTCTAGAAGGCGACCACGATTCTAATATAATTGTAGTAGATACGCCGCAACTATAACGCGGTAGAGGTCGCCCAAAGGGATTACAAAATCGCTAACACCTTATTAATTTTAAAGAGCAATTTATTACCGTTATTAAGAATAGAGTTAAGTTATTAATGGCCTTTATAATAGCTAAAGAGAAGGCTAACTTTAAGCTCGCAAAATAGCTCTAAAAGGAAGGTCGTATTATAACTTTAGGAGCTCCTTTCTAAGCATCTAACAAGCAGGAGATTAATAGTCTCATTATAAGAGGAGTTTTTAAATTTAAGAAGTATAACCCTACTAAATTCGGTGGAGTTCGTATCTTTAAGTTAAGAATGGTTAATAAGATTAAGGGCAAAGCTACTAACGCCCTATTTGAGAAATTAAGGCTTATTATCTAAGGTTACAATAATAATAGTAAGGAGGTGATTCTTACGCAATCTCTTATAATTTAACAAGCTAGTTAGCAAGTTATTATTATACTAGCTCCCTCCCTAATAAAGAATAAAATGGCGGTCTATCTATAAGATATTACTTAGGCCTACACCCAATTAAAGATGCACCTTTAGCGCTTAATATTAGCATACCTTCTAGAGTAAATTCGCCACCAGTATCCTAAAGATATAATTATGGTTATACTTAAGCCATTATATAGAATTGCAGAGGTAGGAACTTACTAGTAGGCTACCTATAGCAAGCACCATAAAGAGAAGCTTATAATAACTACTTCTATATTTAATCTCTGCTTTTTTATTATAACTACAGGAACCCTATTTAGAATTATCGGTATATAAACTAATAATATAATTATCTTAGGAGACGACCAATTCTTAGCTCTTAAAGAGGATAAGCTAATAAAGGTAAATCTTATAGCAAAGCTAAAAGAAAAGCTTAATTTAATAACACCATTGCTCTTTAATAAATGCATCCTCTCCCTAAACAAGGATTCTATTGCTCTGCGCCAAAAGGGTTAAGGTAAAAAGATTAATATTATTAACGTTAATTCTCTAAAGCAAGGATACGTGGAGCAACGTGCTTATAGAGCTTATATTACTTCTATCTATTAACCTAAGGCTTTATTCAATCTCTCTGTTACTACTTAATACTAGGAACCTACTAAGGACGACGTTCTTGCCCTAAATAAGTGTCTTTCCTGGCAAATGAACTATCTTAATTAGGGATTACTCTACGTGCCTATTAATCTTCCTACCGCTAAACTCTTTATATTTATTAATAGATTATTTATAAATAATAAAGATTTTAGCTCCTAGCTAGGATATAAGATTATTATCGCGAATAAATCTACTAGAGAGAATAACTTTACGATCTACGGTAATCTTATCTATTAGAGCTTAACTAAGAGTAAGTATATTACTTAAAGCGTTCTAGCGTTAGAGATATATAGAATGGTTAGTAGAGTTAATATAGCAATTGCAATTAGAACTACCCTAAAGATAATTATAGATCGACTTGAACTTCCTATTATCCCTATAATTATATATACTAACTTATACTCCCTCTATAAGTGTTTAGTTAAGCTTAGTACTATAAAAGAAAAGCGCCTTATAATTAATATTATGGCACTTTATTAATCCTATAAACGGCGAGAACTCTTTAAAATTTAATAGATTAACGGTTAAGATAACCCGGTAGATATAATAATAAAGGCAAACCTAAATAAGGCTCTAGAAATGTTTGTTAATATAAATACTTTATATATATAAGTTAAAGGTTAGGTTAAAAGGGAGTAGGAGTATAATAATCTACGGACCCTAATTCTAACTAGCTAATTAGGATTTTCTATTCCCGGGATAGAAAATCGCTATTAGCTCGCTTATAGCTAGCGCCTTAGCGGCCCTGACGGCCCTAATATAATGTTTAGCTATAATTCCTTAGTAAGAAAGCACCGCGTGCTAAAAAGGCAAATTTTGGGATAGCGAGACTTATATTATAATGGCAATAGTAAGTAAGAAGGATTTATATTTGTTATAATAGTTAAGCAGTATTTATATATAGATGGTAACTATAAAAGAAGAGTTACTAGTGTTAGGAATGAGGCAAGTTGCCGTTATGTATGGCAAACTGCCGTTACGTAATGGTAAGTTGCCATCACGTGTTGCCGCGGCACTAGTGTGGCGAGGACCCTTAAGTTCCTCGCCCTCCCTCATTCCAATTAATAAGCTTTATTAACCAACATTACTATAACCCTACTCGAGTAGTTGTTATTGGTAAGTTACCCTATATAACCAACAATATACATGTTGCTATTTATATGCTTTCGCAGTTATCAATACTAGGTTTAGTATAGTTTAAATTATACTCTTAAAAAAGTACCAGGTCGACTATAATCCGACTATTAATAGATACCTTAGTAGGCTTTCCTTTCTCTATATAAAAGGATTTACCTTTATACTGTTAGTGGTGCGTCCCTATTAATAAAATAAATTTACGACCTCTATTAGTAAGTTCTCGCTTCTCCTCCTCTTTATTAGGGTAGTATTTAAGGGGAAAGTATCTAAGGCTGTGTATTGGCTGCGACCCCTAGAACGTCCAAATACTAGCTACGGTTACAGCTTTACTAAATCTTTTACCATTAAAATCCAGATACTAGCCTTCGATACGGAAATATTCGTCTCCTTTATTGTCCTTTTTTACCTCGCCTAAGCTAAATCTTATATATCTGCGCTTATTAGTACTATAGTATTTCCTATATAATAATTTATTCGACTTAAAAAGAGCACAGAGTAGATTAAATATAATTTCTTTACTATCTAGTAGCGATATAAGGCGCTGTTTTATTAAGGCATATATATCCCTTATATAGTTTACTAAGAGGTTAAGGTAGGTACTATTCTCTAGGGTTCCCTTATAAGCTTCTAGCTTAAAAAGGAAGTAGTATAATATATTCCGCTTTACCTAGTCTTAAGTTAGCAGCCGATCTAGGGTCTAATGGATAGGGTTTTATACTGTAGGTTTGTCTTCCTTAAGGAAAGTTCTATCTATACCTTATAGAATAGACCTAAGTATATCTTATAGGCCTTTAGACTTAACGTTAATAAAGTACGTTATACGTTTAGTCTTCTTGTCTATCGTTTTACTATTAGTAATATAAATTTAGTAGCTACCTTTATACTTACTAGTGCGTATACAAACAACAAATATATATTTATTATATGCATTTACCCTAGAAGGTGCTATAGAGGATTTAACTACCTTATACCTTAAGGTTGTATTATCCTAGCTATATTGGCAAATTAGCTAGGGTTATACTTTTAGTTTCACTAGGGACATATATTTTATTAACTGTCTTATACTCTACCTTCAAAGCCTAGGTTCTCGCTTCTTTAGGTTGGGAACTATCTACAGCTTAAGGCTCAGTAGCCTTAAGAGTGTCTTTTACTACCTTTAGTACGTCCTTTAGCAGCTTTATAAGGTAAAGGACAGTAACTAGATCTAAGGGCGGTATAACTAGGCTAGAAAGAAGCGTTTGCGGACTTCTATAGCTTAGAGGAGTATCTAGAGATACTTTAGGTTGCTTTATAACCTTAGGCTAGTTTAATATTATTACTTTATAAAGCTTTAGTAATATAGTGCTAAATTAAAGTATAAAATTAGTAATAAGCTAAATGCATAGAGTGAGGAGCTAAGTATAGAGAAGGTTAATAGTATTAGTTCTTAAATAAGATCCGCCCTCTTTATACCTAGCAATGTAACATACCATATAAATACTTTCCCCTATTTATCCTAGGAGACGCCATGTTATATATATTAACATTAATTCCGATATAGTAGAGGACCGAGTAAATATTATATAATTTTGCCTTAACTATAGAAATAGAGCTAAGACCTATATTTAGGAGCTTAGTGGAGCTTATACCGTGGTTATATTCTTACTATCACTACAGAGATATTGCGAGGGCTTATATACGGGATTCTTATTCTAACTATTAGAGTCGCGCTAAAACTAATATAACTGCATCGGTTTATATGCGGTAGTAAAGGTAAATATTATAGATTAAAGGGAAAGAGATACGTGTGTAGTATTAGGTGCGCCTTTTAAACGAGAGAAGATTTAAATAAACCCCTATTAAACATAAGCGACATTATTAAGCCCTACACTGCTCCGTACTTTAAGCCACTAGGTTAAGCTAAGAATTTTAAAGAGATATATATATAGAATAGAGTAGGTACGCTGTTAAGCGATAGGAATCGTTGCATTGGGATATAGCCACGATTGGTCTAAACTTGGGTTCCCGCTACACGGTCCAGTCTAGTCCAGTCTAGTTATATTTTTATTCTATCTTAGTTTTATTCTTTCCTAATCTTATCTAGTCCGCTTCTATTAGCTCCTATCCCATTCTAGCCTTATCTATTTATTTTTAATTCTGCTATATCCTTAAAGTCTATTAAATTAAATAACTAGTTAATTAAATAACTTAAGAGAAAAAGAGCGATATTTAATACCGATATATAATAATAATTCATTGCTTAACGTCCGATTCGGATCCCTATTAGGCCCACGTGGACTACTCCTTATATACATATAGGGAGAAAACTCTATTTAAGAAAACCCCGTAATCTATCTCCCTGCCTTTTAAAACTCGCCTATAAGGCGCCTGTAAGGCGCCTGCAAGTCACCTATAGTCCTCCTATTACCTTACTTTTTAACCTCTTTAGGAACTACTGCTGCCATAATAAGCCTATAGACGCGCTAGTATTATAAACTTTACTCTACTACTATAGAGACATTAAGGGGCGCCCGTTGCTCGCCCCCCTACCCTTTATTACTATTTCCTTTATAACCCAGAACTGGTTTAGTACATTTTAGCTAATAAGCCACTAGGTAACCGCCTTAAGGCCTTTTTATATTAAGAGCAGTGTCTTATAGTTCTCTATGCTAGCTACTAAAAGCATTACTTCTTAGTTAGTGCGTAAGGGGTATAGCAGTATTACGTATTTTAGTGTCTATCTTAGCTAGCTATATTTATATCTTAGGCTACCTACTAGGACACCCACCTAGTAGAGCTAGTCTTTTAATCCTATTATTCCTATTCTTAAGAGTATCGCTATTATATTTTCTGCCTTTATTAGGCCTTCTTAGAGCCCTAGAGTATTTACCCCCTATAGCGTTAGCCATGCTACGGCTTAGGTTCCTCTTGCCTTAGTTAGTCTCTATACCTTTAACTTCTATATACCTCTTTAGCGTTAGTCTAGCTAGTATTGCATTGCTATAGATAGTTTCCCGGCATTCTTTTATACTCTACTTTAGCTCCTTTCTCTTTCTTACTATTATCCTTACTAGCCTCTTACGCGTTTCCCTTTCTTCTCTATATAAGCCTAGGCCCTAAAGCAGCACTATTCTTCTTCTGCTTTCTTTACCTATTTCTCTAATATATCTTCCCTACTTTAGGGTTGTTAGTTTATTCTCCTGCGAGGCGCCCTAGGGTCCCTCTATAGTTTATTTAGGCGTATCTTAATATACTTTATAATATTAGAGTTACATTCCTTTTATGCCCTTTATATTGCAGCGGCTTTAATATATAGTTATAGGGGGGGAATATTAACTTCCTTCTCGAGCAGTGCTGAGGCCGTTCGCTTATGTCCGCCTATTATACTCTAAAGGTAGGCTGTTTAGACCTTTTAGAGTAGTTTAAGGAGCGATTTAGGGGGGCCTTTCTTAGATTCTCTAATGGCCCAAATACTGGACCTATATGTTATGGTTAGCCAGACAACTGCTATATATAGTAGGCGTGACCTCTAAAAGTATGGACCCTATATAGAATTAACGATCCTAAATAATGTACTATACTATGCTTAGCCCTTACGGGCCGCTTACGCCGCATATACGCTCTACTAAAGCTTACTATCTACCTATACTCCTAGTACTCTTAGACCCTAAACTAGTTGCCCCTTAAAGCCTTAGATGCGAATTATATGCTAAAGATCTGTAGATTAGTTGCGTTTTCTTATAAAGTAGATTAGCTAGTATTTCTCTAGTAAGAATTAGACTCTATATCGCCTTACCTATTCTATATAGGTATTATAAGCTTTCTTTAGTGTTCTGTAATTCTCTACGGCTATTAGCCTGTATATAATTAGGTTTATATTATTAACAAAGCCTATCCCCTAGGTCGCCCCTTCCTTAAAGGAGTTAAGTAGGTTGCTTATAAAGAAAAGGAAAAGTATAGGCGAGAGGGGTAATCCTTATAGTATTCCTATTGCAACTGCAATAGGGGGGCTTTAGTATCCGCTAAAGACTAGTAATATTTCTTTTTAACCTATAAACCCTTAAATAAATTATATAATCTATTCTAGGAAGCCTTTTGCCCTAAGGATATATATAAGGCGCTTATAGGGTACGTTATTATAGGCGCCACTAATATCTAGGCTGAGCATTAATACTATAAGGTCCCTTCGTATCGCCTATATAGATTTAATGGTAGTAGCGAGTAGCGTAAGTGCTAATAGTATTAAGCGGTTCTTTCTTGCCCCTATTTAGCTTTATAGTAGTAGGGCGTATTCTTTAGCCATATCTGCTATATGGTCCGCTATTACCCTTTCTAAAATCTTACTAAGGGTATTCTCTAAGGTAATAGGGCGGTAGCTCCCTAGAAATAAGTAGTCTACTTTACCTTCTTTATATAGGATAACCGTTATTATAGCTCTTCTAAGTCTTGGGCAGTAGCCTATTATAAAGTATACTCTAGCTATATTCGCAAGCTAAGGTGCTATTAGTGGTCCGTAGGTCTTTAGGGCTTTATTTAGGATTCTATCTAGTCCTAGTGCTATATTATTTAAAAGGCGGCTAATAGTTTTGGCCATTTCTTTAGTTATTATATCGCTGTTAACCCTTAGGCGAGTTACCGGTGCTTCGCCTATAATATTACTAAGGTCTACTAAAACTGGTTAAGGGAAAAATCTTTCTATAAGAATCTTTGCCTTCTTATTATTATTGCTTATAGCTAGTAATTTACCTAGTCTTCGCAGGGGCGGAAGGTATAGGTCTTCTACTAGACGTCCCGCCTTTCTCTTTACCTATTTTACTATCTTCTAAAGACCTTTATTATAGGGGAGGCTCGGGTTAGTAGTATACTTATTTATAAACCGTCTCCAGCTATTCCTTACTTCTTTTTTTAGGGTATTCTTTAGCTAGTTTCTTATATCTTTATATTATCTCTTATCTTTAGGATTATAGCTGCTTATATATTTTCTTCTTACTTATTATTAACTGGTAATAAGAACCGC
>Ga0307515_10007791_pt1 | contig 21075 bp, 24 predicted proteins | sample 17_EM_MG_FD_194513 | JGI IMG/M metagenome (GOLD analysis project Ga0307515, IMG submission 194513) | Populus trichocarpa ectomycorrhiza microbial communities from riparian zone in the Pacific Northwest, United States - 17_EM | ecosystem: Host-associated > Plants > Roots > Unclassified | place...
CCGGTACCAGATATTTGTGGGTTCACCGGAAGGGTTCTGGACCATCTAGTCAGGAACACCTCATGGTCATGCACGCACTCACCGAGCTGGCCTAATCCAAATACTGAAGGAGAGACTGTAGAAAGAAGACACCCCGCTGGATCCTCAGTTTCGCAATGCAGGCCATATCCCAAAATCCTCTACTTCCGGCCTCAGCCATTCCCGATTGCCTATTAATTGTTGCGATCGACCTGGGTTGCGATGTTTCGAGCGCGAGAACCATGTCTTTGGACGAACGGTATGTCGACGCCTTGCAGGTGTTGATCCCTCTAACTCAGAACCAGTGCTCAGCCGGGGAAATTTTCGACCCTGATAACTCGGAAAATCGGAACCACAATTGAAACCACTGATCCAGGTCGGGTTCGCTTGAGGCGCGATGCTGTTATCGCATTCTTCCTGTTCGTGGCCTGGCGGGAGCGAGATGGACCACGGGATGCTTGAGATGTTTTCCGCGTTGCATGTTGCTTGGGCCAGTGGTAGTTCACGTGGCGTCGCGTTGAACCAGATGCCAACACACTGCTTGAAGATGAGTGTCCTGTCTCTTTGAAGCGTGTCATAGTCCTCGCGTCGCCTCACATGCCCTGGGACGGACTCGCAAACACTCGAAAATTCATACAACTGTTGGCAGCGGCTGCTTCGGTTATCCCATATACGTACGAGACCGGCCAGAGTGTGGTTGACGCGCTGCTGCATATTGCCTCCTGAGACGCATTACGACCCCACACACCTGATGGCATGTGGCCGTGGTTGAACGTTGAACCTTCCCCCCTCATTTTCTGGGGACGATTTCGGGGAACCCAGCCGAACGGTCCGAGCATTTGGGGACGCCGAAATCCCCCAATCATTGTGGAATTTTAATGGTCGCAACCGGGAAGCTCTTCTTCGACACTTGGATCACGTGCTAGGCCAGGTGAGCCAAGTCTCACCGAACGATATCGGGCCGATGAAGTATGAATACGAGGAGCTCAGAGAGGTTTTGATAGGGAAACAATGATTGCCTTGACCAGTAAGCTTCCAGGATTGGTCCTTTTCGGCCGCTAACTCCTGCCTACGTCCACAGGGTGCCACTTGACATTTACTTTGCTCGGTTCCTCTCCCGTGTCTGTAGTCTCGCATCTGGGACATCCCCCCTTCCCTCGATCAACAACTCCGCTTCCCACCCGACTTCCATTTGTCCCCCAACCTTATACGGATTCGTTATGCAGCTACTCCTGTTTTGATAGGTGATAGCGGCGATCGTTGCAGTCTTATGGTCATGATCTTTCTTCCGCCGGTCCAATGGCGGATGTATGCACCCTGGTTGCGCTCCACAGAATCCCCCTCTATCGTACACTGCCTATCGCTTGTACGCATATCATTCATCTGATTCTTACATCCGCCTGGCGCCCGTGGCAACAACGACCGGTGTAATCCATAACCTAAGCCATCCTCACCGTGGGCAATGAAGTATTTTTCCGTTGAAGAAATGACAATTTTACGCTGGAATTCGAATCAGTTGTCTCAAGATAAAGATGAATGGAACCGCTTTGAAATCAATGCTTTGGAATAGAGGGGAGCCGCTCTCATTGGCCAGCGCACTGTAACTCTACATAATGTTTCTTCACTCGGACTATCCTTTGGATACCGATTCATATATTCAAACATCGCAATCAACTCGAGATTCTTTCAACGAAACGAGCAACTACCCCGTTGCCCCCGGTGCCTCTCTTTAGCCAGTCTTGCGACTCCATTCCTCTTCGCCCCATTTTGAACATCAATTTAGGCGGTCACGTAGATGGTATTCAAATCAAGGAGTATTCAAGTCAAGAAAGGTGAGGATGTATGTGTCCCACGCTTGCGCAGTTGTTGGGAAACCGGGACAAACTTCCAGACTTTTGTCTGGTGGCTTGCAACAACGACCCCTTGTATACCCCCCGACATCTCTCCGAGGCTCTGCCCCCATTCGCCTGTCTCATCCTTCTCCCACAGGTCATAAACGGTGTAGGTGGCTTCCCTCCACTCCTTGTTCTCAAGTGAACGGATCAGCACAAAGTCAAGTAAATTTGCGGAGAGGGCGATTCACGTACCAGATCTCTGAAGATGTCGTTGAACGAAACGCCCACGACTTGTCCTTCAGGAGAGGTGTTCACGAGAGCGACCGCAAAGGAGCTTTGGAAAGTGAACTCGAAACGGGCGTCAAGCATATGCTCGCTACACCCCTCACCTATTTACTAGTTCACCTCTCCATAATTGCACGTCACCGCCATCAGGAAGTGGTCGCTTCCATAGTCGTATCCCTGACTGTCCGTTTGGGTCCTGGTTTATCGCAATGATTGCCGTGTTCGTGATGATGGTCCAAGTTTCGTCGGACTGAAGGCACAAACCGGAGATGTATATCATGGGTCACTTGCTTCACGGGTACAGAACGCACCATGTTGAGCAAATCGTGACCCATCATCAATGGACTCTTCAGTAGGGCCCACATCGAGAAATGCGTCACTAAGTACGCGTATCAGAACGCTTCCCCGCTATATGCCAATGATCTAAAGTTTACCATATTCATCAAACGTCATGCCACCATTCCTGCAGAAATGTAAGAAACATAAACAGAGGAAAGGGGAGTTAAGAAGTGATCATCCTACCCAATCTGAACTGTGTATTCCATCATGAGATCGTTCAAAGTAAGACGTTTCAGGATGAGGCTTACGCATGTCAAGATCGTTCCACCGCCCAGGACCCGCTTTCTGCCCCAGGGGAGCGGCGAAGTCGATTATACGAGCCATAGCACAATCTAGCGGTCGAAATAAAAGAGATCAGCTCGAGGAAATTAGAGACTAGTATGTGGTCGCGATCTTACGGTATCCGGGGAGCTTGCAATCTAACGCATCGGTACATGGGCACCGTTCGTCAAAATCATTGAATCGCTGAAGTGAGGTATGGTTGGGAACTACCCATCTGGACGTAAAAGATAAGACCCTTACATCACTTATGTCTCCAGACATCCTCCAGCTGTTCGCAATGGTCTATTCCATAGCCAGCTGCTGTCAGCAAAGCTGTTGTCACGTCGTCGACCACTAACCGTCGCAAAGTTCCATGGTTGATCTTCGCCCCAATTACACATCGAATACAAGATCGGGCGCCCTGTCGCATTTAGTGCGCGAGACATCTTTGCGTACCGGTCGAATGAAACAAGCGGAGTCCCACTCTGGCCCTCATTGTAGCAGTTATCATACTCTGGTCACGAGAGCAACTCAGCGCCAGGCCCAGAGCAAAGGAACAACTTGATATCTCACTGAGATAATCGATTCCCCACTCGGCGTAGGTCTTGGCATCGATTTCCTCGTAGCCTAGGGAACCAAACCGGCCGCCGCAGGTATACCTGTCGGTTCCGGTTAACGTAGATCCAGATCGAGGGCCGCCTTGACACACCTCCCTGCGCTGCTGTATATACCAACCTAGTGTTGAAACATGAGACATCCGTATCGCCCCTGTCAGAAAAGAGACAGATTTGGAACATATTACCTTCAGTCCAAGGGCGTGGACTTTGCCGGAGACTGCCTTGATCCCGTTGGGGAATCTCTCGGGGTCAGCACGAGGGGTACCAGTAACTGGGTCCCTCGAAACGTCATGCCAACCTATAAAAAGCTTCAGATATTGGTAAACGGGGGCAGCGAGTAGAGACACGGACAATCGTCCATCACAATATCTGTGTATGGGAAATCAGCGAACACCCCAACCCAGGCTACGAGGGATGACACACACATTCGTATCCGTAGACTCTCAACCTCTCAGCTACAACCTTCGCGGATCCAACGATGAGTTCCTCGTCGATATTGCACCCGAACTTGTTCCAAGTGTTCCACCCCATCTGTGGGGTTCGAGCGAGCCCGTTGTCGTATCCGACCACCACCCTGGAAAGTAAAAGCAACAAGCTCGGATAGTTGGGGAGTGAGTTGCGTAGTTTCATAGGGAAGGGTCGACAGGAGGTCAAGCTACGAAAGTTGTCCCGTGATTTTATATGTGGAGAGCGACTGGTGACAGGTGAAGAAGACAGTCACGAGGTCTGCTCGGGGATGATGAACTTCATGATGCAGATACATGCGCCCTGCTGGCTTCAATACGAGAAGTTTTGGAGTCGGTAAGAACCAACCCAGATCCGAAATGTTGTGAGGCGGCAAATCCATTCAGGAGGCACGGCTGATCTGACGGACAGTGATAGATGGGATAAACTGTGAAATTCACCAACGGACGTACGCCGCCAGAGGTGATGGGGGTGGTGTTCGGAGAACGCTCGTGGGAAATCATTTAACAAAGGCCCTCGCAGACATTACCGCCGCTGTCCGTAAATTTAATGGTAAATACAAGGGAAGAGATGAAAGTGGAGGTATATGACTCAGGTTGTCCTTTAAACTTGGTGTGGGCCAGTAAATAGCTAAAAGAGTAGAGAAGGAAGACAAGAAAGTTAAAGTGAACGATCGTAGGAGTAGCCAACGCGCGTGTACGATATAGAGGAGATACGGGACAACAACGTCAGGAAACTGTTACTTCTTGCTGTTGGTGACCACGACACCAGCAACAATAGCAGCGATGACAGCCAGCAAGAGGATGAAAAGACCGAAACAGATCCATCGCTTTTTGCGAGCAGCTCGAGCAGACACGACCGCCTGGTCCGTGTGCTGGACCCTGGGGAATGACGTCAATGATGGAGACAGGAGACGTTCCTGAATGTGACGTACCCCTTGGAAGCATCCTGCTCAATGTCTTGGGCCGTATTTTGGATGTAGTCTATTGACTCGTCCTGCTGAGCGACCAAGACGCTCATCTGCAATTGCGAGTCAGCTGAAGAACCTTGGGAGCTTTAAGGGGAAGAAGCCTACGTCATTGAACAACTGAGCAAGCTCTTCGATTGTACGCTCAATCTTTTTGATGTCTTCGTGACGATCTTGGACTTCCCTATATGCTGTTCTGGACTGACCATACCTGGTAGAGGCCGAGAGCTGTGGGGACCAATAATTGGTGAGTTTGGTTGAGTTGGATGGGGTTCGCTGAACGTACAGCTTGTGAGAATATTTGACCGCCAGCTCCATCAGTGTTATCGACAACAGCGGTGACTTCTTCAGGGGTAGCGTCGGGTTTGACTATAGGAAATAAGTTAGTGCCGTCGCACCTCACCCCTGGTTACATGATCATGACTGACCAATCTTGAATTGTCTCTCTACCCGAGCGCGTTGTTTCTGACGATATTCCTTCTCAACTTGAGTATAGTTTTGAAGAGCTGTCATAAACTGCTTGGCAACCACATTGACCTGTTCGTTTCCGGCTCCGCAGTCAGTAACACCAATCAGGGGACTGTAGAGCGCGCGAGGGCGACGTGCCTGGTTCTTGCGAGCCTCTTGACCACGAGGGACCGGCTGCTTCTTGAGTGCCTCAATGCGCCGTTTGATTTGGTTTCCTAGGTCCCGGGTCTGGGCGACTTGGTCATCCAACAACGCAAGATTCTGGCCGGTTCCGTCAACAGCGCCTAGCGACTTTCCTTGGAGTTCTGAAATCCGAGTAACGTCGTTGTTGAACTGGTTGATCAGTCCCTGGACGTCCGAGACCTAGACAGAGATATTATTTGTGTGAGTGGTGCGACTCGAGTGAGGATTGGGACATGGCATGAGGATGGAGGATGAGATACCTCGTCGTAGAAGTTGTCGGATGTTCCGTTTCCGTTGTTGTTCCCATATTGCGGGTTCTGGTTGTTGGTGTATCCGTAGTTGGTTGCCGGTTGGGGGTTCAGCTCGTAGGTGTTCTGGGCGGGGTCCTGCTGTCGCTGGGCCTTTGAAAAAGGGTGAGGCGAGGGTGGGCAGAAGAAAGGAAAAGAGAAATACCCTCAAAGCGGCGAGACGATCCATGGCCATGGCTGAAGAGGAGAAAGTCGCAGTCAAAGTGCGGCAGGGGGGATCGTGCCAGGACGCCACTTGTTTTATCCCCCGCTGCGAATGGCGCTGCACTCCCCTATCAAGCAACTCTTCCCCACGCTTGCTCATCCTCTCTCCCTCAACCCACCTGGAAGATGCTTGGGACGCCCTGTCGGCTGTTTTCTGGCGTTGCCAGGCAACCAGAACGCTTTGTTGCATGGGCACGCATGGTCAGAAAGGTGCAGGGTCACTCCCATGGCTCTTTTAGATCATGGACACCGCCCGCCTCATCTACAGTATAAAAAGACTCTATCGCCCAAGAAACTGCCTTCACGCCACACCCTCTCTTCTTCGATACCAGAATGGCTCCGAGTGATTACGACGTCCCGTATGATGGCTTGAACATTGGTGGTCGTAAGCACGTCCTTTCCATCGAACCGCGGCTACTCTGAACACATTCTCCAGAGGTTGTCTCGACGCTCCACCAGCGACCACACAAAACTACACACTTTAACACCATACGGGCACAACGTATTACATCCCACTTGCCTTTGTCACACATGGCCGCTCACCTACATCCTTAGATCGTGCTCACACTGGAAAGACAACCAGGCCCTACATCACTACCAGCAGAAACAGAATCCACCAGATGGTATGCTGTCTCTACAGCAGAGTTCACGGTAACCTTTGCTCATGCATCACAGCACAACATAGGCAATATCATCCCTTTGGAGAGAGGGCATATGAGATTGTCCCCACAAGCACGGAAAACGTGAGTTTTACCTCTTTGAATCTCCTGGGTTTACTCACGTAACGATTAACCAGGATGAATATCGTACTTTCACACCCCGAGCTTACTAACAACCAGCGAGCGAAATGCGTCAACGCGCTCGCTGGTGTTCTCACCAACCGGAAGATCACCCGGGATCGGTCCATTTTAGAAGTCGCCGCAACAGTAACAGGTTCCATATCTTCTTCGCGATCTTCTCGGATTCCTCGCCTGGTGCGTCCCCTTCACCTTTTATTATACTCAAGTTTGACACCTTTTTTGGTAGTCTGAGGATCAGAATGCTCCCCAAGAGCCGACCGTTGAACTATTTACCCCGGACAACGCCCCGCAGCAAATGTAAGGCATCAGGTGGTTTCGCAAGGCGTGCATCGAGCTGACAGACTTTTACAGTGCGGAACTGCTCTCAGAACCCCACAGCGACAGAGCCGACGAGATCATGGAAGAACCTCGACTCTCCGTCGCTCTCCCAGTGGAGAAACCAGGACCCTCTCAGCAGCCACTCGCACGACGCACGATTACCCGCCATGGAACCGAGGTTTTCTATGGTCTCGTCACCCCTGGCAATAGCCCCACCAAGGCGTCCGGAAGCCAGGTTTGTTTCCACATGAACCACTCATTGCACATAGCTCACCTATTCATACTTCCACAGTCGATTCCCACTATTGTTGAACGAGGTGTTGAAATGAACGACACGTTCATGGGCGATCGCGATTCCCCTTCCCCTTCTACTCCCACTCCCGATCTCGGCCTACCCGCCCTGCGAGAAACCGAACCCCAGTCTGATGTTGTATTTGCCATGGAGAATGAGATCGCGGGTTTGAGACGAAAGAATGCCGCGCTCCTAGAGAAGGAGGAGTACGTTATTCGAAAACTCTCTCGAAACGGGCAAGGCACCCTTTCCAACATCGAGACCGTCACAGATCGGACAGTCCGCCAACGTGACGAGCTTCGCGCAGAGAACCAGGAGTTACGGACGGTCGTCGAACGCCTCAAATCCTACATCATCGATCTACGGGGCAAAATTGCTCACACGCAGGGCAAACTTGACCGAGCCGAGGGCGAACGTATCGAGATAACACAGAGCAGACGTCGGTGGATCGCTCGGATGTGGGCATTGGCCGGGAGGGTCCCCGGTGAATTGCGCAAGAAAGACGTTGAAATCGAGAACATGAGGGAAAAACTGGCGGGCATGCACGCTCAACTTTCTCAGGAAAAATTACGGTTACGAGAGCGCCAGGGTCAATTGGACGAGGAGAGGGTGAGGAGGGTCGGCGTCGAGGCCGAATTCAGCGACTCAAGGATTGCCCACGCACAAGAGATTGAGGATCGAGACCTGGCTGGGCGGAGACTGAGAGACCAGTTGAAGCAAGTGGTTAATTGCCTTGACTCTGGTGCTATATCAATCTAGTTATTATCCATCCTCTTGTGTTGCATTCCATCCCTCATTTTCCCTCGGTCGTGCTACATTCCCCCTCCCGCATCCCCAGCAAGTTTTAGTTTGTTTTGTAGATCTATGCGCCTACTTCAATCGCCCGCTACCGATATCATCTATGCAATTACTTCCATTCCAAACTCCAGAGCTAAAAATCCGTGTTTTAAACTTAACCTTTCCGCCAAGGCCTGCCGCCAGTGTCGATCATGCCCCGCACTCCTGCGGGAGCAAGTTAAATCCCGACATTTTGTCCCGAATCCACGATCACTGCACGCGGATGCCTACGGAAACTCACACTGTACACATCGGGACCCTCATCCCTTGGGTTATCTCCTGTCTGTACGGCCCGCCCGATGCTCAACGCGAGCAAATCTCGGTTCTGATGCTTCGTTTTGCTCATCCAGCATGGCTTGGTAATGCTCACTTGGACCGCAAGCCCGGTTCCGTAAGAACAAGCCTTCGAGACCATCAAGACCGGAATTGGCAACCTCCCACCTGGGGTCAAGATGTTCTTGAATTGTGGTATGTACGATTTGACTGGGTCATGCACCAACAACACGAAGAACTAAGAGAGGTGACTGACGGTGAATGTTTGGTTTCGTAGGAGGGTTTGATGCGAACGATTTCTGTCCGGTGAATCTCGACCTCCTCGCTGCTTTCTTCGAGAAATACCCCGGTTATATAGACAAGACTTTTCTGTCTGTGAAGGCAACTCAGTCTCCCCCCATATCCAACGCAATCGTCGCGGGATGAAGGATCAATTGGGTAAACCCAGAAAACCTCCGCAGAAGTGCCGACAACCATCAAGCATCTCGCAAGTTTCAAGAAGCCCGACCTCCTCGAAAGCGCTCGAGTGGGCTCAAAGACCCCAACGAAGAAGCCGTCAAGACCCTCGCAGAGCTCGTCAAGGAGGGTAAGATTACATCGGGTCATCGGAGTGCAGGGCTGAAACGCTCAAGAGAGAAAATGCGGTATGCTCGTCCCTTCGCATGCTGGTACCCACGAGCTACATCCCACGTATTGCGACAGTAGAGATCGAGGTCAGCCCGTGGTCCTAAGAAGAAAAAACAGAGAGGTGAGCAGACTCCTCACTAGGTGATTTCTCACCGCAAACACGAGAGCGCGAATCTTTTCCCCATTCAACCCCTTTAGTTATCGCTGCAGCCAAGGACCTCGAAGTCGCATTAGTTGCCTACGCTCCTCTCGGTCGAGGTTTCCTCACTGGGAAGATCAAATCTCGCACAGATCTCGACAAGAACGACCCCCGTCTCCGATACAAACGTTCCTCCGAAGTGGTTCGGCGCCTGAATGCACGGATAAACTCCGTTGGCCGCTGATACGTTGTCCGGATCTAGGACATACAACATAACCTCAAAGGCTCACCGGAATCGCAGGAAGGAAGGGGATTGGTCCCACTCGGCTCTCTCTTGCTTAGATCCGGTACCTAGGTCAGTTGGTGCCTGTCCTTCCCCCTACATGAACTTCGCCTGCTGGCCGGGGGTTTGGCTGTGTGCAGATTTTCATGTCATTCATATCCCCGGTTCCTCTAACTCTGTGAACGTCACGTTGGGTGAAGACGAACTCAAAAAGATCCACACCACCCTGAGGAGACACCGGGTTCACGGAGATCGGTGCTACGGTGCGAACGTTAACATGCTGACTTGGAGTTAAACTTGATTCCTTTTTGTTTTGTTTTCCCTGGGAAGATCGGGGTACTTTGGCGTGTCAACCGTATCAGCTAGTCTTGTACGTTATGGCTGTTTTCGAGCGCTATGACGAAAGGGGATGAGGTATGATGTAACCAAAGGCTTTGCTAAGAGGTCACAATCCAACAACACCCCCAATGGCGGCGCTAAGATGACCTCATGCATGGATCGAGGTGGCAGAAAGTGATCAATAACGGGCAAATGTACAGATAACAAGAGCAGAAAGGCCGCAACTGAGGCGGTGTTACAGGAAATAGTCAGCCGGCGGCCGTTTGGCAGGGATGGAGCGAACATCCTGGAGGAGGAATCGTTGAGAATCAGGACCACGATCAGCACTAGCAAACCCCTGAAACGATCCGAATGCAGGAGGTCACGCGAACTGACCGGGGGTGCGTGTGTAAACACTTTATACTCTTGGCTCAGCCATTCATCGAGCTCCAGAATAGAAGCGACATTTCCACATCTAAGCCATATCTCTTAGCGTCCGTTCTCTCCGGGCGTTGGAATAGTTGGAATACGAGGAAAGCATCGAATAGCCGCAATTGGAAGTTGAAACGATGGCGAGAGAGACGCACCGGTAACAATAATTTGGTGCACTCCAAACGGTGACAATCGTTCTATCGAACATCAATTTATAACCCTCCATGGCCAGCTGATGTGCCCGAGCGATCAGATCTATGGCGTTATCATGGACGAACTGTTTCGTGATGTCGGCGCCGAAGAGATACCCGGCACCTCTCGGGGATACGCCCCAGCCTTTGATGTCTAAAAAAGATGAACGGCAAGGGGAATAAACGAAGGTTTTAGCGTTGGTATCGAAGGGGGGATCTCACCATCAGGATCCGACCAAAGGAGGTCACACATTGGGCCGTCGTGTGGGACTTCTTGTTTCCGGTCGATTGCTCGGATCTGTGAGGGGCATGGTCAGCACACGCGTGTCTGCAGGGTGTCTCCACGGTAGATGCAGGGGCGCACTTGGTCAATGGCTTGCAGGTTCGGGCTGAGCCCACCATGAACGCAGAACACCCGTCCATCCACGATCGCTCCCAAGGCAAGATAATCGAACACCTCGCAGCACCACCTCCAAACGTTCGAACTCGAGTACTTTCTTTGACACTCGTCGTAAAAGCCGTACACCTGGGTGATTTGACGGGACTCGTGGTTTCCACGGATGAGTGTGATGCGTTCGGGGTAGCGGACTTTGAGAGCGAGAAGGAGGAGGAAGGTCTCTACCGAGTTGAAACCTCTATCAACAAAATCACCTAGATGACGCGAAAGACGTGTTCAGTTGACGGTGGAGAGGCAGTGGCGTAGAACGCACCCATGAAAAGATAGTTGGTCTCTGGACATTGTCCACCAACGTTGAAAAGCTGGAGCAAATCCCAAAATTGGCCATGTATGTCACCACATATCTGGCCCGCAGTCAGCCCCAGTGCATAACACCCACAACTGACGCGGCATACGGTGACGGGGGAATCGACAACCTGGACGTTTCCTTCTTCGATCAGGATTTCTCTTGCCTTGAGGCAGAGTTGCTTGACTTCTTCTTCGGTTATCTGTTCGCAACGCTGGAGTTGAGCGATCTGGCTACATGGGGTCAGAGAAGTGAGAGAGGGGAGGAGGAGAATTGGGAAGAGGACCGGTCAAGATCGCTGGGCATGACGGAGTGCAGCTGCTTCGGCAATTCGCGAGAACTGCCGGGCTGATGGCGTAACAATCCTGTGCTTGCTGGGCCATCCAGCACTATTGATTAGAAGTATCTGGAAATGCGGACGCCGCCTGCTCGGTAAGTATGTATCGGACCCTTGGAGGAACACTCAAGTTCTCCCGCCGTCGGATGCAGTTCTACCCCCTCCGCTACGGTTGTCGGGTCGGCGGTCCACGGTTTGACCAGAAAAGAAGACTAAAGGACAGATGAAACTCGTCTGAGATTAGAAACGCGCCCTAACCAAACACGGGAGCACAGCAGAAACCTCACGAGCACGCCTGATCACCCCACAGTTAATTATAGGCGCGTGCAGATAAGGACCATCTGCATGTCTCTCGGCGGCAAATGCTCGACCATTATTCGCAAATGTTGCGTAAGTAAACACTCTGTTTGCTGATTAACAAATTACCCTCGAGCCAGAACTCTTGTTCCGTTGGCGGTCATGTGCCAAGGATCGGAGTCGGGGGTATAAAGCCGAAGATCATGGTGTCATCGATGCGTCTGGTGAGTCAAGTCAAGGCTCGAAGGGGCCACACGGGCGGAGGCCCTTCGAGATTGGGTGAACGGGTCTTATATTCAACATGAGCTCACAAGACCACGGTCAAGAGGAGGCCTCCTGACAGTCGTGCTTATATTCAATAACCCATATATCCGCACTTCCAGAGCGGGAAGGGGCTAGAGATAGGAGCGGCTGACGGGTATTCATACAGCAGTACAGACACACATCGGAACAAATGGTCATCGCATCAACCGGTCAACATGTCGACAAAACCATCAACCATCAGTCAGAGGGTGCTTCGAACGGCTCAGTAGTACGTTCGCTTCCTGTTGGAAAAGGGATGAGTTAGCGCTACGGAAAAAAGAAGCAGGGAAAGTGGTCCCCCGGCAGAACTGAATTTCACACGAACCGATATCGGAGTCGGCTCCCACATGGGCAAACGGTGGCGAAAAACGCAAACCAGAGGGCGAGGGCCGCTACCAGAGTCATCCAGACCTAGAAGGATTGCCGTTGGATGAAGTGACAGGCGTTGGTACGTTGGAGAACGGGCGTCAGTCTGAGGGTGTTCTAGCTGATCAAGAGAGCGGGCTTACAGCGCTATCCCAGGTGAGGTGGACGGACCGATTATCATTCAGAGCATCGCGTATCTTTTTGCGAGCGGTTGCTACCAAGACTATATCAATAATGAAGACTGTAGTTGTGAGGAGAGCAGCTGGCAGGATGATCGCGAAGTTGATGATCGAGGTGAAGCGAGATCGACCATCGCGTTCGGTCCCATAGGTTTGGAAGTGGCGCCTTCGTCGGACGAGGGCGGAAAGGGTGACAACAAACGAGATAAAGGCGAGGACACAAGCGATGGGGTGGAGGACAAGGGCGACGGTCAACGTCTTTGAAATAATGTTGGCAAGGTCATCAAGCTGGCTTCGGTGCAGAAGATTCGTCAATCCCAAGTTGGCATCTGGAAGGAGGAAGAAAGAAGACGTCAGACGTACAGAGCGCTCGCGGTGGCGGAGTCGAATTGATAACCAAGTTTGGGAGTGGAACAGGACGGTTCCGTCTGGGTGCCTGTTCCAAAGAAGCTAATGATAGGCGGGCCTGGGTTAGAAATTCGAGTACGTATAAGCGGTTTGTGCACCACGTGAACTTACGAGGCTTCAATGGCTGAACGACAGTACCCCCAGACGCCGAACTTGACCACGGCGTCGATACCTGAATTTATAAGCGAACCGACTCTGTAACTGATGCTAAGATTGAAGAGGTCAATGGACTTGATTATAGGTACCGAGAGGGAGACGAGAAGGAGGAGAAGGGTGGCGATAAAGGTGGCGAGGACCGCAAGCAGAGCGGGTAGCATGGGTATTGGTGGTGGTATTGGTACAAGAGGTATCTACGGAACCGTTCGTATCCAGACCAGCCCTTTGTAGTCTCCACAGTCTGTCGTGTGACGTATCGTGCCGAAGGAAGTGAGCGTGGGAACAAAAGACCGGCAGGAAGCGAAGTGGCAAATAATTAGATAATCAGGGTTTTGGGGTCTTTGTTTGTGCTCTGCAAACAGGATAAATAAGGGTTTAGACCAATTCTGGGTCCTTACCACTTCTCTCTCGTCCGTCCACTTCAACCGTCCTCCCCCACGAGCCCAAGTGGTTTCTTCTTTATTCTCCTCTACCTGTCTATCCTCCACGGCAATCTTCCCCTCCCTCTTTGTTTTTAATACCCACACGTGTAAGTCTTTGTCCAATCTCTCGCCCTTCCTCGACCTGCCTCCAACTCTTCCTCTCCTAAAGCATAATGTCTGAACCAACCACCACCGCCGCCGTTCCCAAGCCCGAGGACAAGCCAACCGAGGTTACCCCTGCCGTCGAGCCCTCATCTGACACCAAGGTCGAGACTCCTGCTCCGGTTCCCGTAAGTTGTCTAACCCATATCTCCGACGTCTTTCATTCTTACCCTTGTTCTCATTTAGGACGCGCCCAAAGAAGATGTCAAGGCTGACGAGCCTGCCACGACTGAGGTGCGTTCACACCGCCCATTCTCTCACCACCTCACGTCGTTCACGCGTCATTTCCACGCTAAGACTCCTGCGGTCGACAACCCCACCGCTGAGCCCTCAGCCACTGAAGCCACTCCTGCTGAACCCGCCAAGGATGACGTTAAGGAGGAACCCAAGGGGGACGATAAGCCTGTGACTTGTCATTACGTTCCATCCCCTGATTGTCGCTGATTTCCTTTTTAGGCCGATACTTCCGCCAAGAAGGAGGACAGGCCCAAGAGCCCATCCTTCATCTCCAGACTTCTGGGAAATCTCAAGGTTGAGAAGTCCAAGGTCGAGAAGAAGGTGAAGGAGAAGGCCCCCAAGAAGGAAAAGAAGAAGGAGGAGGTTTGTTCGTTCTGGTTTTTCACTTCTTCTGGTCAACTGATTGCGCTTTGTTACTTCAGGCGCCCGCTCCTGCAGTCGAGGAACCGGCCGCTCCTACTGAGGAGCCCGCCCCTGCTGATGCCAAGCCAGAGGAGACCCCGGCTCCTGAGCCCGCCGTTGAGGCGGCTCCCGCTCCTGCTGAGCCGATCAAGGAGGCCGAAACTCCCGCTCCTGTCGAGTCCGAGGCCCCTGTCCCCGAGACCACCTCTGAGGAGGCCAAGAAGGAAGAGAAAGAGGAGAAACTCGCTAGGTCCCCTGTTAAGATTGGCCGTCGTCTCTCTGCCCGTGTCGGCGAGTTCTTCAAGACGAGGTCCAAGGATGTCAGCCCCCCCGCCAAGGTTGACGAGGCTCCCCCAAAGATTGAGGAGCCTACTCCCGTTGCTCCCCTCGAGAACCCCGCCGCCGATTCTACCCCCGCGGCGGTCGAGGAGAACAAGAAGGAGGAGACCAATGAGACGAACGAGCCTCCCAAGATCGTCGAAGCTACCCCTGCTCCCGCTACCGTTGCTGCTTAAGCGGTTGGATGCGGTTGCGACGACTTGTTACGAATAGTTTTCCATGCCTTTCCCCGTTTCTCACTACCGCTCATGAATCATGCCATGGGAACCTTTGCATAGCAGTTCATGTTGCCACTTCGCCCCCTCATCTACGTTACGACCCGGATCTTGGTTTCACCCTTTGCTTTTCCCTGTGGTTTCGCTATCTTCCTACTCTTTGTTGATTGTGTTAACCGGGTCCGTGGTACTAGTCTCTCTTAATGTCGATCCAGTTCTCTTTACACAGCATACCCGTTCATTCTAACCACTCTGGATTGCGCAAACGCACGTCTTAGTTATTTGTAATCACATGTTTCTTCCCTCCTGAAGGGTTTTCTGACAGCGTTTTCAATATATTTTTTTACAACGTGACGGTACGGGCAGTCCGGCGTTTTGACCGGATCAAACCCTTTCCATCTTGTGAGTGTTGGAGAAATCCTGAGCTTGAGCGGCACGTCCTTGCATTGATTGAAACAACTATTATGCGCATTGTAAACCCGTGGCCTCGATAGTCTCTAGGCGCGGTTGTCTTCGGATCCGACTGTTCTGCTCGTCCGGAGCAATCACCTCGGCGACGCCACGGGTTTTGTCACGATTATGAGTGGTTGGCTCGTGCCCGTAGGTACGGTGAACGGTCCGTCCGCTGGTGTTCGCCGCAACTGCCCCTATGCACGTATGGCCCTATTCCTCGTTTTGCCGACCTAATCTCAACTCGTGCCCCGCGATCGGGGGAGAAGTGACAAACACTATCCCGGTGCCACACAACCGCGCAACGACACGGTCGGATTCCATTGTCAAGCGACAGGGAACACAGCAGCACTCCAACTTGTTCCTCCAGTATATGCAACTGCAGCTGCATAATATGCTGCAATATTGAGTCTTGACCATCGGTATGTCAGGGGACCTTTGTCCACGGCCACGTGCACTCAATATGGTCGTCGATTTGGCTCACTTTCCTCGCGTTTTTCGTTTGCTGAACGCGTTTTCTCCACTTCTCCGTCAGTGATAATCTCGCGATGACCTTGGTCGACTTTTACCAACAAACCACCCTGTTCAACCACCGACCCCACTATCAGAATCTGCCCAAGACCTTCTGCGAGAATCCACCCTCGTTTGATGGTTGATGGAGACCCAGCCGACGATCTAGAGGGCCATAGTTCGTTCGTTGGCATTGAAGAATTTACGAAGTCCGTCCCCCACCTCCCTGCCGATTGCTGCCGATCGGAGGGCCCGCTGGGGACAGCCATACACGCTGTGAAACGGAACCCAGACTTCATGAAGCACTACCCTTCGCGTAGCGTTCCCAGCAACTTTTGGTCAAGATACATCTTCCACACCGCTTCCGTTAACGCAACTCATCCACATAGTTGACGATGGGTCGTCTGACTGCATGCTCAATGAAGGGAGTTTGATCTCACACTTGGTCACCGAAGGTAAAGCCATACGAATTCCCCACTTTTGCTTCTAACTGACAGGAAGCAGAAGAACGTCCACTCTCCAACCGCACCCAATTTCATCTGACGGAACCGTGCCTGGTTCCACGCCGGAAAGCACCCGGAAGCGGGAGCGAGACTCGAACTCTAGCCCAGAGCGCAAGAAACGAAGATGAGGCTTCACTTCGGCTCCAGGAACAGTAAGAGGCCGATAGTGAGGCATCCTTTTCCGACCTAGCCTAGTATTAGTGAAAACAACCAATCATGGCCAATGTCCCATCGAGCTCCTTTTAGTCCGATTGCATGCCACAACTGGTCTCGTCGACCGCAGTCGCATCCAGTTCTATCACGCCAATCATTCCGTCGTCCTCGTGTCCTCGGTGATCGACCTCTCCCTCCACGACGACGAAAGTGGCATTGACATGTTGATCGCAATCCCGGTTGCCTTTCGCCGCCTTTCCCTCCACGATCAGAAGTTCTTGAGACTGGCCAAGATGGCACAGTTCTGAGACTGTAAGGGTGGAAGGACCCATAGAGATTGAGCCCGGGGCTGTTATTTCTACCTCCCCCTCGTTGGTCAGACGGTCGACAACGGTGGTGCATGCGACATCTGCCACTGAGTGGCCAAACTCCCGACTTGTGGTCAAGATCAGCTGGGTGGACGAGTCTCGGGTTTCAGAACAAGAATCCATGGACAAGACCGTTGAGGAGGCGGCGAAATCTGGACACGAGTGGTTCTCGATCACCTCCCTCGATTCTTCTATGCAGAGGACGTCAACGACCCAAGTTACGGATCTGTCCAAGAATTCTTCAAGGTCGCACGACTTGTAAGCAGGAGGTACACCTATGAGCGACGCCAGGTGAGAATTGTGGTCCAAAGGCCCTTGCATCCCGTAAGGACGCTGACGAGCGGGAGGGGCGTCGGTCAGGTCATGCTCGGTGTGGTATGCGGTGAGTGCCCTCCCCCGAACTTTCGGCCACTGTCCACTTACCTGGTTTAGTGCATTGGTGGCTGTACGATCACCCTGGGATCCTGCACGGGGATCTAAGCCTCAGCAACATCATGCATCAGATCATCGAGGGTAAAGTCCACGGAGCGCTGATCTTTCGTCCTGGAAGGCCACTCTAACCGCCGAAAACTCTCGGCAAGCGACCGGGACTCCACCCTATATGGCACAGGAGTTACTCAAGGGAACGATACCTATCCACTTGTATAGGCACGACGTAGGATCCCTTTTCTACGTCATGCCGACGATGTGTGGGCGCCGTACGATCGACCGTACGAGGGGGGACCCCGGTGGCGAGGATGAATAGCAGGTGGTTATGCGAGAGGAAAGACTCACATATCAGAGCTGGTTTGATGGACAAGGTTACGCACTCAGTTTCCTCAAGCGAACTATCTTTTCGACATACAGGCCATTGGGCTGTTCCCGTCCTTCGAGGCCTTTCGTATGCGGCTGCGGGACCTTGAATGGCTTTTTTTCGGCAGAGTCCAGGTTTAGGTACGCCCACGACACGAAAAGAACTTGCCAGAAGTCATACGGGTGGATCCTTTCCGTTCGACGACGAAACATTGGGGGGGCTACATCGGCTATTCCATTCTCATCGAATCGACCCGCCACCTTACAGGAGAACTCAAGGCAATTGTCATCCGCTACGACCCTTCACTCCACTTCGGGCTTCGACCAATTCGGTTCCGACTGACGACATAACACCCCCTCTCACCCCCTCTCAACCTTGAACTTCACGTTCGCGTTCGTTTATTTAGAAATCAAAATAAAGCACTGTGATATCGAGGGTGGTTTCCGAAGGAAGGTCGGAATTCAGCCACCCAAGACAGCGACGGGTCGCGAATCCCATCCTATCCTTGGCGATGTTTGTCCGGTTACCACTTCCTGGGACGCAGATTGAGGCAACAGTCCGTCCGTACGGGGGTCCCAGTCGACATTGCAAGAGAAGAATGATACCACGAATAGTCCCCCTCAACGCCTTTGTGGCCGGATTACAACCAAATGGGGAGATACTGGAAAACCCCAGCGACTGGGTGCTACCCGGAATTATGACAGGCCCAGGGTTGACCTTCTTGTTGGGGACTTCGGTACCTGTCAGGAAGAACCGGTGCGGCTAGTCACCGTGCAAGCTGCTCCGGCGCTTTCTGTTTGCGGAGTCCGACTCAGGTGGACGATCGGTGAAAACGTTGGCTTCACGCACAACCTGAGATCCGCACCGTCGGATCGTTTTCGTTATCGGGGTCAAGCGTGGACTAGAAGTACAAGTCTTTTTTTCCCCCGTAAATATCACCTGGGTTAAGTGGTAGAAAAACGTGAATTGTGGGTTCTGGGGGTGACGGTACCGGTGACCGGTGACCCCCCACATTGGAGATTGTGATCCCTTTCCCAAGGTGTTATCACAGGTCATATAGAGGCGAGCGAAGCGAGTGCAACGCTTGTTCACATACAGCGGAAGGGGTAGTTATGCTATCACGGTGCCGTCCAAGCAGCTCTCCTGGTTTCCTAGAAACCCTTCCCGACCATATATGCGGATTGATGATACCATCATTCCGAGATTCTATTCTATGTGATACACCGTTCTTCATTCGGACCACGGAGCACAGTATCTGGTGCTGTGGATTGCGGGTGTTGGGGCGACACCTCCGGTTCGGCGATCCCCGGCTCAGCTCCTTAGAGACTACCATCAGGTCTACACACCTGGCGCTCAAGACGCGGAACTGATGGGTTCTTGATCACATCCCTTAGCGAGCATCTTACAGTGGAACTATAACTACAGTATTCCCGTCGAGTCCTCGTTCTACAATGTCAGAACTGGTCAGAACCTTTCTGTCCCGAACGTTGAGATGCAGGGCTTGTCCTCGCCGTCTGGAATAATGACGCTGCAATTTTATCCATGCCGGTCAATAGGCAGTCCACATTTCGCCGCCTCAGGCACGCACACTTTGCAACCGGGCACAGAACTACGGAAAAAACGCATGGTCGAACCTCAGTTTAAACCTTTCTCGCCTGAGAAGCATCTGGTTCTTCGAGTTTCAAAGGCTTTCCGTGCAGTATTTTATGTAAGCTCCCACGCTACCTTGGGTTTCGGGTTCGCGATGGTTATAAACTATAAGGACCCGCATTCCTTCACCCTTGATATCTTTTCAACGCTTAACAGACCACTTGTTCCTCTAGATACCGCCTTCTGGGATAAACTCGGTGGCTCTGGCTGGGTCCCTGAGTCACAGCGTGGGTATGTCAAAGGAAAAGCGAGCGACGTCTCTTCCTCATATAGCAACAACATTGTCGTGACTTGGAGCAACGAGTCCAATGCCTAGTACTGGTGCTTCACACATGGATCACGTAAACCAGGGACCGACTTAACATTATTCTTCCGCAGGATCCGTGCATAGCAGCGACGGGCCTTTCACAACTGGACTGCCCCGGTCCAGCCACTGATGACAGAATATTTTGGTGTTCGTGTTTTTTGTCGTCCCTCGGATCGTGGTTGCGCCTGAGCCTCCATCTATGCCCTTAAGAACTATAGAGATTGACCGGCCTCAGTTGTGCCCGACAAATCCTCTCCTCTCCCTGCTATATCCCGCAGGCACCGGGCTCTTAGCATAGTGACCTCCGGCGTTGCGGAGGCAAGCTTTCAGGAAAGTATCGAGGGGGTGGGCGCAATGAAAAAGGGTCCACCGCTCTACGAAACAACAGACAACCACCGACAAAACCATTCCTTCTCCGACGTCCATCGCGTCGGGATTACCGTCCGGAAACTCGGGGCCGAAGTGGACACCGCCGTTTCTTTTGTGGATACATTCAAGGCTGAATGCGCAGCCCAAGGTCGGCGACGTAGAAGGTGACGGTGTAATCATGCTGTCATGATTACGACGTCATATGTTGACTTTTACGGTATATATTCTGTATCGCGTTGTAGATATTGACACCCTTTCCTTCCGCAATCGACTACGTTGTCCATTCTGTCTGACCTCCCGTCTTAGTGTTGCTACCCTGCGGGTAGCTTCCAGACGGGGTGGCTGGCCGGTTTTTGGAGGAAGGAAATCTTGAAGGATGTTTCGGCTGATTTTCCCATTGGGATCCTCACTGCGATAATTGAGGGTGGCGAGAGTGGAAAGGTACGCCTCTGCATGCCTCTGCATGCGCACGAGGCGGTTGGGTACTGCGAAGGGTCCCCTAAACGCGAACACGGTCGAATTCTGACCAAGGGAGACGCCTCCACGGAAAGGGGCACGGCGTGTGGTAATAAATAATAAATAGTCCATCGAATCACAATGCCTTTCACGCCTCTGGCCAGCAAAACCGTTCCGTGGCGCCGGAGAGCCCAGATTTGAAACGCTAGCTGAATTTGAATGGGGAGGCCGTGGATTGAACAGGACCGAGGCAGTAGACCCTTCCCGTGGCGCATTGGAGCTTGAAGTGAAAAACACTACCCGCGTGGTGCCGTGTAGTCAACTGAACGGTGGGAATGGGTGGCCCATCACAACCCGGAGCCGTGTCCCAACAGAACAAACAATCCGCACGATTAAACCGCCTTCCGACGAAAACCCGTCACAGGGGAAAATAACCCTGAGCTGAGAAGCGACACAATCCACGCTCTCTGGAGCACTGGCATCCCTCGAA
>Ga0307515_10007792_pt1 | contig 21075 bp, 29 predicted proteins | sample 17_EM_MG_FD_194513 | JGI IMG/M metagenome (GOLD analysis project Ga0307515, IMG submission 194513) | Populus trichocarpa ectomycorrhiza microbial communities from riparian zone in the Pacific Northwest, United States - 17_EM | ecosystem: Host-associated > Plants > Roots > Unclassified | place...
TGGCACTTGAGGAACAAGCACGGTATATAAAAAGGTCGTGAGTTCGTTCTGGGTTTATAACTGGAATGCGTGAGTGAATGGGGAAGGGGGAGATGAAGAGGGAGATGAGGGGGGACGGGGACACACGTTAATCGGACGGTCGTTTTGAGGGTGCTGTCGAGGCGCGGGGACTTCCAGCCTAAAAGCGTCTGGTGGGGTCCTTGCATGCAAGCAATCAATTACCCGAACACGTTGCTGGCTCGTGGATCTAATCCAAAATCTCCGCCTCAGTCTGGCTGGACAAATCCAAAACAAAGATCCTTACCTCTTGTCTGCCAACAACTCTCTTCGGGCGAATAATAGAGGGAAAAGCAGAAGAAAAAAGGAATCTTCGAATCCACTGTTCTCGCAATGTCGTCGTCGTAGTCTCAGTCTCAGTCCGAATCCGTCCACCTCTAACCGGCGCTTGCCTCCACTAGCGAGCCTCGGTGAGCCTGCGGCATTCCAACTTGACGACAATGACCACCTGCTGTTTCCGCTTGTTCTCCGTGTCTAGACGGGTGTCCGGACGAGGGCTTCATGCCTTGGATGACTTTTTTCACGATGTGAGTTGAGCAGAGTGAACCGGACAGCCTGAAAGCTTCAAGTCGGGGACAATTTTCCAGGAAAAGAACCGTGGTTCATGTCTGTCGTGAGACCGACGTCACTGTCAACATTCTGAAAACGGAGGTACATTAATAAAAAATTAGCGCAAACTTCAGAACAGAAGATCACGCAATAACGCACCTGGACGGTAGTTTCGTTGGTGATGCCGTTCTCGCTTTCGACTCGAGCGGGAGGCGGCTTATTCGGTTTCATTGGAGACTGGTCATCGACCGCACCATGTCCCTGACAGTCAAAAAGGTTGATCATCGCTCAAACGAGTTTAAACCCCAAGTGGACTTACGAGGCACAGGTCCAGTCGATTAATCTTTGCGCCACATATCTCCAGGAACCTCAAGAAAAGCTCCAGTTGCTCGCCGATCTGGTCTTGGTCGGTGGGGCTTTCACCATGCATGCCCTCAAGCGACTGCGACGGTACCACGGGCAATTGAGTACGCAGGGTCAACTTGATCGATTCTTCAATGCGTTCGACCAGCCCGACCAAGCTTTTGCATAGCTCATTCATCCACCTCGTGCCCTCGACCACAATCTCCTCCAAGCGTAACCTGCGTGTCCTGGCTGTGGGGACCATCGACTCCAAGAACGAGAACCAATCAGAAGTGGAGGTAGTGGGCGGCACAAAAAAACCCATTGGAACTGGGACGGCGTGCTCAACCTTACGGATCGATGAGGGAGAGCGTAGCACAGGGTGACGAGGTCCTCGGAATCAATGCAGCAGTCGTCGAGTGACAGGGAGGTGGCACTATATTTCAAGTTCAAGATGAAGGTTAGTGACCGTGATTGGTTGTGACGCCAGCAAGGGGGGCACCAGAGTTCGGTATGCGTAGTCGGGGACTCAAAATTCCAGCAGGATCATTATCATCGTCAGGGGATGGGTGGATGGATGGGGCCGAGCGGCAGGTCCAATGAATTGGTGATACGGAGATGGCGGAAGGAAAATGGGGTGCTTTGGAGCGGCGAGCGATAGTGCGTACCGGATGGTAGAGTCGGTGGAACTGGTGGTGGGGACCTCAGAGTTCCTGGGGTGCCACGAACACGAATGCTACTCGCTGACGTGGCCCCTGAAGAAAAAAAGGTTTACAAAAGTTAGCGAATGCTACTAAAGACGACGTAAGGCAATGCACGTGAATGATGGACCTCGTGTTTCATGTTTCGAATGTAAGGGTCACCCTTGATGTAAGTGACTCTGCACGTTCAGGTTAGCTGAAAGACTATCCGTAGTACAAGGACACGTTGCGCACTGTTCTTTGCCGTCTCGGTTGTTCAACCTCGCTTGGGTTGTGCCGGCAATACAGAGGAATTTCTGACCGTCATTCGAAAACTTGAGGTCATGAATCTACACGAGGCATCTTAGCATCTTCGCGGCGAGGGAATACAGAACTCATCCCGGTAACCTCACAGGGGTATGGAAAATGTACTCACATGGTAGGTCCTTACTGGCTCCCAGCTCTTGAACGGTTTGGATCTGTAGTCCATTCCGCCGAAATCCCAAAGCTCGCAATCGCAATCATACGAAACAGACACGACCCTCGTGCCAGATGGGTTGAGAGCGAGAGCAGAGGTGGTCTTTCATAATTAATTCGTGAGTCGTTGGGAATTCCGGAAAATTGTCGTCCAAGTCGTCCTCATCCTCTAAGGGTTCGAATTCTGGCACGCCATCGTGAAGAGCAGGGCCATGCTTCCTCTGTGGTTCAACCAAGTCTTGCGTATCAACACTCTTCTCTCGTTCGTCTCTTCTCTCGTTCGTCACCAGTTTCGAGTAGGGTTATGGATGACCCCGACGCAGTAGTTGCATATGAAGTTGCAAATTCGCGATCGCTTCCGCTGTCACTTTCAACGCCCTTTTGGTTTCCTCAACCTTCCTTTCACTAGCTGCCCTCGCCAAGCGACCTTCGGCGACCATAGTGTTTGCCTGACCGAAGAGCCCAACACTGAGGTCGTCCAACTCCTTCTCGATCTCAGCCCTGGCGGATTCTGCCTTCCCACGCAGAGCTGCCTCCTCTGTGGCCTTCTCCATCAACCGAGTGAGCTCAGTGGCGACGTGAGTCCATTCCACCAGCAATCCAGAGTTGAGAGCAGACAGGTGCTGAGAACGTTCGAGCTCCAACTGCGAGATCTTGACCGATGCGGAACGCAGTCCGTTCGACGAGTCGTGTAGTTGGTCTTCGAAGTGGGACACTCGGTCGTACGAACCAACAAGCTTGCCGTTCAGTTGGGTAACCTGGGAGAACAGATCTTGGATTTTGGATCGTAGAGACTCGATGACCAGGTTCTGGGCTTCCGGCTGGTGTGGCAGACGTGGGTTTAACCTAGAAAATGTGTGATCAGCACGACGCGCAGCAAACCGACCGCTCGGATGAAACCCACCTCTTCACAATAGAAGTTTCGCACCTAGAATGGGGAGAAAAACAAACCACAATTAACAAGAATTGGATATTTCCCCGCCTTAACATCCTCAACCGACAACTTCCGTTCGGTCGGGGTGGATTCGCGATTATCTACACCACAAGAATAAGAGGGCGTCATTGTGCAAACAGGGAGATTGACGCACCGGATTTGTCGAGCCAAGTTTGTAAACTAACGGATTCAACGTCTCGGTGTTGCTGACATTCGCTAGACTGGTGAGGTTGTGGTTTTGGTCATCACCATCTCCACCATCCTGATTGACCCACCGAGCGCAATTCCACCGCGGTGACGCCCAAATGTATCCAATAGCGAGGTATTGAGCTTTGGAATGTTCTCGGGGTGAGCGTAGCTCGCAAACTGGGCGTTGTGAGCGGTAGTCTCGTTGGACCCGCCACCGAGGAAAGGTGACAAGTGACAGTTGTGAAACGACGCGCCACTGTAAAGTAGAAGCCGGGGAAAGCTATGACTACACGTTGGTGTATCCCCTTGAAGAGCCTCTGGGCTGCTCGTCAACTAGAGGATGGTCGGGGCAGGAGAATGATGTTGACGAATGGCGGGTTCCACAGGAGGGGTGATCCGATTGTCCTTGGAGGCAGCGAACTAACTGTTGTCGAGATGGCAGAAGAGCCGGTGGAGAGAACGGAAGTGAGAACGACAGCCGTGTTGACGGCCATGCCACCAATGAGGGTAACGGTGGGTTCTCACCGAGACCGAGGGATAAACGGCACGCACTGGGGAGGACGCAAGCCAAGACGCTTTTCCCACAGTAACAGCGGTGATCGGGAAGTGGCCTGAGGGGCGATCGAACAGAACCGGTCCTGCTTTTCCCTTTTCGCTGAGAGCAACTCATATTGCTCATATATAGGGGAGGGCATCTCGAGACCGTGGGAATCCCTCTCTTTGCTCCTCTCCTTCGTCTCCCTCACCTCTGCCCTCGGATCTCAAAAAATAGCCTCGTCCCCACTCAGACATGTATTCAATGTCCCCGAACCTCGAGGACCCATCGCTGGATCCGACGCTCTCTCCTCTTGACACAAGTTCAAATTATCCCCGCTCCCCTTCCCGCAATACCTCCGCTTCGCCTTCGATCGGCTTCGGCATGCACAATCGCACTGTGCCCGTCTATCAGGCCAATCCTCCGACCATCAACAATCACGGGCTCGGCTATCCTCATAGCCATGCAAACCTTTCACAGGTTGTAGCCCACCCATCACCAAGTGGGCACGGACTACATGTAAGACCCGACTTCATCACCTCTTCCTGAAAAATAACATTCACCCTCAGCACGTTACTCCCAACTACGGAATACCCACAAGGGGCGTGGATCCTGTCCTTGAAGAGATCCTTGTCACTAATCGGGCCATGCAGCAGCAGATCGCGAATCTCGAGCAGCGCTTCATCGGGGTTCCAACGTAAGTTCGACAATATCAAACGCGATCATGGCTGATGATAAGTTTAAGGCACCCATCACCATATGTTGGCAGCCCCTACACGTCCTCCACCACGGGTATGCCCCCTCCAACCGCGATCCTCACAGGGCCTCAAATGTCCAACCTGGACCGGCTCTACTTGGCTGAAGGCATCGTGATGCCACCGCCCCTCAACAGGGCCGAGTGGCTCTTGGTCAAATTCTGGGAGAAGTGGGAGTGGGAGAAGTGGGCGAAGGAGGAAAAGGAAAAAGGGAATTTCCAAAGCGGGGTGCAAGGTGCGGGCGTAAATTCTTCGTGGATGGAGGACGAAAACGGCAATCGCGTTAGCCTCGCCCGACAGCGGGAAATCATGGACGAGGTCCGCCGTACCTGGATCACATTGAGGTCGATCGAAACCGATTTGAAGGTTTATGGAAACACCAACGGGTTCATACTGAACTTTTTCCGTGCTAAATTGGAATCTACGTTTCAAGAGTTCCGGCTATGTGCGAATCATTGGAAGGCTGACAGGGTGTGGATAGAGAATTTTTCGTCTTGGAAAAACCAACCCGAAACTAGGCTCGCACGCCAGAGTAATGGCAACCAGACACCCCAGCCACAAACGCAGTCTGCAAAGGTGAGCGGATTCCAGTGATCTCACAAATATCTTTTCACATGCGTGCGTAGACAAAACCACCAGCTGGCCGAGTGCTGTAAGTTTTTCCTCACAAGTTGCGACATATTCTGACGAACTTTGAACCTCACACAGCCCTGTTACCACAATCGCCATGCCCACTCCTGTTCCAAACGCCGACTCTACATCAATGCCATCAACTTCAAACAGCCCGGCCTCCGATCAGGACATTCCCCTTGGCGATTCGGCTGCCGTAACCAGAACCGCCGCAACCACACTCCCCAATCCACCAACCCCCGCACCCGATGCAACCATCACCCATGACGAATCCACCGCTGACGCAACCACCACCCCCGACGAGACCACCACTGTGACCACTATCTTGGACGAAACCGCCGCTGAGCCAGGCAAAGGTAGTGCCAGCAAGCAACCCGTGGGACGTACGAAAAAGCCTCCCAAGGGGAGGCGTTTCCGTCCTTCAACGGCGCAAACTGTGCAGTGCGTCTCATTAAATTCTTTTTTTCCTCTTATTGTGCTCACTTTATCCAGGGGGGTATGCGAGCGCGATTGGGCTTCTACGAACCCCAACGGGACCAGGGTCAAATTCAACGAGTATTTTAAAAGTTTGTCGCAAGAAGACCTTGAGGTATGTCGGATCGCCACCAGTTACCATCCCGCTAATGTTGTATTCCAGAAATTCAAACCGCAGGTTGAGGATCCTACGGTTGTTTCAATACCCGTCAATTTTTGAGAGAATTTACTGACTGGGTTTCTAGCGTCCATTGAAGAGGCAGAAACGTGCATGAAGAATCGGCCTCGATACACTCTTTTGGCTGCTCCTCGCTGGATACACACACAATCTCCATTTCTCACTCTCGTTCTTGTTCCGCTGCTCGTTGCCTCCACTCTGCTTCTTGGCGCCACCACTCTGTTGCTGATATTTGACACTCCTGGTATCCACCCCCTCGAGGTGCCTCGATGGAACTCGATTATTCTCGCGTGGACTCGATGCACCTCGTCTGGGGTCATTCTCGCATCAGCCAGTCTCATGTATTATCAATTAACCTCACTCCGCATCATTCTCTTGGCCATGGACGACGTGTATCCACTACGTACGAGCTGTATTAATAGACAATTATTGCGCATCTACTTTCCTCAGCGAACATCGTTGGACCTCGATGAACATCATCAAGCCTCGATCGAGCGGTCGTTTGACCTCAATTATCCTCAATCTGTCAAATGAATCGAGCTAGTTTGAGAATGAGCGACGTTTATCGACGCCCATAGAGTCACCCGAGTCCGAATGAGACAGACAGAGGGATGATCCGGCACGGGCAATATTCCAACCATTCATCAACGCCATCAATAAACATCGCCATACATCGGTTGTCCTCATATATATTGACTGTATGCACATAATATGAGGCCCAACGAGGCCGCATGACGTTATCCATATTCGTCAACCCATGTCAACCAGTCTCGAGGGACTTTTTAATGGGGGTGAATGGCGGTCCCGATAACAGCTACACTTCTGACCGTCTTGAAACCCGACGTCCTGACGTTATTCAGTTAGCTCCGGACGCCTGACCACTTGAAAACTCGTCTTGAACCTCCATTCTTTCCGGTGGGTTTCCTCTGAATGTATCGTGTATGCTGTCCGTTCAAATCGGGTCCTTTTCGTGAACGGATGTCGCGTTCCCTGACATTAGACTCGTAATTAAACGAGCAAATTTTCTTTTCCTTCGTCTACCTCAGAACTTAGGACTTTTTTTTGCTGTCGGACCCTATCGATAAATACTACTGAGCTTCCCGTCCTATCCGAACGCACTGCAATCGAACTACTCGTTTCAATTGACGTCAAGGTTCCGAAGGAATACATTTCCAACCCGGTCTTTTCATCATCATTCCCCCCGACAGAAAGGGCGGAAAGATTCTCTGCGTCAATGTCCCCGAGTGAGAATCCGCGTTTGTAGCGTGATCACCAGTGTAGCCTGTGAGTGGCACACTGATAACCCGTCGGATTATTGAAGAGGTAGAGTTGGTGGTAGTCCTCCGCATCGAACCATTTTCCAGCCTCGACGATCTGAGTAGTGATCTTCGTCCCGTGGGGGTCAAAGTGTTTCTTCTGCACCTCCTCGGTCACCCTCTGGGCTATGTCTTTCTGAGAGGGAGAATTGTAGAAAATGGCGGAACGGTACTCTGGAAAGCAGTTGCGTTGAAGTTTGACTATAAAAAATGCGGAGGGACAGACTCACGAGTTCCACGGTCTCCACCCTGCCTGTTGAGAGTCGTAGGATCATGTGTGCGGTAGAAGAATTCTGACATCACAATTCGGGGTCAGCGCGCAATCGATTACCAACCCCGCCTCTGGGGGGTCAGAGATAGTGGAGATACGGCGCTCACCAACGAGTTCGGCATAAGACACGACGTCTGGGTTGAAATCGATCCTCAGAGCCTCAGCGTGGTTGGTGGAGCCGGAGCAAACCTCCTGGTAGTTCGGATCATTGGTGTTTCCTCCGGTGTACCCGACGGCGGTCTTGAGGATCCCCTTGTTCTGAGAAGGAGGGTAGTGCTTCAAGAATATATGCTCGACTCCCCAGAAACATCCTCCTGCAAACGTAGCAACTTCAACTGGGTAGCCGAGAGAGAAACGTGAATCAGCATCCGAGACCGAGGGTGAGCTCCTCGAAGGACTGACCTGGAGTAGACATGGAGGAAAGTGCGCGGTTGAAAGGTCCTGAGTGGAAGATGGATTTTATACTGTTCAGCATGCGGCTTGTGTTGGGTGGATACGGAACCGGATGGTGGCGGTTCAGTACTAAGCCATAAGCCGTACAGTAAGCAAAGAATGACCACTGCGCAGAACTGAGCTGACCACATGATGTGTTTCTAATCCGATCTCCCACGGTCGCTACTTCTCTTTGACTTACAAAGCACCAGGGCAGTACAATCCCATGTTTCGGCTGTGACACCGTCCTGCTGGCGTATTTGGGTACCTGTCGGTTTTACCCCATGGGCGAGGTTCGGTTCGAGTAGCGCCCGTTCAACAAGCGCCGGGACTGGACACGTAGTCCCGTCTTACTGCGGGCCAAGAAGTGATCCCCCGCCCCGAGAGAGCCCACATCGTGTATGAACACACAAGCGGTAGCTTCTTCTTTTATATCCTTGACCAAAGGAATATGATGGTAGATCCGCGGTCGTCAACCGAAGTTCTACTAATAGGTGAGAGGTCTAACCCCCTCCTTATAATTGCAGGATCGCTTTTCCAACCGTATGAGTGTCGATTAGAAAGTCCAAGACCTCTGAAGTTTTTCTGACCGCCAGCCTATAGTCTCTCGATCGACCGGCGTTTATTTGATAGCGTCACTTGACCCCAAACCATCATGACCGCGTTGCCGTCCCGTTTCACCGAGCTCCCCGTCGAGATCTTGGAGCGGATACTGTTGCACCTGCCTGGTCAGGACATCATCAAGATGGAAGCGGTATGTCCATCACGAATATGCGATGATGCGGTGCTGACTTTGTGCTATATGGTCTAGGTTAGTCGACACTTCGTGGACCTGGTTCGAAGCTCGCCTACTCTCCGGTGTCGTCGCGAACTCTTTTCTGCCGGTCTGATCGACAACCCCCATCATCATTGGGATTTGGCCGAACGTCGGAAGCTATGCAGACAGCACGTGAATAAGTGGACTAGGACAGCGAAGGTAGTGGGAAGAACCCACGAGATATCCATGGAGCGTCCAACTTGGACCGGAGCGCCACGCTGGAGTCACATGACGGCCCTGGGTGGGGGTCTGCTTTCAATCTCTCATCCCTACCAGTATGGCGGCTTCAAATTCCTACCTTTCCCACCGGTCTTAAGTCAACACCCGATTGAGGGGTGGAGTATCCCCCAATTCCCTTTCGAGGTCGGGCATTCTGCTGCATACGCGCCCGACAACCTCCTCGTTGTCACTGAACAGGGAAAACAGCGAGTCACTAGCGTCCTCATCCAAGGCTCAATGGCTGACCATGTATAGGACCATTCACGTCCGCCTCCTCAACCTCATGGACGGTTCCCCCCGCGGCGCGCCCCCTTCCAATGGATTTACGTACGATATTCCGTCGGGGGTCAGCGGTCTATCCATTCATCAGTTGGCAATAACTCGTTCCAGAGTCATGGTGTGTACTTTCGCTCAGCACGAGGGCGAGCCAGGCACCGGACAGGTACGACGGATAGTCGTATGGGACGTAAAAGCAGGAGATATAGTGAGCACGCTGTGGTTTTGTATAGTCATACTTACTCACTTGACATCCTCAGGTGCTCAATGTTTCGACCAACGACGGGAGTACATTGATCAAATGGGACTCCCGTGCTACCTTCCTCGATGACTTTCGATTGTTGGTGACGAGTTATGCCAATGCTACGGGTGCTCCAGAGTTGGTCGTATTCGACACTCTCACCCCACAGGATCACCCCGGAGGTTTTCGGCGATTCGGACTCCCACTGAGGTATCGCAATCACAGCCCTCGTATACACGCCGACTGCGACAGGCCTCTGGGGATAACCACCCGGGGTGGCCCTCTCGTTGTTGACCCTACCCAGGCGGTCCTCGTCGTGGAACTCACTCAGCGGATTGACCCGGGCCCGCACGTCCTGCTCACCGTGCGGACAGACGTTTTGATTCAACACGCGTGCTCGGTATGCACTGTCCCGTGTATTCCCTGGGAAGAGTGGGGAAAAGATGCCGTGGCCACGGAAATTGCGTTGGACCGTATTGAGTTTTCTACTTTCGTACTCGGTACCCATGTGTTGGTCGTGGTTCGCGCCAGCGGAGATGTTCCAAATTACAGTCTCTACACTTTTGACTTTAGCCGACGGGGTTGTCGCGCTCTCCCGCTTTGGGGTGGGGAGGGTGGTGGAATTGAGAGGAGGTCCGTGTTTGGAGATGCCCGGAAGTTAGTGTTTGAGGGGCACCCGGGCATGAGCCCAGGGGAACTGCTGTTGTTAGGTAACGGCATCCTGGTTTATCTACGTCAGGTAAGCTATCCCTCTCGCTCCATTGGAGACTATGTCGCAGGCTGATATCGGAGCGAGGTCGGACGAGGTACATTGGGCTGGGCACATCTTTTGCACACTTGGGTAATATTATGAGCAGTACCAACACGGTCACGGCGTGCCAGGGATTATGCCGGAGTCTGTCCTGAGCTCACGAGGTAGAATCGCGTGGGTCATGGAATCGAGGAAATTTGTGTACATGCGTAGTAATTCACGGAAATATTTACATGCACAGGGGACTGACCCTCGACCGGACTAACACGTGACTAATTGAATTCCATTGCTAACCCACGTGACCCTGGACCCACACTGCGATGCGCTTCAAGAGAGCGGATTCGAAGGCGATGAAGTTGAGGCTGCCGCCTGTGATGTACCCGATGGACGTTCCACGAAGATCTCGGGTTGCCACGAAGCGGCAGAGACATGGACCATTCGCGTCAAAAACACATTCTCCAGCGACACGTCTCCCCAGTCGCATCGCAAGCGGCCGTCATCATGGCCATTCAACTTCTCTCTCTGGTATAATTGTGAGATCCAAGCGCGATGCGGTTTTGGCATTCCACAAACGCACCGCTATGAACTTCTTCACACTCTTCGCCACTTCGGTGGCCAACTTCCTTCGTGTGATTGGTTGGCGCTTGGCGGTGAAGTCCGTGGTATAGATCTACGATGCGTATGAGATCGGCGCCAAGCAAGTGTGTTTTGTAATTTTACCTTTGAGTTCCAGGGCAGGCATCCGACAAGCTCGAAGGGAAATCAGTCGACGGAGTCAATGGTGCACGCCGATCGAACGCCTTACATGTAGTCTGATCATAATTTGAAGTCGGGCCCCTTCGAACAAGGACCTGTCGTCCCCGCCTTCAAAGCCTACCCAATTGCCATCTGACGCATCCGAGAGACGGATCCCTTCCTCGCCACCGACAACGAACTCGATGGCATTGGAACCCGCAAACCCTGGCCGGTTTTGGTAGGTTTCTTGAGGGACCAGCTCGCGCGGGGCCGGTCGTCGGCAGGTTTGCGGTCGCTCCTGTACCTTGTTACCCTCACTGTTGGGATCCGATTGGATGGTCTGTATGGCCTTTTCTGTGTAGGACAAATAGACGGACTAGAATATTTTTTGTTAGCACATTCGTGGAGCGAATCGTTCCAAGGGGAGGGGAGGAATAACCTGAGGTTGAACCGAGAAGATTCCTATTGGGTTGGATCCATCGTTAATGAGCGGTCCACGTTCCTATGATGTTCACTTAGCGGTAGTGCTGGGTTGATAAATCAGGCGATCGACTGTACCGCCGGAAGCTGGTGCAAATCATCTTGGACAGGAAAAAAACCGACGAGATCGTACGGAGTTGTGTATTGAGTGGATAGCAGACCAGAGGGGTGATACGCAGGTGGATGGGGGGACACGAGGCTGTGCGGATATTGGTTGAACGTTTGGGGTGGCCAAAAGGTGAAGTCGGTTGTGAGCGACTGAAGAGAACCGAGGTTTCCGTATGCCGGATGGAACGACTCAGGATAATGGCTTGAATCCATTCGAACCAAGCAATGGGGGGTTGTGAGAGGCGGTGGGGGGAGAGACATTCATGATGAGCGTGTTTAAAACCAGACAGTGTCCGATATCCCAGATTGATCCCAAAAAGATTCAAAGGGATTCCCTGAGATATTTTCGTTAATTTTACTATTATTTTCATTAATTTTACTATTATTTTCGTTAACTTTGCTATTATTCCCGTGATTATAGCCTTTTCTAGGTTAGCAAACGCTGTGCTTCAGCCCGATTTTGCCACTGTCAAAAACTTGTGGTGAATGAGTGACGCCCACTATAGGTATGATTACCGGAGGTTAGAACCCCAACGTTACCTGAAAGTAGATGTCTCCATCATCACAACGGCACAGTTTTGAGTAGATCCGTTGCATGCTCAAGGTGCTGGACGTCGATGAAGCTGGAGATTCTCGCGAATTCGTGCATAATTGATAATAATGATAAAAATTAGTTGGCGAGATGTTGAGATGTTTCGGGAGTTATAAAATAATTATACGCGAAAAAGCACCCACGCCAACCTCAGTGAAAACCGCAATACCACATCAGCACCTCCATATGCGATGAGGCGGAACAAGTTATGGTATACATCAGGGTGGGTTGGTCCAGTTGGCAGTCTGGGTATCAGGAACCGTCCGAAGATCCATGGGCGCTAAAATTTGGCGGAAACAACACGGAGGAAAGCATAGGTGAATGCGACTCTTCCTGCAGTCCTGAGGTATATAATAAATTGGGGCTTAAAATCGACATATAGAATCCCGAGGTTCGCTGCAGTGTATTGACTTGCGGATCACATCCTGGCCCACGTCACCGCAGAACGTGCAAGACCCCACGCGATCCCTAATTTCCAGGAGACACCCAATTATCTCACAGCGAATTGCACAAAATTACTGACAGAGCGTGTTATTATTTAGTCGCGAGATGCCATGTCGCCCCAGCTCAGACACCCATCCTATTTGTACGAGGGCCAATTGCTGACACCATCGAGTCCAACCTTCCAGGGGGGTAGGATTATTTTTTTTCGGGCACACGCGTCGATATGACAAAAGACCCGGGTCCGGCAGGAGTCCCGGAATAACACCGGAGGTCGCGCCAGTATCGCCCCCTTTACCCGGTTGATCCACTGACATGCATCTGGGAGATCACTCCCGCACACCGTTCGCGCAGGCGCAGAGTGCCCGATGACAGCCCATCAATCCATCAGAGCGAGAGCGGAGGGGGTTCCGGATACAATCACGATTCACAGGTCGTTCTGACATGACATTTGACGCGACAGTTGTATGACACATTCCCTATTAGGGAAATTTGTTAGCCAGTGATCTGAACATATCGACACGGAGTGGGAGTTCAGGTCCTCAACCCCGTGCCTCCATGGTCGCCGCATTCCTCTGGCCTGAGAGAGGATCCTCCAGTTCTACCACAAAGGGCAGACAACGAGGGGAATCGTCGACATATTAAGGTGTGGTTTTAGAATTGACATTCGCGGATGGGGACTCTGTTCTTGTAGGGATGGGGTCATCTGTTTACCTGGACAAAATTGGTTACTGGGCATGGAGTGCAAGCATGCCCCATTCCATGTATCTCATGGACCCTCACCCAGATGCAGTATTCGAAGTCCCTCTCACATAGAGCAGTGGGGCGTGACGAGGAGGCTCAAACCCTCAAGGTGAGTGTAGGTATATGAGACCCCGCGTTGGGGGCGACAAACCGAAGGCATGAGACGGAATATACCGTGTCATACAACTGTCACGTCAAAACGGCCTGTGCCCGAACCTGCATTTTCAGGTCGATACAAACTGCTGTGGGTTAGTATACGGAAAGGTCAAGGGGTGACGACTTCCGGCACACGTCTAAGAGGCGAGAGTGACGTGCGCCACAAAAAATAGCCGCGTCCTGGTAAAGAACTGTTGAGACTCGGTGTCTTATGGAGCGATCATGCGCTCCGACTGACCAGGCGTTGCTACGCAAATGCTACACCAAAAAAAAAAAAAGAACTGTTGAGACTCCGATGAGTTGAAGTAACGCCGACCGACGTTGGTAGTTGGAGGGCACAGCAACTTCGCACTCTTGTCCAAGAGACGTTTGTTTGTCCGTGTTTGGTGACTGCTTTGGGTGTAGACGCCCATTTCCCGGTGGCTTCTGGTCCAAGATCCGGGGCGGGGTCGCCCTCTCGTTTCATTCAGTCCTCTTCCATGTTCCTCGCCAGATTCCACGGCCGAATTCCCTCTGGTAGATCCTTCTTGAAGACAGCTCAATTTCACAGTTGCCCGACCTGGTTGGCTCCAAAACTCGAAAAGTTCAGGCTCGCGGACATCGGAGAAGGAATCACCGAATGTGAGGTTATTAGTTGGTGCGTTGAAATTCTCGTATAACCCAAGACAAATCTCGACTGCGTTCATTTTGTGGGCTAGGAGCGTCAAGTCTCAAGGGACGGTTCAAGCCTTTGATGTTCTCTGCGAAGTGCAGAGTGACAAAGCTAGCGTCGAGATCACCAGTCCGTTTGATGGTGTCTTGAAACAAATCTTTGTCAAGGAGGGAGAGGTTGCCAAAGTGGGGGAACCGCTTTGTCTTATTGAGACGGAGGACGGTGAAGAGGCGGATTCCGCCGAGACCACCCTCTCCGAAGGTCAGCCAGGACCGGCTCCGGTTACCTCTCCATCCTCTGGACCCACAACGGTACCACCGACGGATGGTCCGTCTCAATCCACGACCACACATCGTCACCATCCCCTCGATCCCCACAAACCAACGGAACCAGTTCGGCCTGGCTCGGACGTTGCCTTGGCGGTCCCTTCCGTCCGGCACTTCGCAATGAAGAATGGCATTCTCGATTTGTCCAAGCTTATGCCCGGTAGCGGGAAGAATGGGAGAATCGAAAAATCCGATGTAGAAGCCTATCTCGCGGGGGGGACCACCTCCGCCTCCCAACCAACACCCTCGCGGCCAAGTGCCATACCAGAAGGGGAAGATTTGGTCGTGGAGTTGGGAAGGACTAGGTACGGTATGTGGAAGGCTATGGTCAAGGTGAGGATTCGAAGACCTGTTGGGAATTGACGTAGCGCTGATTATATGCGCTTCAGAGCCTCGAGATACCTCATTTTGGGTAAGTTCATACCTTAAATTTGCCGTACCGTGCTTCGTTTGGTGGTTTCTCATGAGAGTCATTCAGATATTCGACGACTCTGGACTTGACCGAATTGCATGGGCTTTTGCCATTGCTGAATGCCCACATTCCAAAGCAATATCTCCCGGCTTCATCGCCACCTAACACATCTCTTCCCTTCTCACCAACTGCAATCCTTCCAAACCCCCCTTCTAGTACCCCAGTCCCAGGTTCCGGCCAATACACCAAACTGACTTATCTCCCCATCCTGCTCAAGACACTCTCGAGAGCGATGGCAGAATGGCCATTGTTCCGCTCTTCGATCACACCTCAAACATTCCCGTCCGACTCTCCCTCACTCCCAAAACCTACGTTAACAATACGGCCAGGGGCAGATATCTCAATCGCCTTGTCAACTCCCACGGGCCTCTATACCCCTACGATCCGGAATGTCTCTGCACACTCTGTATACTCGTTGGCGTCGACTCTCAAACACATCTCACATCTCGGTCGGCAGGTACCATCTGGCCTTACCCCCGCTGAAATGCCGAGGCGAGGAGGAACGATCACCGTATCCAACGTTGGCGCGATCGGAGATGGAGATTTCGCCAGCCCCGTCTTGGTACCTGGGGGTGGAGTCGCCATAGTGGCGATTGGACGAGCGAAGTGGGTATGGGACGTGAACAGGAACGAGAACGGACAGGGAGAGAGGAGGTTGAAGATCGGTGTGAGCTGGAGTGCAGATCATAGAGTTGTGGAGGGTGCTGAGCTTGCTGCGTTTGTGGAGACGTGGAGAGCATGGGTTGAGAGCCCGCAGAGGATGATCGCGGATGGGGTGTAACACTGGTTCACTCTCGCCGCAAGTGCACATACATTGAAGTTGGTGGCAGTGTAGCACGAATCAGTATAAAGCGGAACTCACTGATCTCCTGGATTCTCAGCTGACTGTGTGTTTTCATCCCCTTGGGGGTCGTGAATTCCATGGGCACGGAGGCTCGAGTTCCTACATGGGGGTGGTCGCTCAGAAGATTAAATGATAACCAAACAAGCCAATCTGCAGCTGGTGGTGCAAAAGGACGATAGCGCCCCATTAGAACCGAATGTAGCTAAGTAACGAGATCCTGTTGTTCGCGTCGTACGTATGACCTTACGTCGACTATGCACAACGGTAGAATTACAGGTCGTTCGTTTTTGATTGGCACGGACGGACGGCGGCGTGGGTCGTTGCGGATCAACGTGCGACTCCATTTCGTAAACACCCACACACTGTGTGACAGCTCCTTCAAACGGTCAGCGTCGCTGAGTTGTATCCGGACTACCATCAACGGAACCAACCCTACCCACGGCAAAGTCCAACAATTCAGGGACATCAAAGAATCTACTCTTTTCAATGATGTTGCTTACGAGAGCACTCTCATACCCTTGAGTCGCACATCTGTCGTTCCTGGTGGTCACTTCAGGGAATCTGTAAGTATCACAAATCGACCACTCCCGGCACGGGGTTGACCTACGGGTACACCTACTTGACCTACGGGTACACAGATTACTTGGATAGCCTCTGGATCATTGAGGGTCTCTTGAGTCCGAGCTCTACGACATCACCAACTTCACCCTCCAGAACTTCATGGATGAACCAGAGCGATTTGGATTCATCCACAACGGAGGACGTGTCCACTATTTGAACCGCTCTCAACAACCCTTGCTCATCCACATGCTCGACCCGCGTGTCAAGGCTACAAATGATACCGGCATCTTGGCGTGTGCCTTACCGAGCTCGAACTCGAGTGGAGGTCAAAAAACAGGACCTCTTTATCGTGACTTTCGGAGAGAAGAGCCTTCGACCGATACGGGAGCAAAATTGCATGGTGGACACTAGGGCTTGGGAATGCGGAGGAGATACGTTGAGGTATCGCATCCAACACGCGAACGTTCTCGTACGTTCCTTCGGTTTCAGCGTGGGAGAACCCTTCCAGATTTTTGTAGGGTGGTTTGCTTCTCACCACGATCTAGGCCTTCTGCAATATCTTGGCCTTCGGATATTCCTTCGCAGGTCCCATCGTCGGGTCGACGATCGTGGTGGTGGCCGGACTGTCGACTTTCTCTCTTGCCGCCGGTGAGGGAGCCACAGTCACTTCCGTCCGCGGCCTTCGTCCATGGTTACTAGATATCTGCATGTGGTAAGATTGTCGGTGGTCGCATCTTATTCTGAATCATCCATGATCAAATGTTGTGCCGGCTTCGGCGTTGTCGTGCGCTTTTGCGTTCGCGTGGGTTCTTGCGATGAAAAATAGCGCGAGGTTCGATTCTGTTGACTCGGAGAAGGTGTGAGGATGTCGCGTGGACCTTGGATCCGTATGTGCGACACGCAGGAAAGAGGCAAATGTTTGGATAGTCGGAAATCGACGTCACTTTGTTTGCTGGGGGGCGCTCAGTAGCGCTGGGATGAAACGAGGGAAGGGAGGGATGAAAATATGTCCGGCGGTACAGATTTTCCTGACCGTGTCTCAACGGCAGCATGGCCAGCGCGGCAGAGTGCGTTTGGCCGTAGGTGGCTCTCAAAGACTCGGTGCCAACAGCCATTCTAGGCGCGGAGGTCCGCCGTGATAATAGGGTCGCACGGACGGCAACCCTTGCCGATGTGACTATATTCATATACCCTAAACGGACAATCAGGCCATGGAACACGAACAATTGTGAGCGAGCATGGCCATTCCCGCTGCACCCTTTGATCTCATGGCGCGGAAGCAGGTGGTCCATTACACTGAATCACAAACCGGTGGCCCCCAAAAACGTCCCCTCGCCAACTCCTGCTTATCGGAAGTGAAGTATAGGTGCTGGATCTCTCCAGAGCTTATCCAGACCCCCGAGGCTCAAACGGAGGACTGTTCGATCCGTGTTGTGAGGAGCGTGGGAACATTCTCAAATGCACGCGTGACGCGGGAAGATAAGTGGTCGTGGCACGCGCCACTCAACGATCGGACCTCAACCACTTGCCCACCTCCTTCCCTTGATCTAAACGCGTGCGTCACTCCTGGCCCGTTGCCTGTGTCGGAAAACGGCGTACATCTACTCGAGCTTTGTTCTCCTTTGCCTTTGGAAATAAATCCACGGCTACCCCCACGTGGATCATATTCATATCCTCACTTCGAGGCCACCTATCTCATCCTTAAAATCAGCGTAGCTTCAGAAGGTATGTACATCTCAGCTCTCCTGCTTCGCCTGCTCGTTTCTGTGCGATGGCTGAGATTATCATCACTAGCTCGCCATCCACATCCCTCCAGAGTTCCCAAGTTCTCCAGCCCGTCGACGACCTCCCCACCAACACCACTCCTAATAGGCGGCCGGACCACAACTCCACCCACTTATCCGTCTCCACCAACAAGCCTCGCCAGTCCACGCCGGTGAGGAACACACAGCAAACTTTCATAGACTATTCCGCATCCCCCCCTCCCCTCGCCAACGAACTTTACCTAGCCTTAGACGCAGAGATGCGACAAGCCTTCGTTGGGCCCTTGACTGTTGAGACTTTCTTCAAAGATTTTCTCCCCACCAGGGATACCCCTCCTCCCTCGACGTCCCCAGGATTCACAGATGTGGCCAGGGCGACCTCCGAAAAGCAGATGTACGGATCCTTTGTGCGTCCTTTCATTACCCTCGTGTTTTTCTCGCTTTCTTACAAAAAATGTACAGGTCAGCGCCGTGAACTCGCTCTTCACCCGGTTCACCGCCTTCGACACGTCCAACATCCCATCCGGCGAAGCAGAGGCCGAGTATAAACCCGACGTCATTATTTACGAGAGAAAGGAAGAACCCCCTACGCGCACCATCACCTCTTTCCAGGCGATGGAGATGTTCGTCGAGTTCAAGCATGGTAGCTCGGCCGATCCATTCGCCACCGAAGACAAGTTCTTCCCGAAGCTGTTCAACAATGCTAGCGCCAGTCGCGGCCAAATCGCTCTCTATTCCACTCGACAGCAGGCCTATCAGTTCCGGACCTCGATATTTACCGTCGGGATCTTCGGCAAGGTCGCCCGTCTCTTTCGTTGGGATCGTACCGGTTGCCAAGTCACTGCACCAATCGACTATTCTACGGAGAAGGGAAACTGTCATCTGACTGAGTTTTTCCTTCGCCTCGATCGGATGGCGGACGACCCAGAAGCCCGAGGGTGGGATCCCACTGTCAAAGATGCAACACCGAAGGAGATCGAGGATTTCGCTGAAGCGGTTAAGGCGACCTGTGAGGTACGACCTGAACCTGAACGGCGGAGCACGCGTAGACAGAAGAAGCAGGCAGAAGGAGGCAAGGAGGTGATGGACCCAATGCTTTGTGGGCTGGTGAAGAGCGTCGGAGACCCCGGCGAATATCCGAGGAGGAAGATATCCATTCTGGACGACGAGGTCAGGAAGGACTATATCGTTGGGCGCCCAACTTCGGTTCTGAAGGCTCCCACTGGACGGGCCACCCGTGGGTTCGTGGCGATGTCGGTGAAGACAAAACAACTGGTTTTCTTGAAGGACAGCTGGCGACCAGACGTTGAAGGTATCCTCCCGGAGGACCACTGGTATCAGTTATTGCAGGAGGGGAAGCCCAGCAGTGTGAAGCACATTGGAGCCTACTCGCACGGATCGGACGTGTACGCCACAAGGAAACTCGTCAGATGCCCGGACAAGAAACAACGTACAATCACTCATCTCTATGCGGTTGAGCATGGGCGACTGGAAGCGATGATGGGGTATGTCCACCACCGGGTGGTGCTGTCCGAACTTTATCTTCCACTGGAGTCGTTCAGAGGTTCAGAACACCTCACGAAAGTCATGTGTGATATCGCGATGGGTGCGTTTCCCGAATCATTTAACTTATTCCCCCGTTGATGTTATCTACAGCCATTGAACATGTGCATGGGGTCGGGGCTTTTCACCGCGATCTCAGCCTTGGGAACATTATGATCGATATCAACGGCAATGGACGATTGATCGACTTCGACCTGGCAAGGCTCAAAGACGAAACAGGTGCACGACAAACTATGCGTACGGTGAGCCTCTAATTTTTATCTCTGTTATGACCGCTGCTTATAGTGACCGTCCAGGGCACATGGCAGTTCACCTCGACTGCACAACTCCTCGATCCAGGCAAGGCCTACGAGGTTTCTGACGAACTCGAGTCCTTCTTTTTCGTCATTCTCTATGTAGGTCTCCATTGGGTCACCCACAACAAACCTTGTACATTGGATGTGAAGCTCATCTTCGACGACGTGCGAGTCAACTCCAGTGGCCGTCAGACCGGTGGATTAGGCAAACAACAAATGTACATGACCGAGGGTGTGATCCTCCAGGACCTCAAGTTCGGCAAGTCTCCACCGTTCACTGATCTCATCCGGGAGCTCTTCCGCCTCTTCCAATCCCTCGTCTTCTTCAACCTAGCGAAGGGTACTAAGAGTCGGAAGGGGGTGGCGTCTTCCGAGGACCGTAAAAATGTCAACAAGCTCAAGAGTTGCAAAGTTATCGTCAAGTTGATGAAGAATGCGATGAAGAGGAAGGATTGGCCGGAGGGGCACGACAAGGCGGCAAACGACAATTATCCTCGAAAGGAGGAAATCGACAAGGAGGATCGTGTTGGGTTCGCAAATTTGAAGGTTACCGTTGCCACCGCCGACGCTCCCATTCCTGGCGCTGCTGTTCCCTTGCCTGCTTCTAAGGCCTCGAAGCGAGGACGGGAAGGAGGCGATGGCTATGCGACCCCAGCGAAGCGTTCCAGAGTCGAGACTGTTTGATGTGTTTCCTTTCGTTCTCTTTTTTTTTTCTCATTGATACCATTCCTATTTATTTCTGTACGGTTCTCCCTCGGGTGTATTTTTATCCGGATTGGATGTATTTTAACTTGTGCTATCACTCTCGTCAAATGTGACTTTCCCAACACCGTATTTGATCACTGCCAGGGGCCAAACGTTTGCAACACCCTTGCACAACCATTATGCTGACCGCCGGCGATTACCTTGCCACAGTTGGGAAACAGGATTGCTACTACAAGGAACGTCGCCCACTTGTATCTGAGCGATCCACACAAGCAAGGCGAGACAATCAAACGCTAAGATGGGGCGGCAGTTCAGTCTTACAGCGCCAAGCGAGGTCAGATGATCCAACTTACCCGCGATGATGCATGACGTCGATAGGGAAACGTTAATGAAAGGATACGAAAGTATGAACATTGTTACCCAGATCCTTTCCTTCGTACCCATCATTGTCTATACCAAATTTCAGCAACGACATACACGTAAAAGCGTAAAAGCGAAAACCAGAGCAATAGAC
>Ga0307515_10007793_pt1 | contig 21072 bp, 9 predicted proteins | sample 17_EM_MG_FD_194513 | JGI IMG/M metagenome (GOLD analysis project Ga0307515, IMG submission 194513) | Populus trichocarpa ectomycorrhiza microbial communities from riparian zone in the Pacific Northwest, United States - 17_EM | ecosystem: Host-associated > Plants > Roots > Unclassified | place...
GTGTTAAAACATTTTACTTTCATAATATTTTGGTATTTTGTTTAAGTTGAATTACTTTAAGACTTTAAGTTAAAGTTCTATTTAATCTTGACTATTTAGAAATATTTTAAATTTAAAAATTATGTTTGCTTGACATTGTGTTTGTACTTTGTACTGAATAATTTATAATTAATTTATTTTTAATATATATATATATATATATATATATATATATATAAACAGTACAACCTTGAAACGGCACGTCGAAACGCTCCGAAACCGAAACATTCCGTTCCAATTGAAAAAACAAAACACCTGCCGAAACGGTATTGACAACCTTGTGAAAAACAGATTTTTTCAAGGTTCTTGGGTCCGGCCAAGAAGCCAAATCTAAGATATTTGGGCTTGGTTGGTATTCCCAATCCAAGTTAATTGGGTTTGGTAGGTGCCTCATGCCCAATTAAATTGGGTCTGACAAGATTTAATAATATTATAAATATTATTATTGTCATTATTATTAATATAATTATTTATAAATGGACTCATGTAACTTGGGTCTGGCTGAGTTCCTGACCCAAGTTAATTGAGTTTAACAGGTGCGCCAGACCCAATTAACTTGGGTCTGGCAGAGTTTAATATTATTATTAACATTATAAATATTATTATTGTTGTTATTATTAATAACTTTTAAAAAAATAATATTACTATTGAAAAAAAATACATTTGATTTTAAGGATAAAATTAAAAACTATTATTATGTTATTGTTGTTATTATTCTTATTATTATTGCAGATGCCTTTCAAGGCTCTTGGGTCCGGCCGAAGAGCCAGACCCAAGTTACTTGAGTCCGGACGGTGTACCAAACCCATGTAACTTGGATCTAGCTAAGGCGCGAGAACCAAGTTACTTGGATCTAGCTGGGGTTCCCGACCCAAGTTAATTGGGTGTGGCAGGTGCGCTAGACTCAATTAACTTGGGTCTTACATGGTTTTATATTAGTATTAATATTATAAATATTATTATTAAATTTGAAAAAAAAATATTATTATTATTGAAAAAAAACAATAGATTTGATTTGAAGGATAAAATGAAAAATTATCGTCGTCGTTGTTGTTGTTGTTATTCTTCTTATTATTATTAGTATTATTCTTTTTCTTAGTATTATTCTTATTATTATTAAATTTGAAAATAAATATTATTATTATCAAAGAAAAACTATAAATTTGATTTGAAGATATTAAAAAACTATAAGAACTTAGGTAAGACAAGTTTAATATTATTATTAATATTATAAATATTATTTTTTTATTATTATTAGAAAAGCCAGACCCCATAAACTTGGGTCTCGTAGGGAGCTCGACCCAGGTAATTTGAATCCAGCATGGGCACCCGATCCATTTTACATGGGTCTGGCTGGCGTGCCGGACCCAAGTAACTTAGGTGCGACAATTGAGCCAAATCCATGTAACTTGAGTCCAACCGGGGTGTCAGCCCTAAGTTAATTAAGTTCGGCTGGTGCGCTACACCCAAGCAACTTGGGTCTAGCTGGTGTTCCCGACCCAAGTTAAATGGGTCTGGCAGGGTTTAATATTATTATTAATATTGTTAATATAATTATTAATAAATTTTAAAAAAATATTATTACTATTGAAAAAAAAACTATAGATTTGATTTAAAGGGTAAAATTAAAAATTATTGTTGTTGTTGTTGTTGTTGTTGTTAATATTACTATTACTTTTATTATCATCATCATCATTAATAAACTTGAAAAAAAATATTATTATTTTAGAAGAAAAACTATAAATTTGATTTGAAGAAATTAAAAATTATAAGAACTTAAGTCAGACAAGTTTAATATTATTATAAATATTATTATTAGAGAAGCTAGACTCCAAAAACTTGGAAACTTGGATCTGGCAGGGATGTTAGCTCAAGTTATTTGGGTTTGGCATTTCGTTCAGGCCCAAGGCTCTTGTGCCCTGAGTTTTAAGGCCGAAACAAACTTGAGTTTTTTTAATTTAGGTTATTGTTTTTGTTTATTCATTTATTTAAATTTAATTTATTTAAAATATTAATAATTTATTAAATTCTTACAAATATATTTTAGATATTATTTTATTAAATAACATTTAATTTTTACTTTACTTTTCTTTTTATAATATTAGCAATCCATTATTATTATTATTATTATTATTTTAAATTTTATCCGGTTATTTTTCTAATAGTGTATACTTTTATTATAATTTAGCAAAATAAAAAATATTTTAAAAATAGATGTTATTAAGTCAAGTCGGGTCCATGGCTCAAGTCATTTATTTGTGAGATTAAATCGAGTTAACTCAGATCAATCAAAATCCTAATATTCAAATAAAAATTAATTCATTTACATTAAAATTAAAATTAATAATTAAAATTTTACCTATAAATAAAAAAATACATTAGCAAAACGCGTGCGTATCTTTTCTTGTTTTTAGATAGTGTTTGAGATTGTAATAGTGATTGTTTTTCAAATTAATTCACTTTAAAATATATTAAAATAATATATTTTTTTATTTTTTAAAACTTATTTTTAATATTATTCCTTCAAAACAATCCAAAAAACTAATTCAAAAATTCAAAACTTTTTTAAAATATTTCTTAAACATACAAGAACACATGCCTGTGCTATGATCGCTGTGAAGCGCAGAGCAATTACTTTAGTGCTTATTCTCTGGACCTGTATTGGGGCCAGATACTAACCGGGCCCTGCAATAAACCTTTTGACCCAAAAACGCAATCTTAACTGGCCGAAACTCGAAACGCAAACGAAACGCGAGCAAAGCGTACGCTGCAAAATTATAGAGAAGTACTAAAGAGCATAACAAGAAAATAGTTGTACAGCAAAACATTCTTAAGATCTTCACACGTGGCAAGCCAATGCATTACAACCGTGAGATCTACTAAAGTAATCCTCTTTAAAGAGGCTCAAATACATAGCGAATAAAAAGGGCACCCCTCTGAGCGCCGCCTGTAAAGAGCTTAAAAAACACTGCTCCTTATCTCCCAAAACCCACTAAACTAACAAAGGTAAACAAAAACCCTAGATTCATTCATTTATTTTACACTTGCTTTTAATTGTTTTGCTGTTTTCTTTTATTGGATTCTAATTTTTTAACCTTGTTAAAGTTTGTATCTTTTTATTCCATTCCAGTTAATGCTAGTGTATTATTGTTTTAGGAGTTTTTGGTGATGTGGGTTCTGTTTGTTGAGATGGGTGGGGCTTGATTTCATGCTTTCTGTGGCTATAAGTTAAAGAAACCATTAATCTTTGTCTAGGATGTTTTATGAAGAAAGTGTTTTGTTTCTCATGACGTGATTAATTTGATTTGTTTTGGAGTTAGATTATCAAGATTTGAGTCAAGTATGAAAATTTCAGTACTTTTGGAGGTTTTAGAGATTGGTATCTCCTAAGTAAGATGGTTAACTAGGTTTAGGTTATGTTATGATTCGCTTAATGGAACATACTTGCAAAATATAATCTTGCTGTGGTTTGGTCCTTCTTATATATGTATGGTTTTTCTTCGAATTCCTTGCGTGGGTTTTCATGTTCAGGTTTTAATTGGCCAATGTGCGTAAAATTCTTTTCTTGCAGATGGATCGGGAGAAGCTTATGAAGATGGCCAGTGCAGTTCGCACTGGTGGAAAGGGTAGTGTGAGAAGGTGGGAAGACTATTCCATTGCAACTGTTCCAGCTTTCACTGGAATTTATCAATTAGCTAAATGATATTGTGTTTGCATCAAGTAGTTTAGAAATGAAAATAAGTGTAAATTGGAGAATGAAATTGTTTTATTCGAAATTGCCTTTATGAGATGGTCAGCTGAGTGGCATATTGATTTGTGTTCCTGGGAGTGCACATGTTTTATTTTCATTTTAATGCTAATCACAACTTGAATTTTTTTTCTTTTGGCTGGTTTAAGTAATGGCCACTGGATGGTTCTGTAGAGGGTTTCCTGCATTTGGACATTTTGCGTAGAATTCAAACATGTTTCTATTAATTTATTAAACTTACTGAAAATATAGATCATGGCTACTGTGTTGTTTATTGTGTTTTTCTGTTGTTTACCTCTAATGAGTTTCTTTTAAATCTATGCTTATAACTGAAGGAAGAAGAAGGCTATCCACAAGACTACTACTACAGATGATAAAAGGCTTCAGAGCACCCTGAAGAGAATTGGAGTGAATGCTATACCTGCAATCGAGGAAGTCAACATATTCAAGGATGACATGGTTATCCAGTTTCTAAATCCCAAAGGTAAAGCTGACTACTTTACATGGACATGATATATTCAGATCTTCCATATTCTCTTGGTCAATTTCTAGCTGATTATTATTTTGGTTTTAATTTTGCAGTGCAAGCATCCATCGCTGCCAACACGTGGGTTGTTAGTGGTGCTCCACAAACTAAGAGTATGGCTCTAAGACTTTCTATATAAAACCTGGGAATGAAAAGTAAATCTTTTGTCTGTTAATTGGTGGAACATATCTGTATACCTCGTGGTTAAATGTTCTTGGACTTGCCATGTTGAGTTTGGTTTTCTCGAAGGAAGTTTACAACTCGTTAGTTTGCTCTTTCCTATTGAATGATATCTGACATGCAAATTTGTTCTGATTTTTTTTTTCAGAATTGCAAGATATTCTTCCTCAGGTTCTCAGTCATTTAGGTATGCACTTTTGAATCTATTCCCTATAAATGTAATCATCTGTGAAGTTTAACTGATGCTTGAACTATCTTCTACTCTTTTGTTTCTCTATCTGCAGGTCCTGATAACTTGGACAACCTGAAGAAATTGGCGGAGCAGATCCAGAAGCAGTCTACTGGTGCAGGTGCTACTGCAGCAGATGCTGCAGCACAGGATGATGATGATGATGTCCCGGATCTTGTGCCTGGGGAGACCTTTGAAGCTGCAGCAGAGGAGGGTAAAGCTGCTGCTTCTTAGAGAGATTTAGAAGGATTTTGTGCTATTTTATATACTTCCTGTGTTTTTGAAGTGTTACCCATTTTTCTAATAACATCAATCTTAATCTTATGTTCTCAGTGACTCTTTATGATGTTGTTGTGTTAGAGTTTCGATTCATTACACGCTTTGCAGAAATTCGTGATTGATATTTGATTACCAAGTCTGTGCTTCCTGATTGAATGTCAGCTCCATAGCCATGGCAATGCGTGAATCATTGGAGGTCTTAAGAAATAAGTCAGGGAGAAAGGTTTAGGACACAACTAGTGTCCAGTGTATTAGATCATTGTAAGTTGGGCTATAGCCCATAGTTTTTGTACTTGGATTTGTGGGCTTGTGCTATGCTGGGCTGGAATCTTTTTTTATTAGTTAAAAAAAAGATGCTAAAAAAATACCGATTTAGGGTATAGATTTGACTGAGTAAAAAAGTATAATCTAATTAGATAATAAAATAAAAGATAACACAGTTAATGAACTAATTTATATAAAAAATCATTCAAACCTATTAAAAAAGAACATCGCCACCAAAACCAAAAAAGGTAATGAAGGTAGGATTCCAACTAATTAAATGAAAAAATAAAAAACTAGAAAAGGAAATGGAAAAAAAATGTGAAATATGTAAGTCCATCAGGTCATTAAGCGAATAAAAAAAGTTTGAAGTTCATAAAAAAAAAAAATAAAGGTTAAATCCAAACAAATCTAACTTAAAGGGATGAAAAAAAATCAATTAAAAAAACAGCCAACAAGCCAATAAAATTACGACCTAGATAATACAAATGAGAGAATTAAATAAAAAGCAAATTAGAAAAAATTATGAAATTCAATTTCAAAACAACTCAATGCTAAATAACAGGACGTAACAAGTATTAAATTAAAAAAAATAAAAAAAATCATGAAACTCAATATCAAAAACTTCCAACCTTAAAGGATGCAGCTGTAAAAAAAACTCAAATAATCTAATATTAAAAGATAAAATTAAAAAATAAATATCAATTTAAAAAATTTACCAAAGTAAATTCAATAAAAAATAACAAATAAAATGAACCAATATAATCGGGCTCATTGTCAAATTTTATGAGAAATTCTATAGAAAGAAAATAAATAAAAATAACATAACTCAATCTCCAATTTAGTAAATGCTCAATGATAAAACTGAAAAAACACGAGCATTAAAAAAAAGAAAAAAATCAAGCAAACTCGGACAAAACTTTCTAAACTTTAGTTTATCTCTAAAACTCGGATTATTCTCTAAAACCCGCAACCTGTGAAGTCCTAGATCTAGACTCAATAAAAAAGTTTAATTCCTAATAAATTTAATATTGAATAGTGAAATAAAAAAATTAATTTTAAAAACTATTTTAAATAAAACAAATAGCTATCAAAAGAATGAAGACTACATTTGAAAGATGAAAAAAAATGAATGAAGGTGAAATCAAAAAAGAATTCTAATTTCATAAACTATTCAAAATAATAAAAATAGTAAAATAAAGAATATGGACTAAATTTAAAGAATAACAAATTGAAGTGTTGTTTTGAATTTTTAAAAGGGACAGATACAAAAATGTAGGAGGAGAGAGAAAATAAAGGAGAAAAAAAATTGTTAGTGCCAAATTGAAGGGCTATTGGGTACATGCACCGCAAACACTACCATGAAAGGTGATATTTGATCACCAGAAGACCACAAATTTATCATACGCACGCCATCAAGTTTTTTTAAAAATATTTAATATTTGATTAAATATAAAAATGCCATTAAGTCAACTTGATATTAACAAAACAAAAAAAATCATGATAAAAAGACGAAAAAGCTCATAAAAGATAATTTATTAGATTTTTCTTTGAGAGTAATTAAGTTATTTAACAATGCTAAAAAATTTGAAAAGACTAAAAAACTTTTGAATGTTAGTTTTAATTTCTTTGGTTTTAGGGGTAGCTAAGTTATGTTACTATGAAAAAAAAAAGAGTAAAAAGACTATTCTGCCTCTATATAATTTGAAAATGACAAATAAATTATGGTAGGAAGATCTCATCGACCCTAATATCTAGTTTAAAGTTTTATGATTGAAGGGTAAATCAGCAATTATCATTTTATTGTTGAAAAAAAAAAACTGTTATATCTATGCATAATTTAAAAAAGACATGAAAGATGGTGAAAAGATATGTATTACTTCAAAGGTTTTATGATTTAACAATAAATCGGTGATTACACCATTATTATAATGAATTAAATAGTAGTTAATGAGTAGTTTTAGGTTTATGTTAATTAATGCATATCTTGAACTGTGCTGACATGCTGGCGGATCAGGTTGAGCCTGCACGAGTAAAGTTGTGGACTGACACGTGTTAATTTAAGGGTTTAGAGAAGTTCCATAACACGGGAAATTAATTTTGATTAGTTAAATTAATTCAGATTTCGAATATTTTTTTATATTAAAAAAAATTAATCCACCCCAACATAACACGGGAAAAAAAAAATCTAGTTTATAAATAGAAAAAAAACATAGGGATGCGATATTGGAATGTTTTTAAAACCAGATGGACTCACTAAAATTATTTTGTTAAAACCACAGGGACTAAATAATAACTGTTTTTCGTTTTTAAGAATGTCCGTTATCCTTGCACTGTTCCGTTCACTGCCTCAGTCCTCTACTCAGTGAGATGATGATGATGGCGGTGGTTCTAGAAGGAACCCATGGCTTCTTACCCAATTCTAACCAATACATTCTCTGGTTTCCACCACCACCAACAACAACAACCAATCAAAAACCTCTCTCAACACCGCCAAGAATATCAAAACGACACCGTACTCGTCTCACCAAAGCAGCAGCAGCAGAAACGCAAGAAATCCGAGTCTGTACGAACCGCACATGCCGTAAACAAGGCTCATTTCAAACTCTAGAAGTCGTCACCGATTTAGCCCCTCCGGATATAACCGTCAAGTCCAGTGGCTGCTTAGGCCGTTGTGGCTCTGGTCCAAACGTCGCCCTTTTGCCTCAAGGAATAATAGTGAATCATTGCGGCACTGCTGCTAAAGCTGCACAGTTCATGGCTACCGCTGCTAATGTTAGCGATGGAAATATAAGTAAGAGTTTGGAAGCCCTTGCTTTGAGAAAAACAGCTCAGGCTGAATCCGATCTTGCAAATTTCTCCAAGGCCGAGGAATTACTCTCACTGGTATAAAATTTTAAAATTTTAATTTAATTTAATTTAATTTTGGGAATGATTTAGGGTTAATGATGAGTGCAGGCTATCGATCTTCAACCATTTGGTGGTATCCACATCATGTATAAATACAGGTTTGTATATTTCCTTTTCTTTTTAACAGTTGAAACGATTGGTTCAGAAAAATAATTTTGAGTTTTTTTCCTACATCATAGGTCGCTTGCAAGATTGGCAATGAGAAACTATTCGGGTGCTCTTGAAGATGCAAGAGAAGCTTTAAGATTAGCTCCTCGATATCTTGAGGTGAGTCACAATACTTGTTAACATATCAAATTTGATTTTACTGATGGAGAAATCGAAGCAGAATTATACTGAAGAAGAAGCATGGGAAAGCAAAATTTAAAAAATCACATCAGTATGGCTTTTAATTAAAGAAGCCATTCTAAAATCCATGATGCACTAGAGCACAAAGATGCCCGGATAAAAAAAAAACCCACAAGGAATCATTTTCTACTCTCTAAGTTATAATCCAATTCTTCATATTTAATATGAAAATAAGCTATACTGGAGGTCTCTTGCCACGGGGCCTTGTTTCCTGCAGTTTGCTCTGTGTGCACTATGCAGATGCAGGCTGCAAAACTCTGTGACTGCGCTTGCGCTTGCGGGTGTAATTATTGCTGTTTGAATAACTTTCATGATTGGTATAGTAAAAAAAAAGGCTCTTCAACTATGTATTTTCAGGGATTGGTATTTTTAGTTGTCATTGGGATGTATTTATGAATTCTTATTAAGCAGGCTTACATGTGCGAAGGTGATGTTTTCATGGCCATGGAAGAATATGATGCAGCGGAGAAGTCATATTTGACTTGTTTACAGATAGACCCATCTATTCGTCGTTCTAAATCTTTCAAGGTATATTTCAATTTCTTGAGATTCTTTCATATTTATTTTTATAGAATCGTATCTAGGATTAGCTTTTCATTGCTGTATTTTCTTCAATTTTCCTACTTTGTTTCTCAGATTCTGCAATAACTCTGAGTAGGTCTTTCCTTATCTTTCAATTTTTAAATTTCACTTCAAGACCTTTGAATTCCAAAAAAAAAAAATAAAAAAAAAAAAATGGTTTGCATTGATTGGAACACTCCTCCCATCTGATATTTTCTGATTCTTTCTTCATCAATCGGATTATGTCCTGAAATTTTAGTTTAGTGTATCACATTGTTAATTATGATCCTGCTATTATGAAATTTTTATGAACAAATAAAAGTTAGGATGTGAAACCATACTATTTTGATTACTTTATCGGTAGAAAAAGTAAAATGAGGCTCCACTTGGTTCAGTCTCTTTGGTTTGTTTTTGTTTTGCACGCACCTTGTGCTTGTTTTATCTTATTACATTTAATAATGACCACAAGAACAGTAGCTACACTTTTTCAAATAAACTAACTTAAAATAAAAATTTCCATTCTAACTACATCAAATTCAACGAAAGTAATCAATTTTGAAGTCTTAAAATTTCCTATAAAGACGAAAAGTTTAATCTGTTTCAGTGCAAAATGAATGAATAAATTGATTTTTTACTTTGTTATTTGGTCATTAACTGTATCTGTTGCAACATTAGAATGACTTTGAATTGGAAGACAGTATTGTCCTCTAGATCTGAACTGGAATGGCTTGACAAGCTAGTAGAACATTAAAAAAAATACATGAACCTATAAGCTAGCGTTTGGTTATTGTCTCCGAACAAAAGAGACGGAGACAGTGGAGACAAAGAGATATGTCTCTATGTATTTCATGTTTTGAAAGTGTAAAAATTCACTCTAAAATTGTCTCAAGAGGCAAATTTATTTTACGTTTCCGTCTCTGTCTTTTCAACTAAACATGTTTTTGTCTCTTCTGTATTAGTCACTTTTGTCTTGGGATACTAACCAAGAGTACGAAAGCAATTAGATAGCATCCTTACAAATTTAAAATATAACTCTAGAGTCTGGACGTTGAAAAAATGCCATTTGGGCCAGAAATATATTATGTTTTCTAAGGCATGCCCTGTCACAATGTCAGTCTTGTGAGATTGAGCAACTTAATAAATTACCATGCACTTAGATGTAAGAATACATATCCGAGAAAAGAAATTATGTGAACTAATGAGCCATTAGATATTATCTTGGCATATGAGAGACACCTTCAGCATATTATTATGGTGCTGCAGACATGGATCGAAGTCTCATACTTCAACAAGGTTTGACTTGAATTTATGTTTGATAACTCTCAAATAAGTATATAGTGGAATGTGGAACTTGATATGCAAACGGTAGTATTCTTGTATGAACCAACTGATATTAGGGATGGAATTTCTCATATTTTAGCACTGCAAATACAGTGTGTTTCCCCAAGGAGAAAAAAATAGAAAAGGAAAAAAAAACCTTCAATATTTTCTTTCTGTCTCTGGCAGACTCGGGTGGAAAAGCTTAACAAGAAGCTAACTGCTGCAAATATGCCTCTCAATCAGCATGAATGAATCCACCTGTGTATGCATATTACAATCTTAGGGATTAAAGTCTTGAAGGTTCTCTGCATCCAGGTTTGATTTTCTCACTTTTGAAAATCTGTCCTAATTTTGTTTCTCTGCGTTTAGAGCTTGAGACGAAATATAAGGTTTATACAATTCTAAGGCCTAGTTATTTTATATAGAAAATTTATATCATATATTAGGGCGTGTAGATGGGATTCACAACGATTTATGTCCACTATATTTTATTTTGGCTGATTAATTACCTCTCTGCACATAAAACCACATGAAGTTTCAATCTCATTAAATGGGGGATTGCACAGCCATACGTACTTCTTTATAAATTTCCACTCTAAAATAATATACACGATCTTGTTTACAAGCTATTTATTGATTTTCTTAACATAAAGTAGAGTACGTTACAAGATAACTAAATCGTCCTCCCCCACCACATAATCAAAGATGCAAACACAGTACCACACGATGCCACAAATATTTTGAGCATCAATTAGTATTGGTAGGGAGTTGTTGCTTGTCTCACGGGGATGAAGGCATTTGGGTTCTGTAGCAGAGACCTTGATAGCAACTAAAATTGAAAGGTGGATTTATGAACAGTGCTTGTATTTCCAGATATTGATGTAATGGTTGGGAAGTTATTGCTACTGATATGGGAATCAGTGAATTTAGAAAGACATGTTACAGTTTCGTTCAATTTGAAATGTTCAGGAAATAATGTGCATGTCTTGTAACTCTGTACAAGACTCTTTTGCTTTGTTTCAAAATGGAAAATCTTAGACAGGCACACAAATTACTCCTTAACTAAGCAAGTAAACTGGAGTTCAACTTCAGCTTTTTTTCTTTCACAGAAATCACGCAAGGAGTGAGTCACTCCTAACCTCTCTTCAATGTACCAAAATCTCCAGCCTCATAAAAGCAGTGGACTGGAATGACCGCACAACTAACGAGGAGTGCTTTGTGCATCCGAATTCACTTGCATTGCTTTGTGCAAGCCTCTTTCATGATTGAATTTTGTCAGAGAACAATCTTTGTATGGAAAAATACCATTATTGATTGAATACAACACTTAAAAGACCTATCTGTTTCCTTCCTTCCTTCCTTTCTTTCCTTTTTTTTTAATGAATTTAAAAGTTCAGTTTTTTTTCCATTTGAATTCTCCAAAGAACATGGAAAAAAGATATTGCTTCCGTTTGAGCTTGGAAGTATTTTCCTTCATGTTTGGACATAATATGTGCATGTAAACGTCTGGTGCATTCTAATTATGAAGGGTGTTACCTCTGTTAAACTCTTTTCTCTGGACCTTGGTGGGGAATCAGCATCCAGCCATTGCTCTCTCTTTCATACCAACTAGACCAGACATAGAATGACCGACATAGCACACTTTCTGATATTAAAACTATGAGGAATATTGCTTACATCTCCAACATCCTTGGTTGCATAATGTAGGAAAATGTTCCTGTGCTGGTCAAAATAAGCCTGGCATGACTGGTGTTTTGGAACCCACAAATACCATAGAGCAAGCAATTCATGAGGCTGCTAGTAAGATGACTGTCGATTGATTGAAGGATTAGATGTGGAAGATACCGTGAAGAGTAATTCAGGCTCGAGAACGAGTGAGGTGGAGCAGTGAAATAGGAAACTGGCAACCTATCATTATACCAATATCGGAGACAGATGAGCCTGAGCGGTGTAGCTTAATTAGTTAGGTTCTAGATTTAGTTTTTAGAGATCACCAGTTCGAGTCTCACAAATTTCAGGGTCACTGGAGACTTACATAGTCGTTAATTTCAGGACTCGTGAGATTAGTCAAGATGCTCGCAAGTGGTCTGAACATCCACATTAATAATTATATATATAAAACAAAAATCAAAAGCAGATGAGGATGATAATGTCCCATTGGATCCCATGGATGCGACGGATTAAAGTTTTATGTTGAAAATGCAAGATTGCCTTCGTTTAACAGAGTAGATCCCATGTTTTATTAGATGAAGGAAAGGGAGAGGCGGCGCGGTTCGTGCTTTGAAACCCTAAAATATATATGGTAAAAAGTAAGGTTCTAATACGAATCAATTTTCTTTCAGAGGAGTGGAAGTGATCCAGTTAGGCACCAGTCCAAACTTGTACATAGTTTGATTGATCCTGGCTGGATAAAAAATAAAATCAAGTTTAAAAATCCTCGCATGAACATTATGTAAAATTATGTGATCTTAACCATTTAAATTTGGAAAAGTTCTTGGATGAGTATTCAATTTGAGGCTAATTTAAATTAGAAAAGAAGTTATTTTGTAAGATTGATTACATTGTTAAATCTAAATATTTGAATTTAATTTATATGGATGTGATTTGATGCGTAATAAAAATGATAATAAATTACTTTTTATTATTTTATTTTTCTCTCAATCCAAATCATTGAATTCAAAACAAAATAAATTGGGAACTTGTGTTCTATTTTGTCATGTTATTTAAATTTAAATCATTGAGTTCAAATTGAATAAATAGAATTTAATACATGATAAAAATGATAACAATTCTAGTTCTTATATTTTATTTCTCTTACCTAATTTAAATCATTGAATTCGAAACTAATAATAAGATTTGGACAATTTTATCCCTTAAAAAAGTAATTTTTTAAGTGAATTCAAATGATGATATGAGAGGATCGTAATCCTATTCTTTCATATAAAAAAATTTCAATTTCAGGTTACTTAAATGATTCAAATTATATTTTTATTCTTAGATTTATAATCTTTTTAAATTAATGGGTTTGGGATTTTTTTTATTTAATTTTGACTTAGTTAATGGTAATTTTTATAGCACTTTAGGTTAAAAAAAAATGATAGGTAATGGACAAACACCCGCTAGCTTTTACCAATAAAAAAAAACACAATTTTCTTATTTGTTTACATGTCAAGTGTGTGTGTGTTTATTTATTGACACCATATGAAATTAATTTAAAAAATAAAAAATCTTTCTTCTGACAAAAAAAATATATCATATAGTAATAGTGTTAGTATATTTATTCTATTATTTTTTAAAAGATGCAAATGATGAATATTAAACTAAATAGGATAATTTAAAATATAACAAAACCACAGAACAGTTTGAATAGTACCTGTAATATTAAAAGTGTACTAATTAATTAATTAAATTTTTTTTTTATTCTCACTACTTATTTTTCTTAAAATGATTAATTTACCCTTTTTTAGTTTATTTTTATTATATTACAACTTAAAGTATAATTTCCATTAATGATGATATGAATAGGTTATAATGGTTATATTACAACTTATTTTTATTATATTACAACTTATTTTTATTATTATTTCATTGATTTTGACACAATTATTCTGTTTTAATGAAAAAAATGCAAATTTTTCTTTTTGAGAGAGATAAAAAGGGAAGGGAATTTAATGGACTAGAGATATCACTATACCAGGATCGTATTAGAGACAAAGGTTATACGAGGATCAAATTGAAACAAATAAAGAATAGAAGGATCAAAGCACCAAAACCCATTTCAAACTCATAAGAGAAAACTGTTTCAGCTTCTTGCAGCTTGTGATAAGCTTTGGTGACACTGAGAAAAGAGGAAACAAAAGAAGAAAATGAGAGGTTCCAGTGCTGCTTGTTGTGCAGCACCCATAAGCGTCTCCACTGCTAAAATTGCTTGTAGAAACGAATCTCCCCTCTTCCAATTCAAAATCTTATGTCCCTTTGCTTCACTAACCACCACCTCCATTTTCACAACAACAAGACCATTTCTTTCTCTTTCACGGTCGCAACCCGATAAAGCAAGGCAAAAGCAGAAGTTATGGGAATTTAATTGTGCCACCATTCCTTCAAGTTCAACAGTAGCGAACCCATCTAATGATTTTATAGTTGTCAATTTCTATCGCTTTGTTTTTATAAACGATCCCCATGAAGAAGTTGCCAAGCACCTCTCTTTCTTAAAGGTTTGTCCTTTCTATATGTTCTTGTTAAATTTTGGATTTTTTTTACTTGAAGCTTACATCTTTGCTTAATTTATTATAAGGGCCTTGATATTCATGGGAGAATCTATGTGAATGAACAAGGGATTAATGCTCAGGTACTGTTTTTTGTACTTATATTTTCTTAAAGATTTAATTTTTTGATAAAGAGAAATAATGAGTTGAAATGGGCTTTTGTTCTTCATGGATGTTCTTATGTGCAAGAAAAAAATTCTACTGGCTATGTAAAGTGATGTGTCGATATCTTTGCTTTATCTTGGTGTTAAGCAGCTTATTTCCCATCTCTCTCTTGTTGAGTGGTCTCATTGTTGCTGTAGTTTGGAGCATGTGGAGTTTTGTATTTTGGGTAAATAGTGATCTGTTCTAGTGATCTATTAAAATTTCAACCACCATCTCCACAGAATTCTAGTGATCTATTAAAATAAATACTGCCTTCATCCCTCAAATATTTTGGAATATCAAACAAGCTGCCCATGAAGAGAAGTCAGAAGAAGTTCGTCCTTTTCCAAAAAATAGATACTTTCCCACGGTTTTAGACATGTCAAGAGAGTGTCTCAAATTAGGATAATTGGTGATAAAATTGTGAAGTCATAAATATGAATGAATGTGGATATGTTGCACTTCCCAAAAGATTCTGTTCTTTGTTAAGCGAACCTTTTCTTTGTAATGGTTGTGGAAATAATGCTTTCTACCTGTTGATAAATTTTTAAGCCACTGCATCGAAGTTTTTTCCTTCTGATCTTCTTCATCCTTGTGCAGTACAGTGGACCATCAAAAGATGCTCTGGCATATGTTGAATGGTTAAGAGAAGATTTCAGATTTTCTGATATACTGGTTCAGATATCTCCGGCATTAAATGGGCATGCTTTCCCAAAATTAAAGCTGCGTTATAAACCCTCCTTAGTACAGGTGACATTTAATTGCACAAATATTCTTGAATATTTTGCTGTTTGCCTGCACTGAGTTTTGACTTACATATATGTCATGCATGTATGTTTTCATCTTGTTGCTATTATTTCTTCGCCAGTTGGAAGGAGGTATTTCACATCTCCCTTTGCTTGATCCTACAATGCGAGCGACACCTCTAGCACCATCTGAGTGGAGAAAAAGATTGAAAGAAGTACATGATTCAAACTGTGTTGTGCTGGATGTTAGAAATGGTATTTATTTTTCTTCTTCTTACAAGTCATTCTCAGTTTTCACCTGGATTTTCTTGTAGGAATTTGCTATGTTTTATTATATGTTTTTGTTATGCTGTTGATGTTAGTAGCATTTTTTTTGGAGATACTAAAATGAGCACTATTTGAGGATCATGATACATGGATTTAGATAGGGGAGTCAAATCAGGGGTTTTCTTGGAGCATCCTTGCAGTCTTATATTATAGGTTTACAGTATGAGCACTTGGATGAAAGAACAGAGCTCAAATAAATGAGTCTAACACGTGAAACAGCTTTTGCAATGACAAAATATGATGGCTGGTTATGATAATTGCCATGGGAAGTTGAAATTCATTGTTATTCCTTGGTGATGATGATTTCTAAAAAGTGTGATTTGGGGAAAACAATTAAAAAGAAGTTGCTTCAATGACACATGTAGGAATCCACTTGCCAATAAAATTTCACTGGTTGTGGCACTGGAGAAACTTGGGTATTTTTCAAAGGGGCCCCAAAGAAAGGCAAATTTTCAGTGAAGGGGTTCTAAGATTAAGGTGAAGGGAGCATGTAATTCATAAGGGGATATATTTTTGAATTGTCTTGCTGTAGCCCCAAGGAACCACTGCGAGTATTAGAGTTGCTTAAAGTTATAATTGGCGTGTCCTTGACTGAACTTGGCTTATCCTGTTGGAACACAAGGCCAGTGAGTTTCAGGTGGGTGCTTGCCTAGATTTCTGAGGATAGCAGCTTGTCTGGTTCAAGCTCACAAGTGAATTTGCTTAACCTGAAAGGTGGTGGCTTAGTTTGATCCAAGCTTGAAACCTTTCTTGTTTTGTTTTCAGCTTATGTCATCGTTCCATTTCAAGTACTTATAAATGCTATCAAGCTGCAGTTATTTGGGTCTGAACAAAGTATTACACTTGTAATATGTTATTGAGGTTCCTTGTGTTTCAGCCAACTTTTTTCAGCTCAAGTATGTTTGTTATCAGATGGATAGTTGGGTGTCTTAATCCGTGCAAGCATTCTCATTTCTCAGTATGTAGGCAAAATGTGTTAGGGTGTAATTTTTCTTTTAGAGTCACCTCGTGCTCATAATTTAGTGATTGAAGAGAGCTATTGCTCCTTGGACCAGGCTATGAGTGGGATATTGGTCATTTTCATGGGGCTCAGCGACCGGATGTGGACTGCTTTAGGAGCACTTCATTTGGGGAATCCGATAGTGAGGAGGTAAGCCTAGTTGCTTTTTATCAGCCCATGACTTTGCTATATTTTTGTTTGGCAGTATCTGTAGTAAGGAAGATGAGTGACTTGGCAAATTGATTTTCAACTTGAAGTTAGGTTTTAGCACATGTCTAGGCACTTGCTTTTTTGCTTGTTCATGTATTACAGAGTATCATTTCTCAGATTCCAACTAACAGTCTCTTGCTTATCTTTGTTTTCATTATGTCAGGCCATTGCTTCAGATCCTTTATCAAATGTTGACAAAGAGAAGACAAATATATTGATGTATTGTACAGGAGGCATTCGTTGTGATGTATATTCTACCATCCTAAGGTACCCTGCTGTTTCCTCACATTTCCTCTTCATACTGGTTTCAAATTGCGTTTGTGATCAAAGTTTGGCTCATTGATCTTCATCTACATTGAACTAGACTGACCTTTTTGTTGCATTGATCTCTTTTAACTTCTGATCAGTTCTGCAATTACTTGGAAGCTCAGCCTGATGTACTAATCAACTAATTGCCAGTTTCCAACAAAAAATAACCAATTAAATTTAAAAAACATGTATAATTGAGAACTAAGAAAGAAAACAATAGAAACTATTAATTGATTGATTATTTAGGAATTTCAATGCTGTATGATTATTCTAGATTCTTAGTGTTACTTGGGAATATTACTGTTAATTATTTGTGTAGTTAAAATAGGAATTTAGTTTATACTAGTCTCCTTTTTGAACTGGGACTATTTAGATGGTTAATTATACAGCATTATTTAAAATTTTAAATAATCAAATAATAGTTCCCATTGCTGTCTTTCTTCATTCCCCATCAACGCATATACAAGTGGAAACAAAATGGCATGATATATGACACTTATTAAACAATGAGACTTAAGATATTTTCTTGCAAGTGCTAGGAGTTAAAGCATAATTCATGATGTAATCATATTCCTTCACTGTATGTAAGGGACAAAGTCGAAATGATTGTTGTGCCAAGAGCTATGGCTGATCTTCCTGATATTGGGTTTAAATGCTGGTTTAGCTTGGTGCCTCTTCCAAAATTGCACTACTTATGGTTTAATTGGGACCATTTGATGACAACAAGAATAAAAGATTTGGAACTTTTGGACTTTCTTTTCTTTTCTTAACATTTACGGGGTGCTTAATTTTGCATGGCAGAAAACGAGGTTTTCAAAATTTGTACACCTTAAAGGGAGGGGTTTCTCATTATCTTCAGAATGAAGGTCCTGTAGAATGGGTCGGGAATTTGTTTGTGTTTGATGATCGACTTTCTCTTCCACCTTCTGCCTACAACCCTGAGGATACAACAGTACCAAGCAGCAATCCACAAGGATGTAAGAATATTTTGTTTGCTAACTGCTACATATGTGGATCACAAGTCAGCGAGTTAAGACATCGGAACTGTGCCAATATTGACTGCAACCTACTTTTTCTGTAAGTCTGCACCTGCTCCTTTTGCTCTTCCTTGTTCTACTACACAAGTAGTGGAAAAAATAAAAAACCTATTTGTTGGGGCTCTTCATCTATTAACCATTCAAACCTATGTATCTAAGTGTTGCCAAGTTTTGATAAGGTTTTACTGAGTGAGCTTTATCGCCTTGGCCAATATAACCAATCTCTTTGATGAACCTTTGGACTTTCTTAACAGATGTTGTATGGAATGCGTAAAGGATTTAAAAGGTTGTTGTTGTCCGCAATGCACAACTGCTCCACGGCTTAGGCCTGTTCTACCCGGGAATCAAAGATACAAGAAATGGTACATGTATAGAGAACTGGAAGTGCAAAATGAGTTGGCAGTTTGATAGTATGCCTATACGGCGTGTTTATTTATCCAGCTCCTATCACTTCAATGCTACCATGTCTTCTGATTTCTGATGACTGAGCCACTCTCAGCTGCCTCTTTAACTTAACTGCAGAATTCCTATAGCAGCTTTAACTGGGGATTTGTAAAGTTTATTCTTCTGAGGATCAGATGTTCTCGCATCAACAGGTCGGCCAAAATAGTCCAAGACACCTGCTGTACTCGATACGTTGTATCAAAACATGTCTTGTGTAATAGATGATTTTGAATGAAGATTCCTTTTGATTTATCATAGAATGTATCTACCTTGAAATGCTGAAGAGGTCATTACCCTCTTTACTGAAAGGAAGGTCAATGTTATTATCTAGACTTGAACTCAGATCTTTGCTTGCTTGCTTGCTTTAAAATTTCTTAAAACCACTATGAATTGGTGATGGGTTCAATAGCAGCAGTGCATGCGAACATGAAAGGTGGATCACTCACAAGCAAAATAGGGTTTCTTGCACAGCAAGATTGAGAAAGTGACCTAATTGTCATTTGAAGTGTAGGGTTTGGCAGACGATAACCTACCTCGACACGAGGTTAATTCCACTTACCGCTCGCTATATACAGGATTGCGTCTGCTTTATCCTCTGCTTTTAGTACTGCATCTTTCAATTTTGCTGCAGAGAAAATAAACTCAACCTCCTTCTCTACATTTCCATGTCTTTTGTAAGCAACGGGGTGGCCACTGCGAATATAGAAATAAAGTTCGACTTTAATTCGATACCGCACCAGCTTCCCACAATTTCTCTGCCAGCCCTACCATGGCATGCTTTGGTGCTTTATATTCACGAGGAAGTTCTCCGCAAATTACAAAATCTACACTTATTTCTGCATTGATGGCCAAGTTGCTCGCCAATTGTTAAGTCTTATTTCTGCGCTGGAGGAAAATCTTTAGAAAATATTGCCATCTATCTGTAGGTTTATTAATTATTATCATTATAATAAATCTATGATATTAGTTGACAGGAATCATTTTTTTCTCTTCAATTTGACATAAACATGAACAAAACGTAGGTGAAAAAAGGCATATGACAAATTGACATTAGAGTCTGGACGCATTTCAAAGCACAAAGTTTTTTTTGTCTTGTCTTATTAGCAAGAGATTGAGCACGGGAATAAAATGGAAGGAGAGAGCTTGTACTCGTTGTTGTGTCTTGACATTAAACATTGAATTTTACAACTTGGAATAGTGTTGTTTTTTTTTCCTTTCTTAAATTTGAATTGAGGAGTGAGCTATAAGAATAATTAAATTATGATATAAATGTATAAATTTGATTAATCATCATGACTCACGAGTTTTGATTCCTCACAATTATAGAAATTTTGGGATATCCTTCATTTGGTCCTCGACGTGTTCTCTATATGTTTCTCAATTTCGGTCAACAACATTCCCCTCCTTCTCCTGTTATATTTTGGCAGAAAACTGGGTTGAATGAAGCTAACACAAACCTTTTCTCAGTACTCTTCCTCTGTTTACTTTCAACTTGATCTCAAGTCTCTTGCCAGACATGAAGGGACCATTGCATCCGGCATTGATGCAGCCAGTTTCTTAAAATGGAGCGTAGGCTGAAAGAGTAGTACATCTCTTCACTCTGTGCCCTGACGCGAAGGGTGCAACGAAGGTTACTGCATAGGAGATTTATAGAACAGTAAAAAGCCTAGGTTTACGAACGAGCAGAGCAAGGATGACACTGCAATTCTCTTCAGAATAACCTTGCGCTTACCTAGATCTCTTCACTCTCCTTTTCCTCCCACACTATCTTCAACATCTTAATTCTAGACAAGAAGCCAAGCAAAAAGACCATTTGGAACTGCATTTTAAAAACCATGTTTTTCTAAATTTTATTTTATTTTTTATTTTAAATTTAAGTTTTTAAATCATTTTAATATTTTGATATCAAAAATATTTTTCTTGAAAATTGATGCTGCCTAAGCCCTCGATTGTCATTCCTGTGGGTAACATTCATCTGCCAGAATAACCTTCGGGCGTCTTTCAAAAGCATTGTTTCATCAAATCAAGAAATCCAGAAAAACTTATATTCGTAGGGATTCCGATAAATAAAAGTAGATTGCCAAGTTCAAATATGTTCATCATCAATCTAAAAGATATATAGAGTAACAAGGTCCAAAACAACGAAAATCACACAAAATGAACAAAACTAACACCAAGGACACCATGAC
>Ga0307515_10007794_pt1 | contig 21072 bp, 27 predicted proteins | sample 17_EM_MG_FD_194513 | JGI IMG/M metagenome (GOLD analysis project Ga0307515, IMG submission 194513) | Populus trichocarpa ectomycorrhiza microbial communities from riparian zone in the Pacific Northwest, United States - 17_EM | ecosystem: Host-associated > Plants > Roots > Unclassified | place...
CAAAAAGAGATTATTGGTTGCCGAATACCTAATTATAATAATGTTCAATTATCCAACTGCAAAAATAAGAACATTATATAAATCTACAGATGGACCCGCTGGGCGACCCGCTGACAACCCGCCCAATACAGACGGGTTGGGAGATTTGCATTGAACCGTACCCGAATCGACAGTTCGGGTGTGTTGACAACCCGGACCGCCAATTTGGCAGCGGTTCTGTTCTGAGCCGGACACGGACCCGAAGTGACGGTCTGGAACCGTTGCTAACAGTTCCGCCGGCCAGGCCCAGGGCGGGAACGAGTGTACACGTCGGCCGCAAACAGGACCAGACGAATCTCAGAAGCAATCACTGCGGCGAAGGCTATGTGGGAGGCCGACAAATCCAGCAAACATCATGGCTTCAGGCTGAAAGGCAAAGCTGGGAGCAAGAGAGCCATCCCAATGGATAGCGTGAAGCCTCTGGCAGCCAGATTCTGCCAAGTGAAGTCTGGACGCGCGCCAGTGAGCACGTACCTACAACGGTTCGGATATCGAGACGATGACGAATGCTCGTGGTTCGGTGGCGGAAGCATGACAGCCCAGACGGGGGAACATCTCTTCCGCCACTGCAGCCGATGGAAAGACCAGCAAAAGACGCTGTGGAAAGAGGTGGGAAAAGCGACGGGATGGAGAGCGGGCAGATGCCGACATGGGAAAGTCTGTGAGATGCTCTCTATAGCGAAATGCGACCAAGCAGTGATGGACTTCCTAGCAACAACAGATGTGGGGAAATTCCCGCCCAAAACGTACAGAGGAGCAAGAGCCGGCGGGCAACGGGCGGCGGAAGAGTAAGGGCCGGCGGACGCTCCTTGATTTCATCCCTTTTCATTTGTATGATATATATTTGCCACATTTGGATGCTTTCGGTCTTTCGTCAACAGGGGACGACGGCTAGTAGGAGTGAAGCTCCGCCATCTAGCCGGCCAGCCTTGAGGCGGAGGGGACTAAGGGGCTGTCATACTCTAAGTAGAGTGAATACTGTATGATTGAAACAAAAAAACAAACAAACAAACATTTATATTTTGCAATCAGCATAAGGACATCTATATGCGATTATCAATATATCAACCAAAATCACAGAACTGGAAATTGAAACCAACGGGTCCAGCCAACATGGTATACCCCATTGGTTAACAGGTAGGCGTCCAGGTTTGAGCCCCACATGACACTGCTGGTCAGGGTTTCGGATGGGGCTGGAACCCAACAGGACCCAGTTTGCGGTGTGAACCCAGACCGCAAGCAGGTTATCTGGACCCGTTCCTAACACTATCTTATTTGTTCTCCTATCAGTCAACTCCTGGTGATCTGAGTTATCTGCCCCCTGCATCACTCTGCTAATTCTGCCAATGTACATATGATAAAGAAAATCTCCCAGTGCACATGAACATTTTGGTTCCGCAAAGACAACAAACATCAGGAAACTGATCTTTGGCTTTTTCATAACCTTTTCCACACTTTCATAATCCTCTGCCCCATCTTACCCATCGACCCAATCCTTTTCTCCTCTGGTTTTTGTCTCTTACATTACTTCAAAAGATTGTCTCTTGTTTGATATTCATGCCCACTCCACCATTATTTGATATCTCTTCTTGTTTCAATGTGTCGTAGGCATTGTGCCATAAGAGTGTGTCCTGTCTTAAACTTGTAAAACCTTTATGTTAACACCTTCATCAGCGAAATGTATTTTAGCCAGTGGAAGACTCCAGCAGTGTCTGAGAGGATGTGGAGTGTAACCTTAGATGCATCAATTTCAGGAAAGTATCAGACCTGAAGAAGGCATTCTGGCCAGCCTGCAGAGTCGCTGCGATCGCTGACGACTGGTACAGGAGTACCATAGGAGTGATTGTGATAAGTTTGAGAACACCTCAGAGCGCTGGAGAGAACTTTGGAAGCACCTGGGGGCGCCGGCGACAAGTCTGGAAGCACTGGCGACAACTCTGGGAGCGCTGGTGGCAAATCTGGACGCACAGGTGACAACTCTGGGAGTGTAGGTGACAAGTCTGGGAGTGCCAATGACAACTCTGGGAGCGCCAGCGACAAGTCTGGGAGCACCTGGAATCACAGTACAGCAGTCTGGGAAAAACATCATTGCGAACCATGCTGGTGTGCATGGAAATCATAGCTACTACTTATCATTCAATGATTGTTCAAACTGGTGTATTCAGATTGTATTCACATCTATGTATCTATGTATCAATGTATGTATGTATCTATATAGCTACCCATCTACACAAAATATATCTGGACTGGCTGCAGGCGGTGCATGAGAGCGATTGGAGGTGTGCCTGAAAATGACGATCGAGTGAACACAGAGATACACTACAAGGGCATGATGGAGTCAGTTTGGGGATACACTTGGAGGCCGAGATCAAGCGAACTCAGAGATGCACTTGGAGGCGATGAAGAATTGAAATTAGAGATGCAGTTGGAGGCCATGATCGAGCAAGTTCGGAGATGCACTGGGATGTCATAATCAAGTAATCTCAGAGATGCAAAGACATCAGCAAAATCCATTTTACACTCTGTCAGTCGCCAGGAGTGGCTGAGAGGATGCGGAGTGTAAACTTAGATGTGTCAAATTCAGGAGAGTCTCAGACCCTGGGAGGGCATTCCGGCCGGCCTTCAGAGTAAGTGGGATCTCTGATGACAGGTACAGGAGTACTATTGTGGTGATTGTGAAAAGTTTGGAAACACCTCGGAGTGCCGGAGACAATTTGAGGTGTACCTGAGAGCACATCAGGTGCTCCTGAGACAACCTCTGGTGCACCTGGGTGCACCAGGAAGCACTAGCGCCAGGCCAGGGTGCGCCAATGACAAGTCTAGGAGCACCAATGAGAAGCCATAGGAGCCCCGGCGACAAATCTGGGAGCACCCCGAATCACACCAGAACAGTCTGGGAAAGATTACCTCTTGTTTGGGAACACTGCTGGTGCGCCTGGAAATCATAGCTACTACATATCATTCAACAATTATTAAAACTCATGTATTCAGTTTCTAATCTCATCTATGTATCTATATAGCTACCCATCTACACACATTATATCTGGACTGGATGCAGGCGGTTCCTTAAAGCAATTCTAGGTGCGCTTGACACTGATGATTGAGTGAACTAAGAGATACACTCCGAGGCCATGACCTAGGGAGTGTGAAAATGCACTTGGAGGCCATGCGCGAGCGAATTTAGAGATGCACTGGGTGACCATATTCAATCAAGATTAAGATGAACATGGAGGGAGTGATCAAGTGAGTTTGGGGGCCGTAATAGAACACGTTTGGAGATGCACTGGGAGGCTTTAATCAAGTGAGTTTGGGATTCAGTTGGAGGTTGTAATCAAGCATGTGTGGAGATACACTTGGAGGCCGTGATCAAACAACGTGGGACAAGTACTTAGTGGCGGTCGATGGACAATGCACAGGGTGCTGAGACTCTATTCATTAGTTTGTTAACCCGCAACTGTTGGAATATCACAAGGTAACATTACCTTTGAGCTCACATGGAGAGCTGGCTGATGGCAGTCCATCCTCTAAGGAGGCACATCAGAAGCTGCAGCTATAGTCAATGTTCAGCAAATAATTATGACAATGACGGGAAGACAATAAATCTTCGGTGGATGCTGTACTTGGTGTATGTTGTACTCGGTGTGCACTTCAGTCAGTGTGTGGGGTACTCAGTCTCAACTCAGGATAACCGCATGGAGAAATGAAAATGAATGACATAACTTTGAGTTCTGCAATGATGATGGAATTGCAGACTAGAAAGAGAGAGATTGGGGATGAAGATGAGAACACTGTGGAGGATACAAGAGAATATGTGAAATCAGGGGTATGACTTGCCAGATCGGGTTTAGAAGACCTCGTATCAGTGAAATTACACTTCCGATCAGGACTGGTACCAGCTGTATCGGGGATGGTAAATTGACTGGAACACGAAATTCTCTTAAATTCCAGTTGTTCAAAATGATTTGTCACATCTTCTCCCATCTCTCTCTGTCTCTTCCTCCACTCTACCATTAAGTAAGTACACGAAGTTGAGTCATCCCTCTCTAGCTCTCCAAGCAATAATCAAGAGTTAACACTGAGTACAGCCTACACCACAGACAGCATACAGGGAGTACACCATACACTGAGTACTGTATACACCATGCACTGCATCATTCTAAGATTGACTGTCTTACCGCTCCCAGCCAGTGTCTCATCTCTTGGTTGACCATGTTGTATTCAGTTTTCAATATTCCCGCAATTTCAAGTTAACCAGTGAATATAGTCGCAGCTTCCCACACGCCTCCCTCCAAAACTACCACCTCCAGATTCACAGTCTCCATGTACTCCTCCAATCTCGCTTCATCTTTGCCTACAAGTGCAGCTCCTAACTGGACCAATCACAGCCTTGAAGTGTATTCCCAATCTCGCTCGATTGCAGCCTGCCAGTGTATATCTACACTTGCACGATTATGTTCTCCAAGTTGATTGTAACGGTGGCACGCGACTGTGGCCGGGTATCGGCCATTTTATATAGTCGGCTCGCCACGAGACTTTGATCTCTAGCGATAATCTTACATATACACCTATTTACTATCACTCGAGTCCACGTTTCCAACCTTATACCTCTAAATACAATACGTATGCCAATAAGGCCGAACGCAGGCGTACGTGCCCTTACATACATGTTCAAACTGACTCGATCACAGCTTCCCAGTGTATCTCTAAACTCCTTGGATTATGGACTCCAAGTGTAACTCCAAACTAGCTTGATTATGGCTGCGGAGTGTATAACTAAACTCGCTCAATCGCAGCCTCCCAGTGTATTTCCATACTCGGTCGATTACTACCTCCATGTGTATCTCCCAACCCCCACGATCACAGCCTCATTGTGCATCCCCTGTCACTCAGTCCATTTCTGTCATCCCTGTATCTCTGTATGTATATAGAGAGATTTAGATAATACATGCCATATTATGATGCAGTGAATCTTGTGACTGTAACAAAGATGTATATGATTGTAACAGCATGGTGGCAAGTGACGTGTCCAGGGCCGGGTAATACCCGCTTAATATAGTCGCCTCGCAACGAGTCTTAGATCTCTAGCGATAATCTTACTTACCTTCCCTTTATACTGCTCTATAATGTTGAGATCCACATTTGCAACGGTATCTACTGATAGACCTTCGTACGAGACCATACACGGGCGTGTGCCTTTACACTATTATCGCTGTTTAATTTCAGATACTTTTCGCAGACTGGATTTCATGAATTACACCTTTTGGACGCCTCATGACATGTAGTCTACACGCGAGATATCATACAGATTTGTGAGCGCTAATTGCATCAGAAAAGTGTCTTGATATGTCTATCGAATTGAGGTTAACGGTGACAGAGACAATTCCGTGTTGATTCCAGAGGCCAACCGGCCAGGAGACGAGTCACTGACCGAGTCAGTCGATGTCAATTTCAATGAATACATCATGGGAAAACACAAAGGCTATCAATCGCGGGATCAATGAGATCGGATAAGTTACCGTGCAATTCAGTCAATTGACGATGATAGGGACGAATCCAGATCACATACGTCCACAAGAGTCGCATCACCGGCATTGCTGAAGCCTGCCCTTTTCCCAAGATTTCTTTAATCATTATCAGTCAATCGCAATCCCATGCAAACTATCGACACAACAGAGGTCACAATCGCACCCACAAGTGCACCTACGATTATATTCCCTACACCTACAGAGAATCATGGCACGTTTACGCGATACGCACGATTTACATCTTGCGATGCCACCGATGGCAGTTCCAATTGCAATTTCCTTCTGCTAGACTCAATGAAATTATCTACGTCAGGGATGACGTTAGGAGTTTATCGCAGCGGCTACGAAAATCTTACAAGGCTCTATACGGTCAGCGGCGATGCAATAATACAACTAGGATTACTGATTTCTTTCGTCGATTGATGGGCAGAGGTCAAGATGGTGGAACAGCGATCGCAGATCCTGTGGAACCTCTGAATGGGAAGTACAATAACCCCCAAAGGTTCTAAATGGGCTGGCAGATACAATTTGCGACTACAATTGTCAATTATCACATTTGGCACGTGATTGGACGACCGAATCGGATTGTTGTGAGGAGAGAAAGCCATCTCCGCTAACTCTATTCTATTTCGTCAAACAAAGTCAACGAAAGCTGATCAAACACCTACGAGCGAATATGGATATGTGCCCATACAATGGCATACAAAGAGGGTTTTTAGGAATGCAGTGGGCATGGTTTTGATTTTGGAGCCGGGATTTTCAGGATCAACGGGGCGTCAGGAGGATGGACCGTCTGGGCACTCTCTGGAGACCAGCGGATTCCGTATGTATTTAACCCACGCGGAGGTTCAATTGATGTGTCGTATCCCCACGTTGGAATGGAAAGTATTTGGTTGTCAGACAGTCCCAATTGGGTGTGACAAGTATGTGATTCGCTCAGTGAGCTTATTTGTACAAATAGTGCCAGCCGCAGTGGACGCACTTTGAGCTGGAGAATTAGTGTCAACTTGCAAAGCATTCGACTTTTGGCTCTGAAACCCCAGGGTCAGCGGAAGAGGTGGCAGTGGACCGGGCAGGCCATCAGGAATGCCCGGGGAATGTACTTGGATCACGGCTAGGGTGTAGGCGTATTCTGAAGGAGGCGGTGGTTTTCCGGATATTTAAATACTTGGAGCCAATGCCTGTGAAGATCAACTGCCAAATAAGCAGGTCGTTTGGACGTTCTTCCTACGAGTGGGAGTTCGTATTGGGCTGCTGGGAGTAACCATGGGCAGCATCTCTACCGGTGAGATAGGCACCAGGCTCTGGACGGGCGAGCAGGGAGCAGCGGCGGCAACGGCTAGAAACAGGTTCCCAAGGGTATACTCATGTAAACATTGTCGGCACGCCGCAACACGAAGGGAGTACTTGACGGCGGGGCTTGGCTCTTCCATGGGCAACCCATTTCAAATCCGGGCTCCTGGATATTGCTGCTTACGGCTCCATATATATATATTACGAATTGAGAACTAACATTTGCAGATGGAGCCGGTACCAAGACAAAGATGGTGCCTACAGACGATGGAGGACTTATCCAGCGATATACAGAGATATCATGGAAGTGTGTAGCAAAGCCCAAGGGGAGACACTCCCGCCGCATCGGTCAATTGCAATCAATTTGGAGCCCGGCTACAATTTGCCATATGGGCGGTATTAAAACTTCTCGGAATTGGGTGGAGCAATATTGACGCAATTACGTGGATTAAGATCACGTGCTCACGAGGCTGGATGATGGATTTGGACTTAAAGATCCCATGCGATATGGACGGATAGATGAGTGGGTATTTTCTTCTGATGGACAATATGTCACCGGATTATGGGACTGCGATGAAGACTCAATGGAAGACGGACATTATGGAGGTCAGTAACAATGAACTTTAGAGAGATAACAGAGGTACAGGAGAAGTTATGCAATGCGGCCCATACGAGCGCTATTATGCACATGGTGGAAACGAATGGCTGGAACGAACTGGATCACATCCAGAAATGGATCGCAGCTGGAAGTGGATTTCGGCCGGACATGGATTGCGGCCGAAGATGCACCCCGTCCGGAGATGGATCGTAGCAGGATATGGATCGCGACCGGAGATGGACGGATGACAGGAGATGGATGACAGGAGATGGATCACGGGAGATGGAGTATGAGAGACGAATGCCAATCAACCTCCTTGCCTTTCATGAAGCTACGAAATTACAATCGAGTGCAGACATGCAGACATATGATGCACCGGCAGCATGGCTCCACCGAGTATAATTCAGAACACTATTCAGAGATACTGAATTAAACAGCTACATGCCCGAGTTTGAATGCCGAATATGATCCCGAACGAGATCCCAACTCAGCTTCTGTGACCCTGAGTCACATAGCTGAAATGCCGATACCGCACATCTCCAAGCTGTAAGAGATACATCGTCAGCGGAGCAACGATCTTTACAGAGGAGGGTGACAGTTCCGGATTCGCAACAACCCTTACCGCGACCACTTACCGTACCAGAAGTGCAGGAACGAAGCACCGTTAAACCCATTTACCAATATAGAAGGCTAGCAGCAGCATTTGCACAAGGAGAGGAATCAACCAATGTTCTCCGAAGTGCACCCAGAGAAGTGATGGCAAACGAACCTACAGATGAATCAGGATGCCGCATGCCCAAGTGACATGCCGAATACGACCCTGACTCAGTCTCGACAATCCCGAGATACACAGATGCTACTGGACATGAACTTCAGAATCAATCCGTACCAGTAGATATGGCACCCGAAGATGCCGTAATGGATTAGTCGTTGGCCCGGCTATGACGTACACAAGGGGGATGACCGTACCAGAATCAAAACCAACCTTACCACCAGTGATGACGATACCAGAATCAAAACCAACCCTACCACAAGCAATGACCATACCGGAAGTGCTGGGAGGAACCACCTTGGAGCGCACTTACCGGCAGAGAATCGCAGGTGGAGATTATTTGATAAGTGTACCATGGAAGAGATCACCCAGCAGAGTCAACAAACGTACATGGAGAAGAGTCAACCAGTGCCCCTTGAGATGAAACAACAAGCGAACTCAGAAAACGACGATGTGGATACCCACACAAGTGACAACAAGCAGACCTGGAGAAGGAGCGGAAACCATACCCGGAGAAAAGCCGGCGAGCAATTGGAGATGATACGTACACCGAGCACAGGCCGGATGTCAAGTGTACCTACAAGTGCACCGACTAGGAGGATGATCAGTGCGACTGAAAGAGCACCGGTGAACTGATGGGAAGATCAAGCGACTTTGATCTATGTTGAACGAGTGCATTTATGCCTACCGAAGCAGTTCAGAACGAGACCAGAAATGATCTCGGAATGTATGAAATCGTCTTCCAAACGGCATCACGAGAGACAGTAACCTGATCACATCATGAGAGACAGTTGAGACAACTACCAAGACATGATCACTAAGATTTCGCAGCGACCAAGATCACGGTCGAAGGAGTCCAAATTGGGATGGAATGAGAGGATTATCGGGAACCCTCTACCGAAGGCACCAACTGGGATGTTTACCAAACGCCTTACCGAATGAGATGCCGAACGACCATACTGGAGGCCTATAAGCCTGCTTGGCCGACGCTGAAGGAGGGTGAATATAACTACTGACGGGCACCGTGTGAGAGCCACAGGCTGAATGAGAGGATATCAGATATCGAGGCTGGCCTATAAAGCTATGCACGAGGGCACAGGAGAGCGTAACCACACTTTCATATATATGGTATGAATGACCATTTCATGAGCAGGTAACAAGATAGATACAAGGTCATATATGATTGACCATCACCGACAGCTATGATACCGAGAGCAGAAGCTAACATCCATGCCGAGAATTTCCAAAGCGGCAATAATGATCACTGATGGGCAGGGCCTGCGGAGTTCACGAAAAATTGGTAGAGCTCCAGTGCTAGCGCCCTGGAAAGTATAGTGAGTATGACCGGTTACTGGAATGCTTACAAATTAGATATACCGATGCGATGGCGATGCAATTGCCGATGGCAGTGATGATGAACAGCCAGCAGAAGCCACCATCTATGCCACCGAATCAAGACGAGGCTCATACTATGATTGGGGATTTCTCCGAGATTACTGTGTCTAATTCCGACGATGGCCTACGATGGGTACGAGTTACAAGTGCGAGATTGGATGGCCAGATGCCGGACATTCCGGAAGTGGAGATATGGAGGATGGTGTCACTTTGGATGTTCGTTCTTTCTCTTCTCTTCTCTTTACTTAATTACTTCTTTGGATCGTGGCCCAGTACAAATGGCGTCGGCACGGGTTTTTACCACCTCCATTGATAAGTCAAGTGGAGGTGAAGTTTCCATGTGCGCCGGATCTGCCGAATGGCTACCAAACGGTACTGATCCGTTGTGGGACTTATGGGTTCATACGTTTGCATACGTTGAATGGTTGTTTGATTGTTTTCTTTGTACTCTTATACGGGTTTATGCAGCCCAGGGGGTCTGCACCTAAAGAGGGGGATAATGAAATGGCACGGCGGCACGTAACGTGTCCAAGGCCAGGTAATACCCGCTTTATATAGTCAGCTCGCAACAAGTCTTAGATCTGTAGCGATATTCTTCCTTACCTTACGTTTATACTACTCTATAATATTGACATCCATGTTTGCAACCGTATCTACTGATATACCATCCTACGAGGCCACACATGGGCGTATGCCTTTACAATAATAAACAAACTCCCTTGTGGTTGTGAGAATATGGTAACATGTCTACTGCAGAGATTGTGCAGAGGTCTCAGCTGCTCTCAAAGTCTCCCGCTGGCATGCTCTGAGGTCTCAGGTGCTCCAGAAATCTCCTGCAGACCTGCACAGGGGTTTCAGTAGCTCTGAAATTTGACTATTCTTAAAGTCAAATCTCAAGGTATCCAATATGGACCTCAATAACTGAAGGTGATTACTGGAGCACCTGAGATTGCTCATGCAGAGTCTGAGAGCATATTACCAAGCTCCAGGAGGGGCTGGGAACATCTGGAAGTACTTGGATGCACTGTTAAGGGCTACAGGAGTGTCTGGGAGATTTGCGTGTGGCATCTGAAGTGATTAACATTTTGCTGATGGAGGCCGTGATCGAGTGAACCCAGAGATGCACTTCGCGGCGGAGATCAAGGTGAGCTCAGAGATACACTTGGTGGCAGTGATGGAACAAATGTGTAGATTCATTTGTAGGCCGAGATCGAGTAACGGAGAGATTTACAGTGAGGTTGGGATTGAGCCAGTTTGGAGATGCACTCGGAGGCCCTGAACGCGGGACATTGGACTCCCACTTGGAGCCTGTGATCGAGTAAGATTGGACGAGTAATTGGAGCCACTCGACATATGGTCCCCCAGGTGCTGAGACTCTATTCATCCGTTAGTTAACTCGCAACTGTGACAATGTGACAATATGAATTTACCATTGAGCTACCATGGAGAGCTGGGTGGTGGCGGTCGATCTTGTTGGGAGGTACACTGGAAGCTGAAGCTACATTCAGGGGTCAACTCATAATTGTGAGAATGAATGAAAAACAGAAAATCTAGGGTGTATGCAGTACTCAGTGTGTGCTGTACTCGGTGAATGCTGTACTAGATGTCAACTAAAGATCATGGCATCGAGACATACACAGGAATGACTTTACTTTGTGTTCTGCGATGATAGTAGAGTTGTCGACAAGAAAGAGAGATAGGGGATGAAGATGGGCATGATATCCAGGATACGAGTGGAAACGAGAAGTCACCGGCACGACTTGCCTCTTTTGGTTTAGAAGAACTCATATCGGTATTTTTACCCGCCAGATCGGGAGTTGCACCTGCCTTATCGGGAATAGTACATTGATTTGCACCCGGAATTCTCTTAAGTCCAAGTCTCAGATGATGATTTCCCCCATCTCTCTTTCTCGTCCACAACTCTACCATCATCCCAGCACACAAAGTTGATTCATACCTGTCTATCTCTCCATGACATGAATATAAGTTAACACCAAGTGCAGCATGACTGAGTACAGCATACACCGAGTACTGCATCATCCCAAGATTGACTGTCTCCCACTCCCAGCAAGTCTCTCATCACTCGGCGGACCATGATGTGCTTAACTCTCTACAATCCCACGTGTACGAGTTAACCAATGAATAGAGTCTCATCTGCTGTCGTGCCTCCCTCGAGATCTTACCACCACCAGATCGACCACCTCCAAGTGCTCGTCCAATCTCGATAGATCATGGCCTCCAAGTGCATCGCCAAACTAGCTCCATCACAGCCTCCAAGTGCTTCTCTCAGTTCACTTGATCACGACCTCCCAGTTCATCATCTAACTCACTCAATCATGGTCCAACAGTGCATCTCGAAACTGGCTTTATTACGGCCTGCAAGTGTATCTCTGAGTTAGTTGATCTCGGCCTCCGAATGCATCTCCAAACTCGCTCAATCACAGGCTCCAAATGTATCTCCAAACTCGCCCAATTGGGGACACCAAGTGCATTTTTGTGTTCACTCGATTACAACCTCCCAGTGCAGCTCCAAACTCACTTGATCGTGGCTGCGAAGTACATCTCCTAACTCGCTCAATTACGGCCTCCAGGTGCATCTCTGAGTGATTCGATTTCGGCCTCCTGATGAATCTCCAATCTCGCTTGATCACGGCCTCCAAATGCATCTCCAAACTCGCTCTATCATAGCCTCCAAGTGCATCTCCAAAGTCGCTCAATTATGGTCTCCAAGTGCATCTCTGTATTACTCGGTCTCTGCCTGCAAATGCATCTCCAACCGCACTCCATCACCGCCTCCAAATGCATCTCTGAGTTCAACTTGATCTCGGCCTCCAACTGAATCTCTGAGTTCACTCGATGATGACCTCCAAGTGTATCTTCATACTCGCTTGATCATGGGCTCCATGTGCATCTGCAAACTCGCTCGATTATGACCGCCAAGTGTATCTTTAAGTTTTTTCAATTGGTGTCTCCTGGAGCTCCTCCAATTACGCTTGAGTACCGTCTGCAGCCAGACTGACCATATAAGTATATATATGTAGAGTTAGATGGATCATACATGCCATATTATGATGAAGCAAATCTTCTGACGGTAACAAAGAGGAATCCAATACCTGAAATACCTTGTAGTTGTGGCACCCTAAGAACCACTGCCATGAGAATACGGCACTGAGTCTCCCACAGAGCTGCACAGAGGTCTCAGCTATTGTTGAAGTCTCCCGCAGACCTGGGCAAAAGTCTCAGAGACTCCAAAATTTGACAATCCTAGACGGAGAATCCTGAATGCACCGCCATAACTGCCGGTGCTTTCAGGAGCACCTTAGAATACTCTTGTAGAGTCTGAGAGCACTATACTGAGCTCCAGTGGGGCCTGGGAGCATCTGGAAGAAATTGGGAGCACTGCTGAGGTCAACCAGAGTAACTGGGAGAATTGTGTGTGACTTCCGAACCGGTTTACATTTTGCTGATGTTCTGGGATTCCATCACTGCACTGTTACCCTCTGTTTTTTCCAAATCATACTGATAACTTTGCTTTGACTTATTCCCCATCTTTATTATTTCCTTCCTACTCTTTTCCCATTTTTCTTGTAGTATCTTGTGGCTTACATTGGTAACAGAAAAGTAATCTACATACAGTAGCAGATTGTACCTCATTGTATACTGTCCTGGACGCTGATATGGCACCTAGAATGCGTGTTGGTTCGCTGGTTCATTGCCGATGATATCCTTATCACCAGGTACCCAGAAGTACTCCACTTCAATATCTTGGGATGATGAAATTGCTTTCGCATCAGGTCATCCGTCATGCTAGCACCTTGTGTGTTGCGGGTTTGTACCATTGTATTTGTCGTGATGTCACTTGGGAGTTGGTATCTATCATGACTCTCTACACTTCATTTCCCATACAACTGTACTCCAGACCCACCCATTTTGTCTCTTTGAACCATTAGACCAATGTTCAAGGTGTTCTCATTGTGTTTCTGCCTTCTTGTGGGCCAATTTTTGGTCCCGAATAATGACTTTGCCCTTACGGTTGTCTTCACCTTGGTTAAGGGTGGTCTTGATCCCATTAATCATTTCAACATTTCTCGAATTATGTACAGCCACGTATCCAATTCTCTGTTTTTCTCCTTGTCTTTTTCAGAGACTCCACATCGTGTAACCTTCTAACAGGAGCATCCAAATCAAGCTGATGCCAACAGCAGTCGCCAATATATATCAATACTAAACTTGCCCATCGAACAACAACTGTTCAGAAAATTCCTCGTCTGGTACTCTCCCAGTATTGAGATATCTCAGCAACAGGTAGTGGATAGTCCTGAGCTTGTAGAAAGAATGTACCACACACTAAGGGTGAGTTGAACACTGACCTGGTAATTCCAAAGAAGATAGCTGAAAGATTCGACAACTCATTGCAATGCATACTCATGTTTATTCAACTGATGTCTATGCATATGTTGCCCATTCACGTGTATAGATAGAGAAGTAACGGTTTTTAATAGATAGAATTGTTAATAATATTTTATGATGATCTTTGGTGTTCTGATTGACTGTGGATTGCTGCTTGAGCTTTTCTTCTCATGGCCGGAGCAATGCAATCTCTTTGCAGTCATCTTCGCAAGTGTGTAAGTAGATTCTTTCATTCTATGAGTATTGTGCTGGTGTTAGCATTATCGCGGTCATGTCGAGCACCTGTTGATTACATGCTATGCATTCCTGTAGAATATCGTTTTCATGCAGATGAGTTAATAAAGCATTGTGCTCCTGATAAGAATCAGGCCATCCTTCGCATAATATAATATCAGACATTGTGTCCTACGAAACTTGAACTTAGACATCTTGCAATCCATTTGTATCAGTAGTTGGAACATCTGCCGATCTTACTCAACCGTGCTTATCACGAATCAATACCTCACCTTTGAAGGTATTTGGCTTATGTCACTGATTTATTTGGTGACCAACACATACTATACCAATGTATACTTGACATGACAGCTCAGACTGCAAATGAGTCTGATGTTGCAATGCATACTAATTCAAACCAATGAGCAGGGTTGCTTCACACCTCTCATCTTCAGCCAATGTCATAATTCCCTCAGTCACGTCATGCTCAGGTCAAAACCATTCTCATCAGGCAGGGAGTCACCTGGTTGTCCTAATCACCTGAGGCAATAAGCCTAAGGTCCCGCATAATTACATCATGACCATTGACGACTCTGTCTAAATAGACATGTCCTGCTTGTATCCGGAGTAATCAATGTTGTTGGACACTATGCGCACGGCCAATAGAAAGTATCTCTGCTCAGGCAACATAGCTGCCTCATTTTAAGTGAATCTGCTAAGCAGTAACATAACCAATCAACATGCGATTCTTATCTATCCATGCTAAATGACATAAGACTGGCATACTTGTTATAATATGAAAAGGTGTTATGCATATCACATGACTAGACAGAGAATAACTCCATGACATGTATTTATTTGACTATCGCAAGGACTATTATCACTCTCAAGGGAGAACCCCTGACATCACCCACTTCTCTGGCACTGGTGACCCCAACAGTGCTCCATTATAACATGTAGAAATGCAAAAGATAGTACTCAATGTACCAAAGAAATCATTCTGCAATAAAAATACTAACTTTCTGCATTTCTTATATCCAGATTGCCCATCTCTCTCAACTGGTGGATTATTACCGTCATAATCTTTTTGGAAATCCAAGGAACATTCCAATACATTGTCATACATTTCCAACACATTTTCAACCTGCGAATTATCTTCCCAGGTCTCCGAATAAACATGTTTACTTGGGTCATCATCGGAAGGACCACTTGCAATATTCAATTCCATTTTCAATACAGCATCATCAGCTTCAACCTCGATAATTTGTTTCTTCTGACAAGTCCCTGGATATTGTTGTATCAGCGCGATGTTCAATATTGGATGAATTTTCCAAGAATCTGGTAAATAAACTGAACAGTAACTTCCATTCATCCCAGATCACATAACTTGGAAAGGACTCTGCATCTTACCTTCTAACTTCTTGCATAGGTGTTTGGTGCAAATTTTTTTTCAAATAAGCATTACTTATTGTGCTTTCTTAAGAGGTTTGACTGACATCCATTTCGTATCGTAATACTTCTGTATCGCTTATATCAATTGCTCTAACTGTCGCGATGGTGTCGAATTTACCGCACTCAGGCAATCACGGTCTAGTTCTGAAGCCGGATTTCTAAACTGAACCTCTAATGGCCAGTACATGCGCGGTTCACATGCATATTTGGGCTGAAAAGCAGAAATTTTCGTTGCTGAATGTTTCAAGTTATTATAAGTGTTCTCAGCAATTGCTACCCTAGATGCTTAATCATGTTGTTCGTATTTGCAACAAGACCTTAGATGACTTTTAAATACGTGTTATATTCTCTCCATTTGGCCGTCCAACTGTGGGTGTTAAGCAGTGCTCATAGTAGTCATAATCCCAATGTAATCGTATAGGTTGGTACAGAATTACCCTGTAATATTTTCCTTCCCAGTTCTAAACCACATCTTCTGGGAACCAATGACACGTCCAAATATTTTCTAAAGCCGCTGGAGGTACTGAAAGAGAACCACAGTTCTTCATCAGCATGAAGTGTGCCATCTTCTTGAAATGATCTAGTATTACCAATATCATTGTGTCCCCTTCTGATTCAGATAAGTTAGTTATAAAATGTGTTGATATATCCATCCACAGTTTGCCCGCCATCTCCAATGGATGTAACAGTCCAAACTGAGAATGATGAGGACTTTTGGTTATCTGACAATTGTCACATTCATTGCGATTATTGTGCATGTTTTTCTCCATATTAGGCTCTAGACATTTCTGGCTGATAGTTCCATAGTTTGTTCTCATCCGGAATGTACTGCTACTTGTGAATTGTGTGCTGCCTCCATAATACTTTGCCTCAGAGGTTTGGGTATATATACTCTATTCATGCTACAGAGTATACCATCATTCAGTTCGAACTCTTTATCCACTTTTCCCCCTTTGCTAAGTTGTTTGGAAATCGTTCAGTGATTACCATCTAGCATTACATTGTCCTTGATGTGTTTGTTTGTTTCTGGTAACAATTGTTCAACATGTATTCCTCCGATATGAATGACTTCGACTTCATTGTCCTCAATTTGCAAAGCACCCACTTCCAAACATTATTCCTTTTTTAATAATGTTGTATTTTCTGTGGCTATCGTACCCCACTCTCAAGAGGTGAATGCTGGGCACCCATAAACAATATCTGTTTTAAGATTTGAATACAGTTTCTGATAAAACAATGTACATTTCATTGTCTAGAGTTCTCCTGCCCATCTTAATTGTCTCCTGTTTATGGAAACAGCGGTATTTATGTAGGTTAAATTTTGATGCTCGTAATAGACTATTGCCTTATATTCTGCTCCCAGTAGAAAATGTCTCCATTTCCATAAAGCCAATACCATTGCAATGATATCCTTATCGAATATATTATAATTCACTTCAGCCAGCAATAGTTTTGTAGAAATAAATCTTACTGGATGTAGTTTGCAGACTCAAAATTTTCTAATGATATGCAAGCAATTGTGAAGACTGTAACGTCGGTTACAACCACAGCGGTTGATTGGAATGGTAATCGTGTAAAATAGGACTTTTCTTGGATGTGAAAAGAACAGTCATTTTGAGGAATGCTGCCTCTTGTACATCTCCCCAAACAATATGATTCTCTTTTCCTCTATGTTAGCCCGTAATTGATGATACAATTGTAGAATATCTGGCCACAAATTTGTGACAAATGTTCCACAATCCCAATAATTGCAGAACTTCTTTTTAGTAAGTGGTCCAAGGCCAATTAACAATGACCTTGCCATTTTCGCGATCTATACATTGACCTAATCCACAAACAATAGAACTTACACAGCGGACATCCATTGCATTGAATAGGCATTTGCCGATTTCATCACATTTATGGTTATCCATAAGTAGTTGAAATACTTTCGATACCTGCTTATGGTGTTTTTCAATCGATACTTTCATGGTGACAAAAATATGATAAATATATGCCACCCCTACCTTTCTTCAACCATGATCAATGACATCCGTTGTATCAATTACACGTTCGATTGCCAGTAACAGTTGTAATATTTGATTAAATTCTGTTTGACTAATCCCAGTGCAAATGTTAATCCAAAAGGCATAACAATTTATTCATAGCGGCAAACTTGTTCCGAAATACTATCAACGTTTCGTGACCCATCCCCATTTGCATTATAATTCAGCCTACTTACATATCTACGTTCATAATAAAATCACAGTGTTTCATTTTCCTGGATGAGTTACCCATAATTGGTAAAGGTGATTTATATTTTATCATATAGTCCTTAAGATGCTGGTAATTGACACACAATCTAATCCCGGTCCCATTAGGTTTTGGAACAAACGATATAGGGCTTCCAACTGAACTACTGGAGGGTTGGATTTTCTTTTCATTAATTAGTTTCTTGAGATATTGAAACCGTATTTTCTCCTCTTTTTGGGATAACTGATATATTGGTCTCAATCTGTTAGGGGTTTTCCCTTAGCAGTGTTATTCGTACTTGGTATATCATAGAGGATACATATCACGGAGTGACTCTCGGTCTAGTCACGTGATACCGCATAACTTCTATCCCAGATTATCACTACCAATCTTGTTACTCTTAGCAGGGTAAACACAAGTCATGTGTTGATTGAATAAGTGCCAGAGGTTAGTGGAAACATTTCTGATGACACAACTATGTCGCTATCAGTGGGGCAATAATTATTGTCAGCAGTGAACATTGTTTTCAGTCACATTCATATTTCAGAAACTAGCAAACAAATGAATGATCGGACTAAACGCTACTCTGAGGCACATGCACGGCCGTCAATAGTTAATATTCAAGTATGGAAGATCGTTGCTCCAATCAAGATCTGCTTGATAGATTACAGTTGGGCAACCCTCAGCCAATGAGAATAGTTTCAGCCTAGGCATTGCATAACTGCAGGATTAAATAATGTGGGCTAATGACAAGAGGCCCAGAGTGAACTTATCTTATTGGTTTAAGATAATCATGTATTGCACTATTCGGCTCAATATTATTAAAAGTTGACAGGTTGTGAACTTGGAGAACATGGTTGGTGGTTGGTCACCGACATCAATCAATGATGCAAGCCAAACATCCTATATGGTGGGTCACCACTTTGTGTAAAGCAGAACTGATTAATTTATCAGCTGTTGTTTCATCTACCGATACAGACAGGTGTGAAATGTCTAAGTTCAAGTTATATCTGTTCTATTATCAAAACTGATATCACACAATGGATGGCCTGGTACAGTCGAATAGCACCGTAAACCACATTGCATGACATGATACCTATAGGGATGCGTGCTATTAGCTAAAGGGCGCAAAAATATCCCAACAGACATAGAATACTTGAAAAAATAAGAATACATAGCCAGAAAGTCTGGGCGTACTAATCCTTGAAGTTATCTATAAACAGATTGCATTGCTCAGGCAATGAAAGAATCACCTCTTGCAGCAAACAGTCAGATACCTACCAGCAAACGAAGACCTATATGTATTATTCAGTTCCTATGATCCCTATACCTATTATCATATATAAACAATTCATTAGCTTGCTGTAGTGGCAGCCATACTGTAACGGCGACACGTGACCCGAGGCCGGGTAAGCGCCAGTGTATATAGGTCGCCGCTACGGCACTTAGATCTGTATTGAATATCTTACCACTATACTCTCCATATATACTCACTCGCTCTCGTGTGCAACCGTATACCACTACACCATACGTCTGCGGTCAAGCGTAGGCGTACACCCTTTATGTTATATTCGATTTTCCAGTTATCGGATACGTTTCGCTCACGAGGATACACGAGTTTTACCCCTATTGTCAAAGAACGACACAACCGACAGCAAACGAACAGCTTGCGCGTCAATTTTACCGTCGGTCGTCTACTATGCCCCTACGAAAACTGCCAGAGGTCAATTGCGCTTGGCTAGTACACGTTCGAGCACGGAATACCTACGATCTCCTCTCGGCCAAGTAACCCCTATTCTGACCCGATGAGTCTCCGCGCTTGAGGAGGATGAAATCTACGACGAGAGTGATCACGACAACGAAGAAAACACTGCCGAGTGATCCCGACCATGTGAAAGATGATAGAAGAACATCTATACGATCGTGGTACCCCTAAACGCGTCAATTCACAGTCGACAGAGACGAGTTCAAATACCGACAGCTACATTGAGCACCCATTGTCGAAGTCTACACGATCGCCGTACCCCTAAACGCGTCAATTCCCGGCGGAAGTTCAGAGAAATCAGGAGACGATATATGAAGCAACAAAGCAACTTTCCAAGATCAGATCCACTTATGATCGGAAACCTTCGAGTCGAGCAATGCCCACCTGTATTCGTACCGCAGAGACCAATTCTTAAGCACGCTTACCGAAGAGACGAAAAGTTGAAGCCTATTCAGGAGGAGCTATTCATGCTCATGATGACCCGGTCATCTTACCGGAGGAGCTGGCCATTGTTATGGAGGGCCACAAAGTGCTCATGAAGACCCGGTCATCTTACCGGAGTTGCTGATTGTTCTTTGGAATGACTGCACGATCCTGCTTATGTACTCCCGGTCATTAAACCGGAGGAGCTGGCAATTCTCATGAATGACTGCAATGTGCTCAGAGACTCCCGGTCATCCAACCGGAGGTAGTTGTCGTTCCGGCCAAGGACTTCTCTAGTATAAACACAGCCACGGTTGACGAACTCGATGTGCTGCAGCCATTTGGGTTGACGAATCTGATATGCTGAATGATTGATTCCCAGTCCTAAATCGGAGGTGATGGCCACTTATAAAGAGCCCCGCTATGCAGATGGTACAATATCTGGGGCTGTATATCCCGTAATTCGGAGGTCGACTTGGCAACTGCAGGTCGTCTAATCTCTACAAACCCCAGTCGACGGAGAGGCATGAAGGTCACATGATGACGAAAGTGCAGCACGAAGGCCACGAGATGGCGACAGTGCACCGGTGGCAGCAGATGCACCACTGAGGACACCCACGTATGTCGCAAGCGGCCACGTGGAGTGCGGTGAGGTCATTTCCTCCTCCGAAACTTATCGGTATACCACATATAAAGGACAACTGAAAGCATGCAAGAGGTTGTTCTGACATTCTCTCAACGAATGAGGAATGCAGTGGCTGCTGGGAGCGACTATGGAGGTCTCCACTTGGATGATCCAGGTGAGATTGAGACTATCAACCCAAGCGATGGACGAGCGAGCAGGGAGCAGCGGCGGTAGTTGCGGCAGAAGAGGAACCTCACTCAGGTATACTTGAATGACTGCTACCGGCTCGCCGAGTCACGATGGGAGGTTGTTGGACTAGCGGGGTTTGGC
>Ga0307515_10007795_pt1 | contig 21071 bp, 28 predicted proteins | sample 17_EM_MG_FD_194513 | JGI IMG/M metagenome (GOLD analysis project Ga0307515, IMG submission 194513) | Populus trichocarpa ectomycorrhiza microbial communities from riparian zone in the Pacific Northwest, United States - 17_EM | ecosystem: Host-associated > Plants > Roots > Unclassified | place...
TTGGGAAGCCTAACAGTAAACCTAAGGCACATTACAAACGAACCCGCGGGCAAGGGACGCCTTTTCGTAGTGGTGGTGCAATTCGGATCATAGTGGACATAGAGAATCAAGACACTGATTGGCTTGCTGACACTCATCCGGTTGAGCTCGCATGGCTGCGACATCCTCAGAAGCGTGCCGCCAAAAGAAAAGAAACACTACTGTTATCGACAGAGTCAAGAGGTGACCTATGATGTACTGTCTAACGCGAAAATACTTGGGAACGAGAACGGGTCTATATTCAGCAACGAAGAGTCAAGAAGTTGCGTTGGAAGGACCTGCCCCAGTGGAGGTCCGACATGACTCGAAGAAACTCTCCACGCAAGAGCGATAATCGCACTGCCTCCGGAGTTTGGCAGATCATTCAAATTTGCCCGAATAGTCGCTCTCTCCTGGCGAGCACTGGTTTTCCACATGGACAGGCCGCGCCATTTGGAACAGTCTTGAAGAAGATCAGATACCTCTACAAACAGCAAAAAGGACAGACAAGTCTTGGATGCCGGGTGTTGTTATATATATCCCGCCTGTACATGTGCACATGTAGAGTTCGCCAGTGTTCAAGTTTCACCACACGTGAGGCGACGTTTACGAATGATATAATGGAGTCGATTGTCAACTCTTCAACTTGCCCTTTCCCCCTCCAACTTTCCTCAATCAACGACGTTTCTTCAGTGCGTGTTCAGGGCGCATCGTCATCTTCCTTGTCGTAATATACTACGCATCAGGTGCTGTTTAAGGGCTTCGGGCCGTCTCGTTTGGAAGAAATTTTTTGAAAGTTGCTTTATCCTGGTCAGGATATTCCTCGTGACGCGAGCTTAACACTCTCGGCGCATATACCCGACCCGGATGCTATTAGGTCAACTTTTTGTAGATGAATACATCGTTGGTTGTGACGACTTTGCCTTTCACCGTTAATGTTCAACGCGTCAGAGAGATAGCATTGCTTCATATGTCTTTCCCTCTTGCGTTTTATTCTTTCCCTACTCGCTTTGCTTTTTTGCTATCCCCCAGACACGCCGACAACCACAGGTAACGATCTTCAGACTCTATTCGTTCCGGGTAATTTATCATTGACGGGCACATTCGCCTTTCAAAGCTACGATCATTTCTTCACCGGAACATTAGTATACAGTGGCGTGAGTCGCACGCAGCCTTGCGGGGTAAACCTATCCCTATGAGAGAGCGGATTTGAAGGGAGCCTTTCAGTTTACGCCGTATGAATTATGTGATACGCGTCAGTCATCTCATAGCAACATTTTTACTGCCACGTTGAATATCGCAAAAGAAAATAACCTCAATATTTGCGAGAAAAGAAGATAAGGCCATGTAAACGATCACCAACGAACCTGTGTGTTTATCAAAACTACATTAAAAGGTTTGGTGAAACTCACCGGCGCGACCTCTGTCGCGACGCCACTCACGCCGCGCCGGGTACGTACCCACCTCTCTGCGGACGACTGTCCTACGTCAAAGGACGAGGTAGAGGAGATGACAATGCAGTCGCATAGGGAGTTAGTCGGAGTTCTTGCGTGGCTCGTCCTCGGTACCCGAACCGACGTTGCGTTCGTCACCACGTCGCTCGCTCATTCGGCCACAACCCAGGGCGTGTTCATTGGGAGGCAGTACCAATCAACTTGCTTCTCATGTAGCTCACCTACGGAGCCCTGTAATTGTTGCTACGCGCCCCCGTCTGAAACTCAGCTCCGTTCTCCTAATTACCTTCAATTCTCTCATCAGTCGTCCAACAACGTTTTGTTTCAGGCTACGAGTAAATATATATATTTCACTTTCAACAGCAGAATCCAAAAAAGACCCCCCCTTAGTCAAATTTCTTATCGCAATAATACAACGTGACGCAGCGAGAAGCCATACTTTCTCGAACGGAACATATATGTAACTAAAGCTACAGACTCCTCCGAGACGAGCTGAGTCCTGAACCGTCGCGTCCCGAGTCTGATCGAAACTAGTTCGTCGTGAGCGGCGGCGGCGGCGGCGACCGTGGCTTCTCGTCATGCTCGAAGAAGACGAAGTGAACTCTTTTGAAGAGAAGCCAGTTGTTCGGAGACCCGGAGGGTGCGCAATTCATTCGACATGTGTCAGCCGTCAGCCGTCAATTTCGGAGAGCTAGTACAAACACGACTACACGTTGCTGCTGGACGTCCAAGTTTCCACAAGTGATCAACATGGCGACTTCATGATCCAAGAAAGAGAACCTATGAGCACCCTTGATGGATCGCGTGGCAGATTGCTGATCACACTTTGAACCTCTGTCTAGACCGTACGCGGCACTTCATGCCACTGATCTCAGCAATCGTACATGAGTTACACTCCAAGTCGTTCAAAAGCTGAAGTGTGCGCTCAGGTTGTTAGCCGACAATGAGAATTTCAGCCGATAAACAACCGGGCCTGGGAACCAGAGAAGCCACTGTATGCTCCTTCTTTCTTTGATATATGCACACGATAAAATCTGTGCATATGTAGACATGCATCTCCGACATCTCAGGTAAGCGACGAGATTCAAGACTAGCCTGCGCGGGCGCTTACCTTTGTCTGCCACTGTGGTGCACAAAGTATTGACTTGGGTGCCACAACCAGATTCCCCACACAGTTTTGGTATCTATTATAATGTATGACCACATCGTCCTGGCGATGACACTGCAGGCACCGTCTTCACAGCAGGGTCGCTTGCCTGCAAAAGGGGCCCCCCCCCTAGCGGAGTTACAATATCATCACTTACTTAAATCTACCATATCCAAACACCTAAGAGCCAAATGTGAACCAGTTTTGGAGTCACTGTACTAAGGTGGTAGGACAGATATTTCCCAGAGTCTCACTCCCGGGCCACTATTCCTCAGGTACTGTAGTTTAAGTCAGACAGAAAAGAGATCGAATCTAAATTGTGATGGAGACTGAAGAAGTCTGCGTCGATGACGCACATGATCTTATAAAGACATTACAAGCCAGCCGTTCGTACCTTAATGTAGTCTGTTCACGAAAATTTAATGGAATACAAAAGGAAATACAATCTCAGCTCAAACGTCATTTGAGCCTATATGAGGAGAATAGTGGAGAAGCGCATTGAGTTTGGAGTGTGGGAAATATGAACGAATTAAATGGATTGGATGTTAGTGAGCTAAGGTTCACACTCTGAGTTGTCAAGTCTCGTTGGTGATGTATGACAACTTGCTTCGATTATATCGAGACCTCGGCAGACGAGGGAGTTTGGGTGCACGCTAAGTGTACGGAAGGCTGATATGCTAGTTACTGAAGATCGTTCTCGATGGAGAGAGTCAATTGTGTTAAAGGAGCACGACCGTCCTAGTGCACGAAGAGGTGGGGATGAGCCGTAAAATATATAAGGGTCGGCGCGTCGCGCGATATATACAGAACAAAAACCAAACAACAAATACGTGTGACGAGTCATGCTCACTCAACAGATCGCGTGCTTTCTTGGACCACCTGGGGCCTGATACCGTTGAATTCTCTTGGCGGTCACGATCCCATAATTACCACACAAAGTCAGTCTCTCCATATGACGGAATGTTGGTAGCTTCCTCCAGAACCGGGTCATAAGGAGTGCTCTCGGGTACGTTGCCTGCACCATCCTCCAATCAGATTCCGATTATGGGGGATCAAGTCGACGCGTGGAGGCATTTCCGAGAAGAGGCTATACGGAAGAACAGTATTAGCTTCTGTTATATATCTACAAAGTGCATATGGCCACACCTTGTGTTGGTCGGCAAGGAAGCGCATCATCCCACAGAGTTTTCATTTAGAGGGTGGAATCGGCGAGAAGTGCCTTGGGGTTTTATATCGTCAAAACCATATCAGCTCGCAGTAAGATAGTCCTAGCGACTGACCAGCGGGCTGTGGTATATGTAAGATAGTTCTGTGCGGTCCGATACATTTATGGTTTTCTAACATTACCTGGCTGTTATATACAAGAACATGAGGCATCAGCAAGCAAGCAAGGTACGTCGTAATTCTCCAGTACGTGGATCACAGCAAGGCGTGATTCGCCAATAAATTGGTGGCGAGGTTTTTGGCGCGCGGCAGCGCGCATGCAAAAAAAAGTGGTGAATTGATCAATGGCGATACCGGAGACTCCAGTAGTGGTTGCATGCTTCTCGAGGTGGGAGAGAAGACTCAATATTGGATATACACATTTTCGGTGATCACCTTCCATGCCCGCGTGTGTTCGAATGGCTATGTTGGCTGGATTCATATTTTTGAGTATCAGCGACGCCACAATCAGATCAGGGGGCACAAGCTGTTCCGCTGGGCCGGGTAGGATACTTGCAATCGAGGGACATCATTGCCCACCAAATCCTAATTCGCTGCGCTCATCGCGCAAGCACGATCCAGCTTTCGAAACAAATGTGTGTAGAGAAATGGTCAATTCCATTTTGTTGACGAGCGACTGGCGCTACGGCTACATAGAGAGTGTGGGCGTGCAACTTCGTACGAGTACAGGGCGGGTACAATGTTTGCATCGGTGATCAGAACCAGTCATCCAGGAGAGGGAGAGGAAAGAGGAACAGGGGATCGTTATTGGCGTGGGAGTGCTCATGACTACTTGGGGGGAGAAAGGATGTTGAGAATGTGAGAGGAAATGGTATCGTTGTAAGTCTCAGACTACTGCTACAGGCCCAGGAGAGAATAGGGAGGATCGAACAAAAACGAATTTGTGTACAGGGTCAAACGAAGTGTGGGGTGCGAGGGATTAGGACGGAGACATCGTCGTTCGTGTATAGGAACGATCCAGGCGCAAGGTTGCAGTGCCTACTGCGAGTTTGCATCGGGCAATTGGTGGCGACGAGCGATGTGGCCGAGACGGGGTAGGTAGACGCTGTCTGCGCGCTTGGTGTTGTTGGCACCAGCAACGGCCCAGCCATCAGGAACACCGAATTTGATGTTATCGGACGAGTCATCGCTCGTGTTGACGACCGAAGGGTCGGTAGGCTCCGATGCAAAGTTCTTGTATGCACATTGGTTGTCACCGGAAGACTGGCCGTTGATCTGGACCATATCACCGCCGAAGAAGGGTGCGATCCAATCATTTGGCCTTTGGGTGAGTGGGACACCACCGGAGATGCGGATGTTGGCGCAGGTGTGGTAGATGGGGAGTTGGCGGGTGGCAACTGCTTGGCTGTTGTAGCCGCCGATCTGGGACCACTGGAGGATGTAGACACCGTCGGAGACCCACGAAGGGATCTCCATATCCTTGCCTTGGCACTCATGGGTGTTGCCAGGGTCGAAGCCATCGCGGTTGCAGTTCCCGGTGTAGCACTGGCCTTGGATGACTAAGAGGACAAGGTTAACTCTGAAGGAAATATTGAGAATGGAAAAGACGAACTGTTCTCATTGCGGAGGAAGTATTGCTGGTCCTTCGCGGAGACGTTGTCCTCCATCGTCTTGATTAGAGCCATCTTGACGAAGCCACCGTCGTGGTTGTTCCACCACCCTAAAAGCCGGAAAAAAAAGAATGAACATGACGCGCTAGAACGACAACGGAAGGGAGACTGACACTTGACAGGAACCTTTTGGCCACGCTCGAACTGGTTCTCAGATGGGATGTCGGTCCCATCGAACCCACAGGCATTCTGATTTGAATTGACGTATTCGGAATCCTGGTTTCGGCGAGGAGTGGGATAGAACATGTTCGAATGGGCAACGACCGACGAGGCGGCGAGGAGAGCAGCGAGAATGACGTTCTTGAACATTGTGAAAAATTCGCTTGAGAAAAGATGATACTGGATTGATCGATCGATCGGCTGGGCGATGTAGGGAGGCTAAGTGGGGTTTGCACCGGGCTGAGAGTAGCGCAGCTAGGAATGCGTGGATATTGTGTTTGAAAGTGCTGATCTAGAGCAGATGTGTGGCACCAGGCGTGAAGGTTCGTAGTCGTCACAAGCGGAGAGGAGGCGGAGTCGTAAAGAAGAGGAGAGAGGGGAGAGGAGAGGAGAACGGAGAGGAGAGGGAGGACAGGTACTTCGTGAGGGAACCTCCGCCCATCGCACTACGAGTGACTCTTATAGAGATTCGCGGTGGAGTCGTACGGGTGGCAGGTGGGGTTGCTCGGCTGCCTTGTGGCTAGGGGACAATAGCGGCACAGCTCGCTTAGGCTGCCTCGAGGCCCGGTGTTTGAAACAAGCCGCCAACCCAAAAAAGGCAACTGGGCTCTCCTCGCCTTCCCACAAAACCCGCAAAATTCAGTAAGATTATCAATTCCCTGTTGGCCCCTTTTTGCATACCCTACCTCGAGGCATATGTCGCCCTCTCTTGCAGCGCTTGCAATACCACAAAGCAACATCGGACGGAGCAACAAATTGGGCGCTGTTTCTCTGCATTGTCCTTCATTTTTAGATCGTACGCCTCATCACATCGCTTCTCCACACGCCGCTTTGTCCGGCACACTCTATCCTTGTTTGGGCCACGCCCGGTACGCCCGCTAAGCACGGAAATGGCACCTCAGGTGCGGACAAGGGGCACCCTCCAATCCTTTCCGGTCCCTCTTCCTCACCCTAACAACCATGTGTTCTAGCGAACAAGCGTACCACGGTCCCGCCGTAAATAGCCCCGTTCACTACCGATTGCATGCCATTTACTGCCAGGGGCAAGCAGGCGCGATGCGGGAACCCTACGCAACCCCACGCAACCCTACGCAACCCTTCCTCCTTGTGGCGGGCCGCGTCCGAATCGCACTAGCAAGGATGAGGGCTGCTGCTCTCGAGACGCGGGTGCACCCGTGCAAATAAACTTCTTCGTTCAGTACCCAGTGGCGGTTGTGATATGAGAGCTAACTCTCCGACATAGAAGTCCACCTTGTTCTTCGATGCTGGTAGGAATGCACTGAAGAATTTCCTAGTTAGCTAATAGAGGGAATCTTGAAGCTTTACCTTTAACCTCTCCAAGGCCTGACATCGCTGGGCGATTCTTCCTGACATCCTCCCCGACATCCTCCTGGGTCTATTAGAATGTTTGTTTTTGTCAACTTTTGGTGTCCCGTCTCCTCCATGGCTTTCGGTTCTGGCGCTCTCACCGCGATTGGCGAGCGTACGTCTCTCCTTTTCGTATCCCAATAGTAAAGAACAAGGATATGTAAAGTTCAACAAGCCTGAATGCCATCATCTCAGCGTACAAATCCCTGATCCCAGCATCTGTCCATTTCCTTCCTACCTTCCTCCCGTTTTAGGCCACTGACCGAACGACACATCCGACACCTTTTCTTCTTGCCTTCTTCTCGACAACCAACCTCCCATTTGGTCTCATCGCCCATCTTCTATCATGCAACCCAAATATTTATCCGCCATTCCCGCCACAGGTCGTTACCATTTTGGTATTTGTATTTATCCGGAATAGGCACTGTAGTTGATGATGTGTGGTTATCACGCTGTGAGCCACAGATTTGGGTGCTGTGATGGAGGGAATGTGCTTTGGGTGCTGGATGTAAGGGAGGTTTGAAGGTGAGGATTGGGACTTGAGGTTCACCATTCCTGTTTTGTGTTCTGTCTTTCTCCTGCTTGTCCCGTTGTCTAGAAGGAGAGGCCGTTCGCCACCTCTGACCAGTGATTGACAGACACAAACACCAGACACACGGGGGGGTTGTTAGTTTGTTGGTTCAGGCTTCATCTTTCTCCTCCACTCACCCGTATTTGGTCCTTATAGCATACCAGACTTATCGCGGTGAGAATTTATATTGGGAATCGGGAGTTTTCGGTGAGGCTCCTTACGACTTCCATGCCCGCCCGTAACCGTTATGCCGAATAGGTAGACTGTGATCGTACGTCTGATGGTTAAGTCCGATTGTCGGGGGCGAAGTGGCACAACCTCCGCGTGCTACGTCCACTGCAATGCCACGGACGATAGTCATTTCCGGTTTCACATGCTAAGCCTGACCTCTAGCTAGGGAGTGTAGGCGAATAACCTTTTCCCTCTTTGCCTATTTAGGTACTACTGTATGTCCTCGCCACTAGTTGCTTTATTTACGTGCTTGTCAGACCTGACCACATGTGACTCGCATACGGCGATCACGTTGGCTACCACTGCATTCGTCCCATACCCGGGAACGGCATATCTAAGAACAATGCTTAGCAGGTGCCACAAACTCTGAGATAATCGCATGCGTGAAGATATAGAAGGTGTCGCCCAGCGCTGCACATGGAATCGACCTTAGAGATGAAACACGCGCAAGTTCGGGGGTTTCACCCTCGAGATTTTGGACTCGGTTCCAACAGCGAATATATCCTCCAATGGTCGCGTTTTTGGTCGACTCGACTCTGACAGAGCCACACCCGCCAACTTCCTACTTACCATCATTGATGCGTCAACGTCCGCCGCCACGCCACTGTAGGACCGCCCGAAGGACTGCTTTACCCCTTCAGTTGCGGCGAGGTCAATACGGACGGCACGTGCCAGTCCAAATCAGTGTGCATTCTGGGAGTCTGCAGACCTCAGGTTCCCCCCGCCTTTCATACCTACACGGAAGCGTGTCTTTGAGTTTGTAAGACCCGCGAGTAATTCGCGCATCTTCCTATAGTGCCGAGGTCATAACAATAGACCGTTGAACACGTTGATATACCCATTCTTTTCAATTGGAGAGGAGTACCGTGATCTGGCTCTGGAAGCTCCCCCATACGACTATGCAGGGGGAAGGTTGACGATGAAGTCCCCGGTTGGTGGGGAGCTGGTCGAGGATGCAAACAGAGGGGCAAGCAGGTAGCAGAGGTGCCCCAGAGGACATCTATGTTGCCCGCTCGATCCTGCCTCGTGTAACGAAATGGGTGTGGTCGTTGTTGTATTCTCTTGGTAGTCACATGTGTGGTGAGGTAAGGAGAGATAGATAAAACTGACGTATCGTCCAGAATGCTGCCTGGTCGTCCCCCACTAGCTGAAGTGATAGGGATTTAGAGGATCCACTCCAGAATAAAATATCCTATGCCCAACGTTCCTACATTCGCTCACGGTAGCTAAGAGAATTGCCAAGTGTTTGAGCGAGGTGCTTCCCGTGGTGGTAAAACAAAACCCCTCTCTTGAACAGAACCATCGCTACATGAAATGGGCCGACGAAAGCGTGCTACCATCGAGGACGACATGGACTCGTCGGAGGGCTCAGCTCAAGAAGATTACGATGGCGAGGAAGAACTCAACGGAGATGAGCGCGCGGAAAGAGAACTTTTTGAAAATCCCTACCAGCAACGAAAACGGAGGCGACTAAACGGAAAGGATGATGCCACTTACGGTATCTTTGCAGAAGAGGAGGGTGATGCGCCGCATTACGCGCGTGCTAGACCAAAAGGCCGCGCAAAGTACGCAAACAGCTTCATACTTTGGAACATGCATTGATTTGTCTTCTCTGCAGGACACCGACATTTGTTTCTAAAGGAACCAAAAAGACGACTACACCTCCAGAAGATGAGGAAGACGCTATGGACGAAGACGGTGAGTCTGTTGAAGAGGACTCATCGTCGAGCTCAGATGACGACGAGGGAGATATTCCCGTTTTTGGTGGCAGAGGAACGAGGGAAATTATTGAGGAAGATGAAGAGGAGGAACCGCCAACTCGAGGGCTAGGCGCTTCCCGGAAAGGTTTGGGGATGGGCGGCACCAGCGAGACCCCCACCATCACTCCAGAAAACGAGCCGGAACCTCCGAGGATTGGTGGTATTGGCTTCAAGCGTGGCACCGGCCTTCCTTCTACCTTGTCATCCGAGGAACCAGCTACAATCCCAACGAACCACAGGGGTATTGGTGCACGCCCACCTTTATTACAAGCAAACGGCTCTCCCTCCATGTCTACCGAATCCCTTCCAACCAGCTTTGGGGCGTCGCGAACGCAACGTGCTTTCGTGCGTGCCGCACCCACCCAAGGCACACCAGTTCCGAAGGTCGAATTATCTATGGAGGAGCGGACACACTTCTCGAAGATCTCCGGTTCCCTTGGTGCCAAAATGATGGCGAAGATGGGATGGTCGGCTGTAAGTCTTTCACCAGTGTCGTTATTCCATATTTACCATTCTTTCAGGGTACCGGGTTAGGCGCATCTGGACAGGGCATCGTTGCCCCAGTCGAGAGCAAACTCCGTCCTAAAGGCAATATTGGCATCGCCTATGGAGGTTTCAAGGAGAGGACCAAGCAGGCCATTTCGGAGGATAAGAGGTGAGTGCTGGTAGCCCCGTTTATGCGATCTACCCATTCATTTCCTCGTAGACGCGGAAAGGTTGTTAGTGATGACGAAGACGACAAGGGAAGGAAACGCGGTGCTCGCAAGGCGAAAGGCAGCAAGACTGCCGAAGAACGTGCCGAGGCCTGGAGAACAAAACAAACCAAGAGGAAGAAAACCACGATTGAGCACAAGACATATGAAGAAATTGTTCAGGCCGCTGGCCTAGAGCCGTCGACTGTAACCGCCGCTGGCGTTGGTCCTATTATTGATGCTACCGGGGCGACACCACGAGAAGTCTCTTCACTCGCAGAAGTATCGAATAGGGCGAGCTGGACGCCAAGTACAGATCCGACGCGTATCCCGGAGATTCGACACAACATTCGTCTTATTGTGGAAATGGCCGCAAGTGACGTGCGGGGTCTCGCAAAGGAGGGAAAGGCACTCCAGGAACGTAAGAGGTATATCGTGGCTGAAGACACCCGACTGCGAAAAAACGTCAGCAACGAGGCTGCCTTGATTGAACGGCTTCAGCGAGTTCATCTGGCCGTAGATGATTTAGCGGCGGTGACCAAGCAATTGCGTGGTGGAGGTGATGATGCATTGGCGAAGCTGTCCCCAGGTATTGAGAAGCTGGTCAAAGAATTTTCGGGGGAGTACGAACGATATGGCATCGACGAAGTGGTGGTTGCTGCTCTTGCCCCAGCGTTCAGGGCCACTCTGGAGACCTGGAGTCCACTCCAAGAACCGAACAAGATGACGGATATCCTCAAGACTTGGCGATCTGCCCTTCGGATGTCCAGTACACCGGAACCAGACATGGAGGTTGATACCTATGGTGTTCAGCGGGTTGTAACCAAGCCAATACCGTGAGTACCACAAATCTCGCCTGTTCTCGTTGCTTACGCTGGATAGAAATGCGACAATGACACCGTACGAGGCCTTACTCTGGAACGCCTGGTTACCAAAGATCCGAAGTGCAATCAAGTAAGCACTCGAATTATTCTTGCTCCTTTTCATTTTTGACATCGCCCTCAGCAATGAATGGGATGCGACGGACGCTGCACCCGCTGTGGCCCTGTTTGAGGCCTGGCTCGACCTTATTCCACCATTCATTCAGGACAATATCTTGGATCAACTGATACTTCCCAAGGTGCAAAGAGCGATGTCAGATTGGAAACCAAGACGCTCGGCTTCTGGATCGCTCCATAGCATCGTATTCGCGTGGTTACCATTCGTCGGCTTGCGGATGGAGGAGCTTCTTGGTGACGCCAAGAGGCGTGTTAAGAGCCTCTTCAGGAGTATCGAGGTCAGCAAGGGTGTGCCACCTGAGCTCCTGCTTTGGAAATCCGTGCGTCCACATCCATACCTAGAGGCGTCAACACTAACGAAAGCTTCAGGTCTTTGACCCTCCTGAGTGGGAAAATTTACTTCTCAAATATATTGTCCCGAAGCTGGGCGAAACGCTACGCGAAGATTTCAAAGTCAATCCACGGAAGCAAGATATGGATCCTCTCAACTGGGTCTTGGCCTGGTCTTCGGTGGTCTCTCCGACTGTTATGTCACAGCTCCTTGAGACGGGGTTCTTCCCAAAGTGGTTAGAAACCCTACACAAATGGTTGATTGCACCAAACGCAAGTTTCGAGGATATTGCACAGTGGTGAGGTTTTCCCAGTTTCTTTACCTTCGTCGCCATCCTGACATCAAGACCATAGGTACGAGCGGTGGAAAGACTTCTTCCCGGCCCATATAGTCGCACTTCCTGGTGTATCAAATGGTCTCAGGAAAGGACTACAACTCATGCTTCAGGCGAGCAAACTCGGACCCGATGTCGCTACCAGCCTACCAAAGCCTTCAGTTGTGCCATCGACTCACCTACCCAGTGCCACGGCCGCAGCAACTCCTCAGGCGAACACGAACAAAAAGACGCCAGGTTCACGACTTGCACACGAGATCACGTTCAAGTCGATCGCAGAGGAGTTTGCGGCGGCGCACAATTTACTATGGGTCCCTGTTGGGCGTGTGCATGAAAAGTCACGATTGCCCATGTATCGGGTGACGGCCAGAGCGGACGGGAAAGGCGGAGGGGTTATGGTGTATGTACTCGACGACGCGGTGTGGCTCGTTGAAGATGGATCGTCCTCTGGAAATGTACGCGCCGTCACTCTCGAGGAAATGGCCTTGTTAGGCGCGAAGAAATAGATTATAATACATTGCGATTACTTTTTGTAATGACTATAATGGTGATCAAGTACTCTTCCTGTTGTCATTTACGAACGCTGTACAAATAATTTATACAATGCGATGGGCCATATGTTCGTTCCAAATTGACTGACCCAAACTCTGACGACTCAAGTCAATTTCGAACAGAGCGGGAATTTGCTGTCACAAATCATAGGCCAAATTCACATGCGGGTTTGCTTCGTGAAACGTTGCCGCTTACGGTCTCCGCAAGTAATGAAGGTAATAAACTTAATATCCGTTTTGAGCGTATATGTACATTACATCCACTTTGCGGGGGCTATTGACCTAAACTCGTTGAACGAAAATGTAACGTCGAGCTCAGTGGTCTTACAGAATCCTATTTCAACAAGAGAAAACGCGGGAATAAGTAGCAAGAAAAGAGACGTGTGGAGGAAATTGAGAAGCCAACTCTGTTGTTTTTGTATCTTTTGCGCGGGCTCTCTAAAGCGATGCAAAGAATGTATCTGGTGGCACCTCAGTTGGAGGAGGCCACATATGCGAAAGTGCTATTTCGCAACGGTGCTACGGTGCTACGGTGCTACGGTGCTACGCGCTTCTTCTGCTACTCAGCGGAGGGACGGTGTTGCTATGTGGTTCTTCCATATCATCAAACGAAGGTAGGAACGACTGATACAGCGGAGCAGCGGTTCTTGATTTGCTTGGACGTTTCAGTCGATGTGAGATAGTCCTCGATGGTGCTACTGGCCGCTGTTGTAAACTCAGGAGACTCTGGGACCGCCTGAGAGCCATAGAGGTAGAGGTAGACGGCAGAGGCGGTAGAGGTGCGGAGGCGAGGAGGTCGATGGGAACGTGCGCTGCGGGTGTGTTTGCGGTTGAAGGACTCGGAGACTTGACGATCGGCGGCTCGTGGAATCGTTGGGACGACTCGGCAGGGCCACGTGCGACTTGGCGAGCACCCTGGACTACCTTGGCTGGTGGAGGGGGTATTTGGTGGGTCGGAGGGAGCGGAAAGGCAATGGGCGTCACAGTCGGAGCGACGTTCGGTGTTCTGGTCGGGGTCCGGCGACTGCCCTTCCTCCCCATATTGCCCGGCAACGTACAATCCACTTTGTCAGTAGACAGGTTAGGCATGTTTTTGTATTCGTACGTGAACGATGATGATGGCGTTGCAACAGAAGAAGCAGTTCGGGGGAAACTCCCTGTCGATTGAGGAGACGGTAATGGAGAGGACAAAATAGGCATTGAGGCATGAGGTGGTGGTGGTTTCCGGCCCAAGCTGGGACGCCGCTCGGGGCGGCCAGGGAGTGGTACACATGCGGTTGTGTCACTAGTAGTGACTTTTGCATCAACCACTTCTGACGTTATTGAAGTCGACCTATTTCTGGTAGCTTCGCAGTCACTGGTGGCGTTGGGGGTGATGGTACATTGTGATGGGAGGGAACCAGATGGGAGGGAAGGTACAGGAGGTATAAGAGTCGTAGGTGGTTTCCTCCGCATATGCTTGGTAGAGTTTAGGCTACCAATTGAACTGGAAAGTGTCGAAGTTGGAACGCCGGGAGTGGGACTACCATTACAATCCACCACCGGAGGGACACCGTTATTCGCACGAGTTCTGGATTGGGACGAGGGATCAATAAGGGAGGAGGGTCGTGAGTTTGACGAGTTCGGAACGGGCGGACTAGTTCCAAACTCTCCACCTCCAGAAGGTCCAGTACGCAAGTGCGTCTTGGATGGCCCTACGGCGCTTGATTTGTTACTACGGTGATGGAGTGCAGATGGTGAAGCACCAATGGAAGGGATAGGTCTGCTACGGCCCGCCCGCGTAGAGGGTAGCGATGTCGTTGGGGGAGTGGTTGCGACCGATCGTGCTACCAGCAGGGGCTCACTGATATCGCGGGCGCCAATCGGAGGATGTGGGCTCTGTTTCTTCGTGGAACGGAACCATGGGTCGGTGGTCTTGGGACCGAAGAGGATGGTGACAATATCCGACATGGTAGAGAACAGGTAGAGGACAAGTAGAGGAGGTGCAGCGTCTGGTTATACGGACGGACGGGAAGTATGGGGAGGCGAGGGAGCAGGGACAGAGAGCAGGGACAGATAACAGTTTGTGATCTTTGTGATCGCGAGGACACGTCAAAGCTGAGGCACGCTTGCAAAGGACGAGAGGTCCCTTTATGCGCAGCCTAATGCTTGGTGGCCACGTCGATCGAATCGAATCGAACCAACTTAACAGAATCATGACGTTTTGACGGCTCGGCCGGCGAGAGATATATTCGGTCTTCGATTCCCGCGGCTGCTCGGGGTCTTCGCGGCAGCACTCAACCTGAAGAGCTCGCCGTTGGAAGCCCGAGTCCTACGAGCATTATTAGACACAAGTAGCAGGCCGTAGAGAGCTCACCCGAAGCTAAATTCCATGTTTGCATGATTTACGTACCGCCGTCCATGCACTCATTCACATACGCACGCCCGGTCAGTGACACCATCTACCACCCACACGATGCTCAGCCCTGTTGCTCGGTGTGATGTAAGAATGCAAATGAAGCTGTTAGCGGCCATGCTAGATTAAACTAGCAGAAGCCTTCGATCGTGTTTGTCAATCTTCTAGTGGCAGAGCTTCGAGCTTCGAGAGCTTCGTGGAGAGACCCTCAACCTTCTCTTCTTGCACCGCGATCAGCCCATCTATCTATAGGGTCCCACCACGCAGGACGGATATCTCGGCTGGGAGTCCGATGGTGGCAGCGGACTCTGAATCGTGATGGGGAGTGCTCAAAGGTCGCATTACCGTACAAAGCAAAGCAAAGCAAAAGGGAGACTGGTTGAGTGATTGGACTGGACTCGTGAACGGGAACAAGATCAGTCTGTCGGCAAACTTCGACGAAGGTCTCCACACCGGCCTACAACTACGAAGCCTGATAGACGGTCTGTGTGAAATCGCAGGGTATCCCTTTTGTCGCGCAACTGTTTTGCCGACGATACAGAAAGTTATTTTCTCTCTGCGCTATTTCAGTTCACATATATGCAACTCACTGATACTGAGGAGCTCATCGGTGACGGGATTTCCACTTGCTCGTTACCCGCGATCTTCTTGCCTTGGTCCTTGGTGCTGGAGGGAGGTCGCCATGGTTGCGTGCGCAACTCGCATACCGAATCGGCGCGTCCCCCACGCACACACACTCGCCCTTCTCATTTTAGGGTTGCGCGCGAACTCTCCTGAACTGAATTCCGCTCGCGGGCCAAGATTGCCCGCTGAGGATAGGCGCTCACCGGCCAACTCCCGCCCCGGTACCCGGTGTTCCAGTTGATAAGTCGCTTCCGGGGGGGCGGTGAGCTTCGGGAAGCGAGGGGCGCGGGAGTTGTTTACCAGGTGGGTTGTCCGAAGCTCGTCCCCGTTCTCTCTGGAGTTGGTTGTGCTACCAGGTAAGGCGGTGTGCGGTGGTGATCATGATAAGTAGGTGTCGAATTTCCTGTCAATTTTGCACGTCGGGGTGCTTGTCATGTCTTGCTATCCAGCATATATGCGGTTACTTGTGAGGAAAATAATATCACAGTAAGGGGGTATTTGCTCTATTTTCTAAGTACGTACCCTCTGCTTCTTTGCATACCAGCTGGCGGAGTTTTCGAGAGATTCAGCCCTCCCTCGAAGAGTCAACCATCGCAACCATCGGAAAGCCACAGAAGGGACTGGATAGACCTATTTCCCTGGAAGTCTATGGCCGTAATGGATGAGACTCTCATCTGCAATACTGCACATCGGCGCAGTGAATTCCCACTCGCATGTCCCATTACGTGCCCTTGCGTCCTTCTTGCCCCTATGACGACCCAACTCGGTCACCCTGATGGTGAGTGGCACCCCGTGAATGAAAAGGGCGTCTTGCACGCACGTGAATCCGTGATCTCGTCGAAGGTTACTGTCAGATAACTCAGCACCCTCATCTCTGAAATGTTGCATCTCTTCTGAGGGTGTCAAATCAAATCGACTGCGTGATACAAAATTACAACCATAGCTGCGCAATAAGAGCTGCTGATGATCGAAGTGAGGATGTAGACTGTAGACGAGCACATCTAGTCAATGGCATAGTAGTGTATCAAGAGTCCAAGTCCAAAGGGGAACATTCGCATGTCAAGCAGAATGGACGAGAATCATAAGATCAAAATACTTGAACAATTAGATCGCTCTGTCGGGCCCGCTCGGTGTCATGTTGCAGGAGTAGATGTGCTAGGGGCAGTCGTCGTCTTTGGCGTTGAGCAAGCCGCCGATGTCGGTTTGTGATGAGCGGATTTTGCCTTTTCTAAGGCCTCCTTCTTAGCATTCTCTGCCCGCTGGCGCAGGACCTGCTTGCGCTTCGATCGTCCAGCTGCCGCCTCGGCCACAAGCCTACAAAGATGGCCAGTGTCAATAAGGTCCGTTGAGTATATAATGGCCTGGAGGGTGAGAATACTCACGCTTCCAACTCTCTTCGCTCCGCATCGCTCTCATCCGGCTTGGTGGACTTGAAGATCGCACCCGCGAGTATAAGACCCTGCCGTCACGGTCAGCCCCAAATTCTTTCGACCACAACTTCGCGAAATCAAGATACCTTTGCCCGATTGATGAGCACCGTTTCCGACACGTCAGGCTCCTTGAGGATGTTCTCGCACACACGATGGAGGACCTGGGTGACTTCCATCCGTGTACCCCGCCAGGAGGCGAGGAGTATTTTGCCAGTGACATCCGCCTCGAGTGCACGCAGTTCTTCCTCGGGTACCTCACCTTTCTCAAGGGCCCGTTGCATGTCTATCAAGACAGTTTGAACACCGAGCCTGGAGGGGAAGCCTGATCAGCGAGGGAGCCTATGATACCAGAGGGTCGGATCCGCGACATACGCGCTGCCAATGACGCCCCAAGCGTCCTTTACTAATGCGCCTTTTTCTTTGAGGCGGGCGAAGAAACCGGGTCTGTGAACGCAGGTAAATAAGACGGGAGACCAGTTCTAGGAAAGCAACGCACATTCCGAGGAATTTTTTCGACTTCATAAATGAAGTACCTTTTACGATGTAGACGTTTCCTGTTGGCAACGTCAAGACCAGCTCAAGGATATTTTCGACAGGCAAATACCTATCGTGTGCAGTAGCTATAGTAGTCGTGGTCAGTATCGGACCCCCCGCCCTCTAAGCAAACGTACCTCGACTCCAAAGCTCTCCAACTTCAAATCGTCCGCCTCCCGTTTCATCCTCGCTTCAAAGGCCAGTGTCTCGGGGTCACTCTTCCCTCCGGGTTCATGCGCTTCCACAAACGGCCGTAGTCGCTCCTTGAGTTTGTCGGTCAGCTCGGCGACGCGCTTGACCATCGCCTCATCGCGCTCCGCCGCAATCTCGTCGATTTTCTGCTTTTGTTCTGGGGTGAGCTTGGACTTGCCCTTGCGCCCCTCGGCCGTTGGCTTCGGTGTAGACGTCCCCGACTGGGACTGGGACAGTGCATGCTCTTCGCCAGGGGAAGTAGGTAATGCGGCTGATACTGGCCGAGATGGTGTTGCTGGTGCACCATTGGGACCTGGTGCAGGCCCGGATTCAGGAGTGGGTTCAGGAGCGGGTTCAGGAGCAGATTCCGGTGCAACAGGAGCGGGTCCGTCGGTGGGCTCATGAGGAGTTGTACTTGAGCTTGCGGTGACGCCTGCAGGAGTAGAAGGAGGTTCTCCTGCAGGAGTGACTGTCGGCGTTTGCTTCTCGAGCTCCCGCTCTAGTTCTTCCTTTTCCTCAGCAGTCATCATGGCAGAGGCCACCGAGGTCATCTCCTTCATCAAAGATATTTCCCCAATCTATGTAGGCGTAAATAGGATAAGAGATTTATGGTATCGATGCGAAGAAATACGCACATAGTCGTAAAAACGTTCGCCACCGAAAACAGCAGCAAAGAATCCTGCAGGGTCATCCATACCACCTTGGGCAACCTTTTCCATACTCTCTTTCCCTTGTTTGTCATATACCGCGCGCATATTCTAGCTGTCTATCAGCACAGGGTTCGAGGCGCAGTGGAGGGGAACAATACTCACGCCGTCGGAGAGAACCTGATACGCCTTGCTATAAGATTGGATCGGGAGTGTGATCAGCACATCCTATAGCTACCGCAAGGTGATCACCGACCTGATTTCCTTAAACTTTTCCTCAGCGTCTGGTGAAGGATTCTTGTCCGGGTGATACTAGCAATGTCATCAGATCCACTCCAAAGCCTTGTACGATGGTCTAGTATACCTTGATTGCCTGCTTCCGGTACGCCTTTTTGAGATCGCTTTCATTAGCGTCAGCGGCGACGCCGAGCTGACGCACGTTGGGAATGAGCCAATTGAAAGTGCGAGCAACGGGAGTGTTGACTAGTTACCAGATCATAGTAATGCATATCCACAGGCGCCATGGTTGGAAGTGGGGATCGAGGGCGAGGCCAAGGTAATCCTATGACACAAACAAAACTCATGTGGTTGGCTGATAAGCAAACATAATAGCAGAGGTTTCAACTTGTACCTGCTGGGACTTGAAGGGGCGAAGATGAGAGAGGGAGGGAATGCGGAATTCTTGTTGATCTAATAGTGACTGCGCGTGGAAGTGAGGAGAAATCCCGAGCTCACGCGCAGTCGTCTATATATACACGCGATCTAACAATGTGTGGCAAATGGCAAATAACACAACTGGACAATACATAATCGTAACGAATTGCCAAGGCAAATGGTAAAGGTGATCATGTGTAAAAGATGTGGCGCAATGTAGTACCTTGAGGCCAACAAGGTCGGGACCTGAACATACCGAACACGAACATATAGGTTGGTCCATTTCGACGAATTACGGGCGAAGAGAATGCGATCTACAAGGGGTGCAGTATGCATTGTTATATTTCCCCTCACCCGGCTTCTCGTCTATGCTACATGTTGGCGGCGTGTTTCTCCGCAATAAATAGTTGTTAATATATACCAAGATTTCTTTACAATGAGCCGAAGGAGTGCTTGGCCCTAAAAATTCCCAAATTTGGTCGAGTGGCGTTGCGACAGAGGCCACGTCGGTGCGGTTGAAACGGGCTAAGGTCGAAGCGATGAGCGCCCCTTGCGAGATCGAAATCGGGCGGGCTGAACAATTGCGCTCCAGCAGCATGCTGGGGACCCATTTGACCTCTCCTAGACCGGTAATCCCTTACCCCGCGACGACCCCCTTTGCCAATGCTTCGAGTTCCTTCGGAGGACCTACCCCAAACGAAATCGTCCACCCAGAATCGTCCGGCGACGAAGCCTTTCCGGTCTTCACGTAGACGGCGGGGTCGTTCGGCGTGGCAGCTAATGCCTCACTCACGACATGCGAGTTTAGCTCCTCGTTCCACGTCCTACTAGCCTGCACTAATCTATAGAGACCCTTCTTGAGTCTCCAGACCCAATCTCCCTTCCTGGGTGCCATGCACCCCTCCGCTGCTCCATGTAGAGCTCCTCCTTGAGCGCCCCATATAGATAGCATGGGGTAGTGCCAAACTGGATAACATCGAGGTCGCTAATGGCGGCCAGAGCGAGGAGGGTGTGAAGGGACTCAAGACAGATGACGGGCGAGAACGAGTCGTCGTAATCGACACCAGTGCGCTGGTGATTGCCCCGGGCAACCAGTCGGGCCTTGTTCTTCTCGAGAACGCTATTCGTGGAGAAGTGGAGAACCCAACCCAAGCGCAGAGTACGCATACCGGGCACGCGCAGGACGGGCTTGTATGCGCTGTGCAACTTGAGATTATCCATCTCCCGGTCCATGACTTCCTTCCAACCGTCGACGTCGTGAGCCATCTTCGCCTCGCGTACGTTACCGGGGTGGGCAACTGCGAGAGCTGTATACCTCCAGGCGAACCTACTGAAAACGCTACTAGAGGGTACTCTGCATCATCTAGGATCAGCATAGCGTCACCACCACCCCCTTCTCCATCGCGCACAAGGCCGGAACGCGTCGATCTTGCTTTGGCCACCTTAAGCCGCTCGATCTCCAAATTGAATTCACCCCAGTGGGCTTCTGTTGCGTGCGAGAGGAGCGAGTCGATCAGCACCATGCTATCCAACCCAGTTGGCTGGCTTGAGCGCAGAGTGCTCGAGAGGAAAGGTGGAGGGACAAATCGATAGAGATCCATCACACTATCTGTATCTCCAAGTTGGTTCACGACGATATCGAGCAGACCCTACTCCCTCTTCATCTGCTCCCAAACAACGTCGAATCCGAACCGATACACGCTCCCCGGCTGGAGAACAGGTGGTCCATTCCGACTCCCAGAACCTGAGATGAGGTCGGGTGTACGCCGTGGATCTGCTTCGACCAGCTTCTTCAGGATGGCACTCGCGGGGCGACAGAGGTGGATCAGATTATTCGGGGAAGCGAGGACCTGGACCACTTTATAGATGAAAGCAGTGTCAAGGTTTGAACATCCCGACTCCAGCTCCATCAGGCTTTGCATTCCAGTTAACGCGTACACGAGCGTATTGCCGGACGTCGTGCTGATGACGTCGATGAGTTCTCGCAGGCCGTCCCGGTGCAGGAACTCGGTCGTGAACCGCCCCTACTTGATGTACATTTGGAGAGTGAACAGTGAGAACCGGAGCGTGCGTTCGTCCCAGAGCGAAAGCTTGTCGATGATTTCTGCGGCTCGGATGTGCGATGCGCTGACGAGCCTGCAAAATAA
>Ga0307515_10007796_pt1 | contig 21069 bp, 22 predicted proteins | sample 17_EM_MG_FD_194513 | JGI IMG/M metagenome (GOLD analysis project Ga0307515, IMG submission 194513) | Populus trichocarpa ectomycorrhiza microbial communities from riparian zone in the Pacific Northwest, United States - 17_EM | ecosystem: Host-associated > Plants > Roots > Unclassified | place...
GTCATGACCCGTCCACAGCAGACCGGCGACCAAGGCCAGCGACGAAGCGGCCACGGCCCAAAGCGCCATGCGCCAGGGCGACGCGCTTTTCAGCTCGCGCCACCACAGCAACTTGGCCAGCCAGGCAGCCACGACGCCCACTCCCACGGCCGGAGCGAAGAAGTTCAACAGATGCCACAGCCCATCCAACACGCCCATTGCGTCACGCTCCGAGAGGGTTCCGACGGGCGGCAGCCCCTGGAACGATGCGAAATTTTATAATCTGGAAATGAGCGTCTTCGCCCTCGGGCTGAACCACACCACGGCACCGCTGGATTTGCGGGGCCGATTTGCGTTCACCCTTGAGCAACTCGGCCCCACCCTGCAGGAGTTTCGCAGCCGCGTGAACCGCCGTGACGGTGAACCGGAGGCGGCGCTGCTGTCCACCTGCAACCGCACTGAGTTGTACTGCGCCGCCGAACCCGGCATGGTCATGCCCGCGGTCGATTGGCTGGCCAGCCGCGGCGGTGTCGACAGGCACCAGCTGATGCACCACGCCTATGTGCTCGAAGACGGCGCCGCGGCACGGCACGCCTTCCGCGTCGCCAGTGGGCTCGACTCCATGGTGCTGGGCGAGCCACAGATCCTCGGCCAGATGAAGCAGGCCGTTCGCGAAGCGAGCACCGCCGGCACGCTGGGCACCACGCTGCACCAGATGTTCCAGCGCTCGTTCTCGGTGGCGAAAGACGTGCGCACTTCCACCGAGATCGGCTCGCATTCCATCAGCATGGCCGCCGCCGCTGTGCGCTTGGCGTCGCAACTGTTCGAAGACTTGCACGACACCAAGGTGCTGTTCGTCGGCGCCGGCGAGATGATCGAACTCGTCGCCACGCACTTCGCGGCACGCCAGCCCCGCGCGATGGCCGTGGCCAACCGCACGCTGGAGCGCGGCGAAAAGCTCGCGGGCCGCTTCGGCGCCGAGGCAATGCGACTGTCCGACCTGCCGGCACGCCTGGGTGAATTCGATGCTGTGATCTCATGTACCGCCAGCTCGGTGCCCATCATCGGCCTGGGCGCGGTCGAGCGTGCATTGAAGGCGCGCAAACACCGCCCGATGTTCATGGTCGATCTGGCCGTGCCGCGCGATGTGGAGCCTGAAGTGGCTCGCCTGTCGGACGTCTATCTTTACACCGTCGACGATCTCTCGGCCTTGGTGCAAAGCGCCGGAGAGAAACGCCAAGCCGCGGTGCAGCAGGCCGAGGCGATCATTGAAAGCGGTGTCCAGAGCTTCGTGCACTGGCTGGGCCAGCGCGGCTCGGTACCTTTGATCCAGGCACTCAATGCCCAGGCTGACGATTGGCGCACGGTCGAGATCGCCCGCGCCCGTAAGCTGCTGGCCAAGGGCGAAGACATTGATGCGGTGCTGGAGGCGCTGTCGCGCGGCCTCACGCAAAAGATGCTGCATGGCACGCTGGCCGAGCTGCACGCCGCCGATGGCGAGAACCGTGCGCAACTGGCGCAGACCGTATCGCGGCTCTTCCTGCGCGCCAGCTCGCGCGACCCTGCCGACGACAAACCCGGCAACAAATACTAGCGACGCTGCGCCCGCCGCCCCGGCGGAGCGTTCGCGTGCACTCATTGCAGATTGCGAACCGGCTCCGCCCCTTCTTCTCGGAGCCCGAATGAAAGATTCCCTTCGCCAGCAGTTCGAACGCCTCGCCATGCGGCTGGCCGAACTCGACGCGACCCTTGCCGACCCCGGGGTGGCCAGTGACATGAACCGCTTTCGCAGCCTCACGCGCGAGCACGCCGAGGTCGACTCGCTGGTGCAGCGCTTTCGCCAGTACGAGCAGCGCGAGCGCGACCTCGGAGCCGCCCGCGAGATGCTCGATGAGCCCGGCATGGCCGAGATGGCGCAGGAAGAGATCGCCAGCGCCGAGGCCGACATTGCCCGCCTGCATGGAGAGCTGCAAACCGCCCTGCTGCCGCGCGACCCTGACGACGATCGCAATGCTTTCCTGGAAATCCGCGCCGGCACGGGTGGCGACGAATCGGCCTTGTTCGCCGCCGACCTGCTGCGCATGTACTTGCGCCATGCCGAGCGCCGAGGCTGGCGCACGGAGGTGATGTCGGAAAGCATGTCCGACCTCGGCGGCTACAAAGAAGTGGTGCTGCGCATCGCCGGCGACGACGTGTACGCGCGGCTCAAGTTCGAGTCGGGGGGCCACCGCGTGCAGCGCGTGCCGACCACCGAGACGCAAGGCCGCATCCACACCAGCGCCTGCACGGTGGCCGTGATGCCCGAGCCCGACGAAGCCGAGGAGATCCAGCTCAACCCGGCCGAGCTGCGCATCGACACCTTCCGCGCCAGCGGCGCCGGTGGCCAGCACGTGAACAAGACCGACAGCGCGATCCGCGTGACGCACCTGCCCACCGGCATCGTCGCCGAATGCCAGGACGACCGCTCGCAGCACCGCAATAAGGCCAAGGCCCTGGCGGTGCTGGCCGCGCGCCTGCGCGAGAAAGACCGCAGCGAGCGCGCCGCCAAAGAGGCCGCCACCCGCAAGGGCCTGATCGGCAGCGGCGACCGCAGCGACCGCATCCGCACCTACAACTTTCCGCAGGGGCGGCTGACGGATCACCGCATCAACCTCACGCTCTACAAGCTCGCGGCCATCATGGAAGGCGATCTCGACGACGTGCTGGCCGCCTTGCAAGCCGCGCGGGCCGCAGAGCAACTGGCCGAACTGGAAGGCCGCGGCGCATGAAGACCGTCGCCGATGCGCTCGCCGGCGCCCGCGCCCACGGGGTGGATCGGCTCGATGCGCACCTGCTGCTGGCGCACGCGCTGAAGCAATCACGCAGCTGGCTGCTGGCGAACGACGATGCCGGCCTGAATGAAGAGCAACAGCAGTTGATGCGCAGCTTCATCGATCGGCGAGCGAATGGCGAACCGGTAGCCTATCTGGTGGGTGAAAAGGAGTTCTACGGCCTCACGCTGCGCGTCTCACCCGCCGTGCTGGTGCCGCGCCCCGACACCGAGACCCTGGTGGAGTGGGCTCTGGAATTGATGCGCAGTTCGCCCGCACTCCCTAGCGTTCTGGACATGGGCACCGGCAGCGGCGCCATTGCCTTGGCGCTGAAGCACAGCCTGCCGTCGGCTCGCGTCACGGCGCTCGATGCCAGTGCCGAAGCCTTGCAGGTGGCGACCGACAACGCCAGGCAATTGCAGCTCGACGTGCAGTTCATGTTGAGCGACTGGTGGGAGGGTGTGATGGAGCAGCGCTTCGACCTCATCGTCAGCAACCCGCCCTACATCGCAGGCGGCGATGCGCATCTCGCCGCACTGCAACACGAACCCAAAATGGCTTTGACCCCGGGAGGCGACGGCTTGGGAGCGCTGCGCCACATCGTTGCCGGCGCATCGGCGCATCTGAAGAAAGAGGGTTGGCTGCTGCTCGAGCATGGCCACGACCAGGCCTCGGCTGTTGCGGCGATGCTGGTCGAACAAGGCTTCGGCCTTGTCACAACACGTCACGATTTGGCCGGGAATCCACGCTGTACAGGCGGTCGCCGAGGCTGAAAAAGACAGTGTTGCGGCATTGCTGCACATCCCTAGATCGAGCATCCTGCAAATGATGGAACACCCCACCCGGCACCCGACAAGCGGCGTAGCATGATCTTCAAATTCTTCGGCAGAGCGCTCACGCTCAGGAGCCGACCACCGGGAGATCACCATGCGCAAGACCGTCGGTTTGTGGATTGGCGTCCTGGCCCTGGCGGCATCGGCCGTGCATGCCACTCCCAGTGATGGTTTGCCATCTCAGGTCAACAGCCAGGCATCGGGTGGGCTGAAAGGCCGCCTGTCCCTCGGTACCGCCACTCCGTTTCGCAACGATTTTGGCGGCACGGAATCCGACCCGCAAAAGATCAACAGCGTTAGCGTGATGGGCGACTACTACCTGAGCAAACCCTGGCTGGGCAACGGTGGCGGTTTGCGCGCGACCAGCGGGGTGTTGCTCGGCCCACGCGCATCGCTGTGGAGCAGCCCTGCAGTCGTTGACCATCGCGTGGCCGATGGCAGCCCTGAAGGCAGCAGCACCCTGCCTTACCTGGGCTTGGGCTACACCGGGTTGTCCGACAAAGGCGGCTGGGGCCTCTCGGCCGATCTGGGTTTGATGGCTTCACCGCGCTCGAGTGTGCGCCTGGGCAAGGTGTTCAACGGCACCCAAAGCCTGGACGACACCCTGCGTGAACTGCGCTTCGCGCCGTTGTTGCAGTTGGGCGTCTCCTACGCGTTTTAAGAACCGCAAGGGCTTCCGCCGGGTGCTGTCCGCGAGCGCCCGGTTTGCCGTATAACCACACCTATCCATCGACACTGCCGCCCTCGAGCGGCCTGCAACCATGAGCGACGTTCAACAGCGCATCGACGACCTCGTCAAAAGCAACCGCGTGGTGCTCTTCATGAAAGGCACGGCGCAATTTCCGATGTGCGGCTTCTCGGGCCGCGCGATGCAGATCCTCAAATCCTGTGGCGTGAACGACCTGAAAACGTTCAACGTGCTGGAAGACGAGGGTGTTCGCCAAGGCATCAAGGAATACGCCAACTGGCCGACCATTCCGCAGCTGTACGTGAATGGTGAATTCGTCGGCGGCTCCGACATCATGATGGAGATGTACCAAGCCGGCGAACTCCAGCAAGTGCTGGGCGTTCAGGCCTGACATCTTGACCAGCGCCGCGCCCGCACGGGTGGTGGTCGGCATCACCGGGGCCACCGGCGCGATCTATGGCGTGCGGCTTCTGGAACGCCTGAAGGCCGCCGGCCGCGAGACGCACTTGGTCGCCAGCCCGGCGGGCGTGCTCAACGTGCACCACGAACTCGGCCTGGACCGGAAGGCGCTCGAAGCCCTGGCCCATACCGCCTACAGCCCCGCCGACGTGGGTGCCGCCATTGCCAGCGGCTCGTTCGCCACCGATGCGATGGTGGTCACGCCATGCTCGATGAAGACGCTCGCCGCCATCGCCCATGGCCTGTCCGACAACCTGCTCAGCCGCGCTGCCGACGTCACGCTGAAGGAACGTCGCCGGCTGGTGCTGATGGTGCGCGAGACGCCGTTCAACCTGGCTCACCTGCGCAACATGACCGCGGTGACTGAAATGGGCGGCATCATCTTCCCGCCCTTGCCGACCTTCTATCACCGGCCCACGTCCATCGACGAGCTGGTCAACGACACCGTGGAGCGGGTACTCGCATTGCTGGGCGTGGCCGAGGCTCACCCCAAGGTGTGGAACGGCCTGTGACGCAGCTCAGGCCGGTTTGAGGACCCAGCTTTTGCGAGCGCCGAACACCAGGTTCGGGTATTCCGGCCGGCCACGGCTACCGTTGTAGCGGCCGAGCGTGAGGAACAAGTCGCCGCGCTCGATGTTGAGATAGTGGCGCAGGATCACGCAGCCGAATCGCAGATTGGTCTGCATGTGAAACAGCCGGGCGCTGTCGCCGCCGCCGATCAAGCGTGCCCAGAAGGGCATCACCTGCATGTAGCCACGCGCCCCCGCACTGCTGATCGCGTACTTGCGAAAGCCGCTCTCCACCTGCACGACACCCAGCACCAGCGACGGGTCGAGCCCGGCGCGCGCACTTTCGTACCAGAGCGTTTCCAGGAACTCCACACGGGCCACGTGTTCGGCCTTGCGTTTCTTGAGACGCGAACTCATCTCGCCCAGCCACTGCAAATAACTGAGGCGGGCTTCGGTGGTGTCGAACACCGGCTTGGGTGGTGCGCTGTTGGCAATGGCCGCAGACAGCGCCGAACGGACCGAATCGGCCAAAGGCTCTTCGACCTGTGCACCCGCCCAAGACGTGGTCGCCCTGAACAGCAATGGGGACAGCGCCGCAACAGCCAGAAGCTGCCGCCGCGCGCACCCCGGGCCGGGGTTCATGAACTGAGCTTGGCCTTCACGAAGGCCGCGATGTCGGCAGCGGGAATGGCCGAGGCCTGAGCGTCTCGCCGCCCCTGGTACTCGACCTTGCCCTCCTTGAGTCCGCGGTCCGACAGCACCACACGATGCGGCACACCGATCAGTTCCCAGTCGGCAAACATCGCACCCGGGCGCTCGCCACGGTCGTCGAGCAACACGTCTACACCCTGCGACAACAGCTCCTGGTGCAATTGGTCCGCAGCCGCCTTCACCTCGGCCGAGCGGTCGTAGCCGATGGGGCACAGCACCACTTCGAACGGTGCCATGGTGGTCGGCCAGATGATGCCGCGCTCATCGTGGTTCTGTTCGATCGCCGCACCCAGCAGGCGCGTGACGCCGATGCCGTAGCAACCCATCTGCAGCAACTGCGGCTTGCCGTTCTCGTCCAGGTAGGTCGCGTTCATCGCCTGGCTGTAGTAGCTGCCGAGCAGGAATACATGCCCCACCTCGATGCCGCGCTGGATCGCGAGAACGCCCTTGCCGTCAGGCGAAGGATCGCCGGCCACGACGTTGCGGATGTCGGCCACCAGATCGGGCTCAGGCACATCACGGCCCCAGTTCACACCGGTGTAGTGGAAGTCGAGCTCATTCGCGCCGCAGATGAAATCGCTCATCGCCGCCACGGTGCGATCGGCCACGACCTTGACCGGCTGCTTCAACCCGATGGGGCCGAGGTAGCCGGGCTTGCAGCCGAAATTCGCATCGATCTCGGCGGCCGTCGCGAAGCGGAACCCCGTCTTCAGGCCCGGCAGTTTGCCGGCCTTGATCTCGTTGAGCGAGTGATCGCCACGCACGAGCAAAAGCCAGACCGTGGTCTTAGCAACGTCGCCGGCGGCGTTGAGTTCATCGGTGGCGAGCACCAGCGACTTGACGGTGTTCTGCAGCGGTACGCCGAGCAGCTGAGCCACGTCTTCGCAGGTGCTCTTGCCAGGCGTGGGTGTCTTCGCGAGCATCTTGGATGGTGCAGCGCGCGCGGCGCTTGGCGCCACGGCTTCGGCCATCTCGATGTTGGCCGCGTAGTCGGAGGTCGGGCAATAGATGATCGCGTCTTCGCCCGTATCGGCGATCACCTGGAACTCATGCGAGCGCACGCCGCCGATGGAGCCGTTATCGGCCGCGACGGCGCGGAAGCTCAACCGCATGCGTTCGAAGATGCGCGTGTAGGCCGCGTACATCACGTCGTAGCTCTTGCTCGCCGCCTCTACATCGCGATCGAACGAGTAGGCGTCTTTCATCGTGAACTCGCGCCCACGCATCACGCCGAAGCGAGGCCGCCGCTCGTCACGGAATTTGGTTTGGATGTGATAGAAGTTTTTCGGCAGCGCACGGTAACTGCGAAGCTCCTGGCGCGCGATGTCGGTCATGACCTCTTCGCTGGTGGGCTGGATCACGAAGTCGCGGTCATGCCGGTCCTTCACACGCAACAGCTCAGGCCCGTACTTCTGGAATCTGCCGGTCTCTTGCCACAACTCCGCCGGCTGCACGATAGGCATCAAAAGCTCGATGGCCCCAGCCCGATTCATCTCGTCGCGAATGATGGCCTCGACCTTGCGTATGACGCGAAGCCCCATCGGCATGTAGTTGTAGATGCCGGCGCTGATCCGTTTGATGAACCCCGCCCGCATCATCAGCTTGTGGCTCGTCACCTCGGCGTCGGCAGGTGCTTCCTTGAGCGTGGAAATGAAAAACTGGGAGGCTTTCATGCGCAGGTGATCGGGAGGGAAGTGAAGACGCACGACGAGGGCTGGGGAAACCCGCGGGGTTGATTCCCGCAACGCCAGTGCAATAATGAATTCAACTAAAGAATTTGAGGTTGATTATGCTCGACCGCGAAGGGTTCAGACCCAACGTCGGCATCATCCTGCTCAATACGAAGAACCAGGTTTTCTGGGGCAAACGCATCCGCACCCATTCCTGGCAGTTCCCGCAAGGGGGCATCAAATACGGCGAAACGCCTGAGCAGGCGATGTTCCGCGAGCTCCACGAAGAAGTGGGGTTGTTGCCCGACCACGTACGCATCGTCGCGCGCACCCGGGATTGGCTGCGATACGAAGTGCCCGATCATTTTATTCGCCGAGATGCGCGCGGGCACTACCGAGGGCAAAAGCAGATCTGGTTTCTGCTGCAGCTCATGGGTCGCGACAGCGACATGAATCTGCGTGCCACCGACCACCCCGAGTTCGATGCGTGGCGCTGGAACGAATACTGGATTCCGCTGGAGCTCGTGATCGAATTCAAGCGCGATGTCTATCAAATGGCGCTGACGGAGCTGGCTCGCTTCCTGCCGCGCAACAACCACCACAACCGTTATCTGCGATCGGGAATGCGTCCGCACCACCGGGATGACATGCCGGACACCGACTCAGCTCCTTTGGACGACACACCCGCAGGCGAACCTGGAGATCCTGCGGCCTGAAGCCTCGCTCAGGCGAGCACAAGGTTGTCGCGGTGGATCATCTCGGGTTCGCCGGTAAAGCCGAGCAAGCGCTCAAACTCGCTCGATGGTTTTCGTGCGATCAGACGAGCTTCTGAACTCGCGTAGTTGGCGAGGCCCCGTGCGATCTCGGTACCCGCCTTATCGCGCACGGCAATCACGTCGCCACGCACGAACTCGCCCTGCACGTCCGTCATGCCGATCGGCAGAAGACTCTTGCCTTCGTCACGCACCTTGGCAACTGCGCCGTCGTCAATCACCACCGCGCCGCGGAACTGGAGATGGTCGGCCATCCATTGCTTGCGCGCTGCGAGTTTCTGCGTCGGTGCCGTGAGCGCCGTACCGATCGCTTCGCCAGCAGCCAGACGAATCAGCACGTCGGGCTCACGCCCCCAAGCAATGACCGTGGAAGCCCCGCTGCTCGCGGCGCGTTTCGCAGCCAGCACCTTGGTGATCATTCCACCGCGGCCAATGCTCGAACCCGCCCCGCCTGCCATGCGCTCGAGCTCTGGCGTCCCGGCTTCGGCTTCGTGGATGAAGCGTGCAGACGCGTCCTTGCGCGGGTCGGCGGAGAAGAGGCCTTTCTGATCCGTCAGGATCACCAAGGCATCGGCTTCGATGAGGTTGGCAACCAGCGCGCCCAGCGTATCGTTGTCCCCGAACTTGATCTCGTCATTGACGACGGTGTCGTTCTCGTTGATCACGGGCACCACCTTCAGCCTGAGCAAGGTCAGCAAGGTGGAACGGGCATTGAGGTAACGCTCCCGATCGGCCAGGTCGGCGTGGGTCAGCAGCACTTGGGCGCTGCCCATGCCATGGCTGCGCAACTGGGTCTCGTACATCTGCGCCAAGCCCATCTGGCCCACAGCAGCGGCCGCCTGAAGCTCGTGAATCTCCTTGGGGCGGGCCGACCAGCCGAGGCGCTTCATGCCTTCGGCAATCGCCCCGCTCGACACCATCACCACCTCGCGCCCTTGCGCCGCCAGAACCGCCATCTGCCGACACCAAGTACCGATGGCCTGTGCATCCAGCCCACGGCCTTCATTGGTGACAAGGCTGGACCCGACCTTGACGACGATCCGCTTGGCGTTCTTCAATGCATCGGTCATGTCGAAGGAATGGCGTCGTTCTGCCCGTCGGTAAAACGCGGATCGGGATCGTCCGGCACCACGTTCTTCAGCGTGGACACATGCTTGTAGATGGCATGGACCAAGTGCTCGCAACCTTCACGCGTGAGCGCGGAAATCTGGAACACCGGGCCCTTCCACTTGAAGCGCTTGACGAAGTCCTTGACCCGCTTCTCGCGCTCTTCCAGCGGCACCATGTCGAGCTTGTTCAACACCAGCCAACGCGGCTTGTCGTGCAATGCCTGGTCGTACTTCTTCAGTTCGCCAACGATTGCCTTGGCCTGCGCCACAGGGTCGACACTTTCGTCGAATGGCGCCATGTCGACCAGATGCAGCAACAGGTGCGTGCGTTGCAGGTGGCGCAAGAACAGATGCCCCAAGCCGGCACCTTCTGATGCGCCTTCGATCAAACCCGGAATGTCGGCCACGACAAAACTCTGTTCGGCCGCAACACGCACGACACCCAGATTCGGGTGCAAGGTGGTGAACGGGTAGTCGGCGATCTTCGGGCGGGCGTTCGAGATCGCTGCGATCAATGTCGACTTGCCGGCGTTAGGCATACCCAGCAGACCCACGTCGGCGAGCACGCGCAACTCAAGCTTGAGCTTGTGCTGCTCTCCAGGCCAGCCAGATGTCTTCTGCCGAGGAGCACGGTTGGTACTCGTCTTGAAATGCAGGTTGCCAAATCCGCCGTCGCCCCCCTTGGCCAGCAGCACCTTCTCGTCGGGCACGAGCAATTCAGCGATCACGTTGCCGGTTTCCGTGTCTTTGATGATCGTCCCCATGGGCATGCGCAAGACGATGTTTTCGGCGGCTGCGCCGTATTGGTCGGAGCCGCGACCGTTTTCGCCGTTGCGCGCCTCGTGTCGCCGGGCGTAGCGGAAGTCGATCAGCGTGTTCAGGTTGCGGTCGCCAACGGCGTAGACACTGCCGCCCTTCCCGCCGTCACCCCCATTCGGCCCACCGAATGGAATGAACTTCTCCCGGCGAAAGCTCATGCAGCCGTTGCCGCCATTTCCGGCCGCCACGTCGATGGTGGCTTCGTCGACGAATTTCATGACTGTGTCTTCACTTTGTGCCGCAGGTCGCTACGGTAGCCCAGGCTCACGCCGGACGCAAAAAAAGGAAAGCCCCGGCGAACCGGGGCTTGGCAACCGAGGCAGCGTCGAGACGACTTAAGCCTGGGCTTTGACGCTGACCGTTTGACGGTTCTTCGGGCCTTTGACAGCGAAGCTCACTTCACCATCGACCAGCGCAAACAGGGTGTGGTCCTTGCCAATACCGACATTGGTACCGGCATGAAACTTGGTGCCACGCTGACGGACGATGATCGAACCGGCCGGGATCTGTTGGCCGCCGAACGCCTTCACGCCGAGCATCTTGGGTTGGGAATCGCGGCCATTCCGTGTGGAACCGCCGCCTTTTTTCTGTGCCATGGTTTGACTCCTTTAGGCGTTCACGGCTCGAATCTCGAGCTCGGTGAAGTTTTGGCGATGACCTTGCCGCTTCTGGTAGTGCTTGCGACGGCGCATCTTGAAGATGCGCACCTTGTCATGCCTGCCTTGGGCCACAACCGTGGCCGTAACGCTCGCGCCGGATACCAAGGGAGTCCCAACCGTCAAATCAGCGCCGGCGCCAATGGCCAACACCTGGTCGATCGTGATCTCTTGGCCAACGTCCGCAGCAATCTGTTCTATCTTGATCTTTTCGCCCGCAGCAACCTTGTATTGTTTGCCGCCGGTTTTTATGACCGCGTACATATCAGCCCTTTCAATGAATCAGTCAGGCAATGGATATCCACCTGACAGCTCCGCGAAAACGCGCAGAGCCTTCTAGTCTACCACGCCAACGGTCAGGATCGATCTATTCGCCACACGCATCGCAGCAGGCCTCGGCCCTTCATGACACGCACTCAAGCTCAACCAGGGGCCTACCTATAATTTGGACTACCAACCCGTACCTCCCGTGCAACCTACTTCCCCCCCACCCCTTGCCGCCAGCGCTGACCCCCTTCAGTTGATGGCGGCCGAAATGAGGGAGGTCGATGCAGTCATCCAGCACCGCCTCGCCTCGGACGTAGTTCTGATCAATCAGATCGCCCACTACATCATCAGCGCCGGTGGAAAGCGTATTCGCCCCATGCTGGTGTTGCTTTTTGCCAACGCACTCGGGTTTCAGGGCAAGGAGCGATTCGAACTGGCCGCCATCGTCGAATTCATTCACACAGCGACGCTGCTGCACGACGATGTGGTTGACGAATCGGCTCTGCGCCGCGGACGCGAGACCGCAAACGCACTATTCGGCAACGCAGCGAGCGTCCTCGTAGGGGATTTTCTTTATTCGCGCGCCTTCCAGATGATGGTGTCTGTCAATCGCATGCGCGTGCTCGATGTGCTTGCCGACGCCACCAATGTGATCGCTGAAGGCGAAGTGCTGCAGCTAATGAACATGCACGACCCCGATCTGGAGGTTGACGACTATCTGAAAGTGATTCGCTTCAAGACGGCAAAACTGTTCGAAGCGAGTGCCCGGCTTGGTGCGGTCTTGGCAGGCGTCAGCCCAACAGTAGAAGACGCCTGCGCGGCATATGGGAGGTCTCTTGGAACCGCCTTCCAGCTGATCGACGACTTGTTGGACTACGAAGGATCCACCTCCCAGTTGGGCAAGAACGTAGGTGACGATCTTCGTGAAGGCAAGCCAACACTGCCTCTGCTCATTGCGATGGAACGTGCCAGCAACCAGGAGCGCCTGCTGATTCGCCATGCCATAGAGCAAGGCGAAGTCACGCGTTTGGCCGATATCGTAGGCATCGTGCGCCGCACCGGCGCCTTGGAAGCCACACGTGATGCAGCACGCGCAGAAGCAGACAAGGCGCGCTTGAGTCTGGCGATCCTTCCCGCGACTTTGCACCGCGAAGCTCTGTTAGAATTCTGCGCTCGATCGGTAGAGCGTTCGTCATGAACCGATCAGCCAAATGCGGGCCTTCTCAGAGGCCCCTTTTTATCGGGGTGTAGCTTAGCCTGGTAGAGCGCTACGTTCGGGACGTAGAGGCCGGAGGTTCGAATCCTCTCACCCCGACCAGTTCACCGCCGATGCAAATTGTTGCAGCGTCCATGGCGGCCAGTCGTGATTTGTTGCCGGTCAGAGATAGGCTTCAGGTTTACAGCACCTGGCGAATCGGCGATCATCAATCGATATGCCTATCGTGATGTAACGCACACCAACCTGTGGATACTCTCGCTGAAGTTCCCCAATCCGCACTGTCTGGTGTAGCGCGGGTACTGGTGCATGCCGGAAAGCTGAATGCCAAAACAGCGGAAGACTTGGTCAAGTCTTCCAAAGAGAAAAAGGCCAGTTTCCTATCGGCCGTTCTTGCGGCTGGTGCTGTTTCATCGGCAGACTTGGCGCATACGCTCTCCAATGCGCTGGCTCTTCCTCTTCTGGATCTCAACGCGATCGATCCCCAGCGGCTGCCGCGGAACGTCATCGACGCCAAACTTGCGGCTCAATACCAAGTTGTAGTGTTGGGCAAGCGCGGCAACCGCCTCTTCATCGGCGGCGCTGATCCGACGAACCAAGAGGCGGCGGAACGGATCAAGTTTGCCACTCAGCTTTCACCCGAGTGGGTCATCGTCGAGCACGACAAGCTGACGAAAATTCTGGAGGGCGCAGGGGTTAGTGCATCCGAGTCGCTTGAAAACATCGTTGGTGGTGATTTCGAATTCGACGTCACAGATGATGACAGCGCGGCTGCTGCCGAAACTCAAGAAGTCACTGCTGACGTCGAAGACGCGCCGGTTGTCCGCTTTCTGCAGAAGATGCTGATTGATGCAATCAACGCACGGGCATCAGATCTTCACTTCGAACCGTATGAATATCACTATCGAGTCCGATTCCGCGTGGACGGCGAGTTGCGTGAGATTACACAACCCCCGATCGCGATCAAGGAAAAGCTGGCGTCACGCATCAAGGTGATATCACGTCTCGACATTGCTGAAAAGCGTGTTCCGCAAGACGGGCGCATGAAGCTCAAGTTCGGCAACAAGGCCATCGACTTTCGAGTCAGCACATTGCCCACTTTGTTCGGAGAGAAGATCGTCATCCGGATCCTCGACCCATCAAGTGCCAAGCTGGGGATTGAAGCACTAGGCTACGAGAAGATCGAAAAGGAACGCTTGCTCAAATACATCGTGCGCCCTTACGGCATGATCTTGGTGACAGGCCCTACGGGTAGCGGCAAGACGGTTTCGCTGTACACGTGCCTGAACATTCTGAATCAGCCGGGTGTCAATATTTCAACCGTGGAAGACCCAGCTGAAATCAATTTGCCAGGCATCAATCAGGTGAATGTGAATGACAAGGCAGGCTTGACGTTCTCGGCGGCCTTGAAATCATTCCTGCGCCAGGATCCCGACGTGATCATGGTCGGCGAAATTCGCGATCTCGAGACAGCCGACATCGCCATCAAGGCCGCCCAGACTGGCCACATGGTCATGTCAACGCTTCACACCAACGACGCGCCGACCACCTTGACTCGGCTGTTGAACATGGGGGTAGCACCTTTCAACATCGCGTCAAGCGTGTTGTTGATCACGGCGCAGCGTCTGACACGCCGCCTGTGCGAAGTCTGCAAAGTACAAGCCGACTACCCCCGCGAAGCCATGTTGAAAGCGGGCTATACAGAGAGCGAATTGGATGGCACATGGCGTCCTTACCGCGCAGTCGGGTGTTCGGCCTGCAGCAACGGTTACAGGGGCCGGGTCGGCATTTACCAAGTGATGCCGATCAGCGAAGAAATTCAGCGCATCATCCTTTCCGAAGGTACGGCCTTGGACATCGCCGACCAGGCGACCCGCGATGGCGTGCGGGATTTGCGACAGTCTGGCCTGGTGAAGGTGCGGGCGGGTTTCACCACACTTGAAGAAGTCATCGCGGCAACCAACGAGTAGGCCCTTGGCCTCAAGCACTTCAGCAGACCTCACACAACTATCAACGGGACGAGGACAGAAGCTTCCTCGGAGACACCATGGCAACGGCAGCAGCAACGGCGACTAAGGGCGTCAAAGAATTTGTCTTCGAGTGGGAAGGTAAAGACAAGAACGGCAAGGTGGTTCGCGGCGAAGTACGAGCCGGTGGCGAGGCCGTCGTCAGCGCGAGTTTGCGGCGACAGGGGATTCTGATTACGAAAGTGAAGAAACGCCGCACCAGCGGCGGAAGGGCGATTAAGCAAAAAGACATCGCCATCTTTACCCGTCAGTTGTCCACGATGATGCGTGCCGGCGTGCCGCTGCTTCAGGCTTTCGACATCGTCGCGCGCGGAAGTACCAATGCCAAGATGACCAAGCTCATCACCGACATCCGCAATGACGTTGAGACGGGCACAAGTCTTTCCTCGGCCTTCCGGAAACATCCCCTGTACTTTGATGCGTTGTATTGCAACTTGGTCGAGGCAGGCGAGGCGGGTGGTATCTTGGATACCTTGCTTGATCGCTTGGCCATCTACCAAGAGAAGACGATGGCGATCAAAAACAAAATCAAGTCTGCCTTGATCTATCCCGTCGCCGTGATGGTGGTGGCCTTTGTGGTGCTAGCGGTCATCATGCTGTTCGTCATCCCTGTGTTCGAAGACGTCTTCAAGTCGTTTGGGGCAGATCTGCCCGCACCCACCTTGTTTGTGATCGGTATGTCCAAGATCTTCGTCAACTACTGGTGGGCAATCTTCGGATTCCTTGGCGGTGGTATTTATTTCTTCCTGGAATCATGGAAGCGCTCAGAGAAAATGCAGCGAACCATGGATCGGTTGATGCTCAAGGTTCCGGTATTTGGCGATTTAGTGAATAAGTCGTCTGTGGCCCGGTGGACGCGAACACTTTCAACTATGTTTGCTGCGGGCGTCCCTCTGGTCGAGGCTTTGGACTCCGTAGGCGGCGCTTCTGGCAACGCCGTCTTCAAAGACGCTACCGATCAGATTCAAAAAGATGTCTCCACCGGCGCTAGCTTGACAGCCTCAATGCAAACAACTGGCGTATTTCCAACCATGGTGACACAGATGTGCGCAATTGGAGAGGAGTCGGGCTCGCTGGATGCAATGCTCGGCAAGGCTGCAGAGTTCTACGAAGATGAAGTGGATGAAGCAGTCAAGGGACTCTCGTCGTTGATGGAACCCTTCATCATCGTCATCCTAGGGGTGCTGATCGGCGGGATCGTCGTATCGATGTACCTGCCCATCTTCAAACTCGGCCAAGTGGTCTGACCAATCACGATGAGCCTGCCCGATGCTGAATTCCTTCTGTCACCCTGGACTCTGGCCCTCCTGGGGCTGTGCATCGGCAGCTTCTTGAATGTGGTGATTCATCGCTTGCCGCTGATCATGGATCGCGGCTGGTGGGGTGATGTGGCCAATCAGCTGAATGACGCCGAAGCACATCGCCGGGTCTTTCGTGAGGCTCCTTCTCCGTCATTGACGGAGGCTGGCAAATCGCTCAATCAGGCGCTGAGTTCACTTGGCCCGCTGAGCCTCAGCCACCCTCGCTCTCGATGCCCGTCATGCGGGCACATGATCACGTGGCACGAGAACATTCCTGTCTTCAGCTATCTCCGCCTTCGCGGCCGTTGTGCTGAATGCAAGGCGCGTATCTCCCCTCGGTACCCTTTGGTAGAGCTTCTGACGGGCGCCCTCTTTGCCGCGGTGGGTTGGCGCTTTGGCGCGGCGCCTACCACGTTGCTGTGGTGCTTCTTGGTCACGATGCTCGTCGCTCTTGCAGGGATCGACTGGGACACCACCTTGCTGCCCGACAACCTCACCTACCCCTTGTTGTGGGCCGGCCTGCTGGCCAGCGTGCTGGGGTGGACCATTCCCTTGCCGCAGGCAGTCTGGGGCACCATCGTCGGTTATCTGTCTTTGTGGTCGGTGTATTGGCTGTTCAAGCTGACCACTGGCAAAGAAGGCATGGGGTATGGCGACTTCAAGCTCCTTGCCGCATTGGGCGCCTGGCTTGGCTGGCAGATGATTCTTCCCATCGTGTTGGGCGCATCGGTCATCGGTGCGGCGGTCGGCATCGCGATGAAGCTGTCCAGCAACCTGCGCGAGGGGCGCTACGTTCCGTTCGGGCCGTTTCTCGCCGGTGGTGGCATCGTCGTGATGCTCGCCGGGCAGCAACGCGTCCTAGGCTGGCTGGGCTGGGCCTGACGCGCTAGGGCAAGTCGCTCCATGGCTGTCGAATCCGGCCTGCGCATCGGCCTCACAGGGGGCATCGGCAGCGGCAAGAGCACTGTTGCTCAAGGACTCGTGGAGCGGGGCGCCATCCTCATCGATACCGACGCGATCGCGCGTTCGCTGGCGCTGCCGGGGGGCGCGGCCATCGATGCAATTCGTACAGTGTTCGGGCCCACAGTCATTGACGTCGACGGCGGGTTGGATCGAACTCGCATGCGAGAGTTGGTCTTCGCCGATGCTGCTGCGAAAAAGCGCCTCGAAGCCATCCTCCATCCCATGATCGGCATCGAGTGCGATGGTCAGGCCCACGCCGCTGCTGGCCAACCGGTGGTTTTCGATGTTCCACTGCTCGTCGAATCGACCCGTTGGCGCACCCGGGTCGATCGCGTGCTCGTCGTTGATTGCAGCGAAGCCACACAGGTCGACCGTGTGATGCAGCGTTCGGGTTGGACACGCGAGGCCGTCCTGGCTGTCATTGCGCAACAGGCCAGCCGAGAGCTGCGCCTCGCCGCTGCAGACGCCGTTATCTGCAATGAACGCCTCAGCCTGTTGCAACTTGCACAGGAGATTGGTGTCCTATGGGAACGCTGGATGCATATGGAACAATCCCGGCGTCCGCGCGGAGCACACCCACCTTGATCCTGTACGAATACCCTTTCAACGAGAGCATTCGCACCATGTTGCGGCTCGAACACCTGTTCGACCGCCTCGGTCGCTTGATGCCCAGAGACGAGACCGTGGACCACCACTACGCGTTGGCCACGCTGTTCGAGATCATGGATGTGGCGTCGCGCGCCGACCTGAAATCCGACTTGCTGAAGGAACTCGAGCGCCAGCGCACCTTGCTCAACAGCTATCGTGGCAACCCGTCCATCTCGGACGACGTGCTCAACCAGGTGATCGGCAAGGTCGACCATGCCTTCAATGGCCTGAACCAGTTGCCGGGCAAGGCCGGCCATGCACTCACCAGCAACGAGTGGCTGATGAGCATTCGCAGCCGCATCAGCATTCCCGGCGGCACCTGTGAGTTCGACCTTCCCGCCTACTACGCCTGGCAACAACAAGAACCTGCCAGACGCCGCAGCGACCTCAACAACTGGGTCAGCACCCTGATGCCCTTGGCGGAAGCGCTGAAGGTACTGCTCGGTTTGCTGCGCGATTCGGGCGCACCGCACAAGGTGGTCACCCAGGGCGGGCAATTCCAGCAAAGCCTGCCTGCCGGCCGCGTCTTCCATTTGCTTCGCCTGCGGATCGATCCTGCCGCGCAGCTGATTCCAGAAATCAGCGGCCATCGCCTGATGGTGCTGGTACGCCTGATGCGCCAAGACGCCGAGGGGCGCCTCAAGCCAGCTGGCGTCGACACCAGCTTCGAACTGACCTTGTGCTCATGAACCCGGAGTCATCCCAACCCCGGCCCATGCGGCGAATCGTCACCTGCCCGACCTGCGGCGGCGACAGCATCTACGCCGTCGACAACCTCTATCGCCCGTTCTGCAGCGAGCGTTGCAAGAACGTCGACTTTGGCGCGTGGGCCAGCGAGAGCTATCGGCTGGAAGCCCGCCCCACCCCATCGAATGACGCGGACACTGACGGCAACGATTTGATCCCACGCGACCAGTCGGGCTCTTGAAACTGAAGCTGCCACCCCTATAATTCCGTTGCTAGCACTCGATGTGTTTGAGTGCTAACGGTTGCTGGCCCTAGAGGCTCAGCCGTCTGCAAAGTCAATGAGCGCAAACTTTTCGCTCATTCCAACCCAGAAGATCGCTTTCTGAGCCCCATCAAGGAGATGCTATGAAACTTCGTCCGTTGCACGATCGCGTGATCGTCAAGCGCCTGGAACAAGAAACCAAGACTGCCTCCGGCATCGTGATCCCCGACAACGCCGCCGAGAAGCCCGACCAGGGCGAAGTGCTGGCCGTCGGCCCAGGCAAGCGCAGCGAGAAGGGTGACTTCATCGCCCTGAACATCAAGGTGGGCGATCGCGTCCTGTTCGGCAAGTACAGCGGCCAGACCGTCAAGGTCGATGGCGACGAACTGCTGGTGATGCGCGAAGAAGACCTCTTCGCCGTTGTCGAGAAATAAATCAACTGAATCGGAGATAAGACATGGCAGCAAAAGACGTCATCTTTGGCGGCGAGGCACGTGCCCGCATGGTCGAAGGCGTGAACATCCTGGCTAACGCAGTCAAGGTGACCCTGGGCCCCAAGGGCCGCAACGTGGTTCTCGAGCGCTCTTTCGGCGCCCCCACCGTGACCAAGGACGGTGTGTCCGTGGCCAAGGAAATCGAACTCAAGGACAAGCTCCAGAACATGGGCGCTCAGATGGTCAAGGAAGTCGCTTCCAAGACCTCTGACATCGCTGGCGACGGCACCACCACCGCCACCGTGCTCGCTCAAGCCATCGTTCGCGAAGGCATGAAGTACGTGGCCGCCGGCATGAACCCGATGGACCTGAAGCGCGGCATCGACAAGGCCGTCACGGCCCTGGTCGAGCAGCTGAAGAAGGCTTCCAAGGCCACCACCACCTCCAAGGAAATCGCGCAAGTCGGCTCCATCTCGGCCAACAGCGACGAGACCATCGGCAAGATCATTGCCGATGCCATGGACAAGGTCGGCAAGGAAGGCGTCATCACCGTCGAAGACGGCAAGTCGCTGGACAGCGAACTCGAAGTCGTCGAAGGCATGCAGTTCGACCGCGGCTACCTGTCGCCCTACTTCATCAACAACCCCGAGAAGCAATCGGCGCTGTTGGACAACCCGTTCGTGCTGCTCTACGACAAGAAGATCAGCAACATCCGCGACCTGCTGCCCACGCTGGAGCAAGTGGCGAAGTCGGGCCGTCCGCTGCTGATCATTGCCGAAGAAGTTGAGGGCGAAGCCCTGGCCACTTTGGTCGTGAACACCATCCGCGGCATCCTGAAGGTCGTGGCCGTCAAGGCGCCTGGTTTCGGTGACCGCCGCAAGGCCATGCTCGAAGACATCGCCATCCTGACCGGCGGCAAGGTCATCGCCGAAGAAGTCGGCCTGACGCTGGAGAAGGTCACCTTGGCCGATCTGGGCCAAGCCAAGCGCGTTGAAGTGGGCAAGGAAAACACCACCATCATCGACGGTGCTGGTGCTGGTGCCGACATCGAAGCCCGCGTCAAGCAAGTGCGCGTGCAGATCGAAGAAGCCACCTCCGACTACGACCGCGAAAAACTGCAAGAACGCGTGGCCAAGCTGGCCGGCGGTGTAGCCGTCATCAAGGTCGGTGCTGCCACCGAAGTCGAGATGAAGGAAAAGAAGGCCCGCGTTGAAGATGCGCTGCACGCAACCCGCGCTGCCGTCGAAGAAGGCATCGTCGCCGGTGGTGGCGTGGCGCTGCTGCGCGCCAAGCAAGCGGCTGGCACGATCAAGGGTGACAACCCCGATCAAGAAGCCGGTATCAAGCTGGTGCTGCGTGCCATCGAAGCACCGCTGCGCGAGATCGTCTACAACGCCGGCGGCGAAGCCAGCGTGGTCGTCAATGCCGTGCTGAACGGCAAGGGCAACTACGGCTTCAACGCAGCCAACGACACCTACGGCGACATGATCGAGATGGGCATCCTGGATCCGACCAAGGTGACCCGCACGGCGCTGCAAAACGCAGCCTCGGTCGCTTCGTTGATGCTGACGACCGAAGCCATGGTCGCCGAGTCCCCCAAGGACGAAGCACCTGCTGGCGGCGGTGGCATGGGCGGTATGGGTGGGATGGGCGGCATGGGCATGGACATGTAAGTCCAGGCCGCTCTCGCAAGAGAAACGCCATCTGAGAAAGGGCTGCTTCGGCAGCCCTTTTTCTTTGCGGCCGGAGATTCTGCTCAGGCGTAAGCGGTAAGCCATCGGCGTCGTTGCCTACACGCCAGACGTGCGGTACAGGTCCGATCGCAGCGGCTGGTCGGCGAAGAGCATCTTCCAGTTGCGCGGTGTGAGTTCGGCCACGCGCGAGGCTGGGTGCTGGCCCACGCGCTGCAGCACGTCCACCAGGTACGTGTACGGATCGATGCCGTGCAGCCGGCACGTCACGATCAGGCTCTGCACGATACCGGCGTGCCGGGCGCCGACTTCCGTCCAACAGAACAGCCAATTTCTGCGCCCCATCGGTATCGCGCGCAGCGCGCGCTCGATGTGGTTCGTGTCCATGGGCACGTCGGCGTCGCCGAGGAAGACCTCCAGCCCCGCGCGTCGCTCGCGCACGTAGGCCAGCGCCTTGGTCAGCGGGTTGCTCGGCAGCAGCCCCTGTCGCTCGAACTGCTCGGCCACCCACGCGAAGAACTTCTCCACCCGCGGCAAGCTGTGCGTGAGCCGGTGCA